>Ga0335076_10007016_pt1 | contig 11352 bp, 7 predicted proteins | sample Lox_Sample_25_FD_206717 | JGI IMG/M metagenome (GOLD analysis project Ga0335076, IMG submission 206717) | Soil microbial communities from Loxahatchee National Wildlife Refuge, Florida, United States - Lox_Sample_2.5 | ecosystem: Environmental > Terrestrial > Soil > Wetlands | place: USA: Florida... | reverse complement strand
TGGGGTCGTCTGCAAACAGTTGCCGCAAGTGGAGCTTTGAAACTGCCTTGTAGTGCGCGGTCAGAGCTTTCCACGCGGATTGCTTGACTGCTCGTTTCTTTACCAGCGGTTGAGGGCTCGCTGCCATTCTGATCTCCTTTTCATGTCTGTAATGCGGTCTCGTCACGCGAACTAAACATGCGACAGAGACGCTGTTGCTCCTTGGCGGTCCTTGACTTTGCTCAGGCTTTGCAATCCGAAGGTGGCGGCCCCTAAAAGAGCCGCACGTGTTGTGATGATATGAATCGGCATCTGTTCCATTAAATCTTTGAAACGGCCTTTTCTGGTGAAAGTCTCCACGAAGTGGGGTGCTTGCAATAGCTTCATAATATGAAGAGCAATGCCGCCAGCCAGGTATACCCCGCCGCTCGCCAGAACCTTGAGCGCAAGATTTCCGGCCTCGCTTGCCAGTATGGATGCGAGCAGATCAACCGTCGCCAGGCACAATTCGCTTGGATGTTGTGGATCGAAGGCTGCCTCCACGATGGCTTTAGTGTGATCTTTGGCGGTTGCAATCAACTGAGCAATCTCCGGGCGTTCCGGAATTTTTTCCGCATCGCGTAGGAATTCGTAAATATTGGGAATGCCGATGCCCGAGCAGACGCGCTCGACCCCAACGTGTCCAAAACGGGGAAGAAGATAGTGCAGCAAACGGATTTGACGTTCGTCCGTTGGAGCAAAATCTGAGTGGCCTCCTTCAGAACCGTGGGCGACATACTCGGAGCCATTCCAGGTCAGAAACGATTCACCCAAACCCGTACCCGGTGCGACGATTGCGATTGGACCATTCGTTACCGACTGCCCTTTGTTGATCGTGATTACGTCTTCGGCGCGTAAGGCTGGAACCGCACGCGCGACGGCTTCGAGATCGTTCATCAGGTAAGCGGCCTTCAGATCCAAATCGGTTGCCAATGACTCTTCATCCAAGGTCCAGGGTAAGTTTGTGGTCTTCACGTGGCCGTTAATGACAGGGCCCGCAACGTCAAACGATGCAACATCGACGGACATCTTCGCCTGTGCGAGGAACTCCGTGACCATTGCCTGCAAGCTGGGATAGTCGGCGCTATGGACCTCAGTTTGAGCCAAGGGTTTGTACGGCCCGGACTCGTGCGAGTAGATCGCCAAGTCGGTCTTCGTGCCGCCGATGTCGCCCGCAATTAACATTGTCGACTCCCAGTGACTACCTAGCTGTCGCGTACCGTTCGCTGTTTGGTTTCGAACCACTCAAGGCGTAATACAAGATGTAGAGATAGCAGGTTACGGGAATGAAGAAAGCGTGATGAATCCCGATGTGGTCAGCAATCACTCCCTGGATCAAAGGGACGATAGCGCCGCCCACGATGGCCATGTTAAGAACGCCGGATCCATTTCCTGTTAGGGGACCGAGTTCAGCTACTCCCAGGCTGAAAATTGTTGGAAACATGATCGAATTAAAAAAACCAACCGCGAGGATGCTCCACATGGCGAAGTGGCCGTGCGTGAGCATTGATAGAGTAACCAGCGCGGAAGTGCAAACCGCAAAAGTGCCAAGCAGGCGGCCCGCTTTGAACTTCCGCAACAGTCCCGCACCAAGAAAACGGCCAACCATCGCTCCGGCCCAGTAGAACGATACATAACCCGCCGCGCTCTTTGCGGCCAACCCGGCAATGTCGGACTGACCGAAATAGTTCACCAGGAAACTTCCAATGGAGACTTCCGCGCCAACATAGGCGAAGATCGCGAGTGCGCCAAAAACCAGGTTGGGATGCCTCCACACCGAGTCAACGCCCTTTGCCGTCGAGTTGTATTCTGCGTGTTCGATGGTCGGCAACTTCGAGGTGGCAATCATCGCAGCCAGCAGGAGCAAGAGGATTCCGATCACGGTGTACGGCATCTTCACAGAGCCGGCTTCTTGCACACGGAATAGATGCAGCGCCGCAGGCGAAAGGCCTTTCATTTCTTCCACGGCCAGTGGGGCGGCAGCAAGGATCAGCAGTCCCCCGAGTTTAGGGGCGATGGTTGTGCCCAGTGAATTAAATGCCTGCGTCAGGTCTAAGCGGCTGGAGGCAGTTTCCGGTTTCCCGAGCACCACCACGTAGGGGTTTGCCGCCACCTGCAAGCCTGTGATGCCGGCCGCAAGCACGATCAATGCTCCCAGAAACAATGGGAACGAAGCGAAAGAAGCCGCGGGCACAAACAGGAATGCACCCACGGCCATGCAGAGCAACCCCGCGACCATCGCCTTCTGATAGCCGATTGCGTTCACGATCCTCGACCACGGAATGGAAAACAAGAAGTAGGCAGAGAAGAATGCAAACTGGATCAGCATGACCCGCGCATAGCTGAGATCGAAGATCGACTTCAGATGCGGAACCAGAATGTCATTCAAGCAAGTGAGGAAGCCCCACATGAAAAACAATGTGGTCACGATGGCCAGAGGCCGCGTGTAGTTCTCTGCGGGCGCTTTTAGCGCAGCAATCGGAATCGGCCCTGGATTTGCAATTTGTCTAGTCGCCATTCGCCATTCTCCCTACCACCACGTTTCTGCCTGCACTCCGTAAGTGAGACCGTCGGTTCGATGCTGGAACGGAATTCCGCCTACAAATCCGCGCAATCCATCCGACCAGTTCGCGTAAGTGAGAAATGCGCGCAAAACCGGGCGGCTGAAGAACTGGCGTCCCGTTCCAATTTGTGGCGCGATTGTGAATTTCCGCAGCCAGCCGTCGTACTGCCCGGTACTGCTGTGGGTGTGATCAAAACCGCCTTCAAACGCGAGCGAGATATGTTTCGTAAAGAAAACTTCCGGCCGGGCTCCGAACGACGCCCATTGGTCCCAGCCGTGTAGCGGATTGCCGTCTTTTGTTCGTTGCAGGATAAAAATCGGCATGATCGCAAACTTGTCATTGGGTTGAAGCAACACCTGCTCGGTGAGCAGGAATCGCGCGGTACTGTTGACATATTGAGTTGGATCATCGATGGACGTGCTGAAATTACTCGCGGGGCCGGTGCCGTACTGAATGCCAAGTGCGTGATATCCGCCGTGCCATTCAAGCCGCTGATGGCGTATTCCGAAAGCGTAGCCGCTGCTGCTGGGAATGACTTCGCCAAGGGGCGTCGTGCCGCCTTTGCTGGTTGCAAAATCAAACCATCCGGCGAGCGTACCGGCGGGTGCCTTTACGTCGTAGAAACGCACGTCAACGTTGCTTTTGGTGTAGTTGCCATTTGCCGTCTGGATGTCCGGGCGTGCTCCGGCCAGGTAGCCCACGGCCAGCTTGCCGATTCCGAGATGCAGGTCTTCAAAGCCTGCACCGTAGCCACTCATATCGAGCGGATAGAAATCGTTGATCTCAATATGCTGGCGCCGGTAATATCGCTCGCCGACCCAGAACTTGGCATCTGGCTGGCCTTCAAAGATATTGCCGCCGCGCACGAACACTTCGCGCAAGCGGAATTGGTCGTTCCCGTCACCGTTGTTAAAGTTCGCGTAACTGGCTGAATTGGTCGTGTTCGCCTCGAACATGACCTCGGTATGAAACCAGGATCTGCTGGAATCGTGATCGGGGTTTAGCCAGTTGTTGACGAAAATGAATTCGCCATAAGTTTCGGCTTCATTCCCCAGGCGATATTTGGCTCCTGCGCCCGGCGCCTGGAAGGCGACCTGCTGGCCGCCCTCACTGTTCAACCCATAGCCGGAACGAAAATATCCATGAAATTCAAATGCTCCTAGCTGCTGTTGCAGGCCGGCAATTTTAGTTTCGGCTTCCTGCAACAGGTCATAGGTAGGGACCGACGGGAGCTGCCCCTGATACTGCGCGCCAACTTTGTCTGAGTTTCCGAACAGGACCTTTCGAACAGCATTTTCCGCAGCGAGTTCGGCAGCCGACACCGTCGCTTCACTTGCGGCTTTCGCCGTCGCCTTGTGTTGTTCCGCGACAGCGTTCTGCTTTTCAATCTGCTGCTCAAGAACCGCGATTCGTTGCTGCATGTCTTTCGTCGTCTGTTCGTATTGTTGTTTCAGGTCCTGGAGCTGCTGCCGCAAATCACCGTCTTGTTGGGCGGAGGCACGCGTGTGCATAAGGACCACGGCCACGACTAACACGACTCCTTTCGAATTGAAGCCGCTTCGCATGCTTTGACTGTTCCAGTCTCCTAAGCCGCGATACTCCACGTGGTTCTCCTTACCGAATGCAATCACTGTGCCGTTTGTCCGATCGCGTCGGTCAGTTCGTCCTGGGCTTGAGCGTATTCGAGTTGGGACTGCAGCAAGGTCGTCTCCGCCTCCAACTCCTGAGCGGCAGCGGCGTCGGCCTGCGAGCGCAGGTAAGTGCCCTGTTGTAACTGCTGTGCAGAGACTCGCCGGGCCTCCTGGCGGGTGGCAAGCAGCTCCTGGGAGACGGCCATCATTTGCTGGGTGCGCTCGACCTTGTTGTAGGCGGTTTGCACTCGTACTTCGACCTCATCGCTGACGCGAGCCAAATTTTCTTTGGCTTGTGCCAACTGTGCGTCGCGCTCGCGGAGTGTGGCCCGCTTTTTTCCGCCGCTGAACACGTCATACCCGAAGTGAACGCCGAAGGTCCCAAAGTTGTGGGCGAGAAACGGGACATTTTCCTGGTAGCTATAGCGGGCAAATGCCTCGACGTCCGGGATGTATTCGCGCTTGGCGGCGCGCACGCCGGCGGAAGCTTTCTCCACTTCGGCCCTCGCGCCCGTGATTTCCGGGTGAGCATCCAGTGCAAGTTTTATGCATTGCGAGCGCTCGCAGCTTTCGGAGGACGTCGGAACATCTGGATCGAGAGCGACATCGGTCTTGAGTGGCAGTCCGACGATATCGTTGAACTTCAAGCGCAAATCCGAGAGTTGCAACTCCGTCGTCAGCAGTTCCTGCTTGGCCTCCAGTAGCTGTGCCTTACTCTCGATCAGGTCCACTTCGAGTGTGCTACCGTACTTGACCTGTTGCACGCGTTCACTTTGCAAGTCGTTTACGGCGCGAATTTTCGCTTCGATCGCCTGGTGCCGGGACTGCACTACGAGAATGTTGTAGTAGAGCTCGCGGACCCGTAGAGCCACATCGTTCTGCACTCCCCGGGCCTTTTCGCGACTCGCGTTCAAATCGGCGCGCGCTACGTCATTTCCTGCCCTGATTTTGAACAGTTCGGTGAGCGGCTGGGTCAGTCCTGTGCCACTCGAGAAGAAGTTCCGATCGCCCTGGTTGATGTTGAACTCCCGCGGCGGAATCGTGCTACCTCCGACGGCTCCAAACGCACCTGCGGGAATGCCGATGAACTGTGTATCGGTGACATGCGCAAAGGCGCTGTCATTCCGAATTGTCGGCAAGTAAGCGCTTCTCGCAACCTCCTTGGCGTGCTGCTCTTCTTCGACATGAAGAGCAGCAATACGCACAACGTGATTGTGTCTTAGCGCAAGTTGGACGGCTTCATGGAGATTGAGGCGACGTTGGATATTCGAGTCCGGCTGCTGCGCCAGCGTGAGCATTGAAAAGCTGACAAGGGAGACCACTACTGTCGCCGCCCGGCGGAACAGGCGATTTGAGTTTTGATCGGAAGTCATGATTTCGCATCCTGAGGGGCGCGCAGCTGTTCCTGAATTGCAATGAGATCGCCATAATTGAGCGGAGACTTGCGTAGCAGGGCGATCAGCACGAGCATGACCACGCACGCCCAAATCACGAGATAAAACCCTTCATTTATGCTCAGCATGTAAGCCTGAAGGCGGAGGTGGCCGCTGACGACTCCAACTGCACGTCCTGTTGCGGCCGCAATTCCGGCTGATTTTGAAAAAAGTCCCGTCGCCAGTTGGTGGATGTTGGTATCCGTGATCCAGTTTCCACGCTGCACGTGCAGGCCGAGAAGATTCGAATTCAACTTCTCCCGCTGCGCAATGAAGTGCCCCATGTAGACGGCACCCAGGTTCCCGCCGAACAGGCGCACCGTGTGAAAGAAGGCAGAGAACGTCAAAATCCACTCCGGCTTCGACAGCCCTCCTGAGAAAATAGCCTGCAGAATGATGGTTCCAACCAGGCCAATAAACGCGAATGCCTGCCCAACCCCCATGAGCAGTTCGGTGCGGTAATAGTTCGAGGCCGACCAGGCGCTAGTGAGATCAGCGTTCAGATAACAGGCAAACGCCATGCACGTAAAACCTGAGGCCAGCAAGAAACGCGAGTCAACCTTCTTCGCAAGCAGGAGTCCAGCAATCAGCGCGAGAAAGATCAGCGGGAGCGCGCTCCAAATTACGGCAGGGCCGATCTCATCGGCAACGAATCCCTGCACCGCCAACGACTGCGGTATCAGGATGATGGTCGACACCAGACAGAATCGAAAGAAAAACAGTGCGATACCCAGAAGGACCGTGTTCCATTGCCGGAGATAGGGCACCGCGACCAGAGGGTTAGTGATTCGCAAACGTCGCACGAGGCCGCACACAACCAGAAAAGCGCCTCCGAAGAACAATGCATTGAAAAGCCCGGAACGCCACCAATCGAGCCGCTGACCTTGATCGATAGCCGCGTAGAGCAACGCTAATCCCGCACTCCAGTACAGAAAACCGACAAAGCTTGGAGCCGTTCCTGATTTCTTTGCTCCGGCCGGCTTGGGAATTCCGAAGTAAATGCAAATCATCATGAACGCCGTAATTACTGCGGAATTCCAAAAGATCCAGTGCCACGAAAGGTGCTCCCGATACCATCCGTAAAGCGATGGCGCAATATTGACGGCTCCATCCACAGACGTGGCATACAGCGCAACGGTGTAAGGAAGAAATCGAAGCGGAATATTGCGCAACGCAAAAGTCAGCGTCAGGGGATAAAACGTGCCTGAGGTTAGCCCGGCGATAGCCATGGCAACGATCATCAGGTTGTAACTGTGGATGAATGGCGCGAGCAGGCAGATCAATGTAAACGAAGTCGCAGCAAAGAATAGAACTCTGCGCGGACCCAACAATGCTCCGACATAGACGGTGAATGGTCCGATAAACATCAGTGCGATGTTGTAGGAGCTGCTGATCCATGAGCCGTCATCGAAACCAAATCCCAGGGCGCCCTTCAGATCGGCAAGACCGAGCGAAATCATGCGTCCGGTCAGTGTGACTACACCGGCGCCGATGATTACGCCCAGAATCCCGAGCAGCGGACTCTTTGAGAGTTCGCTGGGCATCGCTGCGGCGGCAGATTGGGCGACGCGGATTGGGGCATTGATCGGTACCGCAATGGTATGGGAGGCCATCATTGATCCCATTAGTGCCGCGTGCGGACAGTGACTAACGCAGAGAGCCCCGGACGCAACTCAGATGTAAGTTGCGAATTGTCGAGCGCAATCTTCACTGGCACCCTCTGCGTCACTTTGGTGAAATTGCCCGTGGCATTGTCGGGGGGCAACAACGCAAATTGCGATCCACTGGCGGGCGCGATCTCGAGTACTTTTCCCTTGAAAACCTGGCCGGGATAAGTATCAATGCGAATCTCCGCCGGGTCGCCGATTTTGACATTGGTGAGCTGCGTCTCGCGATAATTTGCGGATACCCACCTGGTGTTCTCCACAAATGGCATAACCTGTGTTCCAGGACTTACGAGTTGTCCAGGACGCACCTGACGCTCACCCACGGTGCCGTCGGCTGGTGCCAGAATTCGTGTGTAACCCAGATTCACCTTTGCGACTTCGAGCGCTGCTTCTTTGGCGTGCAGGTCTGCGACAAGCTGTGCATCTTGCGATTCAAGTACGGTTTTGCCTCGCCGCTCAGCCTCTGCCGACGACTCATTGCTGCGGAGCAACGTGTGAGCCTGAGCCAGATCGGCGTCACGGCTGGCATACTGCGCTGTGGAGCGTTCCTCATCGGCGACAGCTTTTTCCACTGTCTGTTGAGTGGTGGAATTGGTCTTGAGTAACGCCTCCTGGCGGGTGCGCTCCTGGCGCGTGCGTGTGACATCCGCCTGCACCGCGTCTTTGCCTGACTGTGCAGCTACAATCTGAGCCTTGGCTTGGTCGACGCCAGCGAGGGCGCGCTCGATCTTTGCATCTTGAAGTTCGCGCTGCCGCCGGTTGTTCTCGATGGCGGCTTTTGCCGCCTCGACTGCAGCAGCAGCTTGCGCCACCTGGGCCTTGTAATCATCGTCGTCGAGTTGCACCAGGAGGTCGCCCTTATGGACTTGTTGGTAATCGTTGACGTTCACCTCGCGGACCAGGCCCGAAACTTTTGTGCTCAGCGGTGTAAGGTCGCCGCGTACGTAAGCGTCGTTAGTGACCTGCTCAACGTGGCCGCCCTCCCAACCGTTCCAGTCGCGAGAAATCGTCACAACGATGGCAACCGCCAGAAGAATGACGATTAACGGTGTTCCATACATTTGCCAGGCCGGCTTGAGGCGTGAAGGGGCGGGCTCAACCAACTTGGGCGGGGTTGCAGGTGACGGAATATTCGCCGGTGCAGGAGAAGTTGCCATTTGTGCTCAGGTGCTCCTCGAAAGCCTCGTTCTGTCGCCGTTACTGGTGGTGCAAGACAGGGCCGCAGCCACCTATAGGTTCAAGCAGTTTCTTGGCCGTTCTGAAAAGTGCCGCTTTTTGTGGTCGTAGAAGTTCTGGTATTCGACAATTTCCCAACTAGTTGTTGGCATCTGACGAACTCCTGTCTTGGCGGGGACCGGGCCAGCCGTCCACATCAATCAGAAGGTTGTTGATTCAGACGCAAGCGAGTTCTCGGTCTTGCCGACCGGAGTTGGACCACGGATTGCACAATTTCGTCGAATGCGTAATGCTCCAGTGATGGAACGTGAACCGAACAGGGGTGATGGCACTGCACCGGTGGTTGGGTCACAGCGGACACGTCTGACGTGGGAGCAAGCCGAAGGCAGTCCCCTGCCCCTGGGAGCCACCTGGATTGAGGCCGAACAAGCGTTTAATTTCGCGGTGCACGCTGAACATGCGGAAAGCGTCACGCTTCTGCTTTACTCGTCAGCCGACCTGGTTAATCCGCTGTTGTCCTACAGATTCGACTTTCTGCGGAACAAGTCCGGTCGCATTTGGCATTGCCGCATCCCCGTCAGCGAAATCGCGGACGCTCGTTACTATGGATATTCGGTTTCGGGTGTGGCCGTTTCCTACCTTCATAGCTTTGATCCGCAAAAGGTCCTGCTCGACCCGTATGCCAAATGCGTCTTCTTCCCTCCGGAGTTTGACCGTCAGGCGGCGATGAGGGAAGGATCAAATGCGGGAAAAGCCCCGGTGGGAGTGCTATCGAGCCAGCCCCCGACGTTCGATTGGCAGGGAAGCCGTTCGCCATTTCACGAGTCGGACGCGATCATTTACGAACTCCACGTGAAAGGCTTCACGAAGAATCCCAACTCAGGTGTGAATCCTTCCTGTGGCGGGACGTATGCCGGACTGGTCGAAAAAATTCCATATCTGAAAGAGCTTGGGGTTACTGTTGTCGAACTGATGCCCGTCTATCAACGCGATCCCCAGGAAGGCGACTACTGGGGCTACATGCCTCTGAACTTCTTTGCGCCACATTCTCAATACTCCAGTACCGGGCCCGACGAACAGCATGTTGAATTCAAAGAGATGGTACGGGCGTTTCACCAGGCAGACATCGGCGTCATACTGGATGTGGTATACAACCACACCTGCGAAGGAGATCACCGCGGCCCGATTTATAGCTACAAGGGCTTCGACAGCGCGAGCTACTACATGATGTCCTCTGATCCAACCACCCCTTACGCAAATTATTCGGGGACCGGCAATACTCTGAATTTTGGCAGGGGACATGTGCGCAAAATGGTGATGGACAGCTTGCGCTATTGGAAGCATGAGATGCACATTGACGGCTTCCGTTTTGATCTCGCTTCAGTATTCAGTCGAAATGAAGATGGATCTCTCAACTGGGGACATGCTCCGATCTTCGCTGAAATTGCAGCTGATCCAGAGTTGGGCAAGTTACGGCTGATCGCGGAGCCATGGGACACGGGCGCGTATCAGCTCGGCCGCGGATTCCCCGGCGTAACCTGGCTGCAATGGAACGGGCGGTTTCGCGATGACATGCGGCGCTTCGTCAAAGGTGATTCGGGAATGGTTCCCGACGCTATGCGCCGGCTCTACGGCAGCGACGATCTTTTTCCCGATGACCGGGCAGATGCGTATCACGCCTATCAAAGCGTGAACTTTATCACTTCTCACGACGGCTTTACGCTATACGACCTGGTCTCGTACAACGAAAAACACAACCTGGCGAACGGCAACAACAACCAGGACGGCATGGATGCCAATTACAGCTGGAACGGTGGTTACGAGGGCGATAAAGGCGCGCCGGATGAAGTGCTGGCCCTTCGGCGAAAGCAGGTTAAGAATTTTTTCTGCCTGCTCATGCTATCAAACGGGATCCCGATGTTCCGTGCCGGGGACGAATTCCTAAACACGCAGTTCGGTAACAACAATCCTTACAACCAGGACAACGAAACCGGATGGCTGGACTGGAGTCAACTCCAGGCGAATCGCGACGTTTTCCGTTTTTTCAAGAATATGATCAGTTTTCGGAAACGGCATTCTTCGCTCAGCCGCAGCCGGTTCTGGCGCGAGGATGTGACCTGGTACGGAACTGGTGAGAAAACCGATCTTTCACAGGACTCTCATTGCTTGTCATTTTGCTTGCACGGAGCGTCTCAAGACGATCATGACATCTACGTCATGATTAATGCGTATTGGGAGAAGCTCGAGTTCCAGCTTCATGAGGGAACGGCAGACGAATGGATGCGAATTGTGGACACATCCTTGGCGAGCCCCGATGATTTCTCAGATCGTGGCGAGCGTCTTGAAGCTCCGGGCTATGACGTCGCGGCGAGATCAGTTGTGGTTCTGGTTAGGGCGAAGAAATAGTCAGTGGGAGACCGGTTAAGCCTCAAGGACGACCCATCACATGCAGGTGCGCGTAAGGGGAACCTGCCCACATGATGTAGGCGCCGGCATCGCGATGTGTGGTCGGCAGTCCCGTCGCCTTCGGGTCAAAGGGCCACATGATCATCCAATGAGGGCCAACGTGGATCGCGGGACTTGTCTTGTCGTTCGGGTCGGAATCACTTCGCTGCGTGGCTCCCGCGAGCATATACGTGATTCCAGGAATTGTATTTGTCGGCTTGGGTTTGTGTGCCTTGGCATCGGCAAACCATTGCAATGAGGCTGCGTCAACGCACATGGGCGGCTCCCCGATCACTTTGGGATTGCCGGGCATGCAGGTAAAGCCGTTGCTTCCGTCACGCAGAACGACAGTATTTCCATTCGCGTCGGTGTCAATGATTCTTGCGGATCGAGCGATGCCGTCAGGTCCCGCCGACAT
>Ga0335076_10007014_pt1 | contig 11354 bp, 12 predicted proteins | sample Lox_Sample_25_FD_206717 | JGI IMG/M metagenome (GOLD analysis project Ga0335076, IMG submission 206717) | Soil microbial communities from Loxahatchee National Wildlife Refuge, Florida, United States - Lox_Sample_2.5 | ecosystem: Environmental > Terrestrial > Soil > Wetlands | place: USA... | reverse complement strand
CTTGTCTGGCAGTTGTTTCTCTGGAAACAACGTGAGCAACAGGCGAATCACCACCAGCAGCGTAGGGATGGAGAACAGCAAGAAGGTCATCAAATACATGGCTAGAAGGTTCCGATCTCAAGCGTTTCTTGAATCAAAGAGGATCGACAGGAGTTGACTTCTGCTGTCGCTTCCTGGATTGACACCGACTTGCCCTGATGACACCGCACAAAGTCTGCGGTGATGTTGTTTTCCAACTGGCGCAGCCGGGTGCCCACCTGATACACATCGCTGTAGTTAAGCTTGATCTTTCCCATCAGCAGAACGGCGAGGTGGGTCACAGCCTCTTGAAACTCTTCCTTGGATTCAATCGATTCGCTGAGGAGTTGAATTTGATGATCGATGGCGGGCTCCAGCTTTTCTGCGGCGTTCATTACTTTGCTCCTGATGAAGAAGATTTCGAGCTACATGATGCGTTTGAGTTTCAGAGTTGTCAGTAGAACCCAGCCCGTCTCGTTGGTGCTGCTCGCTCGATCGATGACGATGCTCGCTGGGCACTAAGGCAGAAACAACGTGTGCTGCGGAGAGAACGTTTTCGTTTATGAACCAGTAATCCCGATCCGGTTCTAAAACGATCTGGTGGGTGTGAAACGCCGTTCGCCAGATTCTGGTAGGGCGAACGGTTGGGCTGCATAAAAAAAACATTCTTCTGCTCTTACACGGTTTCTTTGAAGGTCTTAAGAAAATGCATCTGTCACATTCCTTGTGGGGCGTGGACGACCATTCCATTGCAACCAGTTGTCCTTTTTCCACTTCCAACACAGCTTCTGTTAAACGGAGGTCCTAGGCAGATCCATTCGTAACGCCACCCCTCATCGCGGGCCTTTTTGACGGCGATGCGCATGAGGGCGGCGAAAATGCCAGGGGGCTGGGGTTGTCGGTTACTCCGGTTTGGGTCGAACCGGATACGACCGAGCTATTGAGGGGGGCGGTACGGAGAAACCTACCGCTGTCGGACTGATTAGCGACGCGCCGCTGCTACCTCAATGATCAGAAGTCAGAGGTAAGAGGCGATGTGGGCCGCTGAAACTCCGGATTAGAACTTCAATCCAACAGCACTGCTGAGGAACGCTGCAACCGGCGACATCTTTCGGCATGCTCGGCAAAATGACGCCATGAAGGTCGAACTGCAGATCTGTTTATCGGTGAATTCCACCGCCGTGCCGAGGTCGCGCAATTTCAGATCCTCCACGAATTCGTGATCGGGAGGAAAGCCGCGGGGCGCCCGGCTAAGCTTACCGGCGTCATCCCAGTTGAGCAGTTTGCGAACCGGACGCCACTCCGCTGGCCGTTCGACAATGGCGGTTCGCACCTTGAGCAAGGTCGCAGGCTCGGGATGCCATAAGCCGCACGCCGCAAAACATCCACCGGGCTCGAGATGTAGATAAAAACCAGGAGAATGGACATCTTTTCCACGATGGGAGAATCGCATCGCCGCGTGTGTCTTATAGGGACGCTTGTCATTGGAGAATCGCGTGTCGCGATAGATGCGGAACAAAGAACCGCGGGTGGAGCGCGGATCGGCGACCAGATGAGGACTGATTTCAAAAAGTGGTACCGCGAAGTCGGTGACGAAGCGGATGGCTGGTTGGCGCACACAGCTTTCGTACTCGTCTTTGTGCGCGAGGAACCATTCTCGATCGTTGTTGCGCTTGAGTCGGGAGAGGAAACGAAAAAGCTCTGGGGTGAAGTAGGATGGCATAGGAGATAAGGTAAGAAACGAGCCCCCGAAAAGTAAAGGGCGGACCACTACGGTACGAACTTGTCTGTTACACTTTCGCGCATGAACGAGAAAACGCGCAGAGAGTTCGTTGAACAAGTCGCCGGCGCGATGGCGGGAACATGGCTCTTGCCGGCATTGGCACGCGCTGCGACTTCGGAGCCGTCAGTTCAGTTTCCTGCCGCCGCAAGAGACCGGGTGGCAGTGGCGGCCTATCCGTTTCGAGAGTTCATTGTGGGATGGAAGGGCTGGGACGGGAAAACTCCCAGCACCGTTCCTCGCTCGCAGCAGATCGAGTTGAAAGATTTTGCAGCGCACGTGGTTGAGAAGTTCCATGTGAATAAGATCGAGCCTTGGAGTCCGATCTTCCCTTCCACGGATCCAAAATACCTTGACGAGTTCCGCAAGAGCGTCGAGAAAGCGAACGCCGCTGTTGTCGATATTGCAGTGGATGGCGGTTATAGCCAGTACTCCATGGACAGCACGATCCGGCAAAAAGCGGTGACGGCCAGCAATCAATGGATTGATGTGGGGGCGGCATTGGGTTCGCCCAGCATCAGGACGCATATCGATGACGCCAAGGATTCCAAACCGGATGTCGGCCGCACCGCGGACACTTTAGGGCGCGTCGCTGAGTACGCGGCCAAGAAGAATGTCGTGGTGCATCTGGAGAATGATAATCCGGTTAGCGAAGACCCGTTTTTTATCGTGCGAGTGATCGAGAAAGTGAATAGCCCGTGGCTGAGGGCGTTGCCTGATTTCGGAAATTCATTGGCCGCGCACGATGAAGACTTCTCGAATCGTGCTTTGGACGCCATGTTTGCCCATGCTTATGGCATCTGCCACGTGAAGGATGGAGAGGTGAACGACGCAGGGAAACCTGTGCGCGTAGATCTCGCCAAAACTTTCGAGATTCTTAGGAAGCATGGCTATAAAGGATATTGCTCGATCGAATACGACGCGCCCGGCGATCCCTACAAGCCGACGACGGAATTGATTGAGCAAACGGTGAAATTTCTTACGTAGATGACTGAATGTAAGCGTGCAGTCGTGTTTTTTGGGGGGAACTAACAAAACATGGCGGGACAGGGCGTTCGACGACGAGAGGTTCTGCAAATTCTGGGGACGGCAGCGGCAGCGGCCCACTTCCCGGGATTCAGCAAATGGGCGTTCGCATGCGGTCACATTGGGAATGCCGGGCTGCAGATCAAGCCGGCGGAGTACCATCCTCAGTTTTTCACGACTGGCGAATATGCTGTGATCGAGCGCTTAACGGAAATCATCGTCCCAAGCGATGCAACGCCGGGCGCCAAAGAAGCTGGCGTTTCGGAATTTGTTGACTTCATGGTGTTCAGCGATCCGGATGTGCAATACAGCTTTCGAACTGGACTCACCTGGCTCGATGCACACGCTACGACAACTTCGGGAAAGAGATTCGTTGAGTTATCCGCGGAGCAGCAGATTTCACTACTGGAGCCTTTTGCCTACAAAGAGAAGGAGCGCCCCGGCGGCGAAAGCGGACGGGAATTTTTCAGGCTGGTTCGCGAGTACACCGTCACCGGGTTCTACACCAGCGAGATCGGATACAAAGAGCTGGATCATCCTGCCCTGAAGTTCTATGCCTCATCCCCGGAGTGCCCACACAAGGGTGATCCGGAGCATCTGCATCTTTCGCAGGCAAAATCCTAAGACTATGGCAAAGACGATCTACGACGTCATTGTGATTGGAACGGGCGCCGGCGGCGGCATGGCGATCAAGACTCTGTGCGAGGCCGGACTGAAGGTATGCGCATTGAACGCGGGGCGCAGACTCGATCCGGAAAAAGACTTCCGCTATCACCGCATGCCCTGGGACATGAAATTCCGTGGCCTTGATGATCCTAAGCGCCGGGGTGAATCTTACGGCTATATGGACAACGAGTACACCAAGGCAGCATGGGAGCACGAAATCCCGTTTACGACTCCTCCCGGGAAAAAATGGATGTGGCCACGCTGTAAAGGCGTTGGGGGAAAGACGAATTTTTGGGGACGGAGTTCGGCGCGATTCGGTGAAATCGATTTTCGCGCTGCATCGCTCGATGGGTACGACGTCGACTGGCCGCTGACGTATGACGAAATTAGCCCTTTCTACACGCGCGTGGAAAAGATGATCGGCGTCGCCAGCACCGTGCAGAGCCGGCCGAGCAATCCGGACGGATCTTATCTGCCGCCGTTCAACTTCCGATGCTTGGATTACATTCTGGAGGCGGGCTGCAATAAAATTGGAGTTCCCTACTTGCCGGACCGGTGTGCACAGTTGACCGTACCTCACGAGGGACATCCGGCTTGCCACTATTGCGGGGAATGCACTACAGGATGCGATGTCGGCGCATTCTTTTCCACTCCTTACTTCTTTCTACCGAAAGCGGAGGCAACAAAGAATCTGGAATTGAGGACTGACGCCCTGGCGAAAAATGTCCTGGTGGATGAAAACGGCCACGCATCGGGAGTGGCGTATAACGACCGCAAGACGAAGCAAGAAGTTGAGGTCTACGGGCGAGCAGTGGTGGTGGCGGCGGGATGCATTGAGTCGTCGCGGATCATGCTGAATTCGAAATCGCGACACTGGCCTGACGGAATCGCAAACTCCAGCGGCCAACTTGGTCGCAATCTATGCGATCACTTGTACGGGGAACCAGCGCGAGGATACCTGCCCCAATTGCTGGGGCAGCCAAGTTTTCCAGATCACGTCGCCGACAGCACGATCGCATGGATGCCTCGTTGGCAGAATTTGAAGAATCCGCATGAGGAAAAATTTATCCGCGGATATTCCGTTTATCCGGACGGGGGGTGCGTGGAGTTTCCCTGGTATGCCAATCGACTGGATGGATTCGGGTCGTCGTTTAAACGCGAGGTAAAGCGTCGCTACCCGACGCCAGTGAGTTTTGAAATCCAGGCTCCGACGCTGCGATTGGATTCCAATTACGTCGATCTGGATCCGGAGGTGAAAGATCCCTACGGGACTCCTGTCGCACGCATCCACTTCGACTGGGACGAGAATGTGCTGCTGATGTGGGAGCATTCCAAGCAAGTTTGCGAGGAGGTGATCCGGGCGGCCGGCGGAGTTTATGAGGGCGCAAGCGACGAACCGGAGATCCCTGGTTTCAGCCTGCACGAGACCGGAACATGTCGCATGGGGAATGACCCGAAGAAGTTCGTGACAAACCGCTTTGGACAGACGCACGACGTGCCAAACTTGTATGTGTGCGACGCCAGCGTATTTCTAAACTGCACCGACAAGACCACGACGATCAGCATCATGGCATTTACGCTGCGAACTTCCGAACATCTGATCGAGAATTTTCGTCGCGGCGAGCATAAGGCGGCGTGAGGCCAGTGCTTTGGCCAGAAACAAATATATTCGTCTTTTCTTCGCCCTAGAGACCGCATTTGTGGTAAAAGTATGTCCATGCGGAAGGCCATTCATCACCTGAAGAAATCCGATCCCGTTCTGCGAAAGATCATCGAGAAAGTAGGCCCATGCCGCATGGAGTTTGGGCCGCCCGAGTTCCATAGTCTGGCAGAGGCGATCGTCTACCAGCAGCTAAACGGCAAGGCGGCGGTGACAATCTTCAAGCGCTTTGCTGCGTTAGCGGGCGAACCGCTCACTCCTGCGGGAATTCTCAAGCTCAGCGATGAGCAACTCCGCAGCGTTGGCCTTTCCAAGCAAAAGTCAGGCTATATCAAGGATCTCGCCGCCAAGACGCGCGATGGATCGCTGGATTTCGCCCGGCTTGCGGCCCTGCCAGACGAGGAAGTGATCAAGCATTTGACTCAGGTCAAGGGAGTCGGTGTCTGGACGGCGCAGATGTTTCTGATGTTTACGCTGCAACGTCCAGACGTACTTCCCACGGGAGACTACGGAATTCAAGCCGCAATCAAAAAGCACTACCACAAGCGGAAGATGCCAAAACCCAAAGACATGGAGAAGATTGCGCGGAGTTGGGCGCCTTACCGGAGCATCGCGTGCTGGTATCTGTGGAAGAGCATGGATATCAAGACCCTGTGACCGCCGAGACCTGCCAAGCCATGTCATCGTGTGGTTAAATGGTCTTCCATGGGTGATCTCAAAATCCGCGTACTGGTAGCCAAGCCAGGACTCGATGGGCACGACCGCGGCGCCAAGGTGATTGCCCGCGCTTTGCGTGACGCCGGGATGGAAGTGATCTACACAGGCCTGCGGCAGACTCCGGAGATGATTGTGAATGCGGCGCTCCAGGAGGACGTGCAGGTGATCGGCCTGTCGATTCTCTCCGGGGCGCATAACGCGATCGTGCCGCGGGTAATGGATCTACTGCGTCAGAACAAAATGGAAGATGTGATCGTGCTGGTGGGCGGGATTATCCCCGATCAGGATATCTCGGGGCTGAAAGACGCTGGTGTGGCAGCGATTTTTCAGCCCGGAACCGCCATGGATGACATCGTCCAATTCATTCGAGACAATGTAAAAGGGCCGGGCGTCGCAAGCGCACGATAAATGAACGGGATCAATGCACCCCGTATTCGCGAGATTGTATCTCGGACGATTGGACCCGCACCGTGGTACTGGCGAACGTTCCCGCCGTTTCGTTCCGGCACAGGTCAGAATTTTTCGTGGACTCGTCATGGGGAACAAGGAGCAATCGCTCACCTGGTGACTCTTGGTCTCGAACAGCCGCCGGACCGAGCCTGCCTTGCACTGAACACCTACTGCCGCCCATTTCCGGTGCCTGCGGGCCTCTTGGGCGTCTGGTGTCCTGAGGGACGCACCATCCGCGTTACATGCTTCGATCCAGGTCAACTGAAGGCCTTTGAGCTCGCTGAAGTCGCGGGATGGTTCAAGCAGTCATCGGACCGCATCTATGCAGCGACTGCACCAGTTGCGGATTTCGAGGTTCCGCTGACGCTCGGGGCAGGAACGCATAAGATCGAAGTCCCATCGGAATTGCAGTCCGTCGACGAATTGATCGTTCCCACGAGCTATAAAGCGATGTCGAATGAAGAACCCGCCTTTGCATTGTTCGTGCTTTATCTAAGGGCTGGTTTAGTGGAAGTACTTCCGCAGCGCTGGTTCACAGCCGCGCAATATCGGGTGGGAGAGCAATGGATTACGCGGGCGGCCAGAGAACCGGATTCGCAGCGAATTGTTGGCGAGTGTCACGGCGTGGGGACATTTCTGCTGGAAGAGGACGGGTGCAGGCTGGCCGAGTGGATCGACCGAAAGTAATGATTGTCGATCCAGCGTGATAGTCAGGCGCTGCCGGAAGATGCCCATCCAGCTTAGTTGTTTTTCGACTGCGTCGACTTCGGGAGTTCGATTGTCAAGATCTGAGTTCTTCGAGCTCGATTCTGCTGACGGGATTTCCCTTCTCCGCCTGCAATCGGCTGACGGTACGAACCGCCTGACCATCGACTGTCTCAAGGCTCTGCGGATCGCAATTGCCGATATGGCACACAATGCTGGGCCCTTAGTGATAACGGGCAACGAGAGATTCTTCTCTGCTGGAGCTGATCTGAGAGAAATCTCGTCTCTCAGAAGACCTTCCGCTTGCGCGTTTTCTCAGATGGGACAGGAATTCATGGCAACTGTCGAAAGCTTCCCTGCACCGCTGTATGCCGCCATCTCCGGATACTGCATGGGTGGCGGCCTGGACCTCGCGCTCGCCTGTCGTCATCGAATTGCGTCTCCTTCCGCGGTTTTCGGACACCGCGGCGCTGCGTTGGGCCTTATCACGGGGTGGGGAGGGACGCAGCGTTTACCACGGCTCATTGGTAGAGCCCGGGCTCTCGAGATCTTCATTACAGCCGAGAAGGTGACTGCTAACAGAGCACTCCAGATTGGTCTGGTTGACTCGTTGGCTGAAGATCCTGTCGAGGGAGCTCTTCGTTCGATAGGGCGTTGAGTGTTCCTTGGGTCTGATTTGCGGGTTCCCCCGCATTGCGCACTCCAGCCTGCGTGTTATACCGTAAACAGTCCAGTTCTTATCGCACAATGCATGGCTGACCGCTACGAAACAGTGAGCCAGAACGGGTCTACGTCGGCCAACGAGCTGACGACCAAGATCGATCCCACCTCCGCCCGCTTCGAAGCCAATATGCGATTCATGGCTGATCTCATGTCCCAGGTACGCAATGAGGGCGAGGTCATCTGCGAGGGGGGTGGTGGAAAAGCTATCGAAAGCCAGCATGCCAAGGGCCGGTTGACTGCTCGCGAACGCATTGATCGCCTGGTGGATCCAAAGACATTTTTCGAATTGGGCCTCTACTCGGCTTACGGAATGTACGAAGAGTGGGGCGGGGCTCCCGCGGCAGGAGTGATCACGGGAATGGCGCGCATCCACACGCGGATGGTCATGATCATTGCCAACGACGCCACCGTCAAAGCGGGCGCGTTCTTCCCCATGACCTCCAAGAAGGTAATCCGTGCCCAAAACATCGCGATCGAGAACCACATTCCGACGATCTACCTGGTCGATTCCGCAGGGGTGTTTCTTCCGCTGCAGGAGGACGTGTTCCCCGACACCGACGACTTTGGGCGTGTGTTCCGCAATAACGCGGTGATGTCGGCGATGGGGATCCCTCAGATTGCCGCCATTATGGGGATGTGTGTGGCCGGCGGCGGCTACTTGCCAGTCATGTGCGATCACGTACTCATGACTGATGGGAGCGGACTTTTTCTGGCAGGACCAGCTCTTGTGCAGGCCGCGATTGGGCAGAAGGTCACAGCCGAGGACCTGGGCGGGGCGGCCATGCATTCCTCCATCAGCGGGACGGTGGATTTCCGGGAACCGGATGACGATGCTTGCTTAGCGCGAATTCGCTCAATCGTCGAGAAATGGGGATATAGAAGGCTTTCGCCGTGGGATCGCAAGAAGCCAATCGAGCCGGCCCTGGCCGCGGAAGAGCTCTACGGGATTTATGATCCATCGCCAGCGCGCCCCTATGACATGAAGGAATTGCTGGCGCGAATCCTCGATGGCAGCCGTTTTGACGAATACAAACCCGAATACGGAAAAACGGTCATCTGCGGGTATGGACGCATCGGCGGGTTTGCAGTGGGTATCGTCGCAAATCAGAAACTGCACGCGCAGCAGATCGATCATGAGGGGCATAAGCGAGTGGAGTTTGGCGGTGTCATCTACACGGAATCTGCCGAGAAAGCGGCCCGATTCATCATGGATTGCAATCAGAACCTGATTCCTCTGATCTTCTTTCATGATGTCAACGGATTCATGGTTGGGCGCGACGCGGAGTGGAGTGGCATCATCAAAGCCGGAGCCAAGATGGTGAATGCCGTGTCGAATTCCGTCGTGCCAAAAATCACTGTGATCGTTGGCGGATCGTTCGGCGCAGGCCACTACGCCATGTGCGGTAAAGCCTACGACCCACGATTCGTGTTTGCATGGCCGACTGCCCGCTATGCGGTGATGAGCGGAGAATCGGCAGCGGGAACTCTGGTCGAGATCAAAGTCAAGCAACTCGAACGCGGCGGAAAAAAGCTCAGCGAAGAAGAACGCCAACAGCTCTATGAGTCTGTGAAGCGCACCTACGACGAGCAAACCGACCCAAGATATGGGGCGGCGCGGCTGTGGATCGACAAAATTATCGACCCTGTCGAGACAAGGGATGCGATCACACAGGCGCTTGAGGCAGCGGCGCTGAATCCCGATGTGCCCGAGTTCAAGGTCGGGGTCTTACAAACGTGATCCACCACAGAGACACAGAGGCACGGAGTAGACTTGTTCAAGAGCAGCCCACCGTGCTGATCAGGTGTACGGGTCAGTGACATCACAAACAGACGGCAGCGTCGCTAGCTCATACGCCCAGCATGTCCGAACCTATCAAACTAATCGAATGTCCGCGCGATGCCTGGCAGGGGTTGAAGGGGAACATTCCGGCTGATCTGAAGGTCGATTACTTGAAGGCCTTGATCAACGCGGGATTCAAGCACATCGACGCCGTCTCATTCGTATCGCCCAATGCAGTGCCCCAGATGGCGGATTCGGAGGAAGTACTGAAGGAACTTGATCCGCCCGATGATGTCGAGATCATCGCTATCGTAGTGAATGAGAAAGGTGCCCAGCGGGCTGTGAATACGCAAGCCGTATCCACCCTGGGATTTCCGTATTCAATTTCCGAGACATTTTTGCGCAAAAACCAGAATCAATCGGCAGAGAATGCGCTGGACGAACTCGAGAAAGTCCAGAAGAAAGCTGACAACGCCAGCCTCGATGTTGTGGTCTACATTTCCATGGCGTTTGGAAATCCCTATGGAGACGCTTGGAGCACGGATGAGGTGTTGGACGCAATCGCGCTCCTGGAATCCGAGAATCTCAAGATGATCTCACTGGCGGACACCGTGGGAATTGCCAGTGCACAGCAGGTCTCGGAGTTAGTGAGCGCGGTGATGGAGAAATACGATTACCTCGATGTCGGAGTTCACTTGCACAGCCGGCCCGAGCAGGCTGCGGAAAAGATTTTGGCCGCTTACAATGCCGGTTGCCGCAGGTTTGATTCAGCCTTGGGCGGACTCGGTGGTTGCCCGTTCGCACAGGACTCTCTAGTTGGTAATATCGCGACAGAGACGGTAATCGATGTACTGGCACAAAGAGGTGCCCCGTTGCCGAAGTTGAAACCTCTTGATACATTGCTGCGGGCGACGGCCGGAATCGGCGCTAAGTTTTCCCATTCGCACGCCGCAGATTGAAGTGTCATTCGGAGTAGAGTCCCCGGAATCGGGTAGAGTGGCAGGTACAACTGATCTCCCATGGCATATGGCACGATACAAGTCGCGTATGAAGCTCGAATTGCAACCATCACACTGAGTCGGCCGGAAAAACGCAACGCCATCAGTTTCGAACTCATCGACGATTTGCTGCGCGCGCTGGATGAAATCTCGAAATCGGACGCTGCGGTTCTGATCATTACGGGAGCCGGCAAAGCCTTTTGTTCGGGGATGGACCTGGATAATCTGAAGGCGCTCTTGGGGCGTTCGCCAGAGCAGAACCTCGAAGATTCCCGCGCCATGGTGAGGCTGTTTCGGAGCTTGTACGAATTTCCAAAGGTCACTATTGCCGCCGTGAATGGCGCCGCCATTGCTGGCGGGACGGGATTGGCCCTGTTGTGCGATTTCACACTGGCAGTTCCGGAGGCTAAATTCGGGTACACGGAGGTCCGCATCGGTTTCGTTCCGGCGATCGTCTCCACATTCCTGCTACGGCAAGTAGGAGAGAAACAGGCACGCGATTTACTGTTGACTGGGAGGCTTTTCGGAGCGGACGAAGCCCTGCGTCTCGGGCTCATCAACGAAGTCGTCGCCCCCGAAGAACTGATGGCGCGGGCTCATAAGCAAGCAGCGTTACTCCTGGAAAACAGCCTGGCGTCACTGCGGGCTACAAAGCAACTTCTGACGGATCATGCGCGGGGGGAACTCGACACGCAGATCGAATCCGCAGTCCAGGAAAATGCCGCCATTCGGCAAACTGCTGATTTTCGCGAGGGCATTTCCTCATTCCTGGAAAAACGCAAACCGGTATGGACCGGGAAATGAACTCCACCCATCATGCCTTAAATGAGA
>Ga0335076_10007013_pt1 | contig 11354 bp, 11 predicted proteins | sample Lox_Sample_25_FD_206717 | JGI IMG/M metagenome (GOLD analysis project Ga0335076, IMG submission 206717) | Soil microbial communities from Loxahatchee National Wildlife Refuge, Florida, United States - Lox_Sample_2.5 | ecosystem: Environmental > Terrestrial > Soil > Wetlands | place: USA... | reverse complement strand
TGTCCGGATAGAGGAACGGCTCGCCGCCGAAGAGGCTGACGATCGGCCGCGCGGGCGCGAGCTCGTCGAGGAGCCGGACGTAGTCGGCGAGCGCGAGCTGGCGCTTCGCGCCGATCAGCTCGACGATGCGCGCGCGCTCGAGCGCGCCGTCGCCGGCGCCCGCCGCCGACTGCGAGCGGAAGATCCCCGTGTCACCCCACTGCCCGCACATCTTGCAGCGCAGATTGCACAGGTTCGTGACCCGCAGCTGCACGAACGTCGGCATCGGCAGCGTCTCGGGACGCGGATCCGCGAGGTGCGCCTCGACGGCGGACCGACCCGCGCCCATGCGCCCCAGGTGCCGCCGGGCGAAGCCCGCCAGCCGCAGTCCCCGGCGAAAGCTCATGGATCAGCGCTTAACGGGAGTACAGATCGACCACACGGGAGATCGCGCGCCGGCAGACCGCGCAGAACGGGACCTCGTCCCGCGTGAACATGATGCAGTCTTCCTGCGGCCGGTAATAGCCCCGCGCTTCGTAGAGCGCGCCCTCGAACGCGCCCACCTTCCCCGAGTGCGCGTCGGTCCCGAGGAGCCGCGTCTCGAGCGCCTGCTCCTCCCGGAAGAGCGCGTCCATCTCGTCCTCGGGACGGTTCTCCGCCCGGATCTTCGCGCGCTTGCCCTGCGCCTCGCGGGAGGCCTTCTCGAACTCCTCCTTCTTCCACGGCGTCGGCAGCGGCGTTCCCGCCGTGACGAGGTCCTTCCACTTGAGGTTCTCCGGATCGAGGAGCGCGGTCGCGTTCGGCTCCCAGGGCTCCACGCGCTTCTCGCCCGCCGGCGTGAAGGCGACCGGAGACGTGTAGTACTCGTCGGCGAGCGCCGCGAAGTGGTGGCCGAACTCGTGGACGAAGACATACGGCGCCCAGAGGCTGTCGGCCGCCACGGTCGAGTACTGGCCGAAGATGCCCCCGCCGCCGTAGGTCCGCGAGTTCGTGAGGATCTCGACGAACTCGTAGGGCGCGAACGAGGCGACCTCGCGGAAGGAGCGGTTCTCGAAGGTCAAGATGTAGCGCTCGACGCCGAACGCGTCGTACGTCGCGCCGACGCGGGAGCTCCGCTGCGCGCCGATCGAAGGCCGCGAGATTCCGGAGGCGTCCGCGGGCGGGCAGAGCGCCCAGACGTTGAAGTCGCTGCGGCGCTCCTTGAACGGCGACACCGCGAAGAGCAGGTCGGCCAGGCGGCGCGCGTCCTTCTCGAACTTGCCGCGCTCGGCGGCCGTGTAGCCGTCGCCGAGAATGAGGAAGTCGACCTTCTCCGCGGGATCCCCGGACTTCTGGATCTCGATGAGCGGCCCGGGCGACGCCGGCGGGGCCGTGACGATGAAGCGGTCCTTCGGGTCCACTCCGACCCGCCAGACCTCGCGGAAGGCGTTCGCCGGGTCGCGCTTTTTCACGACCACCTCGACCTTCGCGTCGGGCAGCGGGAAGCGCACCGACTCCGAGAAGGTGCGCCGGAGGGTCTTCGCCTCTTCGGTCGTCTCCCACTCCCCGTACACCGAGGCGAACCCCCGCGAGTAGAGGACCCGGCCGGTCCCCGGCTCGACGACCTCGAAGAGGTACTTTCCGAGGTTCGTGCCGTCGATGGGCTTTCGTGGGTTTCCGGGCCAGGGCAGGGGCTCCAGCACCAGGCGGTCGAAGCTGAAGACCTCTGCGGCCGCGTTCCCGGTGTGGTAGTAGTCGAGCCGCAGCGTCCGCGGCGCCGCGGCCACTGTCCCGGATGCGAGCACGATCGCGCCGAAGATTAACGCGATGGGCTTTTTGACCATGAACCCGTATCCTAACGCTCCCGTATGAGCGAAATGGGCCGTTGGAGGGGCCGTCCATGATTTACGAGAACATCCTCGGCACGATCGGAAACACTCCCGTCGTCAAGATCCATCGCCTCGCGCCCGCCGGCATCACGATGTACGTCAAGTGCGAGGCCTTCAACCCGCTGTCCTCGGTCAAGGACCGGCTCGCGATCGCGATCATCGAGGACGCCGAGCGCCGCGGCGAGCTGAAGCCCGGCCAGACCGTGATCGAAGCGACGTCGGGCAACACCGGAATCGCGCTCGCGATGGTCTGCGCGGTGAAGGGCTATCCGTTCGTGGCCCTGATGTCCGACAGCTTCTCGGTCGAGCGGCGCAAGCTCATGCGCATTCTCGGCGCGAAGGTCATCCTGCACCCGGCCGCGGACCGCGCGACGGGCATGGTCGCGAAGGCCGCGGAGCTCGCGAAGAAGAACGGCTGGTTCCTCGCGCGGCAATTCGAGAACCCCGCCAATCCCGAGTACCACCGGCAGACGACGGGCCCCGAGATCCTGCGCGACTTCGCGGGCAAGCGGCTGGATTACTGGGTCTCCGGATGGGGAACCGGCGGCACGCTGACCGGAGCCGGCGAAATGCTCAAGAAGGCGCGGCCCGAGACGAAGGTCGTCGCCGTCGAGCCGGAGCAGGCGAACCTCCTGGCCGGAAAGGAATGGGCGCCGCACAAGATCCAGGGCTGGACACCCAATTTCGTTCCCGCCGTCCTCAATCGCGACGTGTTCGACGAGGTGCTGACCGTGACCGACGTCGAGGCGCGCGACGCGGCGAGGGACCTTGCGTCCAGGGAGGGCATCTTCTGCGGCGTCTCGTCCGGAGGCACCTTCGCCGGCGCGCGCAAGGTCGCTCTGAAGGCGCCGAAGGGCTCGGTGATCCTCGCGATGCTGCCCGATACGGGTGAGCGCTACCTCTCGACCTTCCTCTTCGAGGGGATCAACGAGGGAACGGACGAGGTGGCGGGGGCCTGACCCGGGAAAGCGCCGCCACGAGCGCTCACTTCAGCCGCTTGACGTCCTTGATCGTGCCCGGGCGGCCCTCGAACTGCTCGGCGCGCACGTGGCCCTCCTCGTCGATCGAGAGCGCGGCGCGCGTGTAGATGCGGCCGTCGCCCATGCCGAATCCCGGCACGTTGACGACGAAGACCGAGAAGGGATGGGTCGTCGACGAGGAGCCCGCGTTGAGCTCGTCGTAGCTCATCGCGCGGGTCGACACGACGTAGTAGCGCACGCCGCCGTCGCTCGCGGGTTCGGCGACCACGAGGTCGATCGGATACTCGAACGCGCCGAGCTGAATCTTGCCGCGCCCGGCGCCACGGATCGCGTTGGCGAGCGCCTGCTGCCCGCCCTTCGCGAGCACCTCCTTCAGCGGCTGCGCCTCCTCCATCGTCATCGGCGCCGTGACGACGAGGTTGAACGGCATGCTGCGGGTGCCGGCCTTCGTCTCGACGGACGCCGTGGCCGAGAACTGCGCGGGCTTCGTCACGCCCGAGGCGAGAGCGGAGACGGCGACCAGAGCCGCGCCGAGGAAAACGAGAGAGCGTTTCATGGACGCAGGATACGCGCCCGCGGGACCGGATGCGAGATCCCGGGTGCGGTTTCGAATCTCGGGTGCCGTCAGCGGCGCGCGGCGCGCGGCGCCTCGGCCCCGGTCTCCTCCACCACCAGCGGCGCCATTCCCCGCTCCAGCCACACGTGCTCGCCGTCGAGGACGCGCATGGCGGTCGCGTACTTCGCGACGTCGTCGTTCGATCGGATCGCGCGGAAGTGCTCTCCGATCCGGCGGCGGATCGTGCGGCAGAAGACGCGCGCGAGCTCGGCGGCGCGTCCGGCCTCCGGAACGCCGCCGCGGCGCAGCGCGGCCGCGCGCGACAGCGTCGCCGACATCGCGAAGAGGTCGGCGCCGATGTCGACGGCCCGGAAGAGAAGGGCCTGCCGCTTCTCCAGCTTCGGCCCGTGCACGAGCATCAGGTGAAACAGCGTCCGCGCGAGCCGGCGCGTGGCGCGGTCCACCCAGCGGACCTCGCCCGCGAGCGGCCCGAAGTCCGAGAACCGCGGCCAGCGGCCCCAGCCCGCCCAGCGCGACGGGTACCACCATCCGTAGTGCGCCGCCATCCGCGGCAGCGCGGCCCACCGCTTCGCTCGCGGCGCCTTCGGGTCCGCGAACGCGCCGGCGACCGCGAGGTGCCGGTCGACCGCCTCGCGCGCGATGAAGAGACGCATGATCTCCGACGAGCCCTCGAAAATGAGGTTGATGCGGAAGTCCCGCATCATCCGCTCGACCGGGATCGGCGGCTCGCCGCGCGAGCGGAGCGAGTCCGCGGTCTCGTAACCGCGGCCCCCGCGGATCTGCATCGTGCGGTCGACGAGCTTCCAGCCCTCCTCCGAGTTCCACATCTTGGCGACGGCGGCCTCGAGGCGGATGTCGCGGTCGCCCATGTCGGCCATCGCGGACGCGAGGTCCGTGACCGCCTCCATCGCGAAGGTGGTCGCGGCCATCTCGGCGAGGAGCTGGGCGATCGCGTCGTGACGGCCCACCGGCTCTCCCCACTGCACGCGCTCGGCCGCCCACGTCCGCGCGATCTCGACGCAGCGCTTGCCGACGACCGCGCAGGAGGCCGGGAGCGTGAGCCGCCCCGTGTTCAGCGTGATCAGCGCGAGCTTCAGTCCCTTGCCCTCGCCCCAGAGGAGGTTCTCCTTCGGCACCCGCACGTCGTGGAGGCGGATCACGCCGTTCTCGATCGCCTTCAGCCCCATGAAGTGGCAGCGCGTTGCAATCTCGACGCCGGGGAAGGCCTTCTCGACGATGAACGCGGAGATCTTCTTCGTGTCGGGATGGCGCGCCATGACGACGAAGAGGCTCGCCACCGTGCCGTTCGTGCACCAGAGCTTCTCGCCGCTCAGGACGTAGTCGCCCTCGGGCGTGCGCACCGCGGTCGTGGCGAGACTCGACGGGTCGGAGCCGACCTGCGGTTCCGTCAGCGCGAAGGCGGAGATCTCTCCCTTCGCGAGACGGGGCAGGTACTTCTTCTTCTGCTCGGGGGTGCCGAACGTCTTCAGCGGCTGGGGAACTCCGATCGACTGGTGGGCCGAGAGCAGGACGACGAGGTTGGCGTCCCGGCTCGTGATCAGCTTCATCGCCTCGCCGTACTCGCGCTGCGTGAAGCCGAGGCCGCCGTACTCCTTCGGGATCTTCATGCCGAAGGCGCCGAGCTCGGCCAGGCGCTGCACGACGCCGGGCGGAATCTTGCCCTCGCGGTCGATCGCGTCCGGATCCACCTCGTCGACGAGGAATCGCTCGAGACGGCCCATGAACTCGCGGAACTCCGGCCGCTCCGGGGGCGGCTCGGGGTACGGGTGGATCAGGTCGAGACGCAGGTTGCCCAGGAAGATCTGCTTCAGGAAGGAAGGCGCCTTCCACTCGGCCTCCCGGGCCTCCTCGGCGACCCGGCGCGACTCGGCGGCGCTGGCGGCGCCGTGTTTCGTCTCGGCCATGAACTCGGAAGGGTACATCAGCCCGAACGATCCGGCGGAGCGCCGTCTATAGTGCGTCGGGGTGGACAACAAGTACCTCTCCGACGGTCCCGACCGCGCACCGCGCGTGCGCGGGATGTTCTCGCGCCTCGCCTGGCGCTACGACCTCGTCAACGACGTCATGAGCTTCGGCCTCCACCGGCGGTGGAAGCGGCAGACCATGGACGTCGCCCTGAAGAGGCCGGCCGGCCGGGCCGCCCCGCGCGTGCTCGACCTCTGCTGCGGCAGCGGCGACCTCTGCTTCCTCGCGGAGGAGCGCGGCGCCGGGGCGGTCGTCGGCGCGGACTTCACGCTCCCGATGCTCGCGGTCGCCCGGAGACGCCGGCGCGAGGGAGGCCGACGGAGCGCCTTCGTCCAGGCGGACGCGCTCGCGCTCCCCTTTCCCGACGCGTCGTTCGACGCGATCACGATCTCCTACGGCCTGCGCAACATCGCCGACATGCCGCGGGCGCTCGCCGAGATGCGGCGGGTCCTCGCACCGGGCGGCCGCGCCGTCGTGCTCGACTTCGGAAAGCCCGACAACTGGATCGTCGGCGCGCTCTACGGAGGATTCCTGCGGACGATGATGCCGGCGGTCGGCTGGCTCTTCCACGGCGACCCCGAGACGTACCTCTACATCCCGGCCTCGCTCCGCCTCTTCCCCGCGCAGCGCGGCGTCGAGTCGCTGATGCGTCAGGCCGGCTTCTCGAAAGTCCGCTACGAGAACCGGCTGCTCGGCACGATGGGGATCAACGTCGGCGAGGCGTAGTCGGATCGTCGCGGCTCACTCCTGCCCTCGCGCCTCCTGAGATAGACTCCGCCGTTCTTTATGGCACACCAGTACATCTACACGATGGTCAACCTCCGCAAGGTCGTCCCGCCGCAGCGGGAGATCCTGAAGGGGATCTATCTCTCGTTCCTGCCGGGGGCGAAGATCGGCGTCCTCGGACTGAACGGCGCGGGCAAGTCGACGCTCCTGAAGATCATGGCGGGCGTCGAGAAGGACTTCGCCGGCGAGGCGTTCCCGGCCGAGGGCACGCGCGTGGGCTTCCTCCCGCAGGACCCGCGCCTCGACCCGAAGAAGAACGTCCTCGGCAACGTCGAGGAGGGGGTCGCCAAGACGCGCGCGCTGCTGAAGCGCTTCGAGGAGCTCAACGAGAAGCTCGCCGAGGAGCTCTCCGACGCCGAGAGCGACAAGGTCATGGCCGAGTACCAGAAGGTCCAGGACGCGATCGAGGCCTCGAACGCGTGGGAGCTCGACCGGCAGCTCGAGCACGCGATGGACGCGCTCCGGCTCCCGCCGCCCGACGCCGACGTCACGAAGATCTCCGGCGGCGAGAAGCGGCGCGTCGCCCTCTGCAAGATCCTTCTCGAGAAGCCGGACCTGCTGCTCCTCGACGAGCCGACGAACCACCTCGACGCCGAGTCGGTCGCGTGGCTCGAGCGGCACCTCGCCGAGTACCCCGGCACGGTCGTCGCGGTCACGCACGACCGGTACTTCCTCGACAACGTCGCGGGCTGGATCCTCGAGCTCGACCGCGGGGCGGGGATCCCGTGGAAGGGCAACTACTCGAGCTGGCTCGAGCAGAAGGAGCAGCGCCTCGAGCTGGAGGAGAAGGCCGAGTCGGCGAAGCGCCGGACGCTCCAGCGCGAGCTCGAGTGGATCAAGATGTCGCCGCGCGCCCGGCACGCGAAGAGCCGCGCCCGCATCGACCGCTACGAGGCCCTGCTCGCGGACCAGGGACCCGAGAGCCGCGGCGAGACGCAGGAGCTCTTCATCCCGGCGGGCCCGCGCCTCGGCGACGTCGTCGTCCGCGCGGAGGGCGTGCGCAAGGCGTACGGCGACCGGCTCCTGATGGAGGACCTCTCCTTCGATCTGCCGCGCGGCGGCATCGTCGGGGTCATCGGCGCCAATGGCGCCGGCAAGACGACGCTCTTCAAGATGATCGTGGGCAAGGAGAAGCCGGACGCGGGGAAGCTCGCCGTCGGCGACACCGTCGTGCCGTCGTACGTCGACCAGGATCGCGACCGGCCGGATCCGTCGAAGACCGTCCACGACGAGATCTCCGGCGGGCAGGACAAGATCATCCTGGGCAGGCGCGAGATCCCGTCCCGGGCCTACGTCTCGATGTTCAACTTCAAGGGGCCCGACCAGCAGAAGCGGATCGGCGACCTGTCGGGCGGCGAAACGAACCGCCTGCACCTCGCGCGGACCCTCAAGAAGTGCGGGAACCTGCTGCTGCTCGACGAGCCCACCAACGACCTCGACGTCGACACGCTGCGGGCGCTCGAGCAGGCGCTCCTCGACTTCGGCGGGTGCGCGGTCGTCATCAGCCACGACCGGTGGTTCCTCGACCGGATCGCGACCCACATTCTCGCGTTCGAGGGCGAGAGCCGGACGGTCTGGTTCGAGGGCAACTACCAGGAGTATGAGGCGGACCGGAAGCGGCGGCTCGGCATCGACGCGGACCAGCCGCACCGCATCAAGTACAAGAAGCTCGCGGTCGGGTAGGGAAGAGAGCGAGCCGCCCCTCTCAAATTCCCTCTCCCCCCACCGGGGGGAGAGGGTCAGGGTGAGGGGGGAAGCCTGACGGGAAGGCGCGTTACTCGCGGCTCAGGACCGCGATCCCCGCACCCACGACGGCCAGCGCGATCAGGAGCTTTCCCCAGGGAAACCCGCGGCGAGGGCGCGTGCGCTCCATCCAGTCGTCGGCCACCTTCGATCCGCGATCGGCCAGGTCCTCCAGGAACTCCGCGCCCTTCTTGCGCAGGTCGTCGTAGAGGTCGGTGCCGCGGTCGCTGAGCTCGTCTTTCAGGTCCTCGAGCTGGGGCCGGCTCTTCTTGTATCCGTCGGCCAGGCTCTCCCGGGCCTCCTTGTAGAAACGGTCCGAGTCGAATTTGCCGCGCCGCAGGCTCTCGATCGCGATGGGGATCGCGACCTTGGTCACGAGGGGCACGACGAGGGGGCCGATGGCCTCGGCGGTGGTCCGGGAAAGGCTCTTGCGGGACATTTTTTCCTCCGAATCGTCAGTCTACAGTAGGGGGGTGCTCGCGTTCCTGACGCTCGCCCTGCCGCTCGCAATCTCCGTGCCGCCGCCTCCGGCCGCCTCCGCCGGGGGCCCCGAGGCGATCGTGCTCGGCATCGCGCAGGACGGGGGCGTGCCGCAGGCGGGCTGCCACCAGCCCGTCTGCGTCGCCGCGCGGTCGGACCCGTCGCGCCGCCGGCTCGTCGCCGCGCTCGGGCTCGTCGATCCCGCGGCCGGCAAGCGCTTTCTGATCGACGCGACCCCCGACTTCCCCGCCCAGATCGAAGCGCTCGGGGGACTGCCCGACGCCATCCTGCTGACCCACGCGCACATCGGGCACTACCTCGGTCTCGCGCAGCTCGGCCGCGAGGTCCTCGACACGCACGGCGTGCCGGTCTACGCGACGCCTTCGATGGCACGGTTCCTGCGCGGGAACCGTCCCTGGAGCCGTCTCGTGGCGTTCGGAAACATCGACGTGCGGGAGATTTCGGGCGAGGTCGCGCTGACGCCGGCGCTGTCGGTGTCCGCGATTCCCGTGCCGCATCGCGGCGAGGACTCCGACACGGTCGCCTGGCTCGTCCGCGGTCCCACCCGGAAGATTCTCTGGCTGCCCGACATCGACCAGTGGCAGAAGTGGGACCACGACCTCGCGGAGTTCCTGCGCGATCCCTCGCTGACGGCGTTCGTCGACGGGACCTTCTACGATGCGGACGAGATCCCGGGCCGATCGATCGCCGACATTCCCCATCCGCTCGTTCCCGATACCATGGCGCGCGTCGAGGCGCTGTCGCCGCCCGCCCGGGGCCGCGTCGTCTTCGTGCATCTCAATCACACGAACCGGCTCCTCCGCGACACGGACGCCGTGGCGGCGCTCGAGCGGCGCGGCTTCTCCGTCGCGCACGAGGGCCAGCGCGTGCCGCTCTCCGCGAGAACGGATTCCCCGGAGTAAGATCGGGCATCCCATGTCGTCGCCCGCTCCGGATCCTCCTCCCGTTCTCCCCTGGCGCGGTTCGACGGCGCGGCGCCACTCGGGATGGCCGGCCGGATACTGGCGGGTCGTAGTGCTGCGGGGCCTGCGGCTGCGCTGCCCGGTCTGCGGACGCGGACGGCTCTTCGCGACGTACTTCCGCATGAACGCGAACTGCTCGTGCTGCGGCGTCGGCTTCGCGCGGGAACACGGGCAGTGGGTGGGGTCTCTCGACATCAACACGTTCGTCGTCGCGTTCGGCCTGATGATCGCGTCGGCCTTCGCGCCCGACTGGCCGCTCCCGATCACGCTCGTCGTGTGGGGCGCGGCCGCGATCCTCGTGCCGCTCGTGACGTTTCGTTTTTCGCGCGGTCTCTGGACCGCGATCGTGTACCTTTCGGGCGGGGTGTACTAGCCAGGCCCCGAGAACTCTCGCGGAATGACCGGCGCGGGGGTCCTGTTCGAACCCGGGGAGACCTGATGACGAAGAAGAAGACCACGGGGTCGCACGCCCACGACCACGGCAAGGCGGAGTCCCGTCAGGACCGCAGAACCGCGGGAGAGCGTCGCGCCGACGACCGCCGCGCCCACGCTCGTTTCTCACCGGCCGACGCGCGCACGGAGCGGCGTCAGGGCGAGCGCCGGGACTCCCGGACCTAGCTCCTCCGCCCGCGCCGCCATCGACGCGCGAGGCGCCGGGGTATCCTACGCGGTCGACATGCCGCTGACTCGACGCCGCTGGATGACCGCCACCGGAGCCGCCGCCGCGGTCCTCGCCGTGCCCCGCCCGGCCGACGCGGCTGCGGCGCCGCCTCCTCCACTGCCGCCGCCCCTCCCCGCCGACGCGTTCCGCGAGCGCCAGGCGCGCCTCCGGGCCGCCGCGCGCACTGCCGGATTCGCCGCCCTCTTCGCGACGCCGTCGACGAATCTGGCCTACGCGACGAACCTCTCGATCGGCCGCAGCGAGCGCCTGACGGCCCTGCTGCTCTTCACCGACGGACCCGCCGTCCTCGTCACGCCGTCCTTCGAGGAGGAGAACCATCGCCGGGACGTCGTCGCCGACGACGTCGTCACCTGGAAGGAAGACGAGGATCCGATACCGGTCGTCGCTCGGCTCCTCGGAAGCGGCCCCGTCGGCATCGAGGGCTCGACCGCGTACGACACGGTCGTCCGCCTGTCGGCGGCCGCCTCGGTCGGTCCGCGCGACGCGAGCGACGTCTTCGAAGGACTGCGCCGCGTCAAGAGTCCGCAGGAGCAGGCGTTCATCCGGGAGGCGGCGCGGCGCACGATCCTCGCGATCGAGGCCACGCACCGGACTCTGGCGGCCGGCCGGACCGAGGGCGAGATCGCGCGGGCGCTCGAGGCGGCCTTCCAGGCGCAGGGGGTCTCCGGCGGCGGTCTCGTCCAGTTCGGTCCGTCCGCGGCGTACCCGCACGGCGCCCCGGGCGAGCGGCGTCTCGACAAGGGCGACGTCGTGCTGATCGATGCGGGCTGCAAGGTGCGCGGCTACACGTCGGACGTCACGCGCACCGTCGCCTTCGGCCCCCCGTCGGACGACGTGCGGCGCGTCTACGCCGCCGTCGACCGAGGCCAGCGGGCGGGCATCGACGCGCTCCGGGCCGGCGCGACGGGCGCCGAAGTCGACCGGGCCGCGCGCCAGGTGATCGCGGAGGCGGGGTGGGGCGACGCCTTCACGCACCGGCTCGGCCACGGTCTCGGGCTCGACGGACACGAGTCGCCCTATCTCGTCCGAGGGAACGCCACGCCGCTCGCCGCGGGCAACACGGTCACGGTCGAGCCCGGCATCTACCTGCCCGGAAAGTTCGGGGTCCGCATCGAAGACGATTACGCCGTGCGCGACGGGGCGCCGGCGGCGGGCCTCTCGGTCCGGCCGCCGGAGCTCGTCGTTCTGCACGGCTGATGCTTTAGGAGAACGACCGCATGCTGCACGCCGCGTTGACGGCGCTTCTCGCCCTCCAGTCCGCATCGGGCACGCCGAACGTCGTCCCGCCGT
>Ga0335076_10007011_pt1 | contig 11355 bp, 11 predicted proteins | sample Lox_Sample_25_FD_206717 | JGI IMG/M metagenome (GOLD analysis project Ga0335076, IMG submission 206717) | Soil microbial communities from Loxahatchee National Wildlife Refuge, Florida, United States - Lox_Sample_2.5 | ecosystem: Environmental > Terrestrial > Soil > Wetlands | place: USA... | reverse complement strand
CGCGCACGAAGCCGCGCAGGAAGGCCCACAGCGCCGAGATCAGCAGGATGCCGATGATCGCGATGTCCGCGAGGCTGAGCACGCCCGCCATCACGGCACCGCCCGGGGCAGCTTGCGCGGCACCGGATTGAGGTCGGCCGGGGTCAGGAGCTCGACCAGGTCGGCCAGCCGGTCGATCTCGCGCAGCGCCATCCCGTCGGCGCCCGGCTTGCGCGCGCCGCCGGTGCGCCGCGCCGGCACCAGCGCCTGCTGGAAACCGAGGCGCAGCGCCTCCTTGAGACGCGCCTCGGTCTGGCCGACATGACGCACCTCGCCGGCCAGCCCGACCTCGCCGAACACCACGGCGTCGTGCGGCACCGGCACGCCGGTGACCGCCGAGACCAGCGCCGCGGCGACCGCCAGATCGGCCGCCGGCTCGCCGACCCGCAGCCCCCCGGCGACGTTGAGGTAGACGTCGTTGCCCGCGATCGTGAAGCCGCAGCGCGCATCGAGCACCGCCATGATCATGGCGAGCCGCTGGCCGTCCCAGCCGACCACGGCGCGCCGCGGCGTGCCGAGCGCCGACGGCGCGACCAGCGCCTGGATCTCGACCAGCACCGGCCGCGTGCCCTCCATGCCGGCGAACACGGCGGCGCCGCTGACGTCGCCGCGGCGCTCCGACAGGAACAGCGCCGACGGGTTGGGCACCTCGCGCAGGCCGCCATCCGTCATCTCGAACACGCCGATCTCGTCGGTCGGCCCGAAGCGGTTCTTGACCGCGCGCAGAATACGGAATTGATGCCCGCGCTCGCCCTCGAAATAGAGCACCGTGTCGACCATGTGCTCGAGCACGCGCGGGCCGGCGATCAGGCCCTCCTTGGTGACGTGGCCGACGATCAGGAGCGCGAAGCCGCGCTTCTTGGCGAGCCGGATCAGCTCCTGGGCGCACGCGCGCACCTGGGCGACCGTGCCGGGGGCCGAATCGAGCGTGTCGCTGTAGAGCGTCTGGATCGAGTCGATCACCGCGACGTCGGGGCCGCGCCCGGCCTCGAGCGCGCCGGCGATGTCGCGCAGCGCGGTCGCCGCGGCGAGCTCGACCGGCGCTTCGCCGATGCCCAGCCGTGCGGCGCGCATGCGCACCTGGTCGATCGCCTCCTCGCCCGAGATGTAGGCGCAGCGCGCGCCCGCCATCGCGAGCCGCGCGGTCGCCTGGATCAACAGGGTCGACTTGCCGATGCCGGGGTCGCCGCCGACCAGCAGCGCGCTGCCCGGGACCAGCCCGCCGCCGGTCACCCGGTCGAGCTCGGCGATCCCGGTGGTGCGTCGCGGCGCCGGCTCGCTGGCGCCGCGCAGCTCGACGAACTCGAGCTTGTGGCGGGTGCCGCCGCGCGCCAGCGGCTTGCCGCCGACCGGCGGGCCGCTCGCCTCCTCGACCAGGCTGTTCCACTCGCCGCACGCCTCGCAGCGCCCGGCCCACTTGGGAAAGCTCGCCCCGCAGCTCTGACAGACGTAGCTGGTCAGCGGGCGGGCCACATCGGCTCCTAGATGTTCCGGATCTGCATCTGGATCGGTCCTTCGGCGCGGCCGTTGACGAACTGGTCGACGTAGGGATTGCCGGTCGCGTCGATTTCGGAGGCCGCGCCGGTCCAGATGATGCGGCCGTCGTAGATCATGGCGACGCGATCGGCGATCTTGCGCACGCTCGCCATGTCGTGGGTGATCGACAGCGCGGTCGCGCCGAGATCGTGCACGCACGTCTTGATCAGCTCGTTGATCACGTCCGCCATGATGGGATCGAGCCCGGTGGTCGGCTCGTCGAAGAAGATGATCTCGGGATCGGCGGCGATCGCGCGCGCCAGCGCGACGCGCTTCTGCATGCCGCCCGACAGCTCGGCCGGCGACAGCTCGCCGACGTCGGGACCCAGCCCGACCGCAGCCAGCTTCCGGATCGCGATGTCGCGCGCCTCGTCCCGCCCCATGCCCCGGCCCTGGATCAGTCCGAAGGCTACGTTCTGCCAGACCGACAGGCTGTCGAACAAGGCCGAACCCTGGAACAGCATGCCGAAGCGGCGCAACAGCGCGTCGCGCCGCGTGCCGCGCGCGTGCGTGACGTCCTCGCCGTCGACCTCGATTCGGCCGGCGTCGGCGCGAATCAGGCCCAGGATGCACTTGATCGTCACCGACTTGCCGCTGCCCGAGCCGCCGATCACGACCACCGATTCGCCGGACGGCACGTCGAGATCGATGCCCTGGAGGACCCGCTTGGCGCCGAACGACTTTTGCACGCCGCGCAGCCGGATTTTCGGCGCCGCGCTCATTTGGCGAAGAACAGCTCGGTCAGCACGTAGTCGGATACCAGGATCAGGATCGAGGCGCTGACCACCGCGTGCGTGGTCGCCTGACCGACGCCGCGCGCGCCGCCGCGCGAGTGGAAGCCCTGATAGCAGCCCATCAGGGCGATGATGAAGCCGAATACGGCCGCCTTCACGAGGCCCGAGAACACGTCGTTGAACTGGATGAAGTTCACGGTGTTCTGCAGATAGACGCCCGAGCTGAAGCCGAGCTTGTAGACCGCGATGATCCAGCCGCCCATCACGCCGATCACGTCGTCGATCAGGACCAGCGGCGGCATCACGAGCACGCCCGCGGTGAGCCGCGGCGCGATCAGGTACTTGAACGGATTGGTCGACAGCGTGGTGAGCGCGTCGATCTGCTCGGTCACCCGCATGGTGCCGAGCTCGGCCGCCATGGCGGCGCCGACGCGGCCGGCCACCATCAGCCCGGCGAGCACCGGCCCGAGCTCGCGCGTCATCGACAGCACGACGACGTTGGCGATCGCGCCCTCGGCGTTGAAGCGCGCGAAGCCCGTGTAGCTCTGCAGCGCCAGCACCATGCCGGTGAACAGCGCGGTCAGCCCGACCACCGGCAGCGAGTAGTAGCCGATCTCGACCATCTGGCGCACCACGACGCGCACGAAGAACGGCGGCGTGAAGCAGCGCGACACCGCCGGGCCGGTGAACAGGCTGAGGCGGCCGGTCGCGGTCGCAAACGCGATGACGCCGCGGCCGATCGAGGCGAAGAAGAAGGTGATCAGCGACACGGGCTCACGCGCCGGCGCCGATGTAGCGCCGGTGGTAGCGCGCGCCCAGGCCGGTCAGGATCTCGTAGCCGATGGTGCCGGCGTCCGCCGCCAGATGGTCGGGCGTGCGCACGTCGTCGAGCACGTCGACCAGGGTGCCCGGGCGGGCCGCCGCCTCGGGCAGCCCGCCGACGTCGAGGGTGATCAGATCCATCGAGATGCGACCCACCACCGGGACCGCGACGCCGGCGATCCGCATCGTCCCCCGAGCGCTCGCCGCACGGAGATATCCGTCGGCGTAACCTACTGCGATGGTTGCGATTTTCGTGCTTCCGCGGGCTATGTGCGCGGCACCGTAGCCAACGCTCTCCCCCCTGTCAACGCGGCGCACCTGCAGGATCGGCGCCCGCAGGCGCAGCGGTTGCGCCAGCGGGTTGGGACGCCCCGGCTGGGGCGCGATGCCGTAGAGCGCGGCGCCCGGCCGGAGCTCGTCGAACCAGTAGCCGGGCCCCAGGAAGATCCCCGAGGAGGCGGCGAGGCTCGCCGGCATCGCGGGCAGGCGCGCCCGGATCGCCTCGAAGCGCTGGCGCTGCGTCTCGTTGAGCGGGTGGTCGGGCGTATCGGGGCACGCCAGGTGGCTCATCAGGTTGCGCCAGGGCAGGGCGGCGAAGCCGTCGAGCCCGGCGGCCGTGTCGACTTCCGCGGGCGGCAGCCCGAGCCGGTTCATGCCGGTGTCGACGTGCAGGATCGCCGGCGCCGGTGTCGCGGCGGCGGCGGCGTGGCGCAGCCAGCCGGTCAGCCGGCCGAGATCATTGATCACCGGGATCAGGCGGCGGGCGGCGAACAAAGCCTCCGCGCCCGGCGGGCAGCCGTTGAGCACCGCGATCTCGGGCTCGGCGAGCGCCGCGCGCACCGCCAGCGCCTCCTCGACATGGGCGACGAAGAAGGTCCGGCAGCCCGCCGCGGCGAGCGCGCGCGCCACCGGGACGGCGCCCAGCCCGTAGGCGTCCGCCTTGATGACCGCCGCACAGGCGCTGCCGCGGGCGATCGCGCGCAGCTGGCGCCAGTTGGCGGCGATCGCGTCGAGGTCGATGGTCAGGACGGCGGCGTCGGTGTTGGGCGCGTCCTCAGTAGCGGGCATCGGGCAGGTGGTCGTCGCGCACGTAGTTGCTGAACCGGGTCGTCTCGCCCTCGAACTGCAGCGTCACCTTGCCGATCGGACCGTGGCGCTGCTTGGCGACGATGATCTCGGCCAGATTGTGGACCTTTTCCATCTCCTCCTGCCAGGCCACGTGTTCGGGCGTGCCCTCGCGCGGCTCCTTGCGGGCCAGGTAGTACTCGTCGCGATAGACGAACATGACGACGTCGGCGTCCTGCTCGATCGAGCCCGATTCGCGCAGGTCAGCCAACTGCGGACGCTTGTCCTCGCGGTTCTCGACCGCGCGGCTGAGCTGGCTGAGCGCCAGCACCGGAACGTCGAGCTCCTTGGCGATCGTCTTGAGGCCGCGCGTGATCTCGGAGAGCTCTTGGACGCGGTTCTCGTTGCGCGCGCTCGACGAGCCGTGCAGCAGCTGCAGATAGTCGACCACGACCATCGACAGGCCGGGGCTGCGCTTGAGCCGGCGCGCGCGCGTGCGCAGCGCCGCGATCGACAGCGCCGGCGTGTCGTCGATGTAGAGCGGCAGCCGCTCGAGCTCCTGGGAGACCACGACCAGGCGCTCGAAATCGTCGTTCGACAGCTCGCCGCGGCGGATGCGCTCCGAGGGGATGCCGGTCTGCTCGGCGAGGATGCGGGTCGCCAGCTGCTCGGCCGACATCTCGAGCGAGAAGAAGGCGACGATGTGGTTGCGCCCGATCTCGGCGTCCTCGACCGTGCGCGCGGCGTGGAACGCCATGTTGGTGGCGAGCGCCGTCTTGCCCATGCTGGGCCGGCCGGCGAGGATCAGGAGGTCGGATGCGTGCAGGCCGCCGAGCAGCTTGTCGAGGTCGGTGAAGCCCGACGGCACGCCGGCCAGCTGGCCTTCGCGCCGGAACGCCGACTCGGCGGCCTTGATCGAGGCCGTCAGGGCGGTGCCGAAGGTCTGCAGGCCGCTTTCGATCTCGCCGGTCGAGGCGAGGTTGAACAGGCGCTGCTCGGCCGCCTCGATCTGGCTGGTCGCCTCGTTGTCGAGGTCGTCCTTGTAGGCGTCGTTGACGATGTCCTCGCCGAGCGTGATGAGTTCGCGACGCAGGTGCAGGTCGTGCACCGCGCGCCCGTAATCCTCGGCATTGACGATCGAGGCGACCGAGCCGGCGAGCCGCATCAGATAGGCGTAGCCGCCGATCTCGGCGAGGTCGGCGTCGGCCTCGAAATACTGCTTGAGCGTGATCGGGTCGGCGATCAGGCCGCGGTCGATCAGCCGACCGACCGCCTCGAAGATGCGGCCATGCACGCGGCTGGCGAAATGCTCGGGCCGGAGGAAATCGGCAACCCGCTCGAAGGCGCGATTGTTGTGCAGGATGGCGCCGAGCAGCGCCATCTCGGCTTCGTCGTTGTGCGGCGGCGACCGCTCGAGGCCGAGCGCCGGGTCCTCTGCGCGAATCGGCCGGAGCGTGGAGACCGGATCCATGGCCGGGAACTTATCAGAACGATCCCGTCGCCGCTCGGACTAACACCACACGAATAGCGTGGATAGCGGGGGCAACTTCAGGCGGCCGACGCGCTGTTCACGATCGCGCGCGGCTCGCCGCCGCGCTCGTAGATGTAGTCGCGGGTCAGCGGCACCGTATCGACCTCGCGCGCCATCTGCATCTGCCAGACCATGTGGCCCTGGCGCCGGAACGCGATCTCGCTGCCGATCAGGTAGAACTCCCACATGCGACAGAAGCGCTCGTCATAAAGCTGCGCGATCGCCGCGCGATTGGCGTTGAAGCGCGCGCGCCACGCCGCCAGGGTCTTGGCATAGTGCAGGCGCAGGATCTCGATGTCGGTGACGAACAGCCCGGCGCTCTCGACCCACGGCAGCACCTCGGAGAGCGCCGGCGAATAGCCGCCCGGGAAGATGTACTTGCGGATCCAGGGGTTGGTCGTGCCGGGCCCGTCGGCGCGCCCGATCGCGTGCAGCAGCGCGACGCCGTCGCGCTCGAGCAGCGCGCGCACCTGCTGGAAGAAGCGCCCGTAGTTCGGGTAGCCGACATGCTCGAACATGCCGACCGAGACGATGCGGTCGAAGCGGCCCTCGACCGCGCGATAGTCGCGCAGCTCGAAGCGCACCTTGTGGGCGAGGCCGGCCGCCTCGGCGCGCCGGGTCGCGACCGCCTGCTGCTCGGTCGACAGCGTGATGCCGAGCACCTCGACGTCGGCCGCCGAGGCCAGCGACAGCGCCAGCCCGCCCCAGCCGCAGCCGATGTCGAGCACGCGCTGGCCGGCCTCGAGCCGCAGCTTGCGCGCGATGTGCGCCTTCTTGCGCTGCTGGGCGTGCTCCAGGTCGTCGTTGTCGCGGCCGAAATAGGCGCAGGAATATTGCCGGTCGGAATCGAGAAACAGCTCGTAGAGCCGGCTCGACAGGTCGTAGTGATGCGCGGCATTGCGGCGCGCGCGCGAGGGGTCGTTGGCTTGCGTGACCCGGCGCCACAGATAGGCCAGCCCGTCGATCGCGCGCAGGATCGGCGGGGTCTCGCCGGCCGCCTGGTTGATCGCCAGGAAATCGATGAAATCGTAGAGCGTGCCCTGCTCGACGGTCAGCCGGCCGTTCATGTAGGCCTCGCCGACCGCCAACCGAGGGTTCAGGAGGAGCCGGCGCTGGGTCGCGCGGTCGTGCAGGCGGATGGCGACGGAGGGGCCGGGCTTGCCGGCGAATCGGTGGGTGCGGCCGCCCGCGTCGATGACTTCGAGTGTGCCTTCCCGAACGAGCTGCTTGAGCAGGCTCGCGACCAACATGGCGAGAACCTCCCGGCTGACCCCACCGCCGGGTGCTAGCGTAAACGGATAATCCGTGCCCTGGCAAACCGGGTCGCGTGCGCCCCGGCAGGTGCGCCGGTCAGGCGGTCGGCTCGGCCGGCGCGGCGGGCTCCTCGGCGGGCGGCTGCTCGCCGCGCAGCTGGGCGTCGGCCTCGTCCTGCGAGGGCGCGACGCTGAGCCCGATCGTCACGGTGACCTCGGGATGCAGCGAGACGCGCGCCGAATGCACGCCGATCGTCTTGATCGGCTTGTCGATGATGACCTGGCCGCGCGCGATCGTGAAGCCGGCGGCGCCGACCGCCTCGGCGATGTCGCGCGCATTGACCGAGCCGTAGAGCTGGCCGCTCTCGCCGGCCTGGCGCACCATCGAGACGGTGAGCCCGGTCATCTTCTGGGCGACCGCGCCGGCCTCGTCCTTGCGCTTCAGGTTGTCGGCGACCAGCTGCGCCTTGCGGGTCTCGAACACCTCGAGGTTCTGCTTGGTCGCGCGCAGCGCCTTCTTCTGCGGCAGCAGGAAGTTGCGCGCGAAGCCGGGCTTGACGTTGACGACGTCGCCCATCTGGCCGAGCTGCTCGACGCGCTCGAGCAGGATCACTTGCACCATGGTTGTCTCCTCAGACCGGTGGCAGCGCGCCCAGGCGCTGCCGGAAATGCACCCAATGGTCGACGAAGCCGATCAGCGCGAGCAGCAGGAACGGCCAGCCGGACCACATAAACGCCGCCAGGAACACGTAGAAGCCGATCAGCATCAGCTGCGGCTGGCCGGCCTGCCGCGCCAGGCCGTGCACCACACCCAACCCGGCGAAGAAGAACGCGTAGCCGAGCATCACGAGCAGATTGCGCCCGGCGAACTCGAGCCAGCCGCTGGTCGCGCCGGCGAGCAGCGCGGCCAGCGCGACCACCAGCCCGGTGGCGCGCGGCAGCTCGATCGCGCCGACCGGCGGGCTCGGCCGCAGGTTGTGGCCGAAGCGCGCCAGCAGACCCTGCGCGAGCAGGCCGTTGAGCGCGATCATGGTCATCCAGACCGAGGCGACGATGATCGCGGGGTAGGCCGAGACCAGGTCGATCGACCATTGCACCTCGGTCGGCGGCGCGCCGCCCAGATACGCGGTGAACGCCTGGGTGAGCCAGCCGTGCAGGCGCTCCTCGATCGACCGACCGCCCGAGGCGAACAGCATCGCGGCGAGAAACAGGCTCGCCCCGATGCCGGTCAGCCACATCACCAGGCGGCCCGGCGGATACCACTCCAGGCGCCCGTCGGCATCGATGCGCGACAGCAGCGCCTGGCGCACCAGCAGCACCACCGGGACCACGAGCAGCGCCGCGAAGGTCAGCGCCGGGATCAGCCCCGAGATCAGCCCGACCAGCACGACCGCCGCCGCGCCGGCGATCGCCGCGCTCAACAGCCCGGCGCCCAGCCCCATCGCGAACAGGGGCAGCGGCGCCAGGTAGCTCAGGATCACCGCCCCTGTCGAGCTCAGCTCGATCGACACGAACAGCAATGCGCTGAGCACGCCGGCGCCCGCGGGAATGATCCAGGTGCGCGCCATGGCCCATGTCGTCGCCGGCCGACCCGGTCAGCTGATCAGGTAGGGCAGCAGCGCGAGATAGCGGGCGCGCTTGATCGCCTGGGCGAGCTCACGCTGCTTCTTGGTCGAGACCGCCGTGATGCGGCTCGGCACGATCTTGCCGCGCTCGGACAGGAAGCGCTGCAGCAGCTTGATGTCCTTGTAGTCGATCTTGGGCGCGTTGGGCGCCGAGAACGGGCACGACTTGCGCCGGCGAAAGAACGGCCGCCGGCCGCCGCCCGAACCGAAGCCACGGCCGCCCTCGGCCGGGGCGCCGGCGCCGGCGGCGCCGCCGCCGCTGGTGGGGTTCGCATTCATTCCGGGGCTCCTTCACGGGGCGCGCGGTCTTCGCGCGGCGGGCGGTCGTCGTCGCGATAGCGCGGACGGTCGCGGTCGCGGTCGCGATCGCCGCGCTCGCGGTCGGCGCGATCGCGCCCCTGCAGCATCGCCGAGGGACCTTCCTCGAGCTGCTCGACCTTGACGGTCAGGTAGCGGATCACGTCCTCGTTGATGCGCATGTTCCGCTCCATCTCGATGACGGCGGCGGCCGGCGCGTCGATGTTGAGCAGGACGTAGTGGCCCTTGCGGTTCTTCTTGATCCGGAAGGCCAGGCTCTTGAGGCCCCAATATTCCTTCTTCGAGACCGTGCCGCCGTTCTCGCCGATGATCTGGGCGAACTGCTCGGTCAGGGCTTCGGCCTGCGCGCTGGAAATGTCCTGGCGCGCGATGAACACGCTTTCGTATAGCGCCATATGGCACTCCTTATGGCTGTTCGCGGCCCGGCGCCGCCCGCGTCGCGCGGGACCGGCCGCCCGGGCCTAGCCGGCTTTCGAGGGCCGGCAAGGAGCGGAAGAGCGCGGACTATACACAAAGCCGGCCCCCGCGCAAGCCGCCGATTCGCCAGGCCGCGCGGCGGTTTGGCCGGCCTCAGGCGCGCCGGACGGCCGCCATGAAGGCCTTGGCGCGCGCCGGGTCGACCGGGTTCAGCGTCTTGCCGTCGCGCTTGATCGAGCTGCCGACGATGAAACCGTCGGCGACCGCCATCAGGGCGCCGACATTGTGCTCGGCCGCCCCGGTGCCGACCACCACGGGCGTGTCGGGCACCGCGGCCGCCACCTTGGCGACCAGGCTGGCCTCGACCGGCACCCCGGCGGCCGCCGCGTTGACGACCACGGCGTCGGCGAGCGCCGCGAACACCGCGCCCTTGGCGGCGTCCTCGATCGGGCGCTCGGCGAGCGCCACCGAGAAGCCGGCCGTGATGTTGGCGAGGATGCGCACGGCGCCCGCGCCGATCCGGCTGCGCAGCCGCAGCACGCCGGCGCCGTCGGTCGCCAGCACCCCCATGTCGCCGACATAGCCGCCGGTCACGAAGGCGCGCACGAAGCGCGCGCCGGTCGCGTGCGCGATCGCGATCGAGGCGGCCGGGTCGATCAGCATGTTGATGCCGAACGGCAGCGCCACGCGCGCCCGCACCTCCGAGACCACCGCGGTCATCGCCGCCACCGTCTCGGCGTCCGACCGGGTCGGCCAGGGCATGTCGGCCTCGTTGCAATAGAGCAGCGCGTGGAAGCCGGCCTCCGCGAGGGTCTCGGCCTCGATGCGCGCCTGCTCGACGATGCGCCGCATGCCGCCCGCGCCGTCATAGAGCGGCGCCCCCGGCAAGGCCAGGGTGTGGACCATGCCGATCATCAGGTGCCGGTGGCCAAAGTCTTGGGCGAACAGCGATTTCATCGGTCCCCGAGCCAATCCTGGCGCGTCGCGGCGCCCGACGGGGCGTCATCGCCCGGGACCGCCCGGTCCCGCGCGCGCCTTGACAGGGGTACGCGCGGCGGTATCACTGCGCAACTTTTTTGCAGGTGGGAGGCAACAACCCCCGGATGTCGCGCGCCTTCATTTTTCCCGGCCAGGGCAGCCAGATGGTCGGCATGGGCCACGAGCTCGCCAAGGCCTTCACGAGTGCGCGCCTGGTGTTCGAGGAGGTCGACGACGCGCTGGCGCAGCGGCTGTCGCGCATCATCTTCGAGGGCCCCGAGGCCGACCTGACCCTGACCGAGAACGCCCAGCCGGCCCTGATGGCGGTCAGCCTCGCGGTGATCCGCACCCTGACGAGCGAGACCGGGCGCGGCCTCGAGACGATGGCGCGGTTCGTCGCGGGCCATTCGCTCGGCGAGTATTCGGCACTGGCGGCGGCCGGCGCGCTGTCGCTGGGCGACGCCGCCCGGCTGCTCAAGCGGCGCGGCCAGGCCATGCAGCAGGCGGTGCCGGTCGGCGAGGGCGCCATGGCGGCGCTGCTCGGCGTCGAGCTCGAGGCCGTGCGCGCAATCGTCGCGGACGCCGCCGCGGGCGAGGTGTGCGACGTCGCCAACGACAACGGCGCCGGCCAGGTCGTGATCAGCGGCGCGGCGGCGGCGATCGAGCGCGCGCTCCAGCTCGCCGCCGCGCGCGGGGTGAAGCGCGCGATCAAGCTGGCGGTCAGCGCGCCGTTCCACAGCGCCCTGATGCGCCCGGCGGCCGACGTGATGGCCGATGCCCTCGCCGCGGTCGAGATCGCGGTGCCGGCGGTGCCCCTGATCGCCAACGTGACCGCCGAGCCGGTCAACGATCCCGCCGCGATTCGCACGCAGCTGGTCAGCCAGGTGACCGGCCTGGTGCGCTGGCGTGAATCGATCGAGCGGCTCACCACGCTCGGGGTCGACGGCTTCGCCGAGCTCGGCGCCGGCAAGGTGCTGAGCGGGCTGGTGCGCCGGATCGCGCGCGACGCCAAGGTGGCCGCGGTCGGCACGCCCGCC
>Ga0335076_10007009_pt1 | contig 11358 bp, 7 predicted proteins | sample Lox_Sample_25_FD_206717 | JGI IMG/M metagenome (GOLD analysis project Ga0335076, IMG submission 206717) | Soil microbial communities from Loxahatchee National Wildlife Refuge, Florida, United States - Lox_Sample_2.5 | ecosystem: Environmental > Terrestrial > Soil > Wetlands | place: USA: Florida... | reverse complement strand
CGCAGCACAGCGGAGTCGGCGCTTGCGCCGACCGCCACGGTTGAGCGCACGGCCGGGTGCCGCCTGCCGCGACCGGTACGGCCTCGCAGACCTAAACGAAGCCGCGTTCCTTCTTCAACTCCGGCAGGCAGTGCCGGATCCACTTTGCCGTGATCTTCTCCGCCAGTGAGTTCTGCTTCAGGCGCTCGTTGAGCACGTTGAAGTCGACCCGGTCGAGCGGCTGGTCCTGGTTGAAGCACGAGAAAACGTAGCTCGTCGCGCCGCTCTGCGGATCGTGGTGCGGCTGCAGGCACTGCGCGCAGATCTCCTTCATCATGCACTGCATCGGCGAGTTGATCGAGCCGATCGCCAGGTGATTCGCTTTCAGGTGCGGCTTCAGCACGTCGTGGCGCGCCTTTGCGACGGCGGCCATCATTCGATCGGAGCCTATGGCGATGATGCGGTCGGCCGCCGCGAGCGAGATCGTTGTCTGTCCGAGCCGCCCTTCCGCGTACGCGTCCATCGCCTGGACGATGTTGCCGACGAAGGAGCGATCCTGCGGCCGCCGCGGCGCGAAGCCCGGCTGCTCGTCGCAGCACCAGATCACGACGTCGGCGGCGTTCTCGATCTCGGCCTCCTTGTAGCGATCGATGACCCTCTTGTAGCCGGCGAAATAGAGGACCTTGGAGCTCGCCTTGCGGAATGCCTCGCCGATCGAAAACAGCACCGCGTTGCCGAGCCCGCCGCCGCATAGCACGACGGTTTCCCCTGCGCCGGTATGCGTCGGCGCGCCGGTCGGGCCCATCAGGATCACGGGCTCGCCGGGCTTCAGCATCGCGCACAGGTCGCTCGACCCGCCCATTTCCAGCACGATGGTCGAAACGAGTCCGCGCTCGCGATCGACCCACGCACCGGTCAGCGCGAGGCCTTCCATTTGCATGCGCGTGCTGTCGGCGAGCGGCGCGAGCATCTCGAAGTTCTGCAGCCGGTAGAACTGTCCCGGCTGGAACTTGCGCGCCGCGAGCGGCGCTTGCACGACGACCTCGACGATCGTCGGCGTGAGGCGATTGACTTCGTAGACCGTTGGACGCAGTTCGGTGGCGAGGTTGTCGAAGAAGGTCTTCACAGCGGCATTGTTTGCGGGCTCCCTGCGTGCGAGCACCTTCGAGACCAACGGATAGCCTTGCTTGGCCGATCCCATCGCCTTCACTACATTGCCGAAATACGACGGGTGCACGTCCCCGAAATAGCTGACGAAGCGTCCGTCCGCCTGGCGGGACAGGAGCACCTGGGGCACGTCGGGCTTCGACGTCGAATGCTGCGGCTTCACCAGGTTGCCGTTCTCGTCGCACGCCGCGAAGTATTTGCCGTCGAGCGAGAAGTGCGCGGCGTCTTCGCGCGCGAGTACCGTGTTCGGCTGCGTTCCCGCGGCGACGAACACGGTGTGCGCGGGAAGCCAGTGTTCGGTGCCCGACGAGTGCTTGAGGCGAATGCCGCGCACCGCGCCGTAGTTGTCGGTCTCGACGCGCGCGGGCGTCAGCCCATCAGCGAAGACGACGCCTTCCTCGAGGGCCTTTTCAACCTCCTCGTGATTGAGCGTGTAGGACGGGCTGTCGATCAGGCGGCGCCGGTAGGCGATTGTCACGCCGCCCCACCCTTGCAGCATCTCGACGATGCGCGGTGCGCGCTGCGTGACCGCGGCTTCCTCGCGCTCGGCGCGGATCGCGCGTGCGTGCGCGAGGAATTCCTCCGCGATCTCACGCTCCTGGTCATCCCAGTTGGCGCGGATCGCGTCTTCGCCGATCTCGTTCGCGAGCGTTTCGTAGCGTGCGAGGAACTTCTCGACTTGGACTACGTAGTAAGCCAGCGACTCGGTCGCGGTGTCGATGGCGGTCAGTCCGCCGCCGATCACGACGACCGGCAGGCGCAGCTGCATGTTGGCGATCGAATCGCGCTTCGCGGCGCCGGTGAGCTGCAGCGCCATCAGGAAGTCGGAGGCGGCACGCACGCCTCGCGCCAGGCCGTTGGGAATGTCGAGTACCGTGGGCTTGCCGGCGCCGATGCACAGCGCGACGTGATCGAACCCCATCTCCCAGGCGTCTTCGAGCGTGAGCGTGCCGCCGAAGCGCACACCGCCGAACATCGCGAAGTTCGAGCGTCGCTCGATCAACAGGCGCACCAGCTTGAGGAAGTTCTTGTCCCAGCGCACCGTGATGCCGTATTCGGCGACGCCGCCGAAACCTGCCATCACGCGGCTGTCGAGCGGCTCATAGAGTTCGAGCGCATCGCGGATCGGCCGCAGTCCGGCGAATTCGTCCGGCAGCGGTTCGATCTTCAGGCCATCGATCCCGACCACCGTGTGGCCGTCGTTCATCAGGTGATGCGCGAGCGTGAAACCGGCGGGACCGAGTCCGACCACGAGCACCTTGCGACCCGAGTCCGGCAGCGGCAAAGCGCGCCGCAGGTTCAGGGGGTTCCACCGGGTGAGCAGCGAATAGATCTCGAAGCCCCACGGAAGCGCGAGCACATCCTTGAGCGTTCGCGTCTCGGCCTGCGGAATATTGACCGGCTCCTGCTTCTGGTAGATGCACGATTTCATGCAGTCGTTGCAGATGCGGTGCCCGGTCGCGGCCGCCATCGGGTTGTCGACCACGATCATCGCCAGCGCCGCGAGCGCCTGCCCGCGCGTCTTGACCATGTGGAACTCGGAGATTCTTTCCTCGAGCGGGCAGCCGGCGAGCGGCACGCCGAACGGCGACTTCTTGAAGCCGCTTGCGGGCGGCTTCTCGACTAAACCTTTCGAGCACGAGTCCTTGCCCTGCTCGTGGCACCAGATGCAGTAGTTCGCCTCGTCGAGCGCACCGACGAGATCGGTCCCGTTGTCGGTGAGTGCAAAGCCTTCGCGCCGGCGCAGATGGTCGAGCGTGTGGCGCGCGTATCCCTGCGATTCGTCGGTCCGCAACGGCACGAGATGGATGTAGTCGATCTTGCGCGGCGTCTTGAAGAGCACGCCGTTGCGGTGCTTCGCCTTGCCTTCCGACGCGGTCGTGGCCCACGCGGCGTAGCGCTCGGCCAGCGCGAGCTTTGGACCATTCGCGGCTTCGTCTTTCTGCCATTCGGTGACGAATTGCGCGAACGCGAGTTCGGTGAAGGTGCCGCCGAACCACGCGCGCAACTGCGCTTCAGTCGCAGCGGCATCGAGCGCGGCGGCCTCTTCCGGCTTGACGTTGCGCAGCGCGCGGCGCTGTACGAACAGTCGCTTTACCGAGTAGAGCGGAGCGAGCTCGTGATGGCGCGCGGCGAGCGCGTGCGCCTCGGACTCGATGCCGAACAGGTGCGCAAGAAAGTCGTCGAGATGAGGCGAGAGCGCGACCAGCAGATCCGCCTCGGCCTTTGGCGACAGTGCGCCGGGATCCTTGCGTGCTGCGTCGAGTCGCTCGCCTAACGCCGGGTCCTGGCTGCCCAGGAAGTCGAGGAATGCCGTGTCCACCCGCAGCAAGCCAGCGCGTGCATACAGCGACGCGTAGTCGAGCCCGAAGGCGAGGCGCGGCATGGGGTCGGGTGCGTTCATGTCGGGGCGATCTCGCAGGGGCGCAGTATGCGCAAGTGGCGTGCGCGTTGCTTCGAACGCCGCCGATTGACGTGCCGATCCGGGTCAAGTAACTTTGCCGGCGCGATATGAAGTAAATACTTCATTACTGGATTCTGTCACATGATTCGCGCATCGTTGGCGGGCTGGCGAGTGGCACGGCAATGGCGGCGGGCGGATTGGTGATCGGACAGGGGCGATCGGCGTGATCTCGGCGGCAGGCTACCTGCAACCGGCCCATCTGGCGGCGGCGCTGGAAGAATTGGCGCGCGCGCCGCGCATGCCGATTGCGGGCGGCACCGACGTTTACCCGGCGTATGTCGGGGGAGTACCGCCGCCGCTGCTTGATATCTCGCTTCTCCCCGAAACCCGCGGCACCGGATGGACCGCCGACGGCGCAACGCTGCGCATCGGCGCGTGCACGACCTGGAGCGAACTGGTGCGAACGCCGCTGCCGGCGCATCTGCATACGCTGGTGCAGGCGGCACGCGAGGTCGGCGGCATCCAGATCCAGAATCGCGGCACGCTCGGCGGCAACCTTTGCAATGCTTCGCCGGCGGCCGATGGCATTCCACCACTGCTCGCGCTCGACGCGCGCGTCGAACTCGCGAGTGCACGCGGCACGCGCTCGCTTCCCATCGACGCCTTCGTGCTCGGCAACCGGCGCACGGCGCTGGCGGCGGATGAATTGCTCACCGCGGTCGAGATCCCTGCCCGCTCGCCGAATGCGGTCTCCTGTTTCCTGAAGCTCGGCCACCGGCGCTACCTGGTGATCTCGATCGTGATGGTCGCCGCCGTGCTGGATTTCGACGCCGGTGACCGCGTGAGTTACTGCGGCATAGGTGTCGGTGCCTGCTCTGCGGCAGCGCGCCGGTTGCGAACGCTGGAACTCGGGCTGCTTGGCCTCCCGCGCGCCGAGATCCCGGTACGCGCGCGCGCACTGCTCGATGCAGGCGCACTCGATGCGCTTGCGCCGATCGACGACGTGCGTGCCACGCGCAACTATCGGCTCGATGCCGCGCGTCACCTCGTCCTGCGCGCGTTGACTGAACTCGCCGAGCGCACTCACTGAACGGCGCGCTCATGAACAAGCCCGCGGAACTGCCGCTTGCAACGATTGGCTTCGAGATCAACGGCCGCGCATGCTCGGTCTCCGCGGCTCCCGCCAAGCGATTGTCCGACCTGTTGCGCGATGACCTCGGCCTGACTGGAACAAAGGTCGGTTGCTCCACCGGCGATTGCGGCGCCTGCACGGTGTTGCTCGACGGCGAGCAGGTTTGTGCCTGCCTGGTGCCCGCGGCGCAGGCGGGCGGACACCGCGTCACGACCGTCGAAGCGGCGGCGGATGTCGATCCGATCCTCGCGAAGCTGCAACGGTCGTTCCTCGACCATGGCGCCGCGCAGTGCGGGATCTGCACACCGGGCATGTTGATCGCGGCGGCGGACACGTTGCGGCGGTTCGCGCAACCGACTGAACAACAGGTACTCGATGGCATCGGCGGCGTGCTGTGCCGCTGCACCGGCTATCGCAAGATCGTCGAAGCGGTGCTGGCCGCGGGAGAAGGGCCTGCTTCAGCGCTGGCGGCAGGCGTCGGCATCGCCGCTGCTGTCATCGGCCAGGCGGTCGGCGCGCGCATCCATCGTCTCGACGGCCAAGGCAAGGTCACGGGTCGCGAACGCTATGGCGCGGACGTGGTTCCGGCCGATGCACTGTGGCTGCGTGTGATCCGGTCGCCGCATGCGAGCGCCGAGTTCGAATTCGGTGACCTCGATGCATTCGTCGCTCGACACCCTGGCATCCGCGGTGTGGTCACCGCGGCTGATGTGCCGTTCAACCGGTTTGCGATCTTTCCCGACCTGCGCGATCAGCCGGCGCTCGCCGAAGGGCACGTGCGTTTTTGCGGCGAAGCCGTGCTCGTGCTGGTGGGCGCGCAGGAAGTGCTAACGGCGGTCGACGAGGACGCCGTTCCCATCACCTATCGCGTGCAGCCGTCGGTGCTCGAGATCGACGCGGCATTGACTGCCGGTGCTCCTGTGGTGCAGTCGCGCTGGCCCGACAACGTGTTGTGCCGCGGGCGGCTGGCGCGCGGTGACGTCGACACGGGCAAGGGTGTTGCGCCGATCCAGTTGCACGCCAGGCTGACGACCAGCTACGTGGAGCACGCGTACATCGAACCCGAGGCGGGCCATGCCTGGTGGTCGAACGACGACGGCGTCGAGCGTGTGACGATCTTCGCCTGCACGCAGACACCGTACATGGATCGCGACGAGATCGCATCGATGTTCAAGCTTGCGCCCGCCCACGTCCGCATCATTCCGTCGGCGGTCGGTGGAGGCTTTGGCGGCAAGCTCGACATCTCGATCCAGCCGCTGCTGGCGGCGGCAGCACGCAAGTTCGGCCGCCCGGCCTGCATCGTCTACACGCGGCCGGAGTCGATGCTCTCGACCACCAAGCGCCATCCGGCGACCATGCGCGCGACGCTGGCGGCGAACGACGCGGGCGACCTGCTTGCGTACGACTTTCACGGCGACTTCAACACCGGTGCGTACTCGTCGTGGGGTCCGACCGTGGCCAACCGCGTGCCGATCCATGCGAGCGGACCGTATCGCGTTGCCACCGTGCGCGCATTGACGCGCGCGGTGTTGACCAACAATTCCGTCGCGGGTGCGTTTCGTGGATTCGGCGTGCCGCAGTCGACGTTGGTAAACGAGACGTTGATGGATCGGCTTGCCCAGCGGCTCGGCGCTGATCCGCTCGAGTTCCGCTTGCGCAATGCGCTGCGGGCAGGCGACCTGACACCGACCGGCCAGCCGCTGGAAGCGAGCGTCGGGCTGCGTGCATGTCTCGAAGCGCTGCGCCCGGCGTGGCGCGAGGCGCGGGCGCGTCACGAGGCATTCAACCGCAACGGAGAAACTGCAGGTTTCGCGGTGCGCGCCGGCGATTCCACCGATCCGCATCATCGATATGCGCAACGCAAGCGCCGCGGCGCCGGCGTTGCTTGCATGTGGTACGGCATCGGCAACACCGTGATCGCCAATCCGTCGGCGATGCAGGTCGGCTTGCGTAGCGACGGCCGGTTCGTGCTCTACAACGGCGCGGTCGACATCGGCCAGGGCACCTACACCGTCATGGCGCAGATCTGCGCCGATGCGCTCGGCGTGCCGCTCGCGTCGATCGACCAGGTGATTGCCGATACCGATCTCACGCTCGACGCGGGCAAGAGCTCGGCGTCGCGCCAGACATTTGTCTCCGGCAACGCCGCGCGCCTTGCCGGGATCGACTTGCGGCGCAAGTTGCTGGCGCTCGCCGGCGCCGCTGACAACGGCACGATCGCGATCGAAGGCAGCGTCTGCGTCGCGCGCGACGCAAGCGGCGAACACTGCCTCGATCTCGCTGCGCTCGTGGTGGATCAACGCGGCGACGTCGCGGCCGGTGAGGGCCGCTTCAATCCACCGACGGTGCCACTCGACGCGGACGGACAAGGCGTGCCGTATGCGACCTACGGGTTCGGTGCGCAATTCGCTGAGGTCGAAGTCGATCTCGATCTCGGCACGGTGCGCATGCTGGCGGTCCATGCCGCGCACGATGTCGGGCGCGCGATCAATCCGACCCAGGTCGAAGGACAGATCCACGGCGGCATCGCGCAGGGCATCGGCATGGCGCTGATGGAGGAGTACCACGCAGGACGCACGGACAACCTGCACGACTACCTGATTCCAACCGCTGGCGACGTGCCGCGCATCGTCACGCACCTGATCGAGGATCCGGAGCCGTTGGGACCGTACGGCGCAAAGGGCGTCGGCGAACCCGCGCTGATCGCAACCGCGCCGGCGATCTTCAACGCGATCTATCACGCGTGCGGCGTACGGCCCGACCATGCGCCGGCGACGCCGGATCGCGTGCGCGCGCTGCTACGCGCCCAAGAGCGCCAGGAACAGCGCTCGGGGGAGCGGCAGGAGGAGCGGCAGGAGGAGCGGCAATGAGCGAACGCGTCGGCGCGAACGCACTCGGCGAACAATTCGATCTCGTGCCGTCCGAAAACGGCGGCGCGGCGCCGGTAGTCGTCGCGGCCAAGCCGCCGGAGAAGATGGCCACCAACAAGGTGCTGTGCGATGCCTGCCCGGTGCTGTGCCAGATCAGCGAAGGGCGCCTCGGTGCCTGCGATCGCTGGGGGAATGTCGGCGGCACGTTGACGCGGATGGATGCGGTGGTGCTGCTCAAACGCGCCGGCACGGAAGTGGTCGCCTCGTCGCCCGAGAGCTGGGACGGCCAACTGCTGAATTCGCAGCAGGTGTTCATCTCCGGCGTCGGCAGCGGCACGACGTATCCCGATTACAAACCGGCGCCTTTCATCGTCGCTAGCAAGCACGAAGACGTCGACATGGTGACCGTGGTCACCGAAGGAATCTTCTCGTATTGCAGCTTCAAGGTGAAGATCGACACCGATCGATACCTCGGTCCCGAGCAGGCGACCGTGCGCCACGCCGGCGAAGCGGTCGGACACGTCACCACGATCGAATACGGTTCGCAGTTCCTGTCGTTGGGTGGCGTGCACCATCTCACCGGCGGTTCCAAGCGCGAGGGTCGCGTCACCTGCGACCTGATGATGGCGCTCGGCAATCGCAAGCCCGTCGATCTCGAGATCGACGGCGGCGCGCGCCTCACGATCGAACCGGGCAAACCGCCGATCGTCAACGCGGTCGAAGAGCTCCGCATGCGTGTCGGCTGCGGGTCCGCAACGATCGGCATCTTCGCGAAACAGTGGTTCGGCCAGGTGGACGAAGTGGTGGTGGTCGACGACCACATCACGGGCGTGCTGAGCGAGCACCAGGCCGGCAAGTGTCTCGACATGCCTGCGACCGGCATCCGCTTGCGCGGCCGCAAGTCGACGCCCGGCCGCTATTTCCAGGTGGCCAATCCCGGCACCGGCTGGGGCGGAACGGACATCAGCGATCCGCTCACCATCGTCGAGAGCTTTGACGCACGCGTCGCGTGGCCCGGCCTGCGCTTGCTGATGGTTTCGACCACGGGCGAACACGCGCAGTACTACGTGCTCGACGAAAATCGCGTGCCGCGGATCGCCGCGATGCCGGAGCCGGTGCGCAACGTGGTCGAGCGGATCGGCGAAAACTGCGAGCCGGCGCTTGCCACCGTGTTGTTCGTCGCCGGCGCGGGCGGCAGCTTGCGTGCCGGCGTCACCGAGAACCCGGTGCTGCTGACGCGCTCGATCAAGGACCTTCTGACACGCGTGACCTGCGGCGGCGCTCCCGCGTACGTCTGGCCCGGCGGCGGGATCACCGTGATGGTCGATGTGACCCGCATGCCGGCGAATTCGTTCGGCATGGTGCCGACTCCCGCGATCGTGGCGCCGATCGAATTCACGATGCGCCGCGATGCCTACGCGGCGCTCGGTGGTCACGTCGAGCGCATTCGATCGATCGACGACGTACTCGCACGCGAGCGGCACCGCATCGCCGATTGGAGCGGCACCAACCCATGGCCGCTCGCTGCGATGGAGGGAACGCGATGACGGGACAGGGCCCGGTTCGCGCACGCTGGCCCGACGGGCGCTGGCATTTCCAGCACGGCCCGATCGACCTTGTGATAGGTGTCGATGGCGACGCCGCGGCGATCGAACCGGCAATCGAAGCATGCTGGCAGGCGTTCGCCGATGTATTGCCGCGACTGGTCACCGAATTGCCCGCGCTGCGTTCGCGGTGGTCGGAGACGTTGTCGCTGCGCGGTCCAGTTGCCGCGCGGATGGGACACGCGTGCGCGCCGCTCGTGCGTGCGTTCGATCTGTTCCTGACCCCAATGGCGGCGGTCGCGGGCGCGGTGGCCGATCACCTGATCGTCACGTTGAGCCGCCCCGGGATCGAGCGCGCATACATCAACAATGGCGGCGACATCGCACTGCATCTCACCGGCCGGCGTTGGTTCGATGTCGGCGTGGTCGCCAACGCGCATGCGCCGCACCTCGACGGCGGCCTGCGCATCGATGCGGACTCGCCCGCGCGCGGCATCGCGACATCGGGCTGGCGCGGCCGCAGCTTTTCACTCGGCATCGCCGATAGCGTGACCGTGGTGGCGGCTGATGCCGCCGCGGCGGACGCGGCGGCTACGTTGATCGCGAATCATGTCGACGTCGATCATCCGTTCATCGAACGTGCGCCGGCTGACCAATTGCGCGACGACACCGATCTCGGATCACGATTGGTCACGGTCGACGTCCCGTCACTTCCGACCGCGGCGATCGAAACGGCGCTCGACCGCGGAATGCGTTTTGCCGAACAGTGTCGCGCGCGCGGCCTCGTTCATGCGGCATTGCTAACGCTGCAGGGACGCGCGCGTATGCTCAATCCCGTTGCCGCGGAGGCCGCGCTGCCATGATCGACGTACGACGCACACTGGTCCAGGTCGAGACCATCTATCACGAATTCGGCCCGCGCCCGGCCAAGCCGCAAGTGCGCGGCGCGATCCTTTCGGTCATCAGCAACCCCTTCGCGGGCCGTTACGAACCGAACATCCTGCCGATGATGGAAGCGCTCAATCCGCTCGGCGCGGAGATGGCGCGGCGCCTGCTCGATGCGATCGGCGTTCCGCCGGAAGGCATCGAGGGATACGGCAAGGGCGCGATCGTCGGCAGCGCCGGCGAGCTCGAGCACGGCGCGCTCTGGCACGTGCCCGGCGGCTACGGCATGCGCGAAGTGCTGGGCTGGAAGAACGGCAAGCCGGGTGGCAACGCCAAGGCGATCGTGCCGTCGACGAAGAAGGTCGGCGGACCCGGCGCGCGGCTCGACATTCCCGTGACGCACATCAACGCCAGTTACGTGCGCAGCCACTTCGATGCGATCGAAGTCGGCGTGCCAGGCCACCCGCGTGCCGACGAGATGATCGTTGCGCTGGTGATGACGACCGGCCCGCGCGTGCACGAGCGCGTCGGCGGCTTGCGAGCGAGCGACGTCAAGGGCGAAGACGGACTGCGTTGAGATTCTCGATGGCTGCCGACATCCGCAAGCTGATCGTCATCGTCGACGAGACCCGCAAGGAGATGGGTCGCGAGGTGAAGCCACCGACGCGGCGCGCGTTGGCGATCGCTGTCATCGCAAATCCGCACGCCGGACGTTATTCCGAGAAGCTCGACGACCTGATGGAAATCGGTGAAGAACTTGGCGGTACGCTCGGTCGCGCTTGTGTCGATGCGCTCGGCATCAAGCCCGCGCAGGCGGAGAGTTATGGCAAGGCAGCCATCGTCGGCGAAGCCGGCGAGCTGGAGCACGCCGCGGCGATCCTGCACCCGAAGCTCGGCGCGCCGCTGCGCAAGGCGGTCGAAAAGGGCGCCGCGCTGGTGCCATCGGCAAAGAAGATGGGCGGTCCCGGCACGCCGGTCGATGTTCCGCTCGGCCACAAGGACGCTGCGTTCGTGCGCAGTCATTTCGATGCGATCGAAGCGCGCGTGGTTGACGCACCGCGCGCCAACGAAATCGTTGTCGCGGTCGCGGTCACCGACAGCGGACGGCCGCTGGCGCGCGTCGGCGGCCTGCAGAAGCACGAGATCAAGGGAGAGGACGGTCTGCGCTAACGACCCGAGAAATCGCGGCGCGGACGGTACGCTATCCGGCAGCAGCACCCCGGCTCAAATCATGGAGGAGCAGTCATGCAGATGAAGTGGTGGGCGAAAACGCTGGCGTTTGCCGCGATCGCGTCGACTGGCGTAGTCCACGCGCAGACGATCAAGATCGGCGAACTCAACAGCTACAAGGCGCAGCCGGCGTTTCTCGAGCCCTAC
>Ga0335076_10007008_pt1 | contig 11359 bp, 6 predicted proteins | sample Lox_Sample_25_FD_206717 | JGI IMG/M metagenome (GOLD analysis project Ga0335076, IMG submission 206717) | Soil microbial communities from Loxahatchee National Wildlife Refuge, Florida, United States - Lox_Sample_2.5 | ecosystem: Environmental > Terrestrial > Soil > Wetlands | place: USA: Florida... | reverse complement strand
AAGTATCCCGTACAGATCGGAACTCAGACTTCAGAAGTCAATTTCTTCGGAGGCGATTTCAACTGCTCCAGTACTTCTGGGGCTGCCATTTCAGGTTCAATTGGAATGGATTTGAGAGGGGCCGCGGGAAGCTCCGCTGGCGGCGAATTCGGGGTCTTCGGGACTCACATGATTAACTGTCTCACCGGTATCTCCATGTTCAACATGGCGAACTTGAACTTCTACGGCATCATCGAGATGCCAAACGGGGCTACAGGCAATGACGGAATCATCATCGACGGCGACAGCGGACACGCCGATAAAAACACAATCGCTGGATCAATCGACGGGTTCTTGCGGGGCGTCACTTTGGGGACCACTGCGGGAGCCACTACGAACAACAGGGTTCTTGCGAACATTACCAACACGGCAACTCCGATTAAAGCAGGTGACACAACCGCCCTTTCGACCGCCGTCATTCTCACCCCAATCAATTATCCGGCGGGATCGGGAGGTGTGGCTATCGGCACCCAGGTTCCAGACCTGACCATACCAGAAGAAGACCCGCCGGCAGCTCCCGTCACGGGCAGTCGGCGTGTCTACGTCGACAAAACGCTCGGAGCGGACGACCATCTCACGGCGATGAAGTCTAATGGAACGACCGTAGACCTTGAGTCCGGGTGGCGCAATTATCAGGCACCCCTGCCAGCCATAACAGGCAACGGCGCAACCGACGTTACCGTCTACACGTTCTCGGTTCCACCCATTCCGAAAGGCAAAGGAATTCGGGCGACGGTGTTCTGGAAATGTGCCGCCCTGTTCTGCGGCACGGCCAAGACCTTTAAGTGGAAGTTTGGAAGTGCAACCACAGCGTACACGACTTTTACGGACAACACGTTGACTGCCGCCTACACTCAGGTCAGAATCTTTACGGATCCAAGCAATCAGACTAACAACACGCTGCTGGCAGACGCGATCACTGTAGGTACCACAACGCAGAGCGCAGGCCTTGTGTCCTCTCCCAATCAGGACACCAGCGTGTCCCAACCCTTAACATTTCTTTTCAATGCGGCCTCCGGGGAGCACATCATTCCTGAGGGCTTCATCGTGGAGGCAATCCAATGAAACTTCACAACTCCAGTCACTTACGCTTGAAACTCCTAGTTGCCGCTCTGCTCTGCTTGAGCTTTTCCGAGATAGCGGCAGCGGCAAAGCTGTTTACCGGTCCGATTAACTCCCCGGCCGGGCATTACCCATTTGCTCTGGCGGCGGGCGACTTTGACGGGGACGGCATCCCGGATCTCGCAGTCACGAACGTGAATCCGAATTTTAATGTGCGCACCGAAGTCAAGATCTTGTTGGGCAACGGAAATGGGACCTTTGAGAAGCCAGTCGGCTACAAGGTGGGCGTGGCGCCCTTATCAGTGGCGGTCGGCGACTTTAGCGGCGATGGGAAGCCTGACCTCGTAGTCGCTAATGCCCTTGAACCAAGTCGCACCCAACGCGGGAAAATCAGTGTACTCCTGGGCAATGGGGACGGCACATTTCAAACGCAAGTCACATACAACGCGGGAGGGAATCCGAATCGAGTGGCAGTGGCTGACTTTAATGGTGACGGCAAGCTTGACTTGGCCGTAACTAAGGAAACCAAGACCATTGGCATCTTGCTGGGGAACGGCGACGGCACCTTCCGACCCCAAATGAAGATTCCGGCCCACCATAACCCTTTCTTTATTGTCGTCGGCGATCTCAACGGAGATGGCAAGCCGGACTTGGTCGTGGCTGCCAATGCTCCGAAGTACACTACCACCGCCTTGCTGGGAAACGGAGATGGCACGTTTCGTATTGCTTGGACGATCAGCAACGTGGCCTCTCCGGGAGGGATTGTGCTTGGCGACTTCAACGGCGACGGCAAACTCGATCTGGCGGAAACCTACCCGGACCTGTCCCGGCTGACGATTCGGTTGGGTAACGGAGACGGCACCTTCCGGAATGGGGCGCACTATACCTTTGGCAACGGCCTATATAGGCTTGCGGCCGCTGATTTCAGCGGGGACGGGATACTGGACATCGCGGTAGTAGACTCCTTCAATAGCGTGGACGTGTTCCTGGGCCGGGGGGATGGTTCGTTCAACTTAGAATCGAGCTACCCCCTTAGTGGTGGAGCGGTGGCACGCGAAATAACCGCCGCTGATCTGAACAACGACGGCAAGCCTGACCTCGCGGTAACAGACCAGTTCAACGGAGTGGTCAGCGTGCTGCTGAATACGGGTAAGAAGTGAACCGGCCGGGCGGAGGGCGGCACAGGGGCCATGCTGCCTGCATCGCAACAATTCGGTCCCAAACCCATAAAGGCAATGGGCCTACCGCCTTGTTTGCGGCGGCAGACACTCTCTGCGGAGCTTCTATGGCGGGTCACAGCGAAGTTGAGCCGGCAGACAGGTACAAAGCTCTTCCAAGGCCCTCGGAGCGGTCGCGGCAGGTCACGGCGAAGTGGAGACCGGACACGTCCTTTGGTGCCGATTGTCGGGCGAGGCTTTCGGCGTCATAATTCTGTCGGCCGCACTCGACACCAAAGGACATTCTACCATGAAACGCTTCGCGCTCGCCTTCAGCTTGTTCACTCTACTGCTGTCTAACCTTGCCACCGCCACACAACCACAGAAAACCTCCGACGAGGCGGCGGTGCGCGCCACCGTCGCTGACTACATCGAAGGCTATTACACCGGGGACGCGGCGCGCATGGAGAGGTCGCTGCATCCTCATTACCTGAAGCGCACCATCAATGAATCCGGCGGCAAGCTCAATATGACCGAAACCACCGGCTTGGAGATCGTCGAGACGGTACGCACCGGCCCGGCGGACCTCCCGGCCACCGAGAGAAAAGAAGAGATTACCGTGCTGGACGTTACCGGCGACATCGCTTCGGCGAAGCTGGTTACATCGCACTGGGTGGATTACCTGACGCTCTCGAAGTGGAATGGGGAATGGAAGATCGTGTCGGTGGTGCTGCGGGAGAATGAGTAGAAGTTCCGGTTAAGAGGCGCGAGTCCGGCCGAGGGATCTGGCGTGCAGCACCGCAACTCTCGGCCACCCGCTCCGCTTGCTTCACGCCAGATCCCTCGTCCGGCTGGAAAAAGCGCCGGGCTTCGGGATGACGCTCGGTCAAGACTGGAGGCCGCACTGGACGAAAAGTGGTGCCCCTAGTGCCCGGGGGTGACAGGCATTTTGGTACTGCCATCGAGACGCGGCAAGGCGCCTCTCTACGGGAGATATCTTTCCCGGCTTGTGTAATTGTTTTGTATTTTTTCTTGCAGTTGTTCATAGCTCACTGCTAGCCACCTGCGTCTGTTCCTACCATTCTTGTGGAGAACCCTCACACAAAATGGAAACCCATCCTAAGCAAAGCCATGCCCGAGTGTTGCTGAGCTCTGTGTTTGGTCCGTACGCGCAAGACGATGCCTTCGGCAGCCGCGCCATCAATCCCATGGAGCTTTATCACAACCAGGTGACGCGGGCGCAAGGGGCGTTTTCGCTGCGCATGTTTCATCGCTCGTGGGGCATCATGATGATTCAGTCGAACATTTCGGCGCCGTGTACGGTGCTGGATTTTCCCACCCGCGAAGATTTCGCGCGCGAGCTGGCAGCGTATCAGTACGACATCGTGGGGATCTCGTCGATCATCGTGAATGTCGGGAAGGTACGCGAGATGTGCCGCATGGTGGGCGAGCTTTCACCGCAGTCGGTGATCGTGGTGGGCGGACACGTGGCGGCGGTGCCGGGGCTTGAACACATGATCGATGCGGACCACATTGTGCGCGGCGAAGGCATCTCATGGATGCGGAAGTACCTGGGCGAGGATGAGCACGCCCCGATTCGGCATCCGTCGATTGTTTCGGGGCTCCAGACAAGGATTATGGGGATTCGTCTGCCGGAACGTAAGGGCGGCACGGCGGCGACGATTATTCCGTCGGTGGGCTGCCCGATGGGGTGCAATTTCTGTACGACTTCGGCATTCTTCGGAGGCAAGGGAAAGTTCGTCAACTTCTATGAGACCGGCGACGAGCTCTTCGAAGTGATGAGCCAGGCCGAGTCGGAACTGAAGGTGTCCTCTTTTTTTGTCATGGATGAAAACTTTCTGCTGCACCGGGTGCGCGCGCTTCGCCTGCTGGAGCGCATGAAACAGGCAGGGAAGAGCTGGGAGCTGTCAGTGTTTGCGTCGGCCAATGCGATCCGAAAGTACACCATGCAGGAACTGGTGGAGCTGGGAATTTCCTGGGTGTGGATGGGGCTGGAATCGGCGCGGGCGGGCTACAGCAAGCTGCAAGGGACGGATACGCGGCAACTGGCCCAGGAACTGCGCGAGCACGGGATTCGGGTGCAGGGCTCGACCATCGTGGGATTGGAGCATCACACGCCGGAAAATATCGGCGAGGAGATCGAGCACGCGGTCGCGCATGACACCGACTTCCACCAGTTCATGCTGTACACGCCGGTGCCGGGCACGCCGTTGTACCAGGAAATGGCGGAGCAGGGGCGGTTGCTCGACGAAGTGGATCCTGCCGACATTCACGGGCAGTTTAAGTTCAATTTCCGTCATGCAGCGATTTCGCGGGAAGACTCGAAACGCTTTCTGGACTGGGCCTTCTGGCGCGATTTCGAACGCAACGGGCCAAGTCTCTACCGCATGTGTCAGACAATGCTGCAAGGATGGAAGCGATACAAGGATTATCCCGATCCGAGGGTGCGGGAGCGTTTTGCGCGAGAGATGGCGAAGGTCCGCACGGCTTACAACGCCGCGCTTTGGGTGATGGAGAAGCAGTTCCAGCGGGTGAACCGAGGGGTCAGCGAGCAGATTCATGGACTGCGGCGGGAAATCCAAAGAGAATTTGGCATGATGTCGCGGCTGACGGCGGCGGGACTGGGCCCGGTGTTGCTGTGGACGACGCGGCGGGAGGAGAAGCGGCTGGCGGCAGGGCGGACGTATGAGCCTCCAATGATCGTGGAGCGGCGGAACTGGGGCGCGGCGTAAAGCGGCTGGACACGCTGAGGCGTCGCCGTGGGTGCGCACCAGATCCCTTGCCCGGCTGGAAAAACCGCCGGGCTTCGGGATGACGCTCGTTGGCAAAGAGAGATTCGGTTAGTGTCGCTTTTGGGTTTCGCGCAGGATGGTGGCGAAATTCTTTCCGCCGAAGCTCACTCCCTGCTGGATAGTCCCGGTTACGGCAACGCGGGCGCCGTCGCCGGGCACGCCGAAGTTCTCGCTTAGCACCCAAAGGCGGCCGGTGCCGTCATCTACCTCGAAAACGCCGGTGCCGAGGGCTCCGAAGGATCCATGCACCTCGCCCGCGATGGTGACTTCCTTGCCTGCATAGCGTCCGGGGTCACGGTTGATATTGGCGATCGTCGTGCGCTGGGGACATCCTGCGAGACACACGGTGCCGAGAAACAAAAGCACAGCTGCGCAAAGCTTGCTGCGTAGGGTTAACACGCATTTCCTCCAAAACTGCGAATTGAACAGCTCGGGCGCTTGGGGAGCACTGCGCATACGGTAGGCTGCAATGCTTTCCTGGGTTCGATGCAAGGATTTTACTCCGTGATGGCCCGGTGGCTTGTCTTTCGAGTGTTGCCTGCACGACAACGCCGCGGCGGCAGTACCTCATTGCTTGGATTTCTGCCGCAGCGCGCTCGCCTGGTGTTCGGCTTGCTGGGCCGCGTCGGTCTTGCCGAGTCCACGATAAACCTGCGCCAGTGTATCGAATACATCCGGATTGTCGGGCTGGGATTTGGAAAGCGGTTCGATCTGCTGAGCGGCGTCCGCGAAGTTGCCTTCCGCGATCAGCGTCTTCACCGCACCCAGTTGAGCGTCAACGCTGGTGGGATCGACCAGCATGGCGGCCTCATACTGATCCTGGGCAGCCTTGGGATCCTTAAGCGCCAGGTAGACACGGCCCAGCATAATGCGTGCGGGCAGTTGGCCGGGCATGAGCTTCAGACTGGCTTCCAGGGCATCCCGGGCTCCAGCCATGTCGCCAGCTTTCTCGAGCGCTTCTCCCTGATGAAATGCGGCGGCGGAATCGTCGGGGCGGACCTCGCGGGCACGCTTCAGATAGTCAGCGGCTTTGGCATAGTTGCCCGCATCCAGTTCCAGTTCGCCGAGTTGAAGAAGTGCGGTTGGGTCTTTGGGGTCCATCTTCAGAACCTGCTCCAGCGCGGTTCGGGCGTCATTGGACCGGTTGTCGTCTGAGGCCATCATGGCGCTGTGCAGGAGGTTCTGCTGCTCGATTTTGTCCTTGGGGTCGGGCAGGGAAGCACCCGAAGCGAGGGTGGGATCCTTGATCTGCGAGAGCATGCCGCGGAATTCTTGCACGCGGGCATTCTGCTCGTACACATTGGCCAGTTCCTTGGGGTCAGTCTGCAGATGGTAGAGCTCCGGCTTCGGCGCTTCGATGAACTTCAGGCCTTCGGCGCGCACCGAGCGAAGCGGCGCCCAGCCGAAGCGCAGGGGATAGTCGGTCTGACCGTAAACCGTGCGCTCGGATTTCTCCGTACCTGCGAAGTAGGGCTTTAGCGACTCGCCGTCCAGGTGCCCGGGATTGGGAACTTTAGCGACATCGAGCACAGTAGGTACGATGTCCATGGTGCGGACCTGGGCGTCGACGACTTTGCCGGCGCTGGCTTTTCCAGGAAGTTTGACGATCAGTGGCACATGGGTTGTGGAGTCGTAGAGAAAAATGCCGTGGGTTTCTTCCTTATGCTCGCCCAGGCCTTCGCCATGATCGCCGGTGACGACGATCATCGCGTTGTCGTACCAGCCCTGCTTGTGCAAATAGGCGATGAAATTGGCTACGACGGAATCGGCATATGCGATTTCGCCGTCATAGAGGCGGTCTTTGTAGGTCTCAGAAAAAGGTGCTGGCGGCTCGTAGGGATCGTGCGGATCGTATAAGTGCACCCAGACGAAATGCGGCCCGGCGTGGTGGGCGGTAAGCCAGGTCTCGGCGTGCTGCACCACTTCTTCGCCGCGGCGCTCGACCCGGTCCCAGCGCGACTTGCTGGGCGGAGTCTTGGGGAAGTTGTCGTAGAAGTCGAAGCCGCGGTCGAGTCCCGGGGCAAGGGTATTGCTGTCGAGGATGACAGCGCCAATGAAGGCTGCCGTGTGGTAACCCTTCTGCTTGAGCAGTTCGGCCAGGGTGGCATGGGAAACGTCGAGCGGAATGGCGAAATCGGTCACTCCGTGAGAACTGGGCAGCAGGCCGGTGAGAATGGTGGTGTGCGAGGTGTTGGTGATCGGGCTGGGCGTAAAGGCGTCAGCGAAGCGGATGCCGTCTTTGGCCAGGTTGTCGAGGGCCGGCGTCTGAATCTGGTTGTCGCCGAAACAGTGGACATGGTCGGCACGAAGAGTGTCGATGGTGATGAGGAATACATTGGGTGGCACGGCGGTCCTGGCGGCGGGGTGCTGCTGAGCGCAAGCCAGGCTGGACAGCAGAAAGAACGATAGAAATCGGATCGTTTTCATCGCGAATCAGACTAGCATAACCCGCGTCGAAGGCTAAGAGTGCGGGCTCTGGTGCGATATAATTTTTGCTACCCCAATGGCTTTTTTCCGCCTGCTTGCGTTGCTGAGCGCGGCTGTGCTGACGATTGGTTTGACCGCGTCGGGCGCGACGCCTGCTGCGCCTAATGTCGTCGTGATTACCATTGACACGCTGCGCGCCGATCATCTCGGCTGCTACGGCTACGAGCAGATCAAGACGCCTCATATCGATGCACTGGCGGCCGACGGCGTGCGGTTTGCCCGCGCCTATACGCCGGTCCCGGTGACGCTGCCGGCGCATACCGCCATCTTCACCGGGACCTATCCGCCGCGCAGCGGGATGCACGACTTTAGCGGCAACAAGCTGAACCCGGCGCAGCCGACCATGGCCTCCATTCTGAAAGACCAGGGATACATTACCGGGGCGGTGGTTGCCTCGGGCGTGCTCGACTCGCGTTTTGGCCTGAATCACGGCTTCGATTTTTACTATGATCACTTCGATTTCAGCCGTCTGCAGGAATCGAATCTAGAAGAGATGGAGCGCCCCGGCAACGTGGTGGCAGACCAGGTGCTCGACTGGCTCAACCAGAACTACCAGAAGAAGTTCTTCCTCTGGATGCATCTCTACGATCCGCATTATCCCTATAATCCGCCGGCACCTTATAGCGACGAGTACAAGTCGCATCCCTACGATGGCGAAATCGCATTCGCCGACGCACAGGTGGGCCGGCTGATCGCGTTCTTGAAAGAGAAGGGCCTCTACCAGAACACGGTGATCGTATTGAGCGGAGATCACGGCGAGAGTCTGGGAGAGCATGGCGAGAAGACTCACGGGTTCTTCATCTACAATGCCACCCTGCACGTGCCGCTGATCTTTCATGTTCCGGGAGGGATGGGCGGCAAGACCGTTTCCGACATTGTCAACCTTGCCGACATCCTTCCCACCGTGCTGCAACTGGTGAAAGTCGAGGCTCCCCGCCAGGTACAGGGACAGAGTCTGGCGCCGCTGCTGGCGGGTGAGAAGGCCGGGCCGCGCGCCTTGTACTCGGAGACGTTTCTTCCGCGTTTGCATTTCAACTGGAGTGAACTTCGTGGCGCGGAAACCGACCACTACCACTTCATCGATGCTCCCAAGCCGGAACTCTATGACCTGACCAAGGATCCCGGGGAGACACAGAATCTGCTTCCCGAGAAAAAGGCGGTAGGAGAGGAGATGCGCGGCAAACTTACCGGCCTGATCCAGCAGTACAGCGCAGGCGAAGAACTGGCGCAGAAAACGGGGTTGGACCCGGGGTTGATGGAGCGCCTGAAATCTCTGGGATATGCGGGGTTTTCCGGCGGAGGAGATCGGGCGATCAGCAATCGCGATCTGCCCGATCCAAAGGACCGGATTGAGATGTATGAACTGATCTCATCCGCCATAGCGGAGAGCCAGCACGGCCAATACGAACAGTCCACAACCGATCTCAATGCGGCGCTGAAGACCGAACCCGATTCGGTGGCAGTGAACTACCTGCTGGGGCTGGACTATTACCGGATGCGCGATTATCCCGCCTCGATTGAGCATTTGAGCCGCGTGATGCAAAAGAGTCCCGATTACGCGCTCGCGGCCTTCCATCTGGGCCTGGCTTATGGCCGGGTGGGACGGGTGGACGAAGCCATCGTGACGTTTAAACGTACGCTGGAATTGGATGCCAGCAATTTCACGGCAGCCTTCGATCTGGGCCAAATGTACTTGCTCAAGGGTATGAGGAATGAAGCAGCGGCATCGTTTCGTCAGGCGGTGAGCGTGTCCGATGAATATGCGGCGGCTCACCGGGCGCTGGGAGAGCTTCTGCTGGGGCAAGGCCAAGTGGATGAGGCGCTGCCCGAGCTGCGCAAGGCGGCAGCGCTGACGCCGCAGGATCCCGGCACGCATGCCGCGCTGGCGAAAGCACTTGCGGCCAAGGGATTGAACGACGAGGCGCAGCAGGAGATGCAAAAGGCGCAGGAAGCGCGCCCGCAATGAGGCGGCGACCGCGGTGGCACTGCGTGGCCTTTGTTTTCTTGGTAGCGGTCTTATCTTCCGGCGGGGCGACGGTTGCGGTTAAGCGTCCGACGCGTGTCAATGTAATTCTCATTACGGTGGACACGGTCCGCGCCGATCACCTGGGATGCTATGGCGCGAGGCAGGTGATGACCCCAACCGTCGATGGTCTTGCTCATGATGGGGTCGTCTTCGAGCGAGCCATTGCCCAGGTTCCGCTCACATGGCCCTCGCACGCCGTCATCCTGACGGGAACTTATCCTTTCCAGAATGGGGTGCAGGACTTCACCGGGCAGCCGCTGGCCCCGCGCTTTCGGAGCGTTGCGCAGAGTTTCAAGCAAAATGGTTATGCGACCGGAGCGGTGGTGAGCTCGTTTGTTCTGGATCGCAGCTGGGGCCTGGCGCGCGGCTTCGATCACTATGACGACTCGTTTTCGGCGGAAAGCTTCGCGACGAAAGAAATCGGCCTGGTGGATCGGCGGGCGTCTGAAAGCGTGGATCGGGCTTTGGAATGGCTAAGGAAGACGCCAGGCGGGCCATTTTTTCTGTGGCTGCATCTCTACGATCCGCATAGTCCCTACGATCCGCCGGAGCCTTATCGCACGGACTACCACGATCACCCCTACGACGGCGAGATTGCCTACGCAGATCACGAACTGGGACGGCTCATCGAATTTCTGAAGCAACGTCATCTCTATGACAGCGCACTTATTGTGTTTCTCAGCGATCATGGCGAGTCACTCGGCGAACATGGGGAAGATGAGCATGGCTTCTTCGTGTATGACTCGACCGTGCATATCCCCCTGATCGTGAAACCGCCTGCCGGGAGCGGGATTCGCCCGGGCCGGGTGACCGCGCCAGTGGAGTCCATTGCGGTCGCGCCCACGATGCTGAGCCTGGCCCGGGTGAAAGACACGATCGGGAAGCAGTTTTCTTCTCCGGGACTTTTCGAACGGAATGAGGAGCGAGCGGCGTATAGCGAGACGTTCTATCCGTTCAGTTCCTTCGGATGGAGTCCGCTGCACGCGCTGCAGACGAGTCGCTATCACTACATCGACGCGCCTGAACCGGAGCTTTACGATCTTCAGGCCGATCCGGCGGAGAGCCACAACCTTGCCGCCGAGCAGAAGGCGACGGTCGACGTCTTAAGGCACAATCTGCAGGATTTGCTGCGGCAGAATCCGTTTACTCCGACCCAGAATGGAAGTTCCGCCCTCAGTCCAGAGACGGTCGAGAAGCTACGTGCGCTGGGCTATGTCGCCTACCGGTCGCCAGTTTCGGCGGCCGCGCTCGAAGGCGGGCTGGCTGACCCTAAGAAGAAGATCGGACAGTTGAATGCCATTCTGAAGGCGCAGGATGCCTTTCGCGCCGGAGATTTCGATACTGGACAGAAGTTGCTGGCAGAGGTGCAAGCACAAGACCCGCAGATTTACGTCGTGCCCTTCATGCTGGCAGAGGCGGCGCAGCGCCAGCAGAAGTGGGATGAGGCCGCGTCCCAGTTTCGCAAATGCCTGGAGTTGAATCCCAGCTTCGATCAGGCCATGACAGGACTCGCCCACGCTCTGTTCGCTTCCGGCGATTCCGCCGGAGCACGCCAATGGCTGGAGAAGGCTCTGGATGCGAATTCGCAGAATTACCGGGCATGGTTCGATCTGGGGGCCATTGACTTGAGGAGTGATCCCGCTGCTGCTGCAACCGACTTCACCCGAGCTCTGTCGATTCAACCCAATTTTGCTGCCGCGCACCGCGACCTGGGGATGCTCAAATTCGAGCAGAAAGATTACGCGAATGCGGCCAGGCATCTTGCCGAGGCGGTG
>Ga0335076_10007004_pt1 | contig 11360 bp, 8 predicted proteins | sample Lox_Sample_25_FD_206717 | JGI IMG/M metagenome (GOLD analysis project Ga0335076, IMG submission 206717) | Soil microbial communities from Loxahatchee National Wildlife Refuge, Florida, United States - Lox_Sample_2.5 | ecosystem: Environmental > Terrestrial > Soil > Wetlands | place: USA: Florida... | reverse complement strand
CTCAGAGATGATCTGTGGCCGGCCGTCCACCAGATGGGTCAGCTTGGCCAGTTCCTGCATGCTGTCGCGGGTCTGCGCCTTGGCCATGCCCTTGTCCACCATTTTGCGCTGCCGCTTTTTCATCTGCGACTCAAACTCTGCCCGCAGATCGTCCAGATCCGCACGCGCATACCAGACGTCCAGGTTGGTCATCCGGGCGAAGCCGCGCATCGCCTGCCGGTACCGGGCGACCGAAGCTGTCACGATCTCGCGGCGATCCTTGCCGCCGAACCCGTTATCCCGCCCAGCGACCTCCAGGCTGGTGGCCAGCCGCTTGACATCCCACTCCCAAGGGCCGGGCAGCGTCTCATCGAAATCGTTGACATCGAATACCAGGCGCCGCTCGGGCGAGCCGAAGATGCCGAAGTTCGACAGGTGGGCATCCCCGCACGCCTGCACCGCCAGCCCCGACACCGGGGTCGTGGCCAGGTCGCTGGCCATCGGCAGGGCAGCCCCGCGGTAGAAGGTGAACGGGGACACCATCATCCGGCCCCGCCGGATGGGAATTAGGTCGGGCACCCGCGACTTAGCCTGCTCTTCCAGCAGGCCGATCGGGTCGGGCCGGTCAGGGCCCGGGTCGAACACCGCATGACTGTCCCGCGGCACCGCAGCCCGCGCTTCCTTGCCCCGCGCAGCACGCTCCGCCGGGGTCAGCTCCGCCATCCCTGTCTCCAGCTGGTACCGCTGCGCATGCCGCGCCGTTGCCTCTGCCGTCTGAGCGCTCATCATTGGTTCCTGGTTCCTCTCTGTCCACTGCCCGGGCGCAACGGCCGGAGCACCGCCCCACGGCTCTCGCCGCGGTCAGCTATCATCTGACCCCTCGTCCGCCGGCTGGATGGAGATGAGCTCCAGGCCCAGCTCCTGGGTCCGCTGGATGAGCCCGTGCAGATGCGCCTGGTCGATCACATAGCCGGACAGCACCGTCGTCCCCCCGACCCGGTCCATCTGCATCCCTTCGAACAGGAAGCCGAACGGTTCGCCCAGCTCGCCGCGAAGCACCAGCCGGTACCGTGTGCCTTGTGCCCGATTGCTGTTCATCACCCGAACGCTCACACCCAGGCAGGTGAGCTGTCACCACCTGCCGCCGTTTCCACCTAGGTGAAGCGCGGGCAGAACACCAGATTCCCGGCTCAGGCGCCTGGCCGCGCCAGCAACCGCCCACTCGCCTGCTGTCACCGCCCATGGAGGCCTCTGGTATGTGTGGCGGGCAGGGAGACCACATCGGCTAGAGGAGCCTGAGCTCGCGGGTCCGTTGGAGGGCGTGGGCCCGCGAGGAGACGCCGAGTTTGCGGTAGATCGATCTGACGTGGCTGTGGATTGTGTTGTGCGACACGTACAGTTCATGGCCCATGTCGCGCTCGGAGAGATCGCTGGTCAGCAGCTGCAGCACCCGGCGTTCCCGCCCCGTCAGCTGCCCGTTCCCGGAGCTGGTGTCGGCCCGCGGGGACCGCCCGCACGCACTGAGCAGCCTGGTCAGGATCCCCGGATCGGGACAGGATCCGATGATGGATCTTGCCTCGGTGATCGCCGTCTGCGAGCGCTCGCGCTCGCCCAGGGCGCACAGTACCGTTCCCTGGTGCAGCAGCGCCATCGCCAGCTCGACCGGCTGGCCCCGGGCAGCCAAGAAGGCGGTACCACACTCGATCAGCCGCTGTGCCTCCTCGGGCCTTCCGCGCGCGGCCAGCGACACCCCCAGCGCCAGCGGTACCACGCCGGTGGCCTGCTCGGTGCCGTGCTCCCGGACGAGTTCCGCTGCACCCTCGGCCAGCGTCCGCTGTTCCTCGAGACGGCCCAGCTCGCCCGCGATGAGCGAACGGTAGGCGAGCGATGACGCGCCAGCTGGCCATTGTGCGCTCGCTGGTGCCAGCGCCGCCGATTGCGCGAACCAGCGGTCGGCCTCGCCGGGCTGACCCTGGTAGTACAGGCCCATGCCGACCGCCCAGCAGGCCACTGGTCGCCAGGGCGACCCGGGGCCCTCAAGCTCGGCCGCGCGGCGGCCATTTTCCAGCTGGCCGCCGACGTCTCCCCAGGGGAAGACGGCGCGTAGCATCGTCAGGCTTGCCGCGGCCGAGCTGAAACCGTCCGGCGGCGCCCCGGCGGGCTCGCCCAGCCGTTCAGCCGCCGCGATGACCTGGCCCGCCTCCTCCTGCTTCGCGGATAGCGCGAGCATCCACGCCTTGACCAGCAGCAGCCGCGCGTTGCCGTTCACCATCTCCTCCGGGAACTGCCCGATCCAGGCCAGGACGGTGCCGTACCTGCACGTGTTGGCGTAGCTGACCCATGAGGCTTCGATCAGCTCGGCCGCCTCGGCGTGCGCGCCCGCTGCGATCGCATGGGAGATGGCCTCACCGGCCGTCCCGTGATCGCGATACCAGGCGTACGCCCGGCGGTGCAGGCCCGGGGCCGTGCCCGGCTCACGCCGCTCGAGTTCGACCCGCAGCAGCTGGGCGAACAGCGGGTGGAAGCGGTACCACCCGCCCTCGTTGTCGAGGGAGATCAGGAACAGGTTGCTGAGTGACAGCGCGCCGAGCATCGCCGCCGAATGCTGCCGCTCCAGCACCGCATCGCACAAGGGGCCGGACAGCCGGCCGAGGATGGAGGAGCGGAGCATCAGCGCTTGCATCGGCGGATCGTGTGCCTGGAGCACCTCCGTCACCAGGAAGTCGATCACGTGGCGGCTCGAGGCGCCCAGCTCGTTCACCAGGCCCCGGCGGTCGGCGGTCCGCCTCAGCGACAGCGCCGCAAGGTAGAGCCCGGCCGGCCAGCCCTCCATCCGCTCGAGGAGACCATCCACCTCCTCAGGCATCAGGCCGAGCGCGAGGCGCCCGTTCAGGAATGCGTCCGCCTCCTCGGGCGTGAACCGCAAATCGTCGGCGCGCAGCTCGAGCAGTTCACCGTGGGCACGCAGCGCAGCCAGCGGAAGGTTCGGCTCGGTCCTGGTGGAGAGTACGAGCTGGAAGGTGGGCGGTGCATGATCGACGAACCAGGCGAGGCTCTCGCGGTTCGCACCGCCCGAAAGCCGGTGGAAGTCATCCAGGATCAGCGTGGCCTCACCCAGCTCGTCCAGCTCGTTCACCAGGCGTGGCAGCACCGCGTGGAAGATAGACGCCACCCCGGCCATCTGTGGTGGCGCCGGCCGGCTGATGACCGGGTACGCCCGGCGAAGCGCCTCGATCACATAGGACCAGAACACCACGGGGTCGTTGTCGCCCTCGTCCAGCGTCAGCCACGCGACAGGGTTGCGGGCTGCCTCAGCTTCCCGCCACTCCGCCAGCAGGGTGGTCTTCCCGTATCCCGCCGGACACGCCACCAGACTCAGCCGCGAATCCGCCCCGGCCCGAAGCGACTCCAGAAGCCGCTCGCGCGGAACGACCTGATCGCGCACCGCCGGTGGACGCAATTTCGTCGCGATCAGGACCGGGCCCGGGCCGTCTTTGACGCCGTCCCCCATTGTCCCTCCTAGGCCAAGAACTCCTGCTGCCAGGGGTCTGGAACAGCGTCGTTGCCACCTAGCAGTCAAACTCCCTGGCGGGTGACCTCGCCTCACCCAGACAGGGTGCCCGCTGGCCGGAGGGAGGTTCCGTAGCCCGGAAGGACCGGCAGTGGCGGACGGCGACGACGAGTCACCGCTGGCACCGGTGCTGGGAGCGAATGCGGGGGGCGGCTGGGTTGCCCGTCGCGCCGTCCTTGAAGGACGTGGAGGATCGCGGAAGGGGGGTTACGCGTGCCTGTAAAAGCAGGCCAAGCAGGCGGGCCCGATCGACCGTTTCCGAGCGCGATGCGGTCCCCAGTTTGGCGTAGATGCTCTTCATGTGCGTCTTGACCGTGTTCACCGACAGGAAGCATTCGCGTGCGATCCCGCCGGCCGTGAGGTGAGAGGGCAGGAACCGCAGCACCGACAACTCGCGCTCGGTGAGGATCGCCGCCGATTGTCGCGGAGTGGCGTGGGACAGGGGAGGGGAACCCAGCGCCACGGCCAGATTGGTGCCAGGCTCGGTGCCAAGCGATTCCGCGGCCGCCCGGGCAAGGCGAGCCACCGCTGGGCCCTCTTCGAGAAAGACCCGGACCAGCTGCTCGGGGGCCGCGAGCCCGACCGCAACCATCACATGCCCCGCGGCACCCTCCCCAGACTCGATGGCGGCGCGGGCTAGGAGCAGCTCACCGGCCAGCCGGTCACGCATCGTCACAGAGTGCGCCTGCCCGAGCCGGGCCTTCACCGCATCGAAGCGGCCGCGTGCCAGGTCGAGGCGGGCACGCAGGAGCGGAAGCGCCGCGCTGCCATCAGGAAGCGACGCGATCAGTCCTTCAGCTTCCCGTGTCTGGCCGGCCTGCAGGTGCCAGCGGGCGGCAACCGCATCGACCAGACGCCGCAAGGCGGACTTCGGGACATGCTCGATGAGCATGCGGGCCTCGCGCAGGCGCTCGAACACGTCGTCGAAGTCGTCCAGCGCAGCGGCAACCCGTACCTTTCCCAGCTGGAAAAGGACGTGGTAGACGCGGCCCTCCGGCCAGGACAGGAGGATCTCGTCCAAGCGCTGGAACGCGGCGGTGGCGTCCCCGAGCTCGTTGCGCTCGACCAGAACTCCCGCCAGCGCGAGATAGGCGTCAAGCGCGCCGGTGTGGGTGTCGAGGCCGAACGCGCGAGCCGCCTGGAGAGCAGTCCTGGCCTGGCGTTCGGCTTCGCAGAGCCTGCCGTGCCGCAACGCGATACGCGCGGCGAGTGCCGGCGCGAGGACCAGTGCCGCGATCTCGTCGCCCGGGTTGCCCGCACGCAGCGCCGAGTCGGCCTCATCGGGCTTGTCGACCAGCAGGTAGCCACGCACCAGATTCATCCGGGCGCGGGCGCCGCCGACCCCGATGTCAAGGCCCGACTCGGCCGCCGCGACCGCCCGGCAGCCAGCGGCGATCTCATCGCCCGCCTCTGCGGTGACGGTAAACGTGAAGAGCCGGAGCACGTCGAGGGTCGCGACGTCCTCCGGCCGTACCGCAGACCCGTCGCCGATGCGCACGCGTGCGCGCTGGAGCCACGCCTGGGCCGCAGCCACCTGACCCGACAGGCCGAGCATCAGGGCGTAGGTCAGCATGCGGGAGGCGGATTCGGCCACTAGCTCGCGCGGGAACAGGTTGATGAATGCCGCAATGCCCGGAGGATCGGACAGGTCAGCGCGACGGTAGGCTGCCTCGCACACGATCGAGAATGCCCGGTCGGTGTCGCCGGCGGCCAGCAGACAGCGGGCCGCGCCGACGATGTCGCCCCGTGTCTCGAGGATCGCGGCGGCCAGGCGATTTAGCCTTTGTGCCTCCGGGGGGCGCGTCTGCAGCTCGGAACGCAGCATGTCGACGAGGAGCGGGTGATACCGGTAGGTGTCCCGGCTGGGTCCCGTCGCCGTCACGAACTGCAGGTCGGCCTCCATACGCCGGAGCACTTCACCGCTGTCGCTACGGCCCGACAACGCGTCGCAGAGCTCCGCGTCGAGAACGTCGGCGACCGACGTCCGCAACAAGAACTCCGACAGCTCCTGGGGGGCGCGGTGCAGCAGCTCGTCGGCGAGGAGATCGGCCACCATCGGGGTCCGCCCTGAGAACTCGGCCACGGCGGCCGAGACGTCGGCGCGATCCTTGAGCCCAGCGGCGGCAAGACGCAGGCCAGCGACCCAGCCCTCGGTGTGACGCCAGAGCACCTCGATATCACTCGTGGTGAGGCGGTGCTCGCCGAGCGCGGTGAACAGCTCGGTGGTCTCGGGGAACGTGAACGCCAGATCGCGCTGGCGGAGCTCGGTGAGCCAGCCCCGGCCCCGCCACCGGCTGACCGGCAAGCGCGGGTCGACCCGGCTCGTCAGCATTATTCTCGAGCGTCCGGGGAGATGCTCGACGACGAAGCCGAGGTCCTCGCTGATTTCCGGGCTCCGAAGGTGATGAATGTCGTCGAGCACGATGACCAGCGGATCCTTGACGGCCGACCACGCGGCCAGCAATCGGTTGAGAAACTCCGGCGGCAGACGATGCACGTCTGTTGCCGACGCCACAGTCTGGGCGAAGGTATCCGGCACCGCGCGCTCCAAGGCGAGGGCGAACGTGAGCCAAAAACGCTCCGGCCGGTCATCGTTGGTGTCGAGTGTCACCCATTCCCGGGTGATGGGGCCCAAGGTCTCAAACCACTGCGCGACGGTTACGGTCTTGCCGGTGGCGGGGCCGCCGGTCACCAGCGCCACTCGCCAATCGGGCTGGGCGAAACCCTCGGCGAGGCGCGGACGCGTGATCGCCCGAACCGGTACTGCCGGGCAACCGAACTTCGAGCGTGGAACCGGAAGCGGGCCGTCTTCAGAGACATTACGCCCGCGTGCACCGCCCATCATTGCAGTCTGATCACGGTGGCCTCCGGGGTGCCAGGGCCGAAAGTCCATTGGCGTCTCGGCCGAACTCCGGTCCCCTCGAAAGAACGGCACTCCATCATCTGCCGAAGCCTGACGGTCCCGGCCGCATAACCTCGCCCGAAGGTCCTGCCGTCGTAGACACCAGGGACGGGGCGTGGCATACGTGCCTGCTCGAGGTCCCGGACGAAGGGCCGGGGGCCGTTTCATGCACATCCGCTGGCAATATCCCGGATGCCTTCTGGCGGGGAAGTATGGCCCGAATCCGCGCAGCCCGACCAGCGGCGTCGCGTCGGTCATCGGCCGCGCCGCCGGTGCCTGCGCGTGGCGGGCCCGGTGGCTGCGGCGCGCCGCTGCGTGCAGGCCCGCGGGGATCAGGGACTCGACCGGATGGCCGGCCAGCTCGCCATTCTGGCAACCGAACATCTGCTTCAGCGCCGTGCTAGCCAGTGCGATCATGCCGTCGGCGTCGGCCAGCACGACCGCTGCCTGAAGGACTTCGGCCAGCGTCCCCACCACCGCCGGGGTGATGGCTTCCCCGTCCCTGCCCGCGGGCCCGGCTGCCTGGACCGGGCGGCTCGGGCCAGTGATGACCCGGGGCCCGAGCTCTGGCATGACGTCGGATGGGCTTTCGGCCTGGCAGGCAAGAGCCGACCCAGCGCACCCAGAGCAGGTGAGGACAACTCACCCGATTCGGCGGTTCTCTGTAGAGGTGAGGACTGAAAGATGGCCGATGGCACCTATGTGATCACCGTTCGCGGTGTCGCGGGCCCCTCGGTGCGGGCAGCCTTCGACGACGTGGAGCTGAGTGTTGTGGACGACACGACGGTGCTGCGGGGCGCTGGAATCGGCCAGGCGGCCCTGTACGGCCTGCTGCGGAGAACCTGGGACCTCGGGCTCGAAGTCGTCGAAGTCCACCTGGAGCCGCCGGAACTGGTATGAGGCACGAGGTGGCCCAGCATGCACACGGCGCCGAGCGGGGAGCTGTTCGCCAGCCACGCTCCCGGGTTGCTGGCCACCGGCGGGGTGATCTGGGCCACGAATGTGATCGCTTTCGGGCTGTGGTACTGGGACCTCGATCGCGGTGGCGCCGCTGCCCGGGCGCAGCCTTCTGGACCGCCACCGCGTTCAGCCCCACCGACATCTCCGCGATCAAGCAGGAATCCAGCCGCCTCCCCACGGGGAGAGCGGCCGACGTAGCTGCGGAACTCGGTCTCCTGCTGCTGAACTCATCTGGTCGCCCGCTCATGCATCGAGCCGCCGCGGACGATCAGGTAGACCAGCACGCCGATGAGCGGTATGCACAGCACGAACAGGAACCATCCGGCCTTGGCCCAGCCGGACAGGTCCTGGCTGCGGAAGATGTCTATGAAGATCCAGATCAGGATCCAGATCCAGATCACCCACAGAAAGAAAATGAACATCGTCCAGAAAAGGTTCAGCAGCGGATAAGATGAATCGGCCAATAGCATTTTCTCCTCCTTCGCGACGGTGAGGTCACCGACAGCGGCTGGCTAACGGCTCCTGAGCCTCAAGTAGGCTCAGTATTCACCGGGGAGTGGGTGACTGACATCACCCAGAATGGATGAACCTAATGACCCCATGATCCACTGTGCCAGGGAGCCCGGCTTTACCATGCAGCGGAGATGATCGCCAGGTGGGAAGGCCGGCGGCCCACCCCTGCGGTGGCTTGTCACTGACCTGCTGCGGAGGGTTCAGCCGGGTAGCCGGAGAATTCCTGGCCGGGCTTGATGTTCGGGTACTGAGCGAAGCTCTTCTCGTACTCGAAGACGACCGGAAGCACGACACCCGCCTCCCAGCCAATATCCATCTTGTCGTCGAAGAGGTTGTAATTCTCGCCGGGGTCACTGCCCAGGTCGAAGACGATCGGCATGTGCGGCTTGACGACCGGCTTGTCGAAGCCCTCGCTGTAGCGGAGCCATATCTTGATGTTGTGCCATTTGGCCGACATGATCGACCCGTCCGGACCGAAGAACACGAGGTCCTCCCGGCCGGTGCGCTCGCTTTCGCCGAGCAAGAACTTCGACGCGTCTACGCCGTCCAGCGGGCGGTCGCTGGGCACCTTGTCCGATGCCCCCGCGAGGGCCGCGAACGTCTTGTACCAGTCGTGGGCGGAGAGCATCTCCTCAGTGATCAGCCCGGCTGGGACGGTCTGCGGGCAGCGGACCATCGCCGGTACCCGCATTGACCCCTCTGCGGGCGGGGTGGAGAAGTCACCGCGCCACGGCCCGTTCGAGCCGCCGAACCCGAACGCCGGGATATGGCAGGTCGCGTTGTCGCTGGAGAACACGATGATCGTGTTGTCAGCGATCCCGGCCAGTTCGACGCAGTCGACGATCTGCCCGACCCGGTAGTCCATTTCCGCCATCAGGTCCGCGTACAGGCCCAAGCGCGCGGGATCGGTCTGGTCAAAATCGGGATGCGCCTGCTCCGGCGGGTGCACGTGGGAGAGGCCGACGTAGGTGAAGAACGGCTTGTCCCCGGCCGCGGATCGCCTGATGAAATCGGTCGCCTTGCCGACGATCAGCTCGTCCAGCAGCGGGCGGACCTCCATGTTCAGCTCGCGGACCGCGGTGGACTTCTGCCCCTTCTTGCCCTCCCAGATCTGGGGCGGCTGGAGCCCCTTGGCCTTGGCAACTGCTCTGTATGTCGCGTAGGACGTGTAGCCGCACTCGTCGGCGCTGTTCTTGAACCCCCACCACTCGTCGAAGCCCTGATCGGTCGGCAGCCGCCCCTCGACGTCGCCGAGATGCCACTTGCCCCACAGCGACGTCGCGTAGCCAGCGTCAGAGAGCAAGTTGGCGATCGTGTACTCCCACGGCGAAAGGCCGCTCGGTCCCTGGCCGGGTATCGGCACCGTGTACGTACCCGACCGCACCGACTGACGCCCAGTCAGGATCGCCGACCGGGTTGGGGTGCACTGGGACTCGACGGTGTAGTTGTTGAACCGGATGCCCTCGCCAGCGAGCTTGTCGATCCGCGGGGTCGGCGTGCCCCCGCCGTAGCAGGAGAAATCACCCCAGCCGACGTTGTCGCAAAGAATAAAGACGATGTTCGGCTGCGCCTGCGTCCCCATGCCGCCGCTCCCAGCTCGTCTAGGTCAGCTCCCAGGGTCGGCTCTTCACCGCTCGCCCCCTGACCGCCATCACCCCGTACCTGACGTCGTCACCCCGTCTGGGTGCGTGGCAAGGCACTGGCCAAAACCGTGCCGGACGGGCCGCCGACGCCCGCCGCGCCCGGCAGCGGTTACATCTCCTTGACAGTTTTCTGCAGGGTCTTGTCGATGTCTTTCGGGTCCACGTCAAGCTCCTTGGCGATCTGCTTCTTCGCCCTGGCCACGTCCTTCTTGATCGCGTCTTCGACCTTGCTCTCCCCGACGATGATCAGGCCGGCCTGCCCCGGGTCGATGAAATCGCCAAGCTCTTTCGCCTCTGACCGCGACATCCCCTTGGACAGGTGCCCGCCAACGCCGCCGATCACACCGCCGGCCGCGGCCGCGCCGAGGACCGCCGGGGGGAAGATGACCCCGACCGCCGCCCCCGCGGCAACGCCCCACCAGGCACCATGGCGGGTGGCCGTCTCGTCCTTGTTCTCGTGCACCTTGCCGCTCGCGTCCTTGGTGACGACAGCCGCGTCGTAGGAACCGACCAGGCCCGCGGCGTGCGCGTCCTTGACGACCTGGTAGTCCTGCTGTGCTGTTGCTTCATCTGGGTACGTTGCCACCAGCACGAATGTGCCGTCGGATCCGGACATGCCAACCTCCTCGTTTCGCTGCGTGATGCGCCAGCCGGTCAATGAATGCACCCGGCCGCTGCATGCTCCGAGCCTGTCAGCCAGACACTCTGCGGTCTTCACCCGAATCGTGGGAGAACTCATATAGGGCTCCGGGACTTAAATAGCCTCGCCGGATCGCCACCCCTAGCCGTCCGCCACAGGCACTGGGGAACTTGGGCATGGTGGGGCCTGGGCTGCTCGGCTGGCTGGGGCGGGACAGGCGGGAGGGCCATCGATGACGTGGATCATGCTGGCTGCGTCGGATACTGCGGCGGCCTCGTCATACACCACGGCCATGGATCATGTGGCCCAGGCATTCGAGGTCCTTGGCACGCTGATTCTGGCCATCGGCGTCTGGGGTCGTTTGTCCTGGCCGTGCTGGCATGGCGCCGGTCACACTCGGGGAAGCGGGCCTACACCGTGCTGCGCCAGGCGTTCGGCGGCACGCTGCTGCTCGCCCTGGAGATCCTGGTGGCGGCCGACCTGGTCAGGACCGTAGCGGTTGCCCCCACGCTAAACAACGTCCTGGTCCTCGGGCTGATCGTGCTGATCAGGACATTCCTCAGCTTCTCCCTGGAGATCGAAATAGACGGCGTCGTGCCATGGCGGCGGGCACTGGCCAGCGGAGCCGCAACTGGAAAACGCGCCACCCAGACCGCGCTTGAGCCCGGCTCGCACTGACCGCCGCTGCGCGGCGCCGGGTCCAGGACTACCCGCACCGGGCTCTGGCCTTGGGGAGACCCACCCGGCGCGTCCGCGCCGTTCCGGCCAGGGCGGGTCGCGATGATCTGACTCGCCCATTCGTCCCGGCGATCGTGTCACCCATGTAGTCGTGACGCAGTTTTTCCCCCTAGGTGAATTCGGCCAGCAGGTGATGAAAAGTCGCCTGCCTGGGTGTGAGCCTGGCGGGTGATGGACAGCGACAGGGCGCGAGGCCACGGCTGTACCGGTTGGCGAGTAAGGAGAGCGAGAGGGCATGCCTTCGCAGAGAGAGCCGTCGAGTCCCGCTGATATCCAGGCAGCGTTGTCTGGGGGTGTCCCGATGGGGCGCTGGCGTGAGGGGCTGATGTTCGGGGGGATCAACCCGACGCCGGGGCTGGTGAGCGCGGCGAACTGGTTCCCGCGGACTGAGGAGGTCGGGCCTGGTGAGTTGCG
>Ga0335076_10007003_pt1 | contig 11360 bp, 10 predicted proteins | sample Lox_Sample_25_FD_206717 | JGI IMG/M metagenome (GOLD analysis project Ga0335076, IMG submission 206717) | Soil microbial communities from Loxahatchee National Wildlife Refuge, Florida, United States - Lox_Sample_2.5 | ecosystem: Environmental > Terrestrial > Soil > Wetlands | place: USA... | reverse complement strand
CGTCGTCGACTACGAGGGCCACGGCCTGGACCTGAACCTCGGCCTGGGCTACGGCTGGACCGGCGTCTCCGACCGCTGGGTGGTGAAGGCGATCGTCGGCTTCGGCCTGCGCCGGCCGGGGCGCTGAGAGGCCGGCCCTCAGGCCTCCCCGCGCTCGAGGGTCTGGATCATCACGTCGAGCGCGCGGACAGAAGCCTCGACGAGGAGCGCGACGAGGGGCTCGGTCTCGAGGCGGAACGCGGCCAGGGTCGCGGCCTGGAGACGCGGCCCGTCGCCGGCCACGAGGATGGGCGGCCGCATCCCGCCCCGGACCATGAGGTGCGAAGCGGCGAGGCGGGAGACCCGGCCGTTGGCGTCGTCGAAGGGCAGTATCTCGACGATGCGAGCGAGGGCGACGGCGGCGGCCTGCTCGGGTCGGAGGTCGCGTGAGCCCGCCATCTGCAGCCACTCCTCGAGGGCCTGGAGGCGGCCGGGGACGAACTCCGCCGGAGCCGGCGGCGCCCCTTCGCGCGCGCGCTCCCCGCGGCGGAAGCCGGCCGGGCCGGCCAGCGTGTCGTGCCAGACCTGGAGAGCCTGGACGGTGAACGGTGCGTCGGGGGCGACGGCGGAGCGGGCGCGCCGGAGCGCGAGCACCTCCGCGGGGCCGCCGCCCGAGGAGCGTGAAGAGCGCACCTCGTCCCACGCCACCCGAAAGCCCGAGATCTCGAGGCTGCCGAGGAGCTGCGCGTCCTCGACGACCGAGGCGAGGTGAGGATCGTGAAGCCCCCGTCCCCTCTCTCCGAGGAGGCTGGCGAGGCGGCTCTCCTTGACGGCAACGCTCGGCCGCAGCCTGAGGGGTGCGCTCATCCTCGACGGCATTCTAGGGGTCGAACCCTGGAGGGCGAAAGGCGCATCGGGTTGGCGGCCCCGGCGAGCGCCGTCCCCATTCGAGCCGTACCCTGCCCGCTTCCCGGAGCTACAATGCGTGGGGGGAACCCCCGAACACAGGAGCACCGCCGTGGTGTCGAAAGCCGCCGTAGCCGCCGCCTTTCTGTCCCTTCTCGCCTCGGGGCTCGCGCCCGCGGCCTCCGACGAGAAGCCCGGCAAGGGGAAGAAGCCCGGCCTGGAGCTCCGACCCTCGCCCCGCTTCGCCTTCTCGCCGGCGAACATCTTCTTCACCGCCGAGCTCAAGGGCGGGGACGACGTCGAGGAGCTCTACTGCCCCGAGATCGAATGGCTGTGGGGCGACGGGGGGAAGAGCGTCCAGGAGGCGGACTGCGACCCCTGGACGGACAAGACCCCGATCCAGCGCCGATTCACGTCGAACCACACGTACCAGTTCGCGGGGCTCTACCGGGTGAAGGTGACGCTCCGGAAGTCGGGCAAGGACATCCTGGCCCAGACCCTCTCCCTCACCATACGGGCCGGCCTCGGCGACATGAGCCCCGACCCCGGGGATTGATGCCCGACCCGCGCGAGGCGGGGGTCGAGACGGCCGGTCCAGCGGGTCTTCGGCTCCCTCACGGTCTCGAGGAGGGCCCCGTCGAGAGCCTTCTCACCCGCCCGCCGACATGCTGTCCAGGAACTCCTTGTTCGACTTCGTCTTCGACAGCCGCTCGATGAGGAGCTCCATGGCCTCGACCGGCGAGAGGGCCGAGAGGACCTTGCGCAGGATCCAGGCCCGGTTGAGCTCGGCCGGGGGCACGAGCAGCTCCTCCTTGCGAGTGCCCGAGCGGTTGATGTCGAGCGAGGGGAAGATGCGCTTGTCGGTGAGCTTGCGGTCGAGGACGATCTCGGCGTTGCCCGTGCCCTTGAACTCCTCGAAGATCACCTCGTCCATCCGGGAGCCGGTCTCCACGAGGGCGGTGGCGATGATGGTGAGGGAGCCGCCCTCCTCGACGTTGCGCGCGGCGCCGAAGAAGCGCTTCGGCCTCTGGAGCGCGTTCGAGTCGACGCCCCCCGAGAGGACCTTGCCCGACGGGGGCACGATCGTGTTGTAGGCCCGGGCGAGGCGGGTGATCGAGTCGAGCAGGATCACCACGTCCTTCTTGTGCTCGACGAGCCGCTTCGCCTTCTCGAGCACCATCTCCGCCACCTGCACGTGCCGGTCGGCCGGCTCGTCGAAGGTCGAGGAGATGACCTCGCCGTGGACCGACCGCTGCATGTCGGTCACCTCCTCCGGCCGCTCGTCGATGAGGAGCACGATGAGGACGATCTCGGGGTGGTTGGTGGTGACCGCGTTGGCGATCGCCTGCAGGATCATCGTCTTGCCCGTGCGGGGGGCGGCCACGATGAGGGCGCGCTGGCCCTTGCCGAGGGGGTTCAGGAGGTCCATCACCCGCGTCGTGAGCTGGTCGGGGGTCGTCTCGAGCCTGATCCGTGCCTGCGGGTAGAGGGGGGTCAGGTTGTCGAAGAAGATCTTCTCCTTCGCGCGGTCCGGAGGCTCGAAGTTGACCGCATCGACCTTGATGAGGGCGAAGTAGCGCTCGTCCTCCTTGGGGGGGCGGATCTGGCCGCTGATCGTGTCCCCGGTCCTGAGGTCGAATTTGCGGATCTGGGAGGGGGAGACGTAGATGTCGTCCGGCCCCGGCAGATAGCAGTACTCGGGGGCGCGCAGGAAGCCGAAGCCGTCGGGCAGGATCTCGAGGACGCCCTCCGAGAAGATGAGGCCTTCCTGCTCGGCCTGCGCGCGCAGGATCTGGAAGACGAGCTCCTGCTTCTTCATCGACGTGGCGCCCGTGATCTCCAGGGCCTTGGCCACCTCGATGAGCTTCTGGATGCTCATCTCCTTCAGGACCGCGAGGTCGAGTCGGCTCCGGCCGTCGTCCTCGACGGCGGCGGCCGCGGGCGGCCCTCCGTCGGGCCGGCCCTCGGCCGCCGGCTCGTCCTCGGCGACGTCGCGCTGGGGGAGGCGGGGCCTGCGCGGCGGGTGATCGCCCCGCGCGGCGCGGCCGCGGCGGCCCTCGCGGGGGGCGCCGGTGCGCGGCTCGCCCTCGCTCGGACGGCGGTCCGCAGGCTCGTCGCCCGACGGCCCGGGCGGGGTGGACGGGGGTTCGTCGTTGGCCATGTCGGTGTTCCTGGAAGGAGACGGGACGGGAAGAGGCAGGCGGCGCGCCTGCGGAGCTGGACCGGATGTGGCAACGATAGTGGAGGACGCGCGCGCCTGTCAACTGCGGGACGCGCCCCAGAGGCTGGCGCCGACGGCCGGCCGCACCGACCGAGCGGTCAGCGGTAGCGCCGAGGCGCTTCGCTCGTCGGCTCGATGTCGTGCGCCTCCAGCCAGGCCCGCATGACCGCCGCCCGGCGCGCGTCCCGGCACGCCACCCAGCGCACCCTGACCTCCGGGAAGCAGCCCAGTGCGGCCTCGAACCCGGGGCCCGGCACCGGCTCCTCGAGCGCGGCCCGAAGGCGATCGCGCGACCAGCCGTCCTCGAGCGACTCCACGAACTCGCGCATCCAGGCGTGCTCGGTCTGGGGCGGCACCGGCAGCACGGGGACGAGGCGCCGCGCGGCGAGCCCTTCGTCGAGCTGCGGGTCGGCGAAGCCGTGGTCGTCGCTCCACCCGCGGGTCACCCACACGATGTCCCCCGTGCGGGTGTCGAGGAAGGCCTCGGACTCGCGCGAGCGGCGGGTCAGGGCCCGCTCCAGGCCCTCCCAGTCGATCGCGACACCGAGCGCTCCCATGGCCTCCCCGGGCGGCCCGCGCCGGCCGCCCGCCGGCGATCAGAACGCCATCGTCCTCAGGCCCGGCGCGACCCGGAGCGGGGCGCCCGTCGCCTTCTTCACCGCGTCGACGGTCGTGTCGGGGGCGATCTCGTCGAGGACGAGCCCGTCCTTCGTCACGCGGACGACCCCCATCTCGGTCACGACGAGGTCCACGCAGCGACGGCCGGTGAGCGGCAGCGTGCACTGGGTGAGGATCTTGGGGCTCCCGTCCTTCGCCGCGTGCTCCATCGCGACCACCACCCGCCGGGCGCCGGCCACGAGGTCCATCGCGCCGCCCATGCCCTTCACCATGCGGCCCGGGATCATCCAGTTGGCGAGGCTGCCCTCCTGGTCCACCTGGAGGGCACCGAGGATGGTCAGGTCCACGTGGCCGCCCCGCACCATCGCGAACGACTCCGCGCTCGAGAAGTACGCCGTCCCGGGCAGCTCGGTCACCGTCTCCTTGCCGGCGTTGATGAGATCGGGGTCCTCCGTCCCCGCCTCGGGGTAGGGCCCCACCCCCAGCATCCCGTTCTCCGAGTGGAGGACGATCGAGACGCCCTGCGGCACGTAGTTGGCGGCGAGGGTGGGCATGCCGATCCCCAGGTTCACGTAGTCGCCGTCCTTCATCTCGAGGGCGGCGCGCCTCACGATGCGGACCCGCTTCGCGTCGCTCTCGACTCCGCCCGCGCCGCGCAGGGTGCGCCTCTCGATGCGCTTCTCGTAGGCCGCTCCCTCGAGGACGCGGTGCACGAAGATCCCCGGCACGTGGACGTGGTCGGGGTCGATCGCGCCCGCGGGCACGAGGTGCTCCGCCTCCGCGATCGTGGTCCGCGCGGCCTGGCACATCATCGGGGCGAAGTTGCGCGCGGTGCGGCGGAAGACGAGGTTCCCGGCGGTGTCGGCCTTCCAGGCCTTGACGAGGGCGAAGTCGGCCCGCAGGCCGGTCTCCAGCACGTACGGCCGGCCGGAGAACCAGCGCACCTCCTTGCCTTCCCCGACCAGGGTGCCGTAGCCGGCGGGGGTGAAGAAGGCCGGGATCCCCGCTCCCCCCGCCCGGATCCGCTCCGCGAACGTGCCCTGCGGGTTGAGCTCGACCTCGAGCGAGCCGTCGAGGAACATGGTCTCGAAGACCTTGTTCTCGCCCACGTAGGTCGCGATCATCTTCCGGACCTGGCCGTTCCTGAGCAGGAAGCTGATCCCGAAGTCGGTGACACCGGCGTTGTTCGAGAGGACGGTGAGGCCCTTCGCCCCGTGGTCCCGCAGGGCCAGGATCAGGTTCTCCGGTATCCCGCACAGGCCGAAGCCGGAGACCATCACCGTCGCCCCGTCCGGGATGTCGCGCACGGCCTCCGCCGCGCTCGCCACCGCCTTGTTCATGGGTGCTCCCCGGGCCGCAACCCGGACCCCGCGATGATATCAGGCTCGCTCGGCGGGGAGCGGCGGCTTGGGGGCGTTTCGGATCGGGCCGGGGTCCGCGACGGGCGGGCCCCGGCCTCGAGGAGACGGCGGGCTACTTCGTGGCCGCGGGGACGGCGGTCACGCCGAGCTTCTCGGCGAGGGCCTGCACCTTCGCCTTGACGTCCTCGGCGGTCTTGACGGCCTTCGGCACGTCCCCGCCCTGGAAGGCGGCGGCGGCATCGGTCCAGGCCTGGGTCACCGCCGCAACGTCCGTCTGGGCGCCGGCGAGAGCGTCCTTGGTGATGCCCTTGGGCAGCGACTTCGCGGCGGCGAGCGCGGTCACCTTGGCGGTGACCGACTGCATGAGGCCGGGCAGGCTGCCCGACATCTCGGTCCACGAGGCGATCAGCTTCTCCTTCGCCGCCGCCGCGGCGGTCGTTGCGGCCTGGATCTTCGCCGGGAGATCCTGCGCGGCCTTCAGGGCCTCGGTGTAGTTGCCCTTCTCGAACTCGGACCGGGCCGCCTGCACGGCCGAGCTGAGCGAGGCGAACTCCTCCGGCACGTACTTCTCGATCTCGGGCTTCGCGGCGGCCAGGGCCTGGTCGGCGGCCTTGAGGGCCGCCTCGGCCGGAGCCTTGTTGCAGGCCCCGACGAACAGGGCGAGGGACGCCACGACGAGCACGGCGATCCCTTTCGTCAGGTGACGCATGGTCTCTCCTTCCTCACGCACGGGTGAACGGTGAACCGGGGTCACGGCGACTGGATCATACTGCGGGCGTCTCCGGCTGGACCAGCCTCTCGGGTCGGCCCGTTCGACGGCGCCGACGTCCTCACATCCGTCGCCGCCTCGTACTCCCGAGCTGCCTCACGAGCGCGGCGAGGGCCCGGCGGACCTCGGCGCGGTTGGCCTCGAGGATGTCCCTCCACAGGGGGCGCGGGCTGGCGGCGAGGCGCGTCATGTCGCGGAAGCCGGGGCCCGCGCGGCGGATGTGGCGCCGGGCCACGGCGTCCGAGCGGGCCGCGTCCATGAGCGCCCAAGCCACGACCTGCGGGACGTGGCTCAGGAACGCCATCGTCCGGTCGTGGGTCGGAGCGTCGATCGGGACCGGCCGCGCGCCGGCCGCCTGCACGATGGCGCGGACGACGCGCGTCGCTCGCCGCTCGGGGGCGGGGACGATCCACCACGGCCGGCCGCGGAAGAGGCCGGCCGCGGAGGCGGAGAAGCCCCGCCTCTCGGTGCCCGCCATCGGGTGGCCGCCGACGAAGCCCCCCAGGCCCAGCCGCGCCGCTTCCCGGACGATCTCCCCCTTGACGCTCGACACGTCGGTGATCACGAGGCCCGGCCGGGCCACCCTCGCGAGGCGCCGCAGGAGGCGCAGGTTCGTGGCCGGGGGGGCGGCCAGGACGACGACGTCGGCCGCCGCGCCGGCCTCGGTGCGGGTGGCCCCGCGCGCGATCGCACGGGTTCGCAGGGCGCGCCGGACGACGAGCGGCCAGTCGATGCCGGTCACCGTGTAGCCCTTCCGCGTGAGGGCCCGCGCGAGCGAGCCGCCCACGAGGCCGAGCCCCACGATCGCGACGCGCGGCCGGCGGGCCACCTCAGTCCTCCCCCGCCATCCGGGCGAGGAGGTCCGGCTCGCGGCGCTCCAGCAGCCGGGCCGCGGCGGACGTGACCATGAAGTAGACGGCGGCGGCGCCGGCCAGGGCGACCGGGAGGCTGAACGCCCAGAGCCAGTACTCGCCGAGCAGGTGCGGCAGCCAGGCCAGGAACGCGAAGGGCGCCGAGGCGAGGAGAGTGAGCAGCATGGCGACGAAGGCCACAGCCCCCGCCCCCAGGCCCCGAGTCCCCGCCGCCTTTGCGTTCGGGTCCCCGCCCGCCCCGGCCACCGGGAGCGGGAAGAGGATCGAGACGCAGTTGTCGGCCGCGGCGGCCACCACCTGCGTGAGGAGGACGACGACCGCGACGGCGGGGACGTAGGCCGGGCCTGCGACGAAGAGCGTCGCGACCGACACCGCGACGAGCGCGGGCGTGCGGAGGACGATCACGCCGATGTTCTTGCCGAGGAGGAGCTGGAAGCGGTCGACCGGGAAGCCGAAGAGGAGCCCCAAGCCCTGTCTCTCGAGGGCGAGGGCGTTCGACCCGAGGACTCCCAGGCCGGAGAACGAGGCGAGGGCGAGGAAGAGCGCGGGAGGGATCGGCCCCGCCGAGCCCCGCCAGACGGCGAGCAGGACGAGGGGTCCGATGAGGCCGGTGAACACGAGGGCCTTCAGGCGCGGGTCCCTCCAGACGACCCGCAGGTCCTTCTCCACGAGGGCGCCCACCACGCCGGGGAGCCTCATCCGCGCCGGCGCCTTCCCCGGGACCGACGCATCGCCCACGTCGAGCTCCCCGCGGTAGAGACGCTGCGCGAGGACCACCGAGACCCCGACCGCCGCCGCGAGCGCGAGGGTGGCCGCGCCCGCCCAGCCCAGGAAGAGGAGCGGCTCGCCCCGCCCCGCCTGGACCGCGGCGCGGGCGCCCCACGAGAAGGGGACGAGGGCGAAGACGTCCCGCTCGACGAGGGCGAGAGCGAGGCGGCGGGCGGCCGAGCCGCCTCGGCTCAGCAGGACGACCGGCAGGAGGCTCAGGGCCACGCCGAGGCCCAGGCCGACGAAGAGGGCCCGGTCGTGGAGGCGGCGGTTCCGCGAGAGCGCGTGGAGGGCGAGCCCCACCGCCTGCCCCGACGCCAGGACGAGGGCGAGGGCGAGGGCGAGGCCGGCGAGGGCCACGAGCGCCCGCGGGCCGGTGCCGCCGAGGCCGAGGGCCAGGGCCACGAGCGGCGGGCCCTGGGCGAGAACGACGGGCTGGAGGAGGTTGGCGAGGAGCGAGGAGCCGACGAGGGTCGGGACCGGCACCGGGTAGACGAGGAGCTTGGCGAGGTCGTGGGTCGCCGTGGCCGGGACCCCGGCGAGCAGGGGCGAGAGGGCCCACATGAGGCCGAAGAGGGTCGCCACCGCGGAGAGGGCGGGGAGCGTCAGCTCGGGGTCAACCCGCTCGACGAGCCGGGCCCCCGAGAAGGCGACGACGGCGGAAGCGGCCGACCCGAGGCCGAGGGCGAGCACCGCCACGAGGAGAGCGACGAGGCGCCCCCGCGAGCCCGCCACGACCCGTGCCTCGAGACGCCAGCGCAGGAGGACGAGCGCGATCAGCCGATCCACGAGAGGTCCTCTCGCCTCACGTCGGCCTGGACGAGCTTCAGGAACACGTCCTCGAGGCTCGCGCCGCCGCCCATCTCGCGCTGGGCGCGGATCTCGGCGAGGGTCCCCTGGGCCACGATGCGCCCCCGGTCGATCACCGCCACCTCGTCGCACAGCCGCTCCACCACGTCGAGCGCGTGCGACGTGAAGAAGAGCGTGACCCCCCGCACGGTGAGGCGGCGGAGGAGGTCGCTCACGACGCGGCCCGACACGGGGTCGATCCCGTTGAGCGGCTCGTCGAGGAAGAGGACCTGCGGCCCGTGGACGAGCGCGCAGGCGAGGGCCAGCTTCTTGCGCATCCCCTGTGAGTAGTCCACGACCAGCTTGCCCCGCTCGTCGGCGAGGGACAGGAACTCGAGCAGCTCCTCCGTCCGCCGCCGGGCCTCCGGGCGGGGGAGGCCGTGCATGCGGGCGGCGAAGAGCAGGTGCTCCTCGCCGGTGAGCCGCTCGTAGAGGGGCAGCTCCTCGGTGAGGACGCCGATCCTCTTCTTGAGGGCGAGGAGGTCGCCGGAGAGGCGCGCGCCCTCGACGACCGCGTCGCCCGAGGTCGGGCGCAGGAGGCCGGTCAGCATGCGGATCGTCGTGCTCTTGCCCGCCCCGTTGGGGCCCAGAAAGCCGAAGAACCGGCCGCGGGCCACGCGGAACGAGATGCGGTCGACCGCCGTCTGCCGGCGGAAGGCCTTCGTCAGGCCGATCACCTCGATCGCGTCGCCCTCGCTCACGAGGCCAAGAGTAGCCGATTCGTGCTAGCTTTCCGGCGACCGATGAGGGGGGCCGGCCGAGGAGCCGAGCGACGCAAGCACCGGCGGGTGCCGATGAGGCTCCCGGTTCGCGTGCCGGGCCGGGACCGGGACGCCGCCCGCCTCGACCTGCTCTTCCTGGACGCCCGGGCCCCCGAGCGGCGTCTCCTGCCCGCGGCGGGCGCCGCCGAGGCGCCACGGCGGCCTTGAGCCGAGCCGCTCTCGCGCGCCTCTTCGTCGCGGCGCTCCTGGTGCGGGCGGCGTTCCTCCTCGCCGAGCCCCACGCCCGCACGATCGGCGACGAGGGCCTGTGGCGGCAGATGGCGCGGGAGATCGAGTCCGAGGAGGTCGCCTTCTCGCCCTTGAAGACGAAGCTCCTCAGCCATCCTCCCCTCTATCCGTACTTCCTCGCCGGATCGGTCCACGTCCTCGGGTCGTTCCAGGCCGTGAAGTGGGTCCAGGTGCTCCTGGGCGCCCTGCTCGTCCCCGCCGTGGCTCTCGTGGCCAAGGGCGCGGGCGGGCCGCGCGTCGGTCTCGGGGCCGGGTGGATCGCCGCCGCCTACCCCGAGCTCGTGTGGCACAGCGCGCACTTCTGGTCGGAGGCGCTCCTCTTGACCCTGCTGTGGTGGGGCATGGAGCGGGTCCTGGCCGCGGACGCGCGGGGCGGGTCGTGGGCGGCGATCGCGGCGGGCTTGCTGTGGGGCCTCGCGACGCTGACCCGCGAGACGCTCCTCTACTTCGTCCCGCTCGTCGGCCTCTGGCTCGCCTGGAAGAGGCCTCGCGGACGCCGGCCGGCGGCTTTGTTCCTGCTCGCCTGCGCCTTCACCGTCGGTCAGTGGACCCTGCGGAACTACATCGTCTTCGGCGCGTTCGTGCCGGTGGCCACGCGGGGCAGCCTCATGCTCCTCCTCGGGAACACCGACCGGCCCTGGGACGAAGTCTCGGCGGAGACGAGCAGGCTGGGCCCCGTCGCGGGACCGCGGCAGGCGTTCGCGGAGGCGATCCGAGAAGGCCTCTCCCACCCTCCGGCCTGGTACCCGCGCAAGGTCTGGCGCGAGATGGCGGCCCTCTGGGGCGTCAACAACCTCTCCGTGATCCACCTTCAGAGCGAGGCCTACGGCACCCTGCCGCCGTGGGCCAACGCCGTCGCGAGCGCGGCCACGATCGTGCCCTACCTCGGGCTCGTGGCGCTGGCCGTTCTCGGCGCCGCGGGAACGAGGGTCGACCGGACCCGAGTCCTGCTCCTCGGGTTCTTCCTTGGCTACACGCTCCTTCACGCGGCGGCCTTCGGCTTCCCGCGGTTCCGCCTTCCCCTGCTGCCCGTCCTCTTCCTGCTCGCCGCGGAGGGGTGGATCCGCCTGCGGGAGGGGCCGTCCCTCGGCTGGCGACGCACGCTCGGCGCCGTCGGGCTCGCGGCCGTGGCGACCCTCGTGCTCGCCCCGAGCCTCCTCGCCACGTGGCGGCACCCGTTCCTGTCATTCCGAGGGGCTCCCGCGCCACCGGGTCCCGAGGGATCCGCGGGCAGTGGATCCTCCGGCGTTCGCCACGTCCCGAGCACATCGGAATCAGCCGGTCAGAGCAACCCCTTCAGGCGGGCGTAGCCGGAGCGGCTCAGCGGCAGGCGTGTCCCGTCGTGGAGAACCACCGCCTTCGGCTCCCCGCCTTCGGTGTCGATCCGGGCCAACCGGTCGAGGTTGAGGAGGAACGAGCGGTGGATGCGCACGAAGCGGGCGGGGTCCAGCGAGGACTCGAGGTCGCCGAGGGTCTGCTGCTTGAGGTGCGCCTTGCCCTCCGCGTGCAGGCTCACGTAGTCGTCCTGGGCCTCCGCGTAGTCGAGCTTGTCGGCGGGGATGACGTGCACCCGCGCTCCCTGGCGGACTACGAGTCGGGAGACGGGCTGGCCCGGCTGGCGCGCCGACGCGGCGAGCTCGGCCACGGGCATCGGCGCGCGGGCGGCCACGCGCTGGCGGGCCTTCTCGAGCGCCGCCTTCACACGCTCCGGGGAGACGGGCTTCAGGATGTAGTCGACCGCGTTCACCTCGAACGCCCTGATCGCGTGCTCGTCGAATGCGGTGGCGAAGACGACCGCCACCTCCTGCCCGAGCAGCTCCAGCACCTCGAACCCGTTGAGCTTCGGCATCTGGATGTCGAGGAAGAGGACGTCGGGCCGCAGGTCGTTCACCGCCTTCACGGCCTCGAAGCCGTTGCGACACTCGCCCACGACGTCCGCGCCTCCCGCGCGTTCGAGGTACTCGCGGAGGAGGGCGCGGGCCGGCTCTTCGTCGTCCACGACCAGCA
>Ga0335076_10007001_pt1 | contig 11364 bp, 13 predicted proteins | sample Lox_Sample_25_FD_206717 | JGI IMG/M metagenome (GOLD analysis project Ga0335076, IMG submission 206717) | Soil microbial communities from Loxahatchee National Wildlife Refuge, Florida, United States - Lox_Sample_2.5 | ecosystem: Environmental > Terrestrial > Soil > Wetlands | place: USA... | reverse complement strand
GGTAGCGCCCTGTTACCACGCCGCCGTCGACACCGCGACGGGCGTGTTCGATCTGTTGCTCGGCGACGCCGGGCCCGCGGTCGTCGGCGACGAAATCGCCGGCGCCACACCCGAACAGGCCCGTCTCGGCGTCGTCGAGCTGGGACGGCTGCACGGCCCGCTGCTCGGGGACGCCTCGTTGGCCGAGGCGCCGTGGCTCAACCGCGAGACTCCGCTCAACCAGGCGATGATCGCGTCGCTGTACGCCGGTTTCATCGACCGGTACGGCGACCAGATCGCGCCGGAGCACCGCGTCGTGTGCGAACGCCTGGTCGCTGCGTTCGACGGCTATCTGGCGTTGGAAAAGGAGGGGGTGTCGGAGCAGGGCCGGATGCAGGGCCTGGTGCACGGTGACTACCGGTTGGACAACATGTTGTTCGGGACCGCCGGGGCCGACCGCGCGCTGACCGTGGTCGATTGGCAGACCGTCTCCTGGGGACCGGCACTCACGGACCTGTCCTACTTCCTGGGCTGCGCGCTGCGGACGCAGGACCGTCGGGAGCATTACGACGAAATGTTGCGGGCTTACCACGAAGCCTTGGGGCCGGAGGCGCCCATCAGCCTCGCCGAGGTCGCCGAAGGGGTCCGCCGCCAGAGCTTTTTCGGCGTGATGATGGCGATCATCTCGTCGATGCTGGTGGAGCGCACCGACCGCGGCGACCGGATGTTCATGACGATGCTGCAGCGGAATTGCGATCACGTGCTCGACACCGACGCGTTGGCGACGCTGCCCGCGGCGGTGGCGCCGGAGCCGCTGCGACCGGCGGAGGAGGATGAACTCGCCCACGAACCAACCGCCGAACCGCTGTGGAGCGAGAGCTGGTATGCCGACTTCGTCGATGCCGCACAGGGATTGGGCGGCTGGTTCCGCATCGGCCTGATAGCCAACCAGCGGAAGGCCTGGGTGCACGCGCTGCTGTGCGGACCCAACATGCCGACCGTGGCCGTCGATGCGGAGGTCCCGTTGCCCGCGGACGCTTGGGCGTTGCGCACCGACGCTTTCGAGGTGGGCCATTCCGCCACCGCCCCGCTGCAGACCTATCGCGTCGACGTGCGGGCGCGGGCTCAGGCTTACCCCGACCCGTCGGCGTTGTTGCGCGGCGAGGCGGGAACTCCCGTCGAGATGACCATGAATTTGGTGTGGGCCACCGACGGCACCCCGTTCAAGTATCGGCTGACGACGCGTTACGAGATCCCCTGCACTGTCTCGGGAACCGTCACCGTAAACGACACCAGTTATCGGATCGACTCGGTTCCGGGGCAGCGCGATCACTCGTGGGGCGTGCGCGACTGGTGGAGTATGGACTGGATTTGGAGCGCGCTGCACCTGGACGACGGCACCCACCTGCATGGCGTAAACATTCGCATCCCCGGTGCGCCGACGTTCAGTGTCGGCTACGTTCAGGGCGGCCCAGATAAAGACGTTACCGAGCTGGAGACCGTCGCCTCGCGGGAAGCCTTCGGCGCCAACGGGTTACCGCTTGACGCGACGCTGACTCTCAATCCCGGTGAGATCAGCGCGGACGTCGAGGTGCGCGGCCACGCGCCGGTGCGGCTGACCGCCGACGATGGACGAGTGAGCCAGTTTCCGCGTGCCTGGGCCAGCATCCGCACCGCGGACGGCCGCAGCGGTGTCGGTTGGGTGGAATGGAACCGCAACCTTGCCGGATAGACACCACGTCACCCGTCGTGGTGATGGGTGTCTCCGGCTCGGGCAAGTCGACGGTGGGGGCGGCGTTGGCGCGTCGGTTGGGGGTGCCCTTCGTGGACGCCGACACCCTGCACCCGCCGGCCAACATCGCGAAGATGACCGCCGGTGAACCGCTCAACGACGACGACCGCTATCCCTGGCTGGACAGGGTGGGCGAATGGTTGGCCCGCCACCGCGACGGCGGCGTGGTGAGTTGTTCGGCGCTGAAGCGCAAATACCGTGACCAGCTCAGGGCGCACTGCCCGCGGGTGGAGTTCTTGCACCTCAACGGTTCACCGGAACTCATCGGGGGCCGGCTGGCCGCAAGGTCCGGCCATTTCATGCCGGCTGCATTGCTGCGATCGCAGTTCGATGCCTTGCAACCCCTCGGCGTCGACGAGGCCGGAGTCACCGTGGACGTCGGACAAGGCGTCGACGCGATCGTCGACGCGATCGTCGACGCCTTCGTAGCGGGCTCGGTGCGGCGTCACCGGGGCGCCTGAACCATGTACGCCATCACGGTTGGGTTGATCGTGGCGTTGCACTTCGCCTTCATCGGCTATGTCGTCACCGGTGGCTTCCTCGCGCTGCGCTGGCGGCGCACGATGTGGCTGCACGTGCCGGCGGTGATCTGGGGTGCCGCCATCGCCATGAGGCGGGTGGACTGCCCGCTGACGTGGGTGGAGCGCTGGGCCCGGCACAACGCCGGAATGGCGCCGCTGCCGCCCGACGGATTCATCGCCCACTACGTCGCGGGAACGATCTGTCCCACTGGCTGGTTGATGGGCGTCCAGCTCACCGCGTTCGCACTCGTCGCAGTGTCTTGGGCCCTGTACTTCGGGCATTTTCGGCGCCGCACTCGTCGGCGCCGGCACGATCGGCCGATTACCAGGGGCGCCGGCGACGGCGGGTCTTGACCCCGTCGCCGACTCGTTCGCGGGCGGCGTCGGCCAGTTCACTGCCGCGCGCGGCCGCCGTGTTGGCGAACTCACTGCCACGCAGCCGCGCGATCTCGGCGAGCTCAGCACCGCGGTCTCGCGCCGTGTCGGCCCACTCTTCGCCACGTTTGCGCGCCTTCTTCGCCAGTGGTGCGCTCCGTTCCGCGGCGGTGCTGGCCAGTTCGCGGCCGCGTTCGAGGGCGGCCTCGGCGTACGGTGCGCTTCTTTCGGCGGCCGTGCTGGCCAGTTCGCGTCCGCGTTCGGCGCCGACCTGCAGGCCGTGCGCTATCTTTTCCCCGAGTTCGCCGAGGTCGGCATCGAACCCGTCATCGGATCCCGGCAGCGCCGACGACACCCGCTCGGAGAGCCGTTCCGCCGCCCGGCGGCCTCGCCATCCCAGTGACGGCTTGCCGGCCGTATCCGCGGACGCGATGATCAGCCCGCCCAGCAGGCTGAGGTCGGTCAGAAAGTCCTTGCGCTTCTGGGCTTTGGCTTGCGGGTCGCTCTCGCTCCAGAACATGTGCGCACCGAGATTGGCCGGCAGCACCGTGAAGGCGAGGGCCGCCGAGGCGATGCGGGGCGCCCTGCCCGTGGCAAGCAGCAAGCCACCTCCGATTTGAACGGCCGCGTTGATCTGAGCGAACGTCTGGGGGTCACTGGGAATGCGGCTGCCCACCGGATCCGGCAAGGCCCGAAGACCGTCGACCGTCGGCGCCGCGGCCTCCGCCGCCGGCTTGGGGTTGCGCAGCGAGTCGATTCCTTGGCCGATGAACACGGCTGACAGCAAGGGCCTCGCGATTCTGCGGATCAACATGGCAGCTGGTTACCCGGCCGACCGGCAAGCAAACCGTCCGGCGCCAGGCCCGGTTAAAGCCCCAGCTGAAGGCCAGCTAGGGGCACTCGCGTCCGCCCGGCGACGATATGGTGGAGTGCGTGCGAGCGTTGATCATCGTCGACCTGCAGAACGACTTCTGCGAGGGCGGCTCGCTACCGGTGCGCGGCGGCGCACACCTGGCTTCCGCCATCACCGACTACCTGGCCGGCGAGCCCGGTTACGACCACGTCGTAGCGACCGAGGATTTCCACGTCGACCCGGGTGACCATTTCTCCGACCATCCGGATTATTCGTCGTCCTGGCCCCCGCACTGCGTCGCCGGGGGCCACGGTGCGGATTTTCACCCCGATCTCGACACCGGCCCGATCGAGGCGGTGTTTCGTAAGGGCGCCTACGCCGCGGCCTACAGCGGCTTCGAGGGTATCGACGAGAGCGGGACCCCGTTGCTGGAGTGGTTGCACCAGCGCGGGGTCGACGAGGTCGACGTGGTCGGCATCGCCACCGATCATTGCGTCCGCCGGACCGCCGAGGACGCGGTGCGGGCCGGCCTGACCACCCGGGTGCTGGTGGACCTGACGGCGGCCGTGTCGCCGGATTCGGCCGAAGCGGCGCTGGCGGAGATGCGGACCGCCGGCGTCGTGTTGGTCGGGAACTGCTGATGGCCGCGCTGAATCGGGAAGACCTACTGGCCGCGGTGGAGCGGTCACCGCGGGCGTTCACCGTGCACGACCGCGACGGCTGGGTGGGTGTCTTCACCGCCGACGCCCGGGTTGAAGATCCGGTCGGCTCGCAGCCGCACGTGGGGCACGAGCAGATCTACCGCTTCTAAGACACTTTCATCGGTCCGCGTGACATCAAATTCCATCGCGACCTCGATATCGTGTTCGGCGCAGTCGTTCTGCGCGACCTCGAGCTTGAGGTGTCGATGGGATCGGCCGTGACGATGTACATTCCCGCATTCCTGCGCTATGACCTCCGAGAGGACCTCCGAGAAGCTAACGGCCACTGGCAGATTGCCGAATTGCGGGCCTATTGGGACTTGCCGGCGATGATGCTGCAGTTCCTGCGCACCGGGTCGCGGGCAGCGTCGCCCGCCCTCCAACTGTCGCGTGGCTTGTTGGCCAATCAGGGATTGCGGGGGACCGCAGGCTTTATGGCCGGCTTTCGGCGGGTCGGGGCGCGGCACAAGAAGCTCGCGGAGACGTTTGTCGGCGATGCAGCGCGAGGAGACAAGTTCGCCGCTCTGCGGGCGCTGTCATCAACTGCCTCAATAACTTTGGGTGACAGCGCCCCGCTCGACATCGCCGAGCTCGTCGCGCAACTCGGCGGGGCCAGCTGCACCAAGGTGATCAGCGCGGGCAGCACGATCGCGGCTTCGCTCAACTCGGCTCACGGGCCCGGCATCCTGTTCGCCGATGTGGCGTGGTGGGGCAACGCCATCAACCAAATCCGGTACTTTCCCGCCTGAAGGCCGCGTCGGCTCCCGGGGCGATCGCAATTTGCCAGCATCGGATCGTTTCGATGTATTGCCGTGCGCACGATAGTGCCGTAGAAATAGCTGTCCCTGAATAGAGGCCTGAACTGGAGACAGATTATGGGTGTGGTGCGGATTTTCGGCGTCGGAGTGGCGTTCACCGCCGCGCTGAGTGTTGTAACAGGCTGCACCGTTAAGTTCAACAGCTCCTCTCCCTCGTCCGGCTCGTCGACACCGACGTCGTCATCAACGACGTCGTCGAGTTCGACAGCGCCGACTACATCGAGCGCGCCTCCGTCCGGGGTCGCACCACTGGGCGACTACACGTACTTGCTGCTCCAGCCGAGCGACGTCGGCGCCGATGCCACGGCCACCGCGCCGCCGGTGCAGAATCCCGGCGGGGTGGCCGGAGCGGGGGTGACGTTCGGCAACCCCGACCGCACCCGCACCATCGACGATCTCGTCGTCGTCTTCACCGATCCAACGATCGCCGCCCAGCAGGCCAAAGAACGAGCCCAAACGTTCGGCAAGTACGTCACGGCCGCCCCACAGCCCTTCGACATCGGGACCAACGGACTCATCGCCGTAGGCATGTCGCCCGACAACTCAAAAGCGGTGACGTATGTGACATTCGCCGAGGGGAGGGTAGGCGCCGACTTGGAGTTTGACAGCGCACCCAACGATCCCGCTCCGCAAGACGTCGTGCTCGACATCGCCCGGAAACAAGATTCGGTCGTCAAGGACAAATTGCCCAGCTAGCAACGCCCACGACTCACCCCGTTCAGCGCGCAACCATCAGGGCCAGCGTTGCCGCAGACAGGCACGAGTAGGCCCCGGGAAACGCGATGTTGTACAGGACACGGGCCCTTAGGTGCGTGATGACCGCGCCGACGAAGAACAGGACCAGGCCGACGGCGGCCGCAATTCCCAGGGCGGGCAGGCCGAGGAGCCCGATAACGAGCCCGATGGCCCCGGCCAGCTTCACCGCCCCCAGTGCCGGCAACCAAGAGCGCGGCACCCCGACCTCGGCCGAGTTCGCCAGGACGAATCCGGCGGGGATGAGGTCGGCCACGGCTATTCCGGCGGTGACGACGGCGGTCGTCAGGGTGATCACGACATATGCGATATGCATCTGAGTCAATCCCTTGTCCTACAGCTGTTTCCGCAGCGGCGCGAGCCCAATGGCCGCGGAGCACGTTGCGGGCGCACAATCGGTAGGGTCATGGTGCTGGTCTCCTTTGCGACAGAGAGTTCGATGGATGCGTTCATCTTGTTGACGACGCCCCTGCACAAAAGGTGACCCATGACCGCACCAAAGGATCGTTTGGACCCCGCGCAAGGCGATGTCGACCACCGGCTCCGGGCCGTTCTCGGGCTGCCGGGTCGGCCATCCCAGCAACACCACAGCCCCGTCGGGTACCAAGGAAATCGGAGACAGCCGGCGCGGCGACCGGCTACCGGGCAACGTCGGGAGCACCATGCTCGATAAGCCGTTCGGGCGGCGAAGCCTGCTGCGGGGCGCCGGCGCGCTCACCGCGGCGTCGCTGGCACCCTGGACCGCCGGCTGCGCTCCCGACGACGACGCGTTGACCTTTTTCTTTGCGGCCAACCCGGACGAGCGCGACGCCAGGATGCGCATCGTCGACGAATTCCAGCGCCGCCATCCCGACATCAAAGTTCGGGCGGTGTTTTCCGCGCCCGGGGTGATGCAGCAGCTGTCGACGTTCTGCGCCGGCGGCAAATGCCCGGACGTGCTGATGGCGTGGGAATTGACCTACGCCGAACTGGCCGACCGGGGGGTCTTGTTGGACCTCAACACCATGCTCGCCCGCGATCAAGCCTTCGCAGCGGAACTCAAGTCGGACAGCATCGCGGCGCTGTATGACACGTTCACGTTCAACGGCGGCCAGTACGCGCTCCCGGAGCAGTGGTCCGGAAACTACCTGTTCTGCAACAAACGACTCTTCGCCGAGGCCGGGGTGCCGGCACCGCCCGAAATGTGGGAACAACCGTGGAGCTTCACCGAATTCCTGAACACGGCCACGGCTCTCACCAAGCGAGCTGGATCCGGGCGAGCCACGCAGTGGGGTTTCGTCAACTTGTGGTTTTCCTACTATTCGGCCGGGCTGTTCGCCATGAACAACGGGGTGCCGTGGTCCACCCCGCTGAAGAACCCGACCCACTTCAATTTCGACAACGACGCCTTCATCGAGGCGGTGCAGTTCTATGCCGACCTGTCCAACAAGCACAAGGTGGCGCCCAACGCTTCCGAGGTGCAGTCGATGTCTACGCCCGATCTGTTCGCGGCGGGCAGGGCGGCGATCGCGCTCGGCGGCCATTGGCGGTACCAGACATTCCTTCGAGCCGACGGCCTGGATTTCGATGTCGCCCCGTTGCCCGTAGGGCCACGCAGGCAGGGGCAGGCCGCCCACTCCAATATCGGTTCCACCGGACTGGCCATCTCCGCGAGCAGTCAGCGAAAGGAGCAGGCATGGGAATTCGTGAAATTCGCGACCGGCCCCGTCGGGCAGGGGTTGATCGGTGAATCCAGTCTCTTCGTGCCGGTGCTGCGGTCCGCGCTCGACTCGACCGGATTCGCGACGGCCCATCGGAGGGTCGGCAACCTCGCAGTGCTCACTCAGGGACCGGCGCATTCGGAAGGACTGCCGGTCACCCCGGCGTGGGAAAAGATCGTCGCGCTGATGGACCGCAGCTTCGGACCGGTGCTGCGCGGATCCCGTCCGGCATCGGCGCTCGCCGGGCTGTCGCCCGCTATCGACGAGGTGCTGCGCACCCCATGACATCGGTCGACACATCCGCCGTGCGCGGGCCGGTTACCCGCGAAGGTTCCAAGGGCTCCGGTCCCGCGCGACGACGTGCCCGGGCCGGTCGCCTGTTCGTCGCACCCAACCTGGCCGCGGTCGCGGTGTTCATGCTGTTTCCCCTCGGATTCTCGCTGTACATGAGCTTTCAGAACTGGGACGTCTTCAGGCCGCCGAAGTATGTGGGCCTGAAGAACTTCGGAGAACTCTTCACTTCTGACCCGCTGTTTCTCATCGCGATCCGCAACACGGTGGTTTTCACCCTCGGGACCGTCGTGCCGACCCTGATCATCAGCCTCGTCGTCGCGGGCGTGCTGAACCGAAAGGTCAAGGGGATCGGTATCTTTCGAACGATCGTCTTTCTGCCATTGGCCATCTCGTCGGTGGTGATGGCGGTCGTGTGGCAGTTCGTCTTCAATACCGACAATGGGCTGCTCAACATCATGCTCGGATGGGTTGGGATCGGGCCGATCCCGTGGCTGGTGGATCCCAGATGGGCCATGGTTTCGCTATGCATGGTCAGCGTGTGGAGGAGCGTCCCGTTCGCCACCGTTATCCTGCTGGCTGCGATGCAGGGGGTTCCGGAAACCGTTTACGAGGCGGCCAGAATCGACGGCGCGGGCGAGATACGACAGTTCGTGTTCATCACGATGCCGCTGATCCGCGCGGCGATGTCGTTCGTGGTGGTCATTTCGATCATCCATGCGTTCCAGGCGTTTGACATGGTCTATGTCCTCAACGGACCCAATGGCGGACCGGAATCGGCGACCTACGTCCTGGGCATCATGCTGTTTCAGCACGCGTTTTCTTTCCTGGAATTCGGCTACGCGTCCGCCTTGGCGTGGGTGATGTTCGCCATCTTGCTGGTGCTCACGGTGTTGCAGTTGCGGCTCACCCGCCAACGGTCATTGGAGGCTTCTCATGGTCTCGGGTGAGCGTGTGTTCAAGCGCAATGTCTTTCGTGGTCTTCTGGTCTACACCGCGCTGCTCGCCATCGCGTGGTGCTGGCTCTTCCCGATCGCCTGGGCGGTGTCGGGCTCGTTGAAGAACGAAGGCGAGGTCACCGAGCCGAGGCTGTTGCCGGCCCACCCGCGGTGGTCGAACTACACCGAGGTGTTCACGCTGATGCCGTTCTGGCGCATGTTCTTCAACACCGTGCTGTACGCCGGCTGTGTGACGGCCGGACAGGTGTTCTTCTGCTCGCTGGCCGGATATGCCTTCGCGCGGCTGCAATTTCGCGGCCGCGATACATTGTTCGTGTTATACCTGGGCACGCTGATGGTGCCGCTGACCGTCACGGTGATCCCGCAGTTCATTCTGATGCGGACCTTGGGCTGGGTCGACACGCCATGGGCGATGATCGTTCCGGGTTTGTTCGGCAGCGCCTTCGGCACCTATCTCATGCGCCAGTTTTTCCGAACGCTCCCGAGCGATCTCGAGGAAGCGGCGATTCTGGACGGTTGCTCCCCGTGGCAGATCTACTGGCGCATCCTGCTGCCGCACGCGAGGCCGGCGGTGATGGTGCTCGCGGTACTCACCTGGGTCAACGTGTGGAACGACTTTTTGTGGCCGCTGCTGATGATCCAGCGCAACAGCTTGGCGACGCTGACCCTTGGCCTGGTCCGGCTGCGAGGCGAGTACGTCGCGCGCTGGCCGGTGATCATGGCGACCTCCATGCTGATCATGGTGCCGCTGGTCATCATCTACGCCGTCGCCCAGCGCTCCCTTGTCCGCGGTATCGCCGTCACCGGGATGAACGGATAGTCATGGCTTCGGTGAGTTTCGAGCAGGCGACGCGGCGCTATGCGGGGACGGAGCGGCCGGCCCTGGACAGCCTGGATCTGCACGTCGGGGATGGCGAGTTCGTCGTTCTGGTCGGACCGTCCGGATGCGGCAAGACCACCTCGCTGCGGATGGTGGCCGGACTGGAAACGCTGGATTCGGGACGCATCCGGATCGGTGACCGTGACGTCACCAACGTCGACCCCAAGGATCGCGACGTCGCGATGGTCTTTCAGAATTACGCGCTCTACCCCCACATGACCGTGGCGCAGAACATGGGCTTCGCGCTGAAGATCGCCAAAACCCCGAAATCCGCGATTCGCGAGCAGGTACTGGCGGCGGCCAAACTGCTTGACCTGCAACCCTATCTGGACCGCAAGCCCAAGGACCTCTCCGGTGGGCAGCGGCAGCGGGTGGCAATGGGCCGTGCGATCGTGCGCCGCCCGCAGGTGTTCCTGATGGACGAGCCGCTGTCCAACCTCGACGCCAAACTGCGGGTGCAAACGCGCAACCAGATCGCCGCACTGCAACGACGGCTCGGCACCACCACGGTCTACGTCACCCACGACCAGGTCGAAGCCATGACCATGGGTGACCGCGTCGCCGTGCTGTGCGACGGCGTGCTGCAACAATTCGCGACGCCCCGCGAGCTCTACCGCAACCCCGATAACGTATTCGTGGCGGGATTCATCGGATCCCCGGCGATGAACCTATTCACCCTTCCGATAGTGGACTCGTCGGTGTCACTGGGGGATTGGCCGATCGAGCTGCCCCGAGAGATCGCCGGCACCGCAAGCGAGGTCGTCGTCGGGGTACGTCCCGAACACTTCGAACTGGGCGGCCTCGGCGTCGAGATGGAAGTCGACGTGGTCGAGGAGCTCGGGGCAGACGCGTACCTTTACGGCCGAATCACGGGTTCGGGCAAGGCGATCGATCAGCACGTCGTTGCGCGCGCCGACGGGCGACACCCACCGGAAAAGGGCAGCCGCGTGCGCCTGCATCCCGAACCCGGGCACTTGCATTTCTTCTGCACGGACGGGCTTCGAATTTGTTGAGCATCTTCTGAACCGCTCCGACCTCGCGAGCGGCCCGAACTCTACGTGCTTACCTCCGCGCGCAGCCAATCCCGTCCAGTCGACGCTGGACACGTGCGATGTCATCCTGCGACGGCATTTCATTGGTGATACGGGTGATCGCCACCCCCACATCGGCGGCGCTGATCTCCCGAAGCCGTTGCGTAATGAGTTCGCTTGCGATGGTGTTGATCTCGTCGTTGGTCGCGCGCCGGTGCGACAACGCCGCAAGCGGCACATAACCGGTAGCGGGCATGCCGGTGGGATAACCGGCCCTCACAAAAGCGAGGATGCTCGACACCCAATGGGCCAGGTCCATGCTTCCACCTCGCTAACCGCCGCGAGCTAGGTTTCGACGGCAGTTCGTATCACGAGCCTCAACATAGCAGCGACGAAGTCATCAATCCGGTAACACCACGGTTAATTGCGCACTTTTTATCGATTTTTTGGACATACACCCGAATCCTTAACGCCGCCTTATCCGTTATGAACCGCCACAGTTTCGCGTCGCGGATGGTGTCGGCAGCAACAATGACGACCGATCACCCGAGCGGGACAATTGCCTCGCCAACACCGGTACCCACAGGCCAAGGGAGCTCATGATGAGTGCGTGTACCAGCAAAGTGGCTCCGCCACCGAAGTCAATGCGGGGACAGAGGCCGCCCGGATGATCCCTTACTCCGACGGCATTCCGGCCCGCCGGTTCCCGGT
>Ga0335076_10007000_pt1 | contig 11367 bp, 18 predicted proteins | sample Lox_Sample_25_FD_206717 | JGI IMG/M metagenome (GOLD analysis project Ga0335076, IMG submission 206717) | Soil microbial communities from Loxahatchee National Wildlife Refuge, Florida, United States - Lox_Sample_2.5 | ecosystem: Environmental > Terrestrial > Soil > Wetlands | place: USA... | reverse complement strand
CTGCGGCGGGCAGAGAAGAAGACCCGCCTGCGGGCGGAGTGGACGGCCGACGGCTACGTCCACCGATTCTTTGACTACGTCCCGAAGAGCATGCGACCTGTGCCTTAAGCGCGTACCACAACTGCCTCCGTGACCATCCGGTCATGCCGCGCGCAGTGTCCACGGCCCGCACCGGATGCCACGGCGGCCTGTCAGAGTTTGTCCCTGCGGACGAGGTGGACGCAGCAGCTGTTCTCTCGCACACCCAGCGGGAGATCCCGCCGGATCAGGCACTGGCGCTCCGGCGTCGCCCGCGCCGCCGGCGATGCCGCGGACGCGCGCGAACGCCGAATACAAGTGACTATGACCGGCTTGCGGCCCGGCCGCCGGCGCCCTGATCATCTGTATGTGAACCAGACGCCTGCCATGGCGAGGCTAAGACGTGCCGTCCGGGCGGTCATCCTGGCCGATGATGACCGTGTCCTGCTGTGCCGCTTCAGCTTCCCGCACCCGGCTGTGCCGGCAGGCGCAACCGTCGTGTGGGCGGCCCCCGGCGGCGGCATCGAGCCCGGTGAACTGCCGCTGGCGGCACTGCGCCGGGAGCTGCACGAGGAGACGGGGCTCGTCATTGACGCCGACCCGCCGCACGTCTGGCACCAGGAAGTCGCCGCTGCCGGCCAGGCGGACGGCTACGACGGGATAGTCAACGACTACTTCCTCGTCCGCACCACGCGCTTTGATCCCCGCGGCGCGCTGTCCGATGACGAACTCGCCGCCGAGCACATCAGCGGGATGCGATGGTGGCGGCACCGGGACATCGCCGAATACAGCGGAACCGACCTGTTCTCACCCCGTGACATCGCCACACCGCTCGCAGCGCTGATCGGCGGTGACCTCCCGGACACGCCAGTGATGCTCGGCCTGTGATCTCTGGGCAGCCAGCGCAGTGGGGGTGCAGCCATCACGGCTGCGCGCGCTCTTCTAATGGCTTCCGCCGGCCTGTTTTGGGAGGCTCGGTTCCGGTAGCGGCTGGCGGGTCACTCTTCTGATCGTTTGAGGTCTTGCGGCAGACCGTGCGCCCGCTGGTCGTGAGGAGGCGTAACCGCTGATGGGATGACGTGCCCCGCGGATCGCCGGTGAGCACTTGGCCATCAGATCGCTGGCTGTCTCCTCCGCGCTGCCGGCTGGGTCGGGCTGAGGAGTGCTGGGAGGCAATGGTGTTGTTCGTCGGCGATGACTGGGCTGAAGATCATCATGATATTGAGATCGAGGACGAGTCTGGCCGCCGGCTGGCACGCGCGCGGCTGCCGGAGGGACTGCAGGGGATCACGCGGCTGCATGCACTGATCGCCGGTCACGTGCCCGGACAGTGGGCCGATCTGCCGCCGGGCGAGGCTGCCGGCCGGGTGAAGGTCGGGATCGAGACGGAGCGCGGCCCGTGGGTTCAGGCGCTGGTCGCGGCCGGGTATGAGGTGTTCCCGGTCAATCCGATGTCGGTGGCCCGATACCGGGAGCGGCACTCGACCTCGGGCGCGAAGTCGGATGCCGCGGACGCGCACCTGCTGGCCGAGATCGTCCGGCTGGACCGGGCGCACCACCGGCCGGTTGCCGGGGACTCCCCGCAAGCCGAAGCGATCAAGCTAGCTGCCCGCGCGCATCAGACCCTGATCTGGGACCGGTCGCGGCACGTGCTGCGGCTGCGCGCGGCGCTGCGCGAGTTCTTCCCCGCAGCACTGGAGAGTTTCGCTGACCTGGACGCGCCCGACACACTCGAACTGCTGGGCCGGGCACCCGATCCCGACAGGGCTGCGAGACTGTCGCAGTCGCAGATCGCCGCTGCGCTGGGCCGGGCGAACCGCCGCGGCGCCGCGGCCAGGGCACGGCAGATCCAGTCCGTTTTGCGTGCACCGCAGCTGCGCCAGCCCCCGCCGGTCCAGACCGCTTATGCGGCGATCGTGACCGGGCAGGTCGCGCTGATCCGTGCACTGAACGCGCAGATCGAGGAACTGGGCGAGGTGGTGGCTGGCCATTTTGGCCAGCACCGGGACGCTGACATCTACCTCAGCCAGCCCGGTCTCGGCATCACTCTAAGCGCCCGGATCCTGGCCGAGTTCGGCGACGACCCCGCCCGCTTCGACAGCCCGAAGGCACGCAAGAACTATGCCGGGACCGCACCGATCACCCGCGCCTCCGGCCGCAAGAAAGTCGTCCTGGCCCGCTACGCCCGCAACCGCCGCCTCGCCGACGCCCTGCACCAGTGGGCGTTCTGCGCGATGCGCGGATCACCCGGCGCCAAGGCCTACTACCAGCAATCAGCTGCTTGACAACTCAGAACATGTCTGCCACGACCGGGGCGTTCATCGGCAGCTCGTGCCGATGAGCGTGCGCCCGGTCAACTGCTCGTGGAGCCTTCCATGCCAGCCGCCATCCGATCGAACTCACGTAGGACTCCGGCTCGGCTCCAACCATGCTTCATCTCGCGAGCCTGGTGCTCGACCGCGCGGAGGAGCCACGCTGAGGCCGAGGAATCGCGGCACTGACTGGACCCCCCTCGATCCCCACCCTGTAGAACGCTGCCATGGGAAAGGAATCGATGGACGATCCGTGGCACGCGTGCTGTGCGCGCTCGCGCTGATAGCCGTCGTGGTCATCGTCGACATGCTGTTCTTTAGGCACAACGCCGCGGAAAGGTGGATAGCCAACGTCGGCCTCGTTCTGGCGTTCGCAGCGTTTGGTTTCCTGATCTTCCGGGGCCCCAAGGGCAGCAAGGATGATTCCCCGTCGGCTGCACCCGGCGCATGATCAAGACCAGCCCGAGCCTAAGCCTGCTGTTTTCGCCAGCGGAGACGCCGTCTCGCCGCATAGGCAAACATCGGCATCTGCCGGCGATTGTGCGCAACATCGAGGTCGGCGATCTTGCCGTTAATCGCAGTTTGGGGACCTGCGATCGCCGCGGTCAAGGAGCTTCCGGACCTGGTGTCTCACGCGTGATACGGTGATCTAATGACGGCAGAAGTGGCAGTCCGGGATCTGCGCAACCACGGCGGGGAGATACTCAACCGCGTGGCCGGGGGCGAGACACTCACGGTCACCCGCGACGGCGACCCCGTCGCCGAGCTGCGGCCACTACCCCGTCGGCCGCTCCAGGCCAGGCTCCTGCTGGAGCGATGGCACGCCCTGCCCGCCGTCAGCCCGGCAAAGCTCCGCGCCGACGTCGACGAGCTGCTGGACCCGGGCCTGTGACGCAGCGGCGCCGGCACCTGCGCGGGGTCCTGGACACCAGCACCGTCATCATGCTGCCGCGGATCACCGACGCGGCCGCACTGCCCGCCGAGCCGCTGATCACCGCCGTCACCCTGGCCGAGCTGACAGTCGGCCCGCTGGTCGCAGCCAACGACACCGAGCGGGCCGCCCGCCAGGCCCACGTCCAGCAGGCAGAAGCCGACTTCGACCCGCTCCCATTCGACGCCGCCGCCGCCCGCTCATTCGGGCGGGTAGCCGCATCGCTGCGCCGCGCCGACCGCAAGCCCGCCGCCCGCGCCTACGACGCCATGATCGCCGCCACCGCGCTATCACAGCAACTGCCCGTCTACACCTGCAACCCCGATGACTTCACCAAAATCGACGGGCTGACCGTGGTCCCCGTCCCAATCCCGCCAGCAGGCTAGCGCCTCCGCCCCGCCTGGGAACGCGGATACATCAGACCGAGAGACCAGTCGCCGTACCACCCCGCGGACTTACTCATCTGCCGCAGGGCTATCGACTCGCGGAGCGGGTGCGGCCTGGCTGTACTAGCCCTTGGATACTTTCTGTCGTGAACAGAAGCCCCAGCGGTGGCAGCGACGATGCCAACGCCGTTCCCGATGAGTACCGCGGAATAGCTGGAAGGCCCGGACCGGTGATGTTGGCCCTCGACGTCGATGGTGAACGGTTCGCCATCCGCCAAGCTGAAGACGGCGGCACCACCTACGACTGGATGAGCGGGCCCAACAAGGGCTACGGATTCGCGTCGAGCGGGACACCGAATCGGTCGGTGGAGGAGCACCGGGAGCACATCCGCGTGTTCCTCGCCATGATCGATCCCGATACAGGTTTCATCGAAGACGACTGAGCCGCGGAGCTTCGCTACGCCGCGGTAACGTCCGATCTATGCCGCTGCGGGATCTTCGGCGGCTTGGTTGCTGGCCGTCTAGGGCTGAGTCTGCGCTTATGGAGCGTTTCGCAGATGTCCTGCCTGTCCGACTCGCTGACTCAAGGCCTGCTGCTGACCGGCTGAGGCTGGCGGTTGCTGCTTACCTGGCCCGGTACACCGGTTCGTCGCGTGATCATGCCTGCTCGGATTTGCGGTGCTTCCTGGCGTGGTGTGCCGGCCGCGGCCTTGATCCGCTGGCGGCTAGCCGGGTGCGTCTGGAGCTGTACATCCGGTGGATGCAGGAGGCGCGCCGGTTCAAGCCCTCGACGGTGTCGCGGCGGTTCTCGGTGACCGCCGGGTTCTACCGCACTGCCGTGATCGACGGCGTGCTTGATCATTCGCCGGCCGAGCATGTCCGCCGGCCTGCGGTACCGCCGGAGTCGCCGACGCTCGGGTTCACTCACCTGCAGTTCGAGGCGATGCTGACCGCCGCCCGCGAATCGCCGAACCTGTGTGACTTCGCGCTGGTAGCAATGCTGGGCCTGCTCGGCCTGCGGATCTTCGAGGCAACAGGTGCCGATATCGGCGACCTGGGCGAGGAGCACGGGCACCGGGTGCTCCGCGTGTGCGGCAAGGGCACCAAGGTCGTGCTCGTCCCGCTGCCACCTGCGGTCGGGCGGGCGATCGACCGCGCCGTCGCAGGCCGGACCTCGGGGCCGATCCCGCTCAACAGCCGCGGCGCCAGGATGGACCGGCACGCCGCGACCCGCCGGCTAAGGAACCTGGCCCGCGCCGCAGGCGTGCGGATCGGCCGGACGCACCCGAACATGCTCCGGCACACGTTCGTCACCACCATGCTGGACGCCGGGGCGGACCTGCGCGACGTGCAGATCGCGGCCCGGCACGCCGACCCGCGCACCACGATGCGGTACGACCGGGCGCGGAACAACCTCGACCGGCACCCGAACTACATCCTGGCCGCCTACATGGCGTCCGGCACATAGCTAGCTTCTGGCGGAGCAACTGCCGATGAGTGTGTGCGCGCCGCACTGGCTCCCTCCTGTTTGAATGTCACCATGCAGGCGAGTCCACGAAATCCGGAGGAACGGCTGCGGCAGCTCAGCGCACGCGACTTCGCATCCGACAATCCGATGGCAAGCGGCTCGGAGGAACTGTGGTTCATCTGCAAGGAGCTGCGTGATCGAGGCGCAGTGATGGAGTGTGCAGACGACATATTCGACCTGATGGAGCGGCTGGACGACGTAGACCTTGGTTCACCCGGCCCGCTCGTCCACTCCCTCGAGTCAACCGGCACCGCCTACGAACCGAGCCTGAAAGCATCCCTCCGACGAAAACCCACGCCGCTGTCGGTCTGGATGGTAAATCGCATCCTCAACACAGACCGCGCCGATCGCCGGCATTGGCTTGATTTGCTGGACATGGCCGCCACGCATCCGTCGGCGTCGGAGGCCACGCGTGCCGACGTTCGCGACTTCCTCGCCTTCCAGGCTAAGTGCGGGCAGCCCTGAGGGGATCGCACTCATGTGCCGCTGCCGGCGTTTTACGTTTGAGTCTCGGGTATGCGCTGGCCGGTGGGATACTCCACGAATCTCGTGTCGGTGGCGGAGTACGCTCTCTCCACTTCCTGAATGGTGGACCAGAAGTCGGCCGGATATGCCCGGACGTCGAGCAGCGAGTCGACCTGGCGGAGATTCGCAAGGCGCCTAGTTCCATCGGCGAAGAGGATCTCGTAACGCCGCAGCGAGGGTAGGTCCCACGGAAGAAAGGGGCCGGCGTTCCTCAAGCGCCGTACGCCCCGTACGCGAGTTACCTGGCTGGTCATGGCTGCATCATCCCTCAGCGGGCCGTGCGGAGTAAGCCGCGGCAACGTCCGGATCTGCCGCTCTGGGTGCGGCCTGTCGTCCTGACCGCTAAGTGGTCTCGAGCCGTTCAATGGGCTGCCCGGTGATGCTGGCAATGATCTCGAAGTCCTTGTCGAGGTGCAGGACGGTTAGGCCGGCGAACTCCGCGGTGGCGGCGATGATGAGGTCGGGGATCGACGGGGCCCGGTGCTGGCCGCGGTCAGCCAGGAGCATTAGAACCTCGACGGCGCGGCCCTCGATCGCCGGGGTCTGATACTCCACCGGCATCGCTGACAGCGGCGGACCTTGAAGTCCCTCGCGAAGGTCCTCACCGGTCCGGGCCGAGTAGCCAACCTCCAGCCGTGTCACCGTGGCGATGCGGACCAGGCCGCGCTCGATCCGGGCCGCCCATTCTGCCGCGTCGCGGCTGGCGGCCAGCCGGACCAGGGCCGACTTGTCGATCAGCCAGTCGGTCACCGCCACGCCTGCGATATCACGTCCGGGTCAGCCAGGTCACCGAACAGCGCCGAGAACCGGGCCAGGTCCTCGGTGCTCACGGCCGCGCCGGCTGAGGCCGCGTCCTGGGCCAGCCGGCGCCGGACATACTCGCTGCGCGACAAACCCAGGCGGCTAGCCCGCGCGTCGACAGCGGCTACCACGTCATCGGGCACGTCCCGGATCAGGATGTCAGTCACGGCCACCTCCAGGTGATATCCCATGATAGCACCGTGGTGGTGGGCTCACTCAGCCCCGCCTAACATCCGCTTTTTGGCTGCGATGATGGCTGTTGGCTCACTCGCCGACATTGACGGCTGGCTCGGTACGTTCCGCCTTTAGGGGACCGGAGTCGTGCGCAGGGATTCCGGGACCTAGGAGTATGATCCGGGTATGAGCGATAGGAAGTCGCGGTTGACGATCACCGTGGATCCCCACCTCAGCGCCTATGCCGAGGCGCTCGTTGAGGCTGGCCACGCCGCGTCAGTGTCCGCAGCGTTCAACGACGCGATGGCAGAGAAGGCCTACCGCGACCGTCGCAGGCGCAGCCTGTGGAAGGCGAAGGCAGACGAAGCCAACCCTGGGCGGGTAAGCCGCCTGATGGCTCATGTTGACCAGCAGCTGGCCCGGTGACCGACCGCACGCCAACGCCGTTCATCCTCGATACCAGCGTAGTAACGGCCGTTGCGCGCGCCGACCCCGACATCATGGGCCTCATCCAGGGCTACGACAGCAGGAATCAGCCCATGGTGATTCCCGCGCTCGCCATTACAGGTGCCTCGCTGGATGCGCGCAGCGAGGAGGCCGATGAACTGCTGGCTGGCTTAGAGCTTCTTGACAACGTCACCGTCGCGCCGTTGAACGGCGCTGAGCAGGCTGCCCGCCTTGCAGACGTCATCGCCCGGACTGGGCTCGAACCGTGGGATGGGCACGTGGCCGCCATCGCCGACGTTGCCATCTGCCCGATCTTGACTCTTAATGCAGGAAAGTGGCGTCTCCACGTCGCTGACCTTGACGAGCCGCTGCATATCATTGAAATCGCCGATCCGAGCGAGTGATACCCGCAGGCTGGTCAAGTCGCTACCGCGACGCGCATCGTTCTGCCGCCATGCGGGTCACAGCATCGCCGAGCGGTGGAAGTAGACCGTTATTGAGGGCCAGCCGCCGTTCTCGGTTATCTCACTGTGCATCACCAGGTCTTGGATCTCAATCGCGCCAAGCGCTTCGATGGCGTCGGCTACGCGCCGTAGCAGAGCTGGTACGTCACCCTGGCCGTCACCGGCACGATTGGCCTGGCTGAAATGCTCCACTGTCCACGACGATGGCTCTCTCATCCGCCTAGTCTGCCCTGACCAGCGCTCGCGCTCATCTGCCGCGATGACCGGCTGGCTGCGTCGCCCCGTTCCGGGACGCATCGACCGTCGAGGGGCGGCAGTCCTGCTTTCGGTTAGCTGTGAAGAGCGCGACGGTGCGGGAACGCCGTGGAGCCGTTAGCGGGCCCGGCGACTGTAGTCGAAGAAGTTGAAGACCCACTCCGTCAGCTTGTGGCCTGCGGATGAGCCTGCGCTATCGGGGTTGTTGAGTTGCTCGCCCAGTGCCTTCAAAGCTGGAGCAAGCACCGGGGCGGTCATCGGTCTTCCGTGACCCGGCACCAGCACGCTCGGCTCCAGCCGGGCCAGTTCAGACACGGACTCGGTTGCTGCTCGCCAGTTCCAGGTGGCAAAACGCGATGGCCCTCCGAGGGTATGCCGTTGCGACATGGCGTCACCGGGCGAATTGAGGTTGACGGTCAGGACGGCGTCGCCAGGGATGAGGACGCGGTCTCCCTCACGGAATAGCGCCAGGTGGCCAGGGGTGTGGCCGGGCGTGGGGATGACATGCCAGTCCGGCAGGCCGGGGACGCCTGCCTTCAGGTCGATAGGGCTCAGCCCGTCCTGCCCGGGGGGGAACATCCAGCGCCGCTCGACCCGGGCCAAGACGCCGATGATGCGGCCAGAGGGGGGCAATGGCAGTTCGTCGGGGTGCACGTACACGGTGACGTCCCACATGCGGGCCAGTTCGGAAGCGGAGCCAGCATGGTCCGGGTGCACGTGCGTCAGCACGATCGCTCGCGGGCGAGCGCCAACCCCGAACAGGGTCTCCGCCGCGCTCCTGATCAACTCGGCCCGGCCCCGCCATGCGGTGTCGACCAGTACCCAAGTTTCGCCCGACTGCACGAAGTAGACGTTCGAGTCCCGGCGCTTCCCGGTAGCCAGGCAGTAAACTCCCACGGCGACGGTTTCCTCGAGCGTGGCGCCGTGCAGGTATCTGTCAACATCGAATTGACGGCCCCCGAGCCAGTCCCTCTGCAATGCGTCCACAAAGCCCTTGTACGTCGACCTCGGGCGTGCAACCAGGGTCATTAGTCCCTGTTGCAGGACTCTCCGCCCTGCTGGCGGCTCCCACCAAGCCGAGCAGGCAGGCGGCACCTAGCGGGTACTATTCCACCGCCGGTGCTGGCCGCGAACGCGCGCATCTGCCGCTGTTGGACTAAGGTGCGCCTCGTCGGAGCTGTCGCGGACCTGGCGGTGAGGTGACGCCGTCGCCGAGCCAGCAGGTCGGTTCGGGTGGATGCCTGGTGCTGGCCTGCGGAGAGGGCACACGGAGATGCAGGCGGCGGAGAGGCGGCGTGCGGTGGCTGCAGCGATGTCGGCCGCCTCAGCTGCGGGCCTGGCGGCCGATGACGCGGTCGTTCTCCACGACTCCAACCGGCTTGTGGTCCGCCTGACGCCATGCGATATCGTCGCCCGGGTCACGCCCGGCACGCATTTCGCGGGCCATCACATGAGCGCAGAGCGAGAAGTCGAACTCGTGAGGTGGCTGGCGCAGACGGGCAGCCCGGTTGCCGCGCTCGACGCCCGGGTCGGGCCACGTGTCTTCGCACGTGACGGCTTCCAGATCTCCATGTGGGCCTACTTCGAGCCCGGGGAGTCCCGGATGCTCCCGCCGGCGGACTACGTGCGGGCGCTTGAGCGTCTTCATTCCGGCCTGCGGCAGATCGATTTCACGCCGCCGCACGTGCTGGATCGCGTCGCCGCTGTAGAGCACGACGTTGCGAGCCGTGACATCACCCCGGACCTCGCGGATACGGACCGGGCGGTTCTCGCCAGCACGCTGCGCGACCTGAAGAAGGCGATCGTGAACCGGCGCCGGCCCGGGCAATTGCTGCACGGCGAGCCCCACCCGGGGAACGTGCTCAGCACCAGGAACGGGCCGCTGTTCATAGACTTCGAGAACACCGCCTGCGGGCCCGTCGAGTACGACCTTGCCTGGGTGCCAGAAGCGGTGAGCGACCGCTACCGGGACGCCGACCAGAATCTGGTCGGCGAGTGCCGCGGGCTCGTACTGGCGATGATCGCAGCGTACCGGTGGCGTCGCGACGACCAGCACCCGAGCGGCAGACACTCGGGAGTGGCACTCCTCAGCCTTCTGCGTGACGGTCCGCCGTGGCCAGCGGTCGCCTGACCAACCGCCCGATCGACTGGATCGCCAGCGGGGTCACACTCGGACGCGAGAGCGACACGTGTTCCGGAATTGCCGGGAGAGGACCGGGCAGACGTGGCATGACACGGCGCTCAGCGGGCGCGCACCAGTTGATAAGTGCCAGATCACGCCGATCCGCCGGACCCCGGCCGGGGTGGCCGGATCATCTCGTCACCCAGGGCGTACGCACGCATCCGCTTTTGCCGCCGATCGTTCGGTCGAGCTCAGCCCTTGACGTAGGCCAGGCTCTCTGCCACCTGCCCAGCTCGAACACGTAGCAGATCAGCACCGCGAACATGCCCGTCCGCCCAGCTGTAGAGCCAGCGGACGATGACCCGGTCGCCCGCGCCGAACATCTCCTCCACCTCGAAGTGCGACGCTGGCGAACCAGCGAAGAAGACGCGCCACGCCTCAAGCACGGCCGGTCGGCCGACGTGTCGAGTCCCATCGGGAGCTGGGCTGGTGGCCTCAAACACACAGTCGTCGGTGATCAAGTCACCCAGGGCGTCGAGGTCCCGGCGGTTGAACGCTTCGTGGAACATGTCGATGGTGTGGCGTGCCTGGTCGTCCATGCTCATTGAGCTCCTCCTGCCCTTGGGTGCCTTGTCTCCCGCAAACGAGCCCGCGTAGATCATGTCACCACGATGGCCGCTCGGTAGCTAGCCGCGGGCTCAACTCCTGCTCGGCTCGCCAATCGACTGGGCGAAAGGTCACATCTCCGACAGACCCAGTTCGTTAGCGGCAGCAGTGTCACCTGGCTGAGGGTTCGGGTCGTCGTAGTGGAACTGGACTCGCGCGGGGGCGCGGATCACGTGCGAGGTGAATGCGCCGTCGGTCATGCGATAGACGGAGCTCACCATCACCGGTTTCTCCGAGAGCCGCCTGGCCTGTGCGAGTGTATCCGCGTACCTCAAGGGATAAGGCCAGCCGAGGTTGGCAAGCGAGGGGGTATCGGCGGTCGGCTCAAACGGGTCGCACACGTTGCGGTAGCCGTTGCCATCAAAGCCCCAGGTCTGGACTGCCCAGTAGTCGTTGCGCGCCCAGCCCACCGCGCTGACGGGATCGTTGGGACCAAGGCGTGGCGAAACGAGCAGGTACACGCCTGAACCGGCTTGATGAACACGTCCGTAAACATGCCGAGAGGAGCCGAATCGGCCGAGAGGGGTAAGGAATTCGGCCCGAGCAGCGGCCAGAAGAGCGGACTCTTCCGGACTCCCCAGCCTCGCGCCATTATTCATCGCTCGTAGGTATCTCAAACGCGCTGTCATGGCTCCCTTCTATGGCGGCGGTTGTCAAGGGGCATGGATCCGGGAGGCTTCCGAGGATGCGACGGCGCTTGTCGGCGTCAACGTCGTTCGTCCGGCGGGGCGCTGCACG
>Ga0335076_10006999_pt1 | contig 11368 bp, 9 predicted proteins | sample Lox_Sample_25_FD_206717 | JGI IMG/M metagenome (GOLD analysis project Ga0335076, IMG submission 206717) | Soil microbial communities from Loxahatchee National Wildlife Refuge, Florida, United States - Lox_Sample_2.5 | ecosystem: Environmental > Terrestrial > Soil > Wetlands | place: USA: Florida... | reverse complement strand
AGTTGTTCATGATGACCCACACGGCCGGGATGCCTTCCTCGAAGGCGGTCGCGAGCAGCGCCGGGTTCTGGCCGAAGCCGCCGTCGCCCACCAGCGCCACCACGACACGGTCGGGCCGTGCGAGCTTCGCGCCGAGCGCCGCCGGCGCGCCGAAGCCCATCGTGGCGTAGCCGCCCGGCGTGAAGATCGTGCCGGGCTCCAGGATCGGAAACTGCTGTCCGACGCCGTTCTTGTTCCAGCCGACGTCGGTGGTGATCAACGCATCGCGCGGGAGCACCGCGCGCACGTCGGCGAGAATGCGCTCCGGCCGCATGGGGTAGGCATCGCTCTCAGCGTGCTTGCGGTTGCCTTCGATGAACGCGGCGCGCACGGCGGCGATCTGGCTCGCGAGCGCCGGACGGCGAACGCCGTCGGGCACGAGCTCGCGCGCCACGCGGTTGAGCGCCGCCAGCGCGGGCTTCAGATCCGCGACCGCGCCGATCTCGACCGGATAGTTGCGCCCGATCTCCGCCGGATCGATGTCGATCTGCATGAGCCTGGTCGGCGGAAAGTTGAACGTGTACTCGCGCTCCCACGAGCTGCAGTCGGCCTCGGAGAAGCGCGTGCCGAGCGCAAGGATCCAGTCGGCCCCCTTGCACTGCTCGTTGATGAACTGCGTGCCCCAGAAGCCGGTCATGCCGAGCACGAAAGGATGATCGTCGGGCAGCGCGCCCTTGCCCATGAGCGTGTGCGCGACGGGAATCTGCAGATGGTCGACCAGGCTGCGGAGCTCCGCGGCCGCACCGGCGCCGATCACCCCGCCGCCCACGTAGAGCAGCGGCCGCTTTGCCGCCACGAGCTTCTTCACGATCTCGGCGGCGGTCGCCTCGTCGAGCGAGGGCTTGCGAAGCTGCTTGGTGTTGTGGGAGAGGCGCTCGAAGAGCTCGGTGTCGATCTCCTTCGAGAAGATGTCCATCGGCACGTCGACCAGTACGGGGCCGGGGCGACCGCTTTCCGCCAGCGCGAACGCCTTCTCGAGGATCTCGGGAAACAGATGCGGCTGGTCCACGCGCCAGGCGCGCTTCACGAACGGCCGATAAATCTCGTACTGCGACGCGTCCGCATGAGCATTGACTTCCTGGTGCGGATGCTTGCCGTGATAGTGGGTCGGCACGTCGCCCGCGATCACGACCATCGGGATCGAATCCAGCGCCGCATTGGCCACGCCCGTCGCCGCGTTGGTGAGCCCGGGCCCCAGATGCGACAGAACGACCGCGGTTTCCCGCTTCGCCCGCGCATAGCCGTCGGCCATGTGCGCGGCGATCTGCTCGTGGCGCACGTTGACGAACTTGATGCGGCTGTTTTCCATTGCGGCCAGCACCGCGATGTTGGTGTGACCGCACAGGCCGAACACATGCTCGACGCCGCGCGTTTCGAGGTATTTGACAAGTTGCTCCGCAATCAACGCTTTCATCGCTCTGTCCTCGGGTACGGCGCGAGTGGATGTGAAATTCGTGCTCGTCGAATCCATCACGTCGTGATCGTCTCCACTTCGGCCTCGAGCTCGGGGTCGTAGAAGGCGCCGAACAGCTCCTCGTCCGAGGGCCGGTCCTCCTTGATCGGCACCGACACCCAGGTCGTGTTCATGTAGTGCTTCAAGTGCACGTTCTCGGAAACGATGTTGCCGCCCCAGGTGCCGCAGCCGAGACTCGAAGTCATCGGCATGCCGTTGTTGAACGCACCCGCATTCGCCTTCGACTGCGGTTGCCGAACCATGATCCGGGACACGGGCGCGGCGAGCGCGAGGCGGTGGATGTGGTCCTGGTTGAACGAATAGATCCCGCACGAGTGTCCCTTGCCCCCGACCTCGTAGATGCCGCGCATCATCGCGAGCGCCTGATCGAAGCCGCTGTACTTGTAGACGGCCAGCAGCGTGGTCAGCTTCTCGCTCGAGAAGAGGTGCTCTTTCCCGATGCCGTCGCCGTGCACGATGATGAATTTGCGATCCCCCGGAATCGAGAAGCCCGCGCTCTGCGCGAGCTGCTGCGGCGCGATCGCCACCGTGTTCGGCGTGCGGTGGCCTTCGGCGTCCCACATGGCGCGCTTGAGCGCGGCCTTTTCCTGCTCGCTCGCGAGATAACCGCCCTCGGCCTGCAGCTGCTTGATCATCTTCTCGAAGATCGATGCCTCGATGACGAGGTTGCCGTCCGCGGAGCAGCCCGATCCGAAGTCGGAAGTCTTCGAGAGCCGGGTGTTGCGCGCCGCCTCTTCGATGTTCGCCGTCTCGTCGATGATCATGGTGGAGTTGCCGGCGCCGACGCCGTACGCGGGCGTTCCCGAGCTGTAGGCGGCGCGCACCATCGGCTGGCCGCCGGTCGCGAGCACGAGATCGGCGCGCGCCATCAGTGCCTGCGACATCGGGATGTTGACCTTGGTGAGGCACTGCAGGACGTCGGCGGGCGCGCCTTCGCGCTCGAGCGCCTCGCGCATCAGCCGCACCGTCTCGAACGAAGTCTTCTTCGAGCGCGGGTGCGGGGAGAAGATCACCACGTCGCGCGCCTTGATCGCGTAGATCGCATTGCCGGCAGGCGTGAGATCCGGATTGGTGGTGGGCACGATGCAGGCGATGATCCCGGCGGGCTTGCCGTACTTGACCAAACCCTTCTCGGGGATCTCCTCGATGATCCCGACGCTCTTCTGGCGCAGCGCATCGCGCAGCACGCCCCGGATCTTCATCCGCTTGCCCATGCGGCTGACCGCGTCGCCGAGGCCGCTCTCCTCGATGCCCATCTCGACCAGCCGCGTGAACGTCCGCTTGTTCGCGACCGCCCAGGCCACCGCCTGACAGAGTCGGTCGACGCGGGCCTGATCGTAGGCCTCGATCACGGCGAGCGCCTTGCGCGCGCGCTCGAACGCCTGGTCGAGCTCCTGCTGCTGCTCGTCGGTGAGGGGCTTCGGGGTCTCGGTAGCTGTGGCCATGACAATCCTCTTTCCAGTCTGGTGTCTTCTCATCCGTTGCCGATCGAGCGGCGCACGGTCGTCAGGACCGTCCGCAGCTCTTCGATCGGAATCTGTCCCGGGGCGGAGCTCGCCTTGCCGACCGCGAAGGTGAGCGCGGAGCCGAATACGCCGCCGATCATGCGGGACACCGACCCATAGCCGCCCATCGACATGCTGATCAGTGGAATCTCGAGCGTCGCGCTCGCCTCGCAGGTCGCCTGGAGCAGCGTCAGCACGTCGGCGGGCGATTTCGGCATGACCGCGACCTTGCCGACGTCCGCGCCTTTCTGCTGCGCGTCGCGAAACTTCGCGACCAGCGCCTCGGCCGCCGGCGTCGAGTCGAAATTGTGATACGACCCGACGAGCGCGATGTCGTGTTGTCGCGACGCCGCGCGCAGCCGCTCGAACGCTTCACCGGGGTTGGAGAGCTCGTAGTCGATCAAATCGACGCAGCGCGCCTCGCACACGGCCTCGTAAAGCAGCACAACGCGCGGCTCCGAGAGCGCGACGGCCTGTCCGCCTTCGCTCGCGCTGCGGCGCGTGAACAGAATCGGGGTGTCGCACGCGGCCTTGAGCGCACCGGCGGTGTCGACCACCGCTCCGAGGTCCGAGAGCGCCGCGAAATAGTCGGCCCGCCATTCGAGGACGTCGGGACGCTTCGGCAACACCGAGGCGAGCTCGGCGAGGAGGGCCTCGCGGGTGGCGCCGATCAATGGCGTACAGATCACGGGCGTTGCGCCGCCTGCGAGAGGTTTGCCGCGCAGCGTGATCGGCTTCGCCGCCGTTCCCAAAGCTTCTCCTCCTGCCCGTCGCGAACCAGTGATCGAATGCGGGCGAATCCGCCCAGCGTCCGTCGCCTCAGACGGGGCTACGGTTGGCGACGATAAGCCCCGAAAGCAGGAGCGTCAAGGGCGGTAGCCGGCGAGTAGTGCGCCAAGCGCCCACAATTTGCCGTAGACGATAATTTCAGGGTAGGATGGCACACGTTCTCGGACCAAGTGGTCGCTGTGCGAACGACGACGTCCGATTTTGTTCGATTTTGGAGTGAGGCCCATGGCGCGTCGGGCGGCTGTTGCCAAGGCGGAACCAAGAAGGCTCTCTGCTGCGCCGCTCGTTCCGGTCGTTCCGAGGCCCCTCTTCGATCCCGATGTCCTGCCTGCAGAAACGATCGCGCGCTTCGCCGAAGATTCGGATTTCGTCACTGCGCTCGCCCGCGGTCTCGCCGTGCTGCTGGTTCTCTCGGACAAGAGACGCCGGATGTCGATCGCGCAGGTTGCTCATCGCACCGGCATTCCCCGCGCCACGGCCCGGCGCAGCCTGCACACTCTGCGAAAGCTGGGATTCGTCGCCGCGGACGAGGCGCAGCACTACTATCTGCGGCCGCGGGTGCTGTCGATCAGCCACGCGTATCTCTCCTCGTCGCCGATTGCGGTGCTGGCGCAGCCGATTCTCGACCGCTTGAGCGATTCGTTGCGCGAAGCCTGTTCGCTCGCCATCCTCGACGGCGAGGAAATCGTCTACCTCGCGCGCTCATCGTCGTCGCGCATCATGTCGCCTGCGCTCAACGTCGGCCGCCGCCTGCCTGCGTACTGCACGTCGATCGGCCAGGTGCTGCTCGCGTATCTGCCGCCCGAGGAGCTGGAGGAGTATCTGGCGCATGCGCGCTTCCATCGCTATACCGAGTACACGATCCCCACGGCCGAGCGGCTGCGAGAGACGATCAAGGCGATCCGGACCGATGGCTTCGCCTTCGCGAGCCAGCAGATGGAGCTGAGGCTGTGCACGCTGGCCGTGCCGGTGCGCGACGTCGGCGGCCACTACGTCGCCGGCATCAACGTCATCCTGCAGGGAAGGCTGCTGCCCCCGGCGGAAATGGCCGAGCAGTTCTTCCGGCCGCTGCACGACGCGGCAATGGAGCTCGGTTCGCTCCTCGTGGGCTGAGCGCGCATATGGCAGCCCTCGTCGATGAAACGCACGATCCGGCACTCACGAGCTGGGTCGAATCGGCCGACGATCCTGCGACCGATTTCCCGGTCCAGAATCTTCCGTTCGGGCGGTTTCGCCGCTCCGGGGAACAGAGCCTCGCGCTCGGCGTGGCGATCGGCGACCAGGTTCTCGATCTTCGCCGTGCCGGGCTGATCGACACCGACGACATGGGTGTGCTCATGCGCGGCGACGTCGCGGCGAGGCGCGAGCTGCGGCGGACGATCTCCCAAGGGCTGCGACGCGACAGCGGCCGGCGCGACGCGCTGCGCGCGTGTCTCGTGCCGCAAAGAAACGTCGAGATGGTTTTGCCCTGCCGCATCGGCGACTACACCGATTTCTACACGAGCATCCACCACGCGACCAATGTCGGGAAGCAGTTCCGTCCCGACAATCCGCTCCTGCCCAACTACAAATGGATCCCGATCGGCTATCACGGCCGGGCGTCGTCGATCGTCGTGAGCGGCCGACCGTTCCGGCGCCCGGTCGGTCAGATCAAGGGGCCCGATGATGCAGCGCCGACGCTCGCCCCGACCCGCCGCCTCGATTTCGAGCTCGAGCTGGGCGTGTTCATTGCCGAGGGGAACGAGCTCGGAGAGGCAGTGCCTATCGAGCGTGCCGAGGATCATGTCTTCGGCCTTGCACTCTTCAACGACTGGACCGCACGCGACGTGCAGACCTGGGAGTACCAGCCGCTCGGGCCGTTCCTGTCGAAGAGCTTCGCGTCGAGCGTTTCGCCCTGGATCGTGACGCTGGAAGCGCTCGCGCCTTTCCGAGCGCCGCTGCGTCGCCCGCAGGACGATCCTCAGCCTCTGCCCTATCTCGATTCGTCCGCGAATCGACAAGCGGGTGCGCTCGACATCACGCTCGAGGCCGCGCTCCAGACTTCCGCGATGCGCGCGGCCGGCGTGCCCGGCGAGCGCCTGATGCGATCCAACTTCCGCGACAGCTACTGGACCGTCGCACAGATGGTCGCGCATCACACGGTGAACGGCTGCAATCTGCAGAGCGGCGATCTCTTCGGTTCCGGCACGCAATCCGGAGCCGAGCCGGGCCAGGGCGGGTCGCTGCTCGAGCTGACGCTTGGCGGCAAGCGGCCGCTTCGGCTCGCGAACGGCGATAGGCGCACCTTCCTCGAAGACGGCGATACGGTCGTGTTGCGCGGTTACTGCGAGAGAGAGGGCTTTCGCCGCATCGGCTTCGGCGAATGTGTCGGCACGGTGCTGCCCGCGCGCGTCGTCTAGAGCGAGCGGCCGGAACCCCGATACCCTCGTGGATCCTATCGATGTCGTGGCCTTCTCCCTGCGCCGAAGCGAATCGCCGGACCGAGCCATGGCGTCACGGCAGCAGGTGAGCCCGGCGAGCGCGGCCGGCACCCGTCTTCGTGGCATCGCCCGCCGGTCGATGCTCGGGCGCGGACTGCTGCCCGATTTCTCGCCCGCGGCGCTTGCGGAGGCGGGCGCCGATCGGCCGGCCGTTGCTCGCGATTCCACGATCCGCGATCTGCGCGAGCTTCTCTGGTGCTCGATCGACAACGACGATTCGCGCGATCTCGATCAGCTGTCGGTCGCGCAGCCGGCGCCCGGTGCCGCGGCAAGGATCCTGGTCGCGGTGGCCGACGTCGACGCGACCGTGAAGCCGCGCTCCGCCGTCGACGCGCACGCCGAAGCCAATACGACCTCCGTCTACACCGCAGCGCAGATCTTTCCGATGCTGCCGGAGCGATTGTCGACCGACGTCACTTCGCTGGGCGAGAACGCGGATCGGCTCGCGCTCGTCGTCGACATGCAGGTTTCCGCCGACGGCTCGGTCACGGCCGCGGAGATCTACCGCGCGAGCGTGCGCAATCACGCCAAGCTCGCCTACAACGCGGTCGCCGCCTGGCTCGACGGCACGGGCCCGATGCCGGACGCGATATCCCGAGTCCCCGGACTGGACGAGCAGCTGCGCACTCAGGATCGAGTCGCCCAAACGATGAAGCAGCTTCGCCATGCGCGCGGCGCGCTCACCCTCGAAACGCTCGAGACGCGTGCGGTGTTCGACGGCGACAATCTGACCGATCTGCGCGCGGACGAGAAGAATCGCGCCAAGGAGCTGATCGAGGATTTCATGATCGCTGCCAACACCTCGACCGCGCAGTTTCTCGAGCGCAGCGGCTATCCGGCGGTGCGCCGGGTGTTGCGCACGCCCAAGCGCTGGGACCGGATCGTCACCCTCGCCGCAGGCCTCGGCGAGCGCCTGCCCGCGGATCCCGACGCGGTCGCGCTCGAGCAGTTTCTCTGCCGACGGCGACAGGTCGATCCCGAGCGGTTCGCCGATCTCTCGCTCGCCGTGATCAAGTCGCTGGGATCGGGAGAGTACGCACTGGAGCGGCCCGGCGGCCCGCCGACGCAGCACTTCGGACTCGCGGTGCGGGACTACACTCACTCGACTGCTCCGAATCGACGCTTTCCGGATCTCCTCACCCAGCGGCTGCTCAAGGCGGCACTGGCCGGCGAGCCCCCTCCCTACGGCGACGACGAGCTCGCCGCGCTCGCCGGACACTGCACCGAGCAGGAAGACAATGCGGCCAAGGTCGAGCGTCAGGTCGGCAAGTCCGCTGCGGCGCTGCTGCTTGCGTCGCGCATCGGCGAGCAATTCGATGCGATCGTCACGGGCGCGGCGGCGAAAGGCACGTGGGCAAGAATCGCGAAGCCGACGGTCGAAGGCCGCGTCGTCCGCGGCTTCGAGGGACTCGACGTCGGCGATCGCGTGCGCGTCCAACTCGTGGGCACCGATGTGGATCGCGGTTTCATTGACTTTGCCCGGGTTGGAGGACGATGAAGACGCCCAGGACGCGAGCGCGACAGTGCCGCCCGCTCGCCTACAAGGATGAAGCCTTTCTCGACAGCGGCGACGGCCGGCCGCTGCGCATCCTCGCCGAATATCTCGAACCGATGCAGATTTTGCGGCGCGAGGGCATCCGCGACACCATCGTGTTCTTCGGCTCTGCGCGGTTGAGGCCGGGAGATCCGCTCGGCCGCTACTACGACGAAGCGCGCGAGCTGGCCCGCATGGTGACCGCATGGTCGAAGAGCCTTCCTTCGCACGCGCATCGCTATATCGTCTGCAGCGGCGGCGGCGGCGGCATCATGGAAGCGGCCAATCGCGGCGCCTCGGAAGCGGGCGGCAAGACCGTCGGCTTCAACATCGGGCTGCCGCGCGAGCAGCGGCCCAATCGCTATGTCTCGCGCGATCTGTGCTTCGAGTTCCACTATTTCTTCATGCGCAAGCTCTGGTTCGCGCATCTCGCGCGTGCGCTCGTGGCGTTTCCGGGAGGATTCGGCACTCTCGACGAGCTGGCGGAGATCCTCACGCTCAGCCAGACCGGGAAGCTCGCGCGCCGGATTCCGATCATCCTCTACGGCTCCGGCTACTGGAACGAGATCGTCGATTTCGAAGCGCTCGCGCGCTACGGCATGATCGATCGCGAGGACCTCGATCTGTTTTGCTTCGCCGACGATCCCGCCTCGGCGCTGCGGCTGCTCCGGAAACGCCTCGCCGCCGAGGCTGACGAGGCCATGCCCGCGTTCGCTCACTCGCGGACTCCGTCGCAGGCAAACGCAGCGGGACGCGGCCGGGCCGGGGCGTCTGCGCTCGAGACGCGGCGCCGGCGCAGGCCGGAGCGGCGGGCCCGTGGATAAGGTTGCCTTCCTCTTCGACGTCGACAACACGCTCCTCGACAACGATCGCATCGAGAACGACGTGCGGGATCATCTCGAGCGCGAGTTCGGCGCCGAAAGCCGCGATCGCTACTGGTCGATCTTCGAAGAGCTGCGCCAGGAGCTCGGGTATGCCGATTATCTCGGCGCGCTGCAGCGCTACCGCGCGGCGCTTCACAACGATCCGCGCCTGCTCTCGATGTCGTCGTTCCTGGTCGACTACCCGTTCACGGACCGTCTTTATCCCGGGGCGCTGGCAGCCATCGCGCACGTGCGCCGCTGGGGACCAGCGATCATCGTCTCGGACGGCGACGTGGTCTTCCAGCCGCGCAAGGTGCAGCGCTCGGGTCTGTGGAATGCCGTCGAAGGGCGCGTGCTGATCTACATCCACAAGGAAGCGGTGCTGGACGACATCGAGCGGCGCTACCCGGCGCGGCATTACGTCATGATGGACGACAAGCTGCGCATCCTCGCGGCGATGAAGAGAGTCTGGCGCGACCGACTCACGACCGTGCTCCCGCGACAGGGCCATTACGCGCTCGATCCGCGGAACGACGCCGGCTATCCGCCGGCGGACAGGTCGATCGCCGGCATTGGCGATCTCGCGCATTCCGACCTGCAGTTCTTCGGCGCGGTCGGCGTCTGAAGAGGCTTCGAGACCGGATCAGCGACGATTCACAAGACCCGTGCTGGCGTCTGCGCCGGTTTGACGATCTCGCTGAACGCGCGCTCGAGATACTGCACCGTGCGATCGATGTGCTGCAGCTTGTCGAGCCCGAAAAGGCCGATCCTGAAGCTGCGGAAGTCCGGCGGCTCGTCGCAGCGGAGCGGTACGCCCGCGGCGCTTTGCAGACCGAGGCGGGCGAAGGCTTTGCCCGACTGCACGTCGGGGTCCTCGGCGTAGCTCACCACGACGCCGGGCGCGCCGAAACCCTCCGCGGCGACGCTGCGGATGCCCTTGGCCGCGATCATCGCGCGCACCTTGTCGCCCAGTTCCTGCTGCGCGGTGCGCGCCCGCTCGAAGCCGAATGCTTCGGTCTGGCGCATCGTGTCGCGCAGCCGAACGAGCGCGTCGGTGGGCAGGGTCGCGTAGTAGGCGTGACCGCCCCCTTCGTAGGCCTCCATGATCTGCAGCCACTGCCGCAGATCGCAGGCGAAGCTTGTGCTGGTCGTCGATTCGATCAGCTCGCGCGCACGCGCGCTGAGCATCACCAGCCCGCAGCACGGCGAGGAGCTCCAGCCCTTTTGCGGCGCGCTGATGAGAACGTCGATCCCGACTGCGGTCATGTCGACCCAGATCGCGCCCGAAGCCACGCAGTCCAGCACGAACAGCCCGCCGACTTCGTGCACGGCTTGCGCGAGCGCGCGTAGATAGGCGACGGGAAGGATGATGCCCGACGCGGTCTCGACGTGAGGAGCGAACACGACCTCGGGACGCTGATCGAGGATGGTGCGCACGACCTCGTCGATCGGCGGCGGCGCAAACGCGGCCTGCCGTCCCGTCGCCACGGGTCGAGCCTTGAGGACCATGGCTTCCGAGGGGATCCTGCCGATTTCGAAAATCTGACTCCAGCGGAAGCTGAACCAGCCGTTGCGGACCACCAGGCACTTCTTTCCGGTCGCGAACTGGCGCGCCACGGCCTCCATCGCGAACGTTCCGCTGCCCGGCACGATGATCGCGGAACGCGACTGATAGACGCGCTTCAACGTGGCCGAGATGTCGCGCATCGCCTCCTGGAAGCCACGCGACATGTGATTGAGCGCCCGGTCGGTGAAGACTACCGAATACTCGAGCAGTCCTTCGGGATCGACGTCAGGCAGCAGGCTGGGCATGGTAACCGTCCAACGGTTGTCCGGATCCGATGCGGCGAGATTAGCACGCTTTGGCGCGCCGCGCCGGGAGCACGCCTCGGGCTTGGACCTTGCGCTTAGAATCTCGAAACGAGGGGAGGCGGAGACGATGGCGACGTATGCGCTCAGCATCGAAGACAAGGGCGGCTATCTGCACGTCGGCGTGATCGGGACCAACAGCCGGGAAAGCGTACTCGGCTACCTGCAGGACATCCATCGTGCGTGCGTCGCGCGCGGCCGCACCGCGGTTCTGATCGAGGAGAACCTCGCGGGACCGAGTCTCCCGATCTCCGTCATCCTGCAGGTCGTCGATGCCCGCGCCGCGCAGGCCGTGCAGGCCATCAAGAAGATCGCCTACGTCGACGTCAATCCGGAGCACGATCTGACGCGCATGGAGTTCGCGGAGGATCGCGCCGTCAACCTGGGCGTCAACGTGCGCCTCTTCCCGACGGTCGATGCGGCGCGATCTTGGCTTGAAGCGAGCTAGAGACCGGCTCGCCGGGAAGAAGTCCATCCCGCGGCTATCGCGCCGCGAAGCTTCTCTTCTCCGCCGTTCGCGCGACGCTGTCTTGACCCGCGGTGCGCTCCGATCGGCTCGGCGACTGCCAGATCGCGAGCGAGGACGAGGACAGCGCCTGCAGCTCACGCTCGGTCAGGCCGTTGGGATGCAGCGCGCGCCACGACGGGTCAGCAGGCGCGCGGGCCAACACGGATGGACCGAGCCGCGACGCCGCGGCGGACAAGTCGGACGACGAGAGCGCCTGCAGCTCCTGCTCCGAGATGCCGTTCGGATGGGCCTGGCGCCAGCTCGGACCGGTCGCGGCCGGCAGCCGATCGAAGTATGCGTACGAATC
>Ga0335076_10006998_pt1 | contig 11369 bp, 13 predicted proteins | sample Lox_Sample_25_FD_206717 | JGI IMG/M metagenome (GOLD analysis project Ga0335076, IMG submission 206717) | Soil microbial communities from Loxahatchee National Wildlife Refuge, Florida, United States - Lox_Sample_2.5 | ecosystem: Environmental > Terrestrial > Soil > Wetlands | place: USA... | reverse complement strand
CGTAATGACCTTTCTCGCCGCACGAATAACATGTTACATCTGTAAATTGACCAGAAACAGGAGTGGGTACGGGTTTGCGGGTAGAAGGTGCTTTGTTCTTAAAGCGCGAAGAAGCTAAAACTTGCTCCGTGATGTAGTATTCTTGGGCACGCATCCAAAGAAGTTCTTCCGTGTCAGGGAATCGAACAGAGCGACGCATATCGTCATCAAATACAGAAAGGATGTAGTTTCGGCGTTGTTTCCACTCGTCAATACCAGCACGATGGAACAATGCTGCAAAGCGGGAACGAAGGACTGTAATGTGTTCGGAAACGGGATTCCATTTAACGCGGTTGAGTTCGGATATTGCGATTTCTGCATCCAATGGATTTGCAAACTGCGCGCCGAGCATATCGTAGAACGAGATTTGAGGAATGTCAGAAGTGTAGTAACCAGGGGGAGCGCGCTTCCAACAATTAGGAACAATGTCACCGACACGTTGACGCTTGGAGATCCACCAATTCCTGGCAGCACCGGTGAATCGTTCGGCCAAGAGGATACAGAAACGTTTTCCAAAATCAAAATTGGGTTGGTAGTCATGGGGAGCTGCTTGATAGTCAGCATCAGTCGCATTTGTCCATCCAATGTCAATATCACCAGTGACGTAGCCGCCGTGAACAATCGGAAGGTTATACGCCGCAAGGTGACTCTCAACGCTGATGAGGAAGTCTGTCAACTTATCCGTCGAGCCATCAAATTCACGTATTTCACGCATAGAGGTAAGAGGAGGGAATGGTCCAACAACCATAGTAACGGGAAGGGGGGTCACCGTTCTTGAATGTGACGAAGACGAAGGCGAGGGGCTCGAAAGCAAAGGGCTCGAAGCAGCAATGTCAGAAGCTAGGGCCGTAGAAGATTCAATGACGCGTCTCGGAGTGTCAACAACAATGTCCGAGGCCGTCTCGAAAGAAGCTGTGTCGTCGGCGGAAGTGGATGAACGATCCGAAGGTGCCGTCTTAACACGCCGTGATCTGATAAGGGGATCGAAATTCTCAGGAAGATTGGATTTGGGGCCGTAAGAGCCACGAAGGGTCGACGAAGCCGTACCGGAACCAGAATGACTAGGTTTAACACTGGTGGGTGTCGCCACTGTGGTACGGGGTCTGAAATGGGAGCTAGAAGGGAGATAAGGCGGGAACAATGGTGAAGGTGAAGACGAAGAAGGGGGGTGAAAATTATCATGACCATGACGCAGTCCTATATCTAGGGTTTACCCTAACAGTACTGAGACAATACCTGCAGAGCTGGCAAAAAGTCAACAATTACATCATAGCCAGCCAATCACAGAACGAATAAATTGATCCACCGATTTCTAATTTTCTGAACTTCCCTTGGTGAAATTGTGGATACACGGCAATTTGAGAAGGCTTCATTCGAATTATGAATACGTGTGTGTCTACAGATATACTTCTAGGGCTAACCCTAGGAAATAACCAACGTAACCTCAAAATCCCCATGGTTAAAGCCACGTGATCAACCAACAAAACCACCGCCGTCCCTCAGCCTTGGACCTATATCGAAGTGGGAAAATAGGAGTGGGATGTAGTGTAGTAGTAGTAGTAGTAGTAGTAAGAGGAGCTCCCTGCGTGAATCTCCACAGATAGGAGACCTCATAAAAAATGAAAAAAGAGAGAGAGGAGAGATATTAAAAAAAACCGAGGTGACTATAGATGAAAAGAATTCGCTGCATTCAGGCAGTTATAGACTCATGGTACCTGATCCCAAATACCTTGCAAATATTCCAGCTATTAATCAGTTTAAAACTTATTCGATTCAAGTACATCGTTGGTATCAGTGATGCCATCTTGGAGCAGTCGGAGCAATTGTGTCACGGGTTAAGGGGCTCGCAAGGCTCAGGGCTCGCCACCCCGTGACTCAAATATTTTTATTTAGACTAGTTTTACTTGGCGCGCCGCCACCATCATCTGATCCTTAGCAATCAACTCGTTCTTTACCATCTTCATCTTCTTCTTCTTCCTCCATCAATTTCATCCGGACGATTCACGTCGCTGCCCATCCATCTAATTCCCATCATCCTGACCACTCACTTCACAAATTGTGCTTTGAGAGAAGCCATAGTCAATGAAGTATCTAAGTGTTGTCACTCCGATAAGTGTCATAGGGAACATTTGCCCAAAGTTCCAATCTGTCTGCTTCTTCCCAACTATGGCATATAACCAATTAATGGTCGTTCGCAATGAGACCGTCGTATATATCATGAAAATAACGTAGTGAACTAGAGAAATATGAAAGAGGGAGAACTGTTGAATTGGCATATGTCGTTCCGAAAATATCCATGCGTAAAATGTAAATATTGCATCAACGATTATATTCGTGAGCATATTCAAAGTGAGCGAAAGCCCATCTCCCATTAATGTATAATACCAGCAAGAAAATTCTGATGGCAGAAACATATTGCTTGAATATAAGCCATTGCATGAGCCAGATAGTTCCTCCAATTGACATGATATGAATTCAATAGCAAGGTTGATTGCAGCTATCATAAAAAAGTTTAGCATATTCAAACCGCTATCGAACTATACCGCCAACATTGTAGAAATGTCTCAATACTCGAAGCAAATGAAGTATTCTGGTATAGTTATGAGTCTATAGAGATTGGATAGAGCGACAAGGTGATAGTCAGAAACTCGCCGTCTGATTACATCGATTAACCTAATAAACGTTAAAACAAAACGAGTTTGTCGAAACATCGTGATGAGTGTTTAGATGCTGGCTGCATTGTCTGCCATGCCAATCATCAATAGTGATACAAACACTTGCATGATCAAAGAACCCGTAACCTACTGTCAACGTGGTTGTAGTAATTCCTTACCCCCGGGCCAACGATATCCGGTTGTTCTTGGATTACGACAGAGCACTCCAAGCTAGAAAGATGTGAGGGGGTGATTGTAAAGGAAGGAAATTAGATGGATGGATCAGCGACGTGAGTCGTCCAGGTGGGGTTGATGGATTAAGGATAAGGATAAGAATGTTAATTTAGAGTTGATTGCTAAAGAATTTGGTGATGCCGTGGCGGCACCAATAAAACTAGTCTAGATTGAAATATTCGGGCACCGCGAGCCCTGCGAGCCCCTGAGCCCATGAACCCATGACAGTATCCCTCCGTTAGAGGCGAAGTCTCTTGAGCCTTTTGCCCATGACGAACTCCATGTTGACTATTCTGTGCCTGCAGAAAGCCTGAGAACAGATATGACCAAAAACTGCAAAGAGCCTAAAGATTGACTTTAGAAACGTGTGCAAAAGACACAGAAAATAGAGAGAATTCGGAGGTATATAACGGAAAAACCGGAGGTTTAAGCAAAGTGAAATTGGAGGCTCCAAAGAGGATCGTTGGAGGGTGAGATGAAAGAAACAGTGTGGATTCGGCGTGGGGAAGGAGCGGGTTTCGTAGGGTGTCGGCGGTGGAATTCTTTGATAAGGCTGCGGGAAACGTGCGAGGAAGGTTCTCAGGAGTTGTCTGAATCAGGATAACCTTTCCATTTGATCAGATATTCGAGTCGATTTCGTGCATGGCGGGAATCTAAAATGTCATCGACTTCGAAGTATGCTTGATCATCTTTGACATAGGTGGCAGGTGGAGTGGCGGGAAGTCCATGTGGAGCAATGGCGATGGATTTGACAAGGTCAAGGAGTGAGATGTGGAATATATCGTGGATGTGGCGCATGGAAGCAGGAAGGGCAAGTTTGTAGGCTTGTAGACCGATGCGTTTCACCACTCTAAAGGGACCGAGACGCTTCCAATCGAGTTTCTTCGATTGACGTGTGGTGGAGATGTTAGAAGAGTTCAACCAAACCAGATCGCCGGGCTCGAGCACGACGGGTTTGTGCTTGGCGTTGTAATATTTCGCCTGAAGATTCTGCGTGTGTTTGACGTTCTGAACGAGGCGCTCGTGAATGTCATGAAGGTAGGACGCAAATTCTTCGGCGGCGGGAGTAGCATGAGATGAAGATGTTGATGTAGGGCGTGATTCGGCAACAAAACGCAGGTGAAAGCCATAATTAGCAAAGAAGGGAGACATTTTTGTGGATTCTTGGACGGCGTTGTTGTAGGCAAATTCAGCAAGTGGCAGCAATTCGAACCAATTGTTTTGATCGTAGTTGCAGAAGATGTGGAGATACGCTTCAAGGGTTTGATTCATGCGTTCTGTCTGACCGTCCGTTTGAGGATGAAAAGTGGTGGATTTCCGTGGGTCGATTTTGAGAATTGAAGCGAGCGTGGACCAGAAATTTGAAGTGAAGATAGAACTACGATCCGACACAATCGAATCGGGTAAGCCGTGAAGTCTGACAATGTGAGAAACAAACATTTGCGCAAACTCTGGAGCAGACGTGGATTTACAATACGGAGCACGTGAACGGATCCACGCTCGAAAATCAACCATCGACCTGTCGAACAAATGTTGCGCTGCTTCAACCACCAATGAACCAATTGACTTTGTATCTGATACAACAATAGATTAGACTGCTAACTCTCCCTCGGTGTGTCAATATTTTGTCCAACCACCATTTGCTTCTATAACAGCCTGAACCCGCTTCGGCATCGACTCTATCAGCGCATCCACTAACTGTTGCCCCTGAGTATACCACACCTCTTGTAGAACCGCTGTGTATCTGTATCGAGCTTCCAGACTCTTTGATGGATGGTTGAACATCTCGGTAAACCGCTTGTGAAAGACTGCTTTAAATTGGACCCAAAGGTTTTCGATAGGATTAAGGTCAGGCGATTGAGGGGGCCATTCCATGATAGGCACGCGATTCTCTTGAAGGAATTCAAGAACTTCTGTCGATTTGTGACATGGAGCGTTGTCTTGCATAAAGATATAGGTGTTTTTGCTTGCGACTTGAATTGTTCCGGGGTCTTCGGGCGGTTCTAGCAGGTCATCAATTAAGGAGAATAGGCCGTCATAGATAATATCCTCATACTCGTCCGCTCCAATCCCCCCTTGATCGCAAACAATCAACGGGCCTAGCCTGTCGCCTGTAAAACATGCCCAAACCATAACATTGACGTGTTCTCCCTTAAATGTCTTGTTAACATACTTGGGGTTGAGCCTTTTGCCAGAGATGGCCACGAGGCGAGACGAGGCGAGGCGAGGCGAGTTGGGCGCGAGGCGAGTGAACCCGATACCTGACTCGCTCGCCTCGTTCAGTACCCTGGAGCGGTTGGCTCGCCTCGTGGCTCGCGCGAGCTCGCGCCCCTTGGCTCGCCTCGCCTCGTGACGAGGCGAGGCGAGGCATAACGAGGCGAGGCGAGGCGAGTTTGACTCGTCTGTAACATATAAATAGCGCAGATCTCCGAGTCAAATTGCATTTTGTACATTACTATACCAATCGCACGGCAGCCGTTTGCGGCTGTTGGTGACGCGGCGGCTGTTAGTGACACCCGGTGGTGGGTGACGCGGCGGCCGTTTGGAGACACAGCGGCGGCGTTGGGGGACCCGGCGGTGCCGTTTGCTGACCCGGCGCCGATTGGGGACACGGCGGCCAATGGGACACGGCGGCCAATGGGGACATGGCGGCCGTTGCGGCCGTTGGTGACATGGCAGCCGTTGGTGACATGGCGATCGTAACGTACGAAACGCATGTATTTCACCCTGGGCAAAATATTTGTACGTTACGCTGTGAATGGCGAGGCAGACGAGGCGAGGCGACATCATTATTCGCCTCGCTGACTAAGGCCAAAGATCCGCCTCGCTCGTGCACGAGCGCCGGACGACCGACACTCGCTCGCCTCGTGGCTCGTGTCTCCGGCCCCGGCTCTGCCTCGCTCGCCACGAGGCGAGCGAGGCGAGGCGAGTGGCGAGTTGGCTCGCCTCGTGGCCATCTCTGTGTTCAAACCTTGGTTTACGGCCTCCAAATCATCCTGCAAAATCGCTTTTGATGATTGGATCCCAGTTCCTCGTCATGATTGTTGTTGGCGTCGGATTGACAACCACCCCAGCCCTGGTGATTTCCTGCTCCTTCGTGTCTCAACCTTGGGCTCAGAACGACGGCGACTCGACATCGGTCAGGCCCGTAGCCCTCTCACGTATCCACAATTCCTAGGCCTCGCGCTCTTCACGGTCCAGTAGGAATCGCATTTCTCCGGCGCGCCCACCCTTCTTGTTTTGTTGGAAGTGCAGAGCGGGGCGATATGAGAAGGAAGGATGAAGTATAAGTATATTGCTGTGAAGGTTGGTAAAAGAGGGTTACGGATAAGGATCTACGTGACGGGGGATATAGGCTATAGGGCTATGACCTAACACTTCTTGCATGTTTACCGGCTATGGGCTTCAATAAACGTTCAGAGCTTGGGGTGAGCAGACCGCAGTCGAAGTTGGCACTGTACATCCGCATCCTGTATATTTTGTATTCACCTTATGGCACATCCTTTATTGCTTCCGTAATTCTTTTCTCGGTTTTCGTCAGTGACGTCGCTACCCCTGTGGCCGATTAATTAAGTTGATATCTAGACCTATAAGAAAAGTCATTCACAGAGACCATGCCTGCAGGACCCTGGAGTTCGACTAGGATAAGCTTCAACAAGATCCACAGCGAACAGCGCTTAGAAATTTTAGCCAGAACAGATTGCCAATAATACGATTGCGTGTGATGATCCTGCTACCAGATGGAATCCTACAAAAAAGTTTAATCATCCGCAGGTCCCACGATCACACTCCAGCCACTTCCTGGTCCTGCAGGGAGGAACGGCAGGATGATGCAGCCTGCAGGGCTTGGCATAAAGTACCATGCGACAGTCCAGATATTGTAGGTTTCCCAGCTCGCGTGCAATGGACGCGGTACGCTCTCCCCGTAAAATTTTGCCTAACCCACCAGTCCACAGCCGACGGAATGTGTGGTTGCTCAATCAGTGTTCCGAAATTTGGATTGGTTTATTTAGCCGGATTAAACAGACTGGATTGGATTGGATTATATAGGGATATTGCCTGGATTGGATTGATTCATCGCTGATGGCCTTGTTTAAACTGATTGCAATCCGTGAGGCATAGCCAGAATCATGGACCAGTCCTGTCCTGGCTTCCCTTATCGTTTTATAGGACTCAATCTTGGGAGTGAATGCGGGACTGGCTTGCCTGGAGGAATTAGTTTGCAAATTCGAGTGGATTTTGGACATATTTTTAGTTGCGGCCTCAAATTGACGAAAAATAATTACTTTCTGAATTCTGCCATACATGCCCACGACCCTTCCGTGCGATTGAGCGCATAGTCATTCTGGCACACCGATACCCAATCCGAGTCTATCACTTGCGAGGCAAAGTTGCATTCTCAATCTTTGAACATGTCTCGAAAGGTTTGTATCTGATCGTCGAGTTTCGCCCAACACAATTTGTCCAAGTGCGAAGTGCCGTGTATTGGAACGTCAGAACGATTAGAACTGGGTTCGTCTTCGAAATCCATGGCATCTGTATATTCTGAGGAGTTTGACACGGAACAGCTGGATGGCGGAAGTCCATTCTGAGTATTGAGCAATCCATCGTCAGGCAATTCAGCTTCGGGCAATTCATCGTCGGGTGGTTGGTTCATCGTCGAGCGGCTCATCAACATTGGAAATCGATCCCATCAAGATTGACGGTGTAGAAGGAGCGTCATCCTCCATGATAGATGTAGTTCCTGTTCAAGGAGAGTCAAAGTTGTAACGTTGGACGGCGCACGCTTCGGTAACAAGGCCTGTATTGCGAACTGGCTTCCGGGATGCCTTTTTTTTCAAGGCGCAAGGTTTTGAGACTAATTTTAAAAGGAACGTCATAAAATTGCGAATGTCTGCGACATTGAAAAGATTGTTTTTGGAAGAGGTGAGTGTTTTGTGGGTTTTGGTGAGGTTGATCTTGACCTTACGAAGGACCGCAGCCTCAATCCCTTCCCAATCCTGTGTCCCCTCATTCAAGACACACACAGACATTGCACGAATAGGGTCTTGAAGAACACTACGAAAGCAGCGAAGCTAGCGGCCGTATAATTTCGGCGATAAATTGCGCCGTATTGATTTGCTCGGGCAGCCATTTCGCTGCCTCGACTCAATATTACCCCTGAAACTTGAAATAGGATAGTGAGCAGTTCGTCGAACGGCACCGAAGGTCGGGATTGGAAAGGTGTATCTATTGGCTTCTCGAATAAAATTTGGGGCATATGGGTGATGTTGGAGTCTGCTACCCAAGTGGATTTACATACAATTTGAGTGCGAACAGGAGCGGGTCTCTCACCGACAAAATCGAGAAGCGCAGCGGTATCTTGGAGGGGTCCAGTTGGCGAGACAGCGGTGAGATGGGCCAGCGGAGCGACGCCAAAAACAGCGTACATAAACACAGGTTGCTGACACAGAAAGTACTTCAACAGCACCGTTTCCTCGGAAAATGGGCGGTCGTAGGATTCGGTGGTGAGAGTTGAGGATGGACTTTGTTGGAGGACGGGGACGGTTGCCCTGAGAATGTTGAGGCATCCGATTGAATCGACGAGCGTTGAAGTATCGATTGTGTTGAATTGAGCTGGGATGCTGTCTCGGTCGAGGACAAGGGGGGTGCCTGACCATGTGTCAGAGAGGCCGGTCGAGTGGGAGCCCGATGGCAAATTGGGTTGTTGGACGGCGAGACAGAAAGCGATGGGATCAGCTCTGACAAATCGCATAACAAAATTGTTTGATGGCTCCGTATCCTCGACATCAACAAATTCGCGAAAAGCAAGACACCAATCTCGAAATTGGGATTTGGCCGACGCAACAACCTTGGCCAAATTGGGTCTGCACCCGGAAAATGCGACTGTCCTGAGCCCAGACTGTCTGATTACTGATATTCTCCACATTTCGCCATAGAAATGCGACATTCCACAGCCAACAACTACGCGAGATAACTTCGTCGATTCTGATTGGCGATATTCCGTGGGGTAGGGCATGTTGTTGTGCTTTATTGCGCTCTGGCCTCTGCACCCAAAAAGTACCCGAGATAATTTCCTCGATGCTGATTGGTGATTTTCGGTGAGGAGGGTCATGTGGTTTCATTGTTGCGCTTTGTTGCGTCTTAGGTTCCGAAGCAAGTTACAATTTTTCGATTGTACAGACCCCATTCGCTCGGAAACAAAAATTACATTTCGCTTCACATTTGTTCACCGACCAGAGACCCAGGGTTGACGTATCAGCAATGCCGGAGTAAAAACAAAAAAAAAAAAAAAAAAAAAAAAAGAGGGTGTTTCACATGTAAAATTCAAAATAATACTTAACAAGCTCCATTACAATATAGAAAACTATTACAGAGCAGTAGTAGCAGTGGGATGATGCGTATATTAATATATCTGGGATATCTCTCATTGGATGTTGCGTCGCAATTCATGATGGACGGATTTCGATCGGACATTCGGAATCGTACCACCAATTATCCTCACGAAACTTCAGAGATTATTAATCAAACTCATCCGAAATATTCAGTATAAGCGTATAAAAAACGTCAACGCGTTTGGGGACGGTGGGTGGGACCTTGGGTACACGACGGAGGTGACCGTGAGAGTGTCATATGTGTAGTATGGTTTAAGATTTGTCAACAACTGCGAACAAGAACATGTAAGATGAACAATAACATAGAAAATATGAAATACGATGTGAGATTAACGATGGCCGTTGACATTAGCCTTGGATCCATGAGGTGTGATCCCACGTGGTCCTTCAACCGCCGCCTCCTCGCATCTTCCTCTCCTCCAGCGATGCGTCCACAGCCTTGCAACCTTCCTTCCAGCTCCTTTGTCTCGTCAGATCCAACACCATTTGGCCCCATTCATCCTTCGACTCGACGTCGGCGCTGCCCTCCCGCACCAAAAACTTGACCGCTTTCAGATCGCCGTTAATCGCCGTGTGGCTCAGCGCCGTCATTTAAATCCAATCCTTGGACTCGACGTCGGGGCCGCCCTCGTTGACCAGAAACTTCACAATGTTCCCGTTTCTGGACCGATACCACAATGACCGCGTAATTACCTAAATTTACGCGAGACCTATTTTACGCACCTGACATTTCGCATCGCACATTTTATTTTTCGTATTGCCACCCGTTTATTACTGAGACGCCAAGTCTACTTCAAAACTCAATGGACACAATCGAACTTTCCGGTACAACGTTCACCACTGCAGCTCTAACAGATAGAGAGAACCGGCGAAAAAGGTCAGATACGGCCTCAACCCTCCATTCAATACCCGGACGAAGGTGTTTCCACAGGTCACGACGCGCGGCCCAGTCCAGAGGGAAAGCTACATCCACTTCAGACGGTACACAATGAAGACATTCAAGTCGTACCCAATGGAGATGTTCACCGCCGCAACGACAATGGCCATACAGACACAACTGAAGAGGAAGATGAAGAGAAAAATGTTTTTAAACGACGTGAGGCGCAATACATTCCAATCTGTTCATCCCACTTTCACCCCTCTAACCACAGGCCTTTCCATTGGCACCGGAATGCTGTTTCACACTGGTCCTAGGCTCTATGCTGGCGGCCCAGGAGCTCTGTTGTTGAGCTATTCGATTGTTGCCACAATCCTGTATGCAGTGTTGGTATGATACTACATCATTCGCTCACTTTCAGATCACTGCCGGCGAGATGATCTCCTTGCTTCCCATTCGTGGCGCCATATTTATGCTTCCTTGCTGCTTTCTCAATAAACAACTGGTTCGCAATACTCTGTCCAAGATTAACTCCAAGGGCTTAGCATGTGGCTATGTAACCGTTTTCGGATTCTGCATCGATATCGCCCAAAAGGCTGCTATTTTTGGCGCCTACGTTGCATATTGGAACCCTACGCTATCAACCGGCGCGCGAGTCGCATTGATCCTCGTTTTTCTCTTTGTCGTCCTTGGCATCAACCTGATGATAATCCCGTATTACGGAGCTACTGAATTCTATCTCACAGTCTTCAAAGTCGTCTCTATCAGCGGGATCATAATAGCCGCTATCGTGGTTGCCGCAGGCGGTGCGCCCACGCAACTTCTCGGAACAAGTCACAAGTATCGGCCGATTCCATGCGACCAAAATCAAATTGCAGATAGTCATAACTGTCTTGAAGCACCAGGGTTCGGAAGTACATGTCCTTATTTCTTTCCACTGATCGTGAGACTACTGGAACACCCCGTTCAAGTCGTTTATCTGGACTGGTGCCACTGGCCGTGCGATGGGCATGTTTTATTGCCTTCAAGTGGCGAGTTTCTCATTCACGGGAAACGAAATGGTCACAGTCCTTGCTGACGAGACAGAACGGCAAAGAGAGTCGCTTCCCCAGATCGTCCGCCGCATCGCTCGCCGAATCATTCCCCTCTATCTCTTTGCCGTCTTAGCCT
>Ga0335076_10006997_pt1 | contig 11372 bp, 7 predicted proteins | sample Lox_Sample_25_FD_206717 | JGI IMG/M metagenome (GOLD analysis project Ga0335076, IMG submission 206717) | Soil microbial communities from Loxahatchee National Wildlife Refuge, Florida, United States - Lox_Sample_2.5 | ecosystem: Environmental > Terrestrial > Soil > Wetlands | place: USA: Florida... | reverse complement strand
TACCACTGGGATCGTTCCCGTTCGGTCGGCTTGACCAGCGCCACCACCGTGGCGCCGCGCGGGTTGAGGTGCTCGGTGAACCGCTTGATCGTGCCGCCCTTGCCGGCCGCGTCCCGGCCCTCGAAGACGAGCACGATCCGCTGCCCGGTGGACTTCACCCAGTTCTGCAGCTTGACGAGCTCGATCTGCAGCGGCCGCTTGAGGTACTCGTACTCGGCCCGGGTCATCTTCTCCGGGTACGGGTAGTCCTCGCGGAAGGTCTCAACCGGACGGCCGTGCCACCGCAGGACGGGGTCGTCGTGCTCGTCGTCGTCCTCGACCGAGAGGTCCGCCAGCACTTCCGGGTCGGAGGCCCAGTTCTCCGGGAGCGCGTTGTAAGGATTGTCGAGTGTACTGGTCACAGGACAAGCACAGCACACCCCGGCGGCCGGGTCACGGGCGGGATGACCGAATAACGCGTGAACTCACCTGTCGCCGTAGACCACGGTCCCGCCCGCCACCGTCATCACCACCGAGGTGCTGCCGATGTCGCGCGGCGGGATGCTGAACAGGTCCTGGTCGAGCACGGCCACGTCGGCGCGCATGCCGGGCAGGAGCCGCCCGGCCACGTCCTCTTCGTGGTTCACCCAGGCCACCCCCGAGGTGAAGGCGTCGACCGCGGCGCCGGTGGTGATCGCCTGGTCGGGCAGGAACGGGTTCTCGGTCTCCGGCTGGCCCGGCCGCCCGAGCCGCTCGGACAGCACCCGGTTCACGGCCACGTGGATCTCCTGCAGCGGGTCCGCGCTGGACACCGGCCAGTCGCTGCCGAACGCGATCCGGGTTCCCAGCCCCAGCAGCGAGCCGATCTGGTACTGCCACAACGCCCGCTCGGGACCGACGAACGGCAGGGTCAGCTCCTCCATCTGGATCTCCGAGCACGCCCATAGCGGCTGGAAGTTGGCCACCGCGCCGAGCTCGGCGAACCGGCCCATGTCCCGCGGGGTGATGAACTGCAGGTGGGCCAGGTGGTGCCGGGCCGCCGCGCGCTCCGCCGCCGGGAGTCCCGCCAGGGCGTCCAGCGCGGTGCTCACCGCCAGGTCGCCGATGGCGTGGAAGTGCAGCTGGAAGCCCTCGGCGCTCAGCCGCCGCGCCGCCTCGGCCAGCTCGTCCGGCTCGATGAACAGCCGCCCGGCATGATCGGTCGGGTGCCCGGCCCGGTCCAGGTACGGCGCGGACATCGCGGCGGTGAACGTCTCGCACACGCCGTCGAGCATCAGCTTGACCGTGGTCGCCCGGAACCGCGCGTCCCCCGGCTGACCGCCGGCCCGCTCCCGCCGGGCCAGCAGGTCGTCGATCTGGTCCAGGCCGCGGTCACGGTCCCACCACAGGGCGCCGACCACGTGGCTGTTCAGCATCCCGTAGTCGGCCGCCATCAGGTAGGTACCGAACGCGTCCGGGATTCCCAGCTCACCCGCCGCGCCCACGCAGGCGTCCTGGAAGTTCGTGATGCCCAGCGAGTGCAGGTGCGACTGGCCGGCCACCAGCCCGGCGAGGAGTTCGGCCTCGGTGGCCGCGGGCACCCGCGCCGCGACCAGGCGCATCGCCCCGTCGTGCAGCGTGCCGGACGGCCGCCCGGAATCGTCCCGCTCGATCCGTCCGTCGATCGGGTCGGGGGTGCCCGAGTCGATGTCCGCGAGCGCCATCGCCGCCGTGTTCACCCAGGCGCTGTGGTGATCGCGGTTCGGCAGGAAGGCGGGCCGCCCGCCGGTGACCGCGTCCAGGTCGGCCGCCGTCGGCAGGCCGCCGGGAAAGGCCGACATGGTCCAGCCGCCGCCGAGCACCCAGGCGCCCGGCGCCAGCGCCGCGCAGTACGCCGCCACCGCGTCCAGGCACTCCTGCCGGGAGCGCAGGCCGACCAGGTTGCACCGCAGGCTCTCCAGACCGCCGCCGACCGGGTGCACGTGCGCGTCGCCGAACGCGGGCAGCGCCAGCCGCCCGCGCAAATCGATGACCCGGGTCCGCCGCCCGGTCAGCTCCCGTATCTCGTCATCGCTGCCCACGGCCTGGATGACCCCATCCCGGATCGCCAGCGCCGCGGCGAATCCCGACGGATGCGCGGGCGTCCGTATCCTGCCGCCGCCCAGCACCAGTTCGGCCTCGTCACTGCTCATCGCCCCAGCCTCGCACACCACTCCGCCCTGCCCGCTGCCCCGCCCCGCACATCGCCTGCCGTGGCGCGCCTGCGCCCGAAAATCAGTTGGCCCGCCCACGCACGGAAACTAGGGTCGGCCCATGAGCTGCTTCATGGTGATGGTCCGCCGTGCCCGCCTCCGCCGGGGATCGGCAGGGCCAGACGGGACCCCGCCGGGCGTGGGGATGGCATCGGCTCGATCATGAGTGGGCTGCGCGGATCGTCGCTCAGGCCGGTATCCGCCCTGGCGAACTCGTCCTTGATATCGGGGCCGGCGAGGGCGCGCTCACCGCGCCGCTGATCCTCGCTGGCGCCCGGGTCGTCGCGGTCGAGCTCCACTCCGGCCGGGCCGCCCGGCTACGCGACCAGTTTCCGCAGGTCACCGTGGTGCATGCGGACGCCGCGAGCCTGCGGCTGCCCAGCCGCCCGTTCCGGGTCGTGGCCAGCCCGCCGTACGGGATCGCGGCCGGGCTGCTCGGCCTGCTGCTCGCGCCGGGCTCCCGGCTGGTCGCCGCCGACCTGGTCCTGCAGCGCGCCGTGGTGCGCAAGCACGCGTCCCGCCGCGCCCGCGGCTTCCGGGTGAGCGTGGGCCCGCCCGTGCCGCGGCGCGCCTTCCGCCCGCCGCCGCGCGTCGACTCCGCCGTGCTCATCATCCGCCGCCGCTAACCACGGCGATGTGACATTGCCGTGGTCAGGTGCACCACGATGGGACATTGCCGTGGTTCCGGTCGGGCCGGGCGGGCCCGCCGCGGCCGGTGTGATCCCATGGAAGCATGAAGGTCCGGATTGGTATTTCCCTGGGACCGGCCGGGACGCCCGGCCAGTTCGCCGACGCGGTCGACCTGCTCGAGCAGGCCGGGGTGGATTCCCTGTGGTTGTCGGAGATCACCTACTCGGCGCTGGTAGAGCCGTTCACCGGCATGGCGTTCGCGCTGGCGCGGACCCGGCGGCTCAAGGCGGGCACCGGGGTCTCCGTGCTGCCCGGCCGGCATCCGGTGCTGGTGGCCAAGCAACTGGCGTCGCTGGCCGGGCTGGCCCCCGGCCGGGTGCTCCCGGTGTTCGGGGTGCTGCCCGCTCAGCCTGCCGAACGGGTCTTGTTCGACGTCCCGGACGGCCGGCGCGCCGCTGTGTTCGACGAGTCGCTGCGGCTGATCCGGCTGCTCCTCACCGCGGAACGAGTCTCGTTCGACGGGGAGTTCTTCACCGTGTCGGACGCCACCGTCGGCACGCTGCCCGCCAAGCCGCTGGATATATGGCTGGGCGGTTCGGCGCCCGCCGGGCTGCGGCGGGTCGGGCGGCTGGCCGACGGGTGGCTCGGCTCCCTGCTGACGCCCGCCGAGGCGGGCGCGGCCGTGAAAATCATCCAGGAGGCCGCCGCCGAAGAGCGGCGCGAGGTGGAAGAGGATCATTTCGGCCTCAGCCTGCCGGTCACGCTGGCCGGAAATGGAGATGGCATCCCGGCCCCGCTCCTCGCCTCCATCAACCGCCGTCGGCCCCAAGCCGACCCGGCCACGCTGGTCGCCCAGGGCTGGGACGACGCCCGCCGGATGATCGGGCAGTACGTCGAGGCCGGGCTGAGCAAGTTCGTGGTGCGGCCGGCGAGCCCCGGACCGTTCGGCCCCTTCCTCGACGGCTTCGTCCGCGAGCTGCTCCCGATCCAGAACTAACCCGTCCCGGGGCGGGCTCAGCTCACGATCAGGTAGAGGCTGTCGGCGATGAGCCAGAATCCGATGATCAGGCTGCCCGCGATGATCACTTGATCGGTGTGGGTGTCGATCCAGGTCCGGGCTCGGCCCAGCAGGGCCTGGCTCTGGGCGGGGCGGAAGACGGCGTAGAGTTCCATGGCCAGGTAGGACGACGAGGCCAGCACGCAGTACAGGAACAGCGCCAGGAAGCTCTCCCAGCTGGCGAGCTTGGCCTCCACGACCGTGGCGGCGCCCGCGCCGATCAGGACCCAGGGCTGCAGGGCCGGGGCCAGGCCCAGGGCGAACCACGGGGACATGCTGTCCACGTGCTCCTGCCACTTCGGCGGCTTCTTCGGCGGCTTCGGCCGTCCCCTGGCCCGGATGTGCCGGACGGCGATCCAGACCAGGACGGCGCCGAGCACGATCTTCACCGCCAGCGCGGCCAGGGACGGTGCCGTGCTCGGCTTGGGCGGGCTGTTGCCGGTGGCCAGCACCGTGATCGTGACCACGGCGGCGAGGGAGACCAGCCAGCCGAAGACGAAGGCCGCGCCTTTGCGTACACCGCGCCGGGAGGGCAGCACGACCAGGAAAGCGGTCAGCGGCAGCGGGTCGAGCGCCACCGCCAAGCCGATCAGGACCAGGTTAAGGATCACGGCTGTTCCTCCTTCGTCCCGCGCCTCACGGTGCCTTCACCGGATCAGCTCCAGCTGGCGGGCCCGCCGGACCGCCTCGCCGCGGTGGGCCACCGCCAGCTTGCGGTAGATGGTTCGCAGGTGAGTCTTGACGGTGTTGACGGAGATGTACATCTCACTGGCGACTTCCGCGGTGCTCAGCATGGACGAGATGTGCCGCAGCACCTCCCGCTCGCGATCGGAGAGCGGCTCGGCCGGGGGCGGCGGGGCCTGATCCGGGGCGGGCTGCGCCGGGCTCAGGGCAGGAAGCAGGCGGCGGTGGGCTTCGGCCAGTTCGGGATCCTGCCGCAATACCGGGCCAATCCAGCTGCGCTCCAGGACGAAGGGGAGCCTGAGCTGTTCGGGGTCGGCCAGCCGCAGCGCGGCCGCCAGTGAGCGATGGCCTCGGGCCCGATCGCCGCTGGCGTAGCCGAGCCGGGCATCAGTCAGCCACGCGTTCAGCCGGACCCGGTCCGGTATCCGGCGAGCCGCGAGCACGGGCGCCAGCGTTCGCGCCGCCGTGTCGCCGTCTCCGGCGGCCGCCCGGGCGTGGGCCAGGGTGACCGCGGCTTCCGGCGAGTCGCCGGCGCCGGCCCGCGCGGCGGCGGCCAGGGCGGCCTGGGTGTCACCGGCGGCCGCGCATGCCCGTGACTGGATCACGCTCAGCTGCTGGTCGAGCCAGGGCGGGATCGGCCGCCCGGACCGCGCCCTGGCGATGACCTGCCCGGCCACCGAGCAGCGTCCCTCGGCCAGGGCGCCGCCCGCCGCGACCAGGTAGGCGGCCGCCGCGATCGGCTTGTCCGGGGTACGGTCCAGGGCGGTGTCGGCCTCCTTGACGTACCGGCGCGCCTCGCGGAGCTCGTTGCGTTCCAGGTGCATCCAGGCAAGGGCGATCAGGGCGGCCGGATGCGGGTCATGGCCCGGGCGCCGGTGCCCGCGGGCGGCCGGGGCCGCCGTCGCCCGGCCGGCCAGCTCCGCGGCGCGGCGCAGCCGGCCGCGCCAGGCCTCCGCCAGAGCCAGAAGTGCCACGCAGTCCGCCGGTTCTTCCCGGCCGGAGGACGTCGCGGCGGCCAGCGCCGCCTCGAGCAGGCGGGCCGCCTCGTCCAGGTGGCCTGACCACAGCTCGACGGCTCCGCGGCCGGCCAGCACCCGTGTGCTGATATCAGGGCGCCGGGTCAGCTTCGCGTCCGGGATCTGGCTGAGCAGCGATTCCGCCCGGATCGCGGCCGGCCCGGCCACGGTCAGGTCACCGGTGCGCAGCGCGGCCGTCAGGCGGATCAGCGCGGCGGCCAGCTGGCAGACGGCCTCCTGGTCGGCGGGAACCTGCCCGAGGAGGCCGTCTGCGGCGTCCAGCGCGGCGGCGCATGACTCATGGCGGCCGGCCGAGGCCGCCACCGCGGCCGAGATCAGGTACGGCTGCGGCCCGGTCCACGATCGGCCCGACGGCATGTCGCGGAACTCGTCGGTCAGCCGCTGGCCGCTCCCGGGCTCGATGATCTGGCCGATCGCCAGGTCGTCGATGACCATGGTGGCCGCGAGCGGCCAGTCGCCGGCCCGGGCGGCGTGCCGCACCGCCAGGGCGAGCAGGCCGTTCCGGCCGGACCACCGGGCCGCTCGCTGATGCAGTCCGGCCACCCGGTCCGGGTGTTCGCGCCGCAGCTTCAGCCGCAGCACCTCGGCGAACAACGTGTGGTACCGGTACCGACCGGATCCGGTCGGCTGGATGAACGCGTTGGCGCGCGCCACGGCCGAGAAAATCCCGGCGGCCTGCTCGTCACCGGTCATCTCGATGGCGGCATCGGCGCTGACCTCCTCCAGGATCGACGTGCAGAGCAGCATGTCGCGGGTCGGCGGCGGCTGGGCGTTGAGTACCTCCTCCACCAGATAGCCGGTCAGGGTGCTGTGCTCCGCGGCCAGTTCCGTGACGAACTGGCCCGGGTCGGGGTGAGCGTCCATCGACAACGCGGCCAGGCGCAGCCCGGCCGCCCAGCCCTCGGTCCGGCGCACCAGGCACTCCAGCGAGTCCGCGGGCAGCGTGATGTCATGCTGGGCTAGCAGCTGGTCGGCTTCGGCGGTGCCGAACGCCAGGTCGGCGGCCCGGATCTCGGCCAGTTGCCCGGATACCCGGTACCGGTGCAGCGGCAGGAGCGGGTCGATCCGCGAGGAGACGGCCAGCCGCAGCCCGGCGCCGGCGTTCCGCAGCAGGAAGTCCAGCTCCCGCATGACCTGCGGATTGGTCAGCAGGTGCAGGTCATCGAGGACCAATGTGGCCGGCGGGTCCTGGCCGGCCAGCGCCGCGGCCAGCCGCAGCACGAGCACGTGATCGTCCGCCCGCTCCGACGCGGCGCCCGGCGGTGGAATGGCCACGCCCGACCGCCGCAGCGCGGCGATGACATACGACCAGAACAGTGCGGGGCGGTTGTCGTACTCATCGACGTTTACCCAGGCCACCGCCCCAGGCTCGGCGGCCGCCCACAAGGCCAGTGCCATCGTCTTGCCCGCGCCCGGGGGGCCGGTGACCACGGTGAGCGGACACCATCGCGTGCCGCGGGCGATCAGCTCGGTAATCCGGGGGCGTTTCACCGTCCAGGCCGGAACGTCCGGCGCCGTGATCTTCGAGTCCAGGATCGGATCACCGACGGGACCCGCTGATGGCCCGCTGCCGGCCGCGTCTGCTGGCCGGCCGGCCACCCGGAGCCGGGGCCTCGCCTCCTCGGGCTGCGCCTGGTCATGAATCGTCATGACCCCCCTCCCTTACGTCAGATCGATCAGGCTTTGCGGGTTACCGCGGGGTGCCGGGGCACGAGGTGGACGTCCACTATGTCGAGCCCGAGACCGGTGATCCGCTGCACGAGACCGCACAGGGCGACCTGATCGGGCAGGTCGGCACGCAGGGTCGTCGTGTCCGGGCCGACGGTGACCTGGCAGTCGTCGAATTCCGCGCGCACCGTCCTGCCCGCGCGGCCGGTGAACGTGATCTCGTATGTCTGTGCTGGCACTGCGGCTAGGCCCCTTGCGTCCGCTGGTTCATAAGTCCTGCTAGCGTGCCTAGTACCGGCGATGGCGTCCTCACCCTTCCGGGGGTTATCCGGCATCCGTCGCGGAGAACGCCCAGGGGGAGAGTGTTGGTGACAGCGGATGTGGCGGCCCGGTCTGGTGCCGAACGCGGCGCGCGGTTCGCGCTGGGGAAATTCCTGCCGCCGGGACGGCCCGTCACGCTGGTGCCCAGGCCGGCCCTGCACGACCGGCTGACCGCCGGGGCCGGCCAGCGCCTGACCGTGGTGCTGGGGTCGGCCGGCGCGGGCAAGAGCGTGCTGCTGTCGAGCTGGGCTTCGGCCCGGCCGCCTGGCGTGACGTCCTGGCTGTCGTGCGATGAGGCGGACGCCAACCCGGTCCGGTTCTGGACCGGGTTCATCGAGGCCTCCCGGGTGATCGAGCCGGGCTTCGGAACCGATGCCGCCGACCTGCTCGCGCTGGACGGCGTCGTGTCGGCGGACCTGACCGCGTCCATCGCGAACGATGCCGCCAAGCTGCCCGCCGGGTCGGCGATCATCGTGGACGACTTTCATTACGCCGCCACCGCGGCCGCCCGGGCCATGACCGACCTGGTGGAGCACTGGCCGTCGCATACCGCTCAGCTGGTGCTGACCAGCCGGGCCGACCCGCCGCTGCGGCTGCACCGGCTGCGGCTGGCCGGCGAGCTGTGCGAGCTTCGCGACCGTGACCTGCATTTTTCCCTAGCCGAAAGCGGCGACCTGCTGGCGAACTTCGGCATTCAGGTCGGCCCGTCCGACCTCGAGCTGCTCCATGAGCGCAGCGAGGGGTGGGCCGCCGCGCTGCAGATGGCCGCGCTGTCCCTGCGCGGCAGCAGCGACCCGGCCCGGGCGGCGCGAGCCCTCGCGATCCGCCGCCACGCCATCGCCGAGTACTTCGTCGCCGAGGTGCTGGAGCAGCAGCCACCCGAGGTGGCCTGGTTCATGCTGGACACGTCCGTCCTGGGCGAGCTGACCGCGGACGCCTGCGCGGCCGTCAGCGGCCGGCCGGACGCCGCGGCGCGGCTGCGCGGCATCGACCTGGCCAACTTGTTCCTGGTGGCGCTGGATGATGAGCGGACCAGCTTCCGCTACCACCACCTGGTCCGCCAGCTGCTGCGCGCCGAGCTGCGCGCCCGGGACCCGGCCCGCGAACGCCAGCTCCAGCTGCGCGCGGCCGACTGGTTCGAGGCGATCGGAGACACCCGCCGTGCCGCCCGCCACCTGCTCGCCGCCGGTCAGGGCGACCGCGCCCTGGCCCTGCTGCACGACCGGGTGATCACCGACTTCCTGCGCGACCCGGCGCTGCCGGAGCCGCTGGATCCGAGCATGCTCGACCCGTCGCTGCTGGCCGGCGCGCCCGGCCAGCTGCTGGCGGTAGCCATCGACCTGCTGCTGGGGGGTGACATCGCTCGCAGCGGCGAATACCTGGACCTGCTGGAGCGCGCCCAGCCCTCCATCCCGCCCGAGTCCCGGCTGGCGGCCCGGTTCACGATGGCGCGGGCGACATACTGGGCTCAGACGGGCCAGGTCGAGCAGGCCGTCGAGGCCGTCCGCACCGCGCGGGCCATCCGGGACCGGACCCAGCTCAGCGACGAGTGGGTCGCCGCCGCGCCGATTGAGCTCCTTCGTGTCTACACCTACCTGGAAGACTTCCAGGCGGTCGAGCGCGAGGCGGCCACCGCGCTGGCCGCGCCGGAACTCACCGAGCCGGTCAAGCTGGTGCTGGTGCCCGGGGCGCGGGCGCTGGCCTGGCTGGAAGCCGGGCGCCTCGCCGAGGCGGCCGAGGCCGGCCGGGCCGCCGAGGCGGAAGCCCGGCGACTGGGATTCGACCAGCATTTCTTTGCCGTCGATTACCGGCGCGCGCAGGCCGGGCTCGCGCTGGAACGGCGTGACCTGGATACCGCCGAGCAGCTCACCGAGCAGGTGCTGTCGATCGCGGAGCGACGCCGTCCCGTCTTCGAGTTCATGATCCTGCTGGACCGGGCCGTGATCTGGGCCACCCGCGGGCAGCGCCGCGACGCGCTGGCCACCATCGAGGCGGCCCGGCTGGTCCTGCCCGGAGCCGGGGCCGCGCTGCGGGCCCGGGCCGATGAGCTCGAGGCCCTCATCCGCCTGTCGCACGGCGACCCGAGCACGCCGGCCAAGCTGGCCGACGGGCTGCCCGCCGTCCGCCGCGGCCTGCTGCTGGCCAGGATCGCGCTGGCCGCCGGCGATCACCACGCCGCCCGGGACCAGCTGCGGGCGCTGCTGCCGGGTGAGCTGACCCAACGGCGCGCCCTGGTCCGGCAGATACTCCTGGCGGCGACCGCGATCGAACGCGGTGACCCCATGACGGCCGGCGCCGTCGCTGGTGTCCTGCAGGCCGCCCGGGACCAGGGCTTCCTGAACACGGTCGTCACTACCGCCCCGCAGGTGACCAGCTACCTGGTTGAGCACGGCCCGCAGCTGCGACCGGACCCGTTCACCGGGCAGCTGGTCGCCGCGGCCCTGCAGGTGCGCGCCCTCGAGCTGGACGGGGCCTCGCCGGGCCGCAGCCTGGCCGAACCGCTGACCGCCGCCGAGCTGCGGATCCTCAAGCTGCTGCCGACCAGCACGTACCTGCAGATCGCCGACACCCTGTACATCTCGCGCAACACGGTCAAGGTCCATCTGCGGTCGGTCTACCAGAAGCTCGGGGTGGCGTCACGCGCGCAGGCTCTCGAACGGGCGGTCGACCTGAGCCTGCTGTAGCCAGGCCGGCCTAACCCTCGGCCGGGTGAGGACGGTTTCAGCTCAGCGCGGCTTGCGTGTGATGCGGTAGTGCAGCACCAGGAACGGCAGGCCGAACACCCAGAACGCATGCTCGGCCCGCAGTTCGCCCGCCTCGGTATAGACGTCGAGCCGTTCGGCGAACCCGCGCACGGCGGCGGTGGTCAGCTCGGCCGTCTGCGCGTCTATATAGGTAAGGTAGTGGCCCGGCTGGTCCAGCTCGCTGCGGCTGTCCAGCACCAGGCCCTGCCCATTCCCGGCACCCGGCCTGGGCTGCGGCAGCAGCGTGGCGGTGAAGCTGGCTTGCGGCAGCGGGAAGCCGACGCTGACGTAGCCGCGCCCCTCGTGCCGGTAGGTGGTGTAGATGCCGACGTAGATGGGCTCACCGGTGTCGGCGCGGGACCGGATCCAGCCGCGCACCGTGACCGTTTCCCCGGGCCCGGGGAGACCGTCTCCGCCGGTGATGGTGTCGATCCGGCTGCGCACCCCGTGCTGCGCCTCCCGCTGGCTCATCGGCACGTTGGCCTGGCCCAGCGGCCGGGCCAGCAGCGTCCGGTACAGCAGGTAGCCGGGACGCACCCACAGCCGCCACTCCGGCACGATGTCGAGAGCGAACCGGGTGGTGTGCTCGTAGAACTCGCGGACAAGCGGGTCCACCCCGGCCGGGTCGAACGAGGGCCCGGCCAGTTCGTCCAGCGAGGCCACGATGCCGATGTCGGCCACGTCGGGCGTGTACGTGCCGCCGAGGACCTGCGCGAGGGACCGGACGTAGTCGGTGCCGACGTACCTGGTCTGGCTGGCCAGCGGCACCACGAACGGGAGATCCTCGGCCGTGACCCGCTCGGCGAGCAGGCTCAGCTGCGGATCGCGGAACAGCACGGCCGCGGTCGACCGGTAGCCGACGACAGCCGCCGCGGCGGCCACCGAACCCGCCTGCCTCCCGCTCCGTTCCAGCCCCAGCCCGACCAGCGCGCCCACCGCCGGGCCGAGCAGGACCTTCTGCGGCCGCAGCCCGAGCGCCCCGGCCGCCGCGCCCGCCGCCGTGGCCACCGGAACCGGTCCC
>Ga0335076_10006996_pt1 | contig 11372 bp, 9 predicted proteins | sample Lox_Sample_25_FD_206717 | JGI IMG/M metagenome (GOLD analysis project Ga0335076, IMG submission 206717) | Soil microbial communities from Loxahatchee National Wildlife Refuge, Florida, United States - Lox_Sample_2.5 | ecosystem: Environmental > Terrestrial > Soil > Wetlands | place: USA: Florida... | reverse complement strand
GGGAAGCCCTGGAACGAGGTGTTCGCGGCGAGAATCAGGACGGCAAACGTGAGGATCTGGACGACCCAGTAGAGCCAGCCCACGGCGGTGCCCGCAGGGAAGACGGCGCGGGCGATCTGTGAGACGACGGAGTCGGTCGTGCTCGGCCGCGCATGCGTCGCGACGGCGAGGTACGAGACGCCGACGAAGATCGTGATCGCGACGACCCCGAGCACGCCGAGCGTGCGGGCCGCGTTCCTCGACTGCGGGTGCCGGAACGCGTTCACGCCGTTGGCGATCGACTCGACGCCGGTGAGCGCGCTCGCGCCCGACGCGAACGCCTTCAGCACGAGGAAGAGCGTCACCGCCGCGACTCCCGGTGCGATCGCGTGCGGCGTGACCGCCCGTGGACACGTGCTCACGGCGCACTTCGTCACTCCGGTCGCGACCGCGATCAGCATCGCGAGGATGAAGCCGTACGTCGGGAGCGCGAACGTCAGCCCGGACTCGCGGACACCGCGGAGGTTCACGACCGTGATCAGGACGACCGCGAGCAGCGAGAGCTCGGTGTTGTAGTTGTTGAGCGCCGGCGCGGCCGAGGTGATCGCGAGGACGCCGCTCGACACCGACACCGCGACGGTGAGGACGTAGTCGACGAGGAGCGCCGCCGCCGCCACGAGGCTCGGCAGCGTGCCGAGGTTCTCGCGCGCGACGATGTACGCGCCGCCCGAGGTCTCGTACGCACGGACCGTCTGGCGGTACGACGCGATCACGATCGCCATCAGGAGCGCGACGGCGATCGAGATCGGAAGCGCGATGTGGAGCGCGCTCAGCCCCGCCGTCAACAGGACGACCATCGCCGCCTCCGTCGCGTACGCGACCGACGAGATCGCGTCGGCGGCGAAGATCGGCAGCGCGAGCCCGATCGGGAGGAGCTCGTCCTCGGCCTGGTGCGACTGCATCGGCCGGCCGACGAACAGGCGCCGCGCACGCCTCGGCGGCTGGACCGGAGCGCCCGCAGGGGCCGGAGTCTGCGCCGTGCTCACGGCGCCAACGCTAGTGGACTAGGCGGCGGTGCGCGCGGCTGCCGGGGTGGGCTTGAGCACGAGCGTCTCCGTGGGCGCGTGCGCGAGGAGCCACGCCAGCTCCTTCTCGTTGAAGCCACCGCCGCCGTTCACGGGCGCCGGCGCGACGATCCGGTCGAACCGCTCCACCTCCCAGAGGCGCCGGAGCGCGTGCGTCAGCGTCCGCCCCTTCTCGATTCGCGCGTCGACGGGGACGCCGGCCCGGAGCGCCCGGTGCTCGACCGCCTCGAGCACCGGCATCGCGAGCTTCACCTCGTCGCGGAGCGGCGCGTCTTCGCCGTAGCGGAGCGGCACGATGAGCAGATACGCGGGGACGAGCACGGCGCCCTCCGCACGGGCGATGCGGATCGCCGCGTCGAGGACGGTCGGGTCGAGCGCGCCGGAGAACGGGACGAGCACGCGCCGCGCGGCCCCGGAGACCGGCAGCCGCCTCGGCGGTCGGCGGCGCAGGAGCACGACGACGAGCGCGACCGCGAGCACGATCGCCGCGCCGAGCAGACCCGCGTCGAGCTTCGTCATCGCGCCTCCTCCGGCCGGTCGGCACGGTTCGCGACGACGCGGATGTCGACGCCGGGGAGCTCGCGCACCAGCGCGGAGACGAGCGACCCGCGGAGGATCTCGCGCTTCCGGCTCTCGTCGGGCGTGCCGACGAAGACGTACGTCGTGCCGCGCTCGTAGACGACGCTGCGTACGGTCGCGACGAGATCGTCCCCCTCCTCCTCGACGAAGTGCGCGCCGAGGACGATCGCGAGCCGGCGCAGCGCCGCGAGCCCGACCTGCTCCTCTTCGTCGAGCTGCGTGCCGGGCTTCCGGACCCAGAGCGCGTCGAGCTGCGCGCCGAGCCGCTCGGCCGAACGCCAGGCACGGCGGAGGATCCGCTGCGAGCGCGGCTCGGGCGTGACCAGCGCGAGCACGCGCTCCGCGACCGCCTGCTTGCTGAGCGGATCGAGGACGAGCGTCTGGCGGCGCGCCTCGACGTCCTCGGCGACCTCACGCAGCGCGAGCTCGCGCAGCGCCGAGAGCCGCTCGAGCTTGAAGAAGTTCTGGAGCGCGACGTCGACGCGCTCCTTCGGATAGACCTTCCCCGCGCGCAGCCGCTCCTGCAGCGCCTCCGGCGTCAGGTCGACGAGCACGACCTCGTCCGCCTCCTCGAGGATCCGGTCGGGGAACGTCTCGCGCACGCGCACGTCCGTCAGCTCGGCGATCGCGTCGTTGAGGCTCTCGAGGTGCTGGACGTTGACGGTGGAGATCACGTCGACGCCCGCGTCGAGGATCTCGTCGATGTCCTGGTAGCGCTTCTCGTTGCGCATCCCGGGCGCGTTCGTGTGCGCGAGCTCGTCGACGAGCGCGAGCTCCGGCGCGCGACGGATCACCGCGTCGACGTCCATCTCGTCGAGCGCGAGGCTCCCGTGCGCGGTGCGCAGGCGCGGCACGACCTCGAGCCCGTCCGCGAGCGCCGATGTCTCCGGCCGGTCGTGCGGCTCGAGGTAGCCGATCACGACGTCGCGACCGTCGGCCTCCGCGTGGCGGCCCTCCTGCAGCATCCGATAGGTCTTGCCGACGCCGGCCGCCATCCCGAGCAGGATGCGGTAACGGCCGCGCAAAGGGCTTACGCCCCGAAGACGTTGTGGACGAGCAGGTCGATGAGCTTGATCCCGATGAACGGGAGGATCACGCCTCCGAGCCCGTAGATGCCCAGATTGCGGCGCAGGAGCGCGGTCGCTCCGATTGCGCGGTAGCGCACCCCTTTCAGAGCGAGCGGGACGAGGGCCGGGATGATCAGGGCATTGAAGATGATCGCAGAGATGATCGCGCTCTTCGGGTCGCCGAGATGCATGATGTTGAGCTTGTTCAGGGGACCGCGCTCGCCCGGCGCAGCCGCGTAGGTGAACGCGAACATCGCCGGGAGGATCGCGAAGTACTTCGCCACGTCGTTCGCGATCGAGAAGGTCGTCAGCGCGCCGCGCGTGATCAGCAGCTGCTTGCCGACCTCGACGATCTCGATCAGCTTCGTCGGGTTCGAGTCGAGGTCGACCATGTTGCCGGCCTCCTTCGCCGCGGTCGTCCCCGTGTTCATCGCGACGCCGACGTCGGCCTGCGCGAGCGCGGGCGCGTCGTTCGTCCCGTCGCCGGTCATCGCGACCATGCGGCCGCGCGACTGCTCGTCCTTGATCAGCGCCATCTTCGTCTCCGGCGTCGCCTCGGCGAGGAAGTCGTCGACGCCCGCCTCCTCCGCGATCACCGCGGCCGTGACGCGGTTGTCGCCGGTGATCATCACCGTGCGGATGCCCATCTTGCGCAGCTCGTCGAAGCGCTCGTTCATGCCGCCCTTGACGATGTCCTTGAGGTAGACGACGCCCAGCGCGAAGTTGTCCTTCGACACGACGAGCGGCGTGCCGCCCTGCTCGGCAACGCCCTGGACGATCCGGTCGAGCTCGGGCGGCGCCTGGCCTCCCTGCTCGGCGATGAACCGCTTCACGGCGTCGGCGGCGCCCTTGCGGATGAGCGTGCCGTTGAGGTTGACGCCGCTCATGCGCGTCGTCGCGCTGAAGGGGACGAACTCGTGCTCGCCGAGCGTCTGCTCGCGGAGGCCGAACCGCTCCTTCGCGAGCACGACGATCGAGCGGCCCTCCGGCGTCTCGTCGGCGAGCGAGGCGAGCTGCGCGACCTCCGCGAGCTCGCGCTCCTCGACGCCGTCGACCGGCAGGAACTCCGCCGCCTGGCGGTTGCCGAGCGTGATCGTGCCCGTCTTGTCGAGGAGGAGCACGTCGACGTCGCCGGACGCCTCGACGGCGCGGCCCGACATCGCGAGGACGTTGCGCTGGACGAGGCGGTCCATCCCCGCGATGCCGATCGCCGAGAGGAGCGCGCCGATCGTGGTCGGGATCAGCGCGACGAGCAGCGCGATGAGGACCGTCTCCGACTGCGGCGAGCCGGCGTAGATCGCGTACGGCTGCAGCGTCACCACGGCGGCGAGGAACGTGATCGTCAGGCCGGCGAGAAGGATGTTCAGTGCGATCTCGTTCGGCGTCTTGCGGCGCTCGGCGCCCTCGACGAGCGCGATCATCCGGTCGAGGAACGACTTGCCCGGCTCCTGCGTCACCCGGATCACGAGCCGGTCGGAGAGGAGCTTTGTGCCGCCGGTCACGGCCGAGCGGTCGCCGCCCGACTCGCGGATCACCGGGGCGGACTCGCCGGTGATGGCGGACTCGTCGACGGAGCCGACACCCTCGATGATGTCGCCGTCGGCCGGGATCGCCATGCCCGCCTCCACGACGACCACGTCGCCCTTCTGGAGCTCCGGCGCCGCGATCTCCTCGAGCGTGCCGTCGGGCTTCTGCCGCAGCGCGGTCGTCGTCGTCCGCGTCGCCCGGAGCGCGTCGGCCTGCGCCTTGCCGCGTCCCTCCGCGATCGCCTCGGCGAAGTTCGCGAACAGCACCGTCAGCCAGAGCCAGAACGCGATCACGCCGACGAACCAGAGCTGCGAGTCGTGGCCACGGACGAGCTGGAGGACGAAGATCACCGTCGTGATCACGCTGCCGAGCTCGACGATGAACATCACCGGGTTCTTCAGCTGCGTGCGCGGATCGAGCTTCGGGAACGAGCCCTTGATCGCCGCGAGGACGAGATCCTGCGAGAAGACGCTTGCGCTGCGCGCGGCCATCACGATCCTCCGAGCTTGTCGAGTGCGAGATTGAGCTCGAGGACGTTCACGCCGGGCTCGCCGAAGAAGCCGAGGCTGCGCCCGTCCGTGTGCTCGGAGATGAGCTTCTGGACCTCCGAGAGCGAGAGGTGACGGACCGCCGCGACCCGGTGCGCCTGGAGCTGCGCGTACGCGGGGGAGATGTCGGGGTCGATCCCGGAGCCGGAGGTCGTGACCGCGTCGACCGGGATGTCGTGGACGGTGAGCCCCGGGTTGTACGGGCCCTCGAGCTTCAGGATCGCCTGCACGTTCGCGTTCACGTTCTTCGCGAGCTGCGGGTTCGTCGGGCCGAGGTTCGCGAACGTCGTGCCGGCCGCGTTGTAGGCGGGCGAGGTCGCGGACGGCCGCTCGTGGAAGTACTGCGGCTTCGCGAAGCCCTGCGCGGCGAGGCGCGAGCCGACGACGTCGCCGTTCCGCGTGATGAGGCTCCCGTCCGCCTGCGACGGGAACGCGACCTGCGCGAAGCCCGTGAAGAGCGCCGGGATCGCGAGCCCGAGCACGAGGGTGAAGATCACGCCGGCCACGATCGAGCCGCGGATGTCGCGGAGCACCATCAGTGCGTCAGCCCCTCGACGATCGGGCCGAGCGTCAGCGCCGGGAAGACCATCAGGCCGGCGGTCAGGAGGATCACGCCCACGAGGAGGACGACGAACGTCGGCCCGTCGGTGCGGAAGGTCCCGGCGGAGGCCGGCACGATCTTCTTCCGGCCGAGCGTCCCGCCGAGCGCGAGCGCCGCGATGAGCGGCACGAACCGGCCGAGGAAGAGCGCGACGGAGCCGAGCTCGGCGCTGAAGTTCGTGAGGCCGAAGCCCGCGAACGCGCTGCCGTTGTTGTTGGACTGCGAGGTGTACGCGTAGAGCGTCTCGGAGAATCCGTGCGCGCCGGGGTTGTAGATCGACGCGAGGCCGACCTTGGTCACGATCGAGATCGCTGTCAGCGTCAGGACCATCGTCGGGACGAAGAGCGCGCCGAGCGCCGCGTACTTGATCTCTCGCGCCTCGATCTTCTTCCCGAGCCATTCGGGCGTCCGCCCCACCATCAGCCCGGCTATGAAGACCGCGATGACGATGTAGAAGAACATCCCGTAGAGGCCGCTGCCGACGCCGCCGAACACCACCTCGCCGAAGAACATGTTGAGGATCGGCACCATCCCGCCGAACGCGGTGAGCGCATCGTGGCCGCCGTCGACGGAGCCGTTCGACGCGTCGGTCGTCGTGGTCGCCCAGAGCGCCGTGTTGGCGATCCCGAAGCGAACCTCCTTGTCGCTCATGTTGCCGCCGCTCTGCCCGTTCCCCTGCGTGATGTTGACGCCGGAGGCGCGCAGCACCTGCGAGCCGTGCTGCTCGGCGGGGAACGCGATCGACACGCCGATGAGGAAGAGCACGACCATCGACGCGAGCACCATCGCCGCGTGCCGGCGCGCGAGCACCATCTTCCCGAACATGAAGACCTGGCCGGCGGGGATCAGCAGGATCGCGATCACCTCGAGGAAGTTCGTGATCCCGTTCGGGTTCTCGAACGGGACGGCGGAGTTCGAGTTGTAGAAGCCGCCGCCGTTCGTGCCGAGCTGCTTGATCGCGAGCATCAGCGCAACGGGGCCGCGCGCGATCTGCTGCACGGCACCCTCGAGCGTGTGCGCCGAGACGGTCGCGCCGAACGTCTGCGGGTCGCCCTGCGTCAGGAGGATCGTGCCGAGGACGAGCGAGAGCGGCAGGAAGATGTAGACGAGGCTCCGGTAGAGGTCGACCCAGAAGTTGCCGAGCGTGCCGGCCGAGCGGCGCGCGATCCCGCGGATCACGGCGGCGAGCACGGCCATCCCCACACCGGCGGACACGAACTGCTGCAGCGCGAGCCCGGCCATCTGCGTGAAGTACGACATCGTGGACTCGCCGGAGTAGTACTGCCAGTTCGTGTTCGTGATGAAGCTCGCGGCGGTGTTCAGCGCGAGGTGCGGCGGAACCGCCGCGTCGTGGTTCGGGTTGAGGAAGAGGTGCGCCTGGAGGCGCTGAATCGCGTAGAGGACGAGGAAGAAGAAGATGCTGAAGACGAGCACCGTCCTCGCGTAGCTCTTCCAGTCCTGCTCCTTGCGCCGGTCGGTGCCGACGAGCCGGCAGTAGCCGCGCTCGAGCGCGTCGAGCAGCGGGCCGCCGAAGCGCTGCGCCGAGTAGACGCGCGCCATGTAGAGCCCGAGCGGATACGCGAGCGCGATCAGCACGATCGTGTAGACGCCGATCTGCGCGATGCCCTGGCCCATCAGAACCGCTCGCCTCTGAAGAGCGCGTAGACGAGATAGGCGAGGACCATGAGGGCGATCGCCAGCCCGATTGCGTAGCCGGCGCTCACACCCGCTCCAGGACCCAGAGCATCAGGAAGATGAAGGCGAAGCACGCGGCGGCGATCCCGAGGGCGGCGAGGTCGTACATCAGGCACGCACCTCGAGGCTCGCGAGCACGGCGCCGAGCTCGGCGCCGACGTCGCACGGGCGCTCGTCGAGCACGGGGCGGGCGTAGAGCGCGCTGCCGGGCTCCGTCAGCAGGTGCCGCACGGCGAGGATCCCTGCGGGCGCAACCGGGCTCTCGAGATCCTCGAGCCGGTCGGCGAGCGCGGTCAGCTCCGCGGTGTGCGGACGGAGCGCGACGCGGTTCAGCGGCGACGAGCCGGGAAGCCTTCGCGGCGAGATCTCGCCGACGATGCTGCGGACCGAGCCGCCGAGCCGCTGTCGCTCGCGTGAGGAGGTGAGCTCGGCGATCCGCCAGCCGTAGCGTGGTCCGGCGATGCCGGTATGGCGGGCGATCCATCCGTCCGCCTCGGCGCACCGGCTGCGGCGCTCGTCCCAGCGACGGATCGCGAGGACGACGCCGAGCAACGCGAGCGACACGCACGCAGTGAGGAGCGGGTCGCCCTCGTCGCCGGCGAGCGCGCCGATGCCGAAGACGGCCGCCGCCGACGCGGCGAGCGCGACGAGGGGCGTGAGCGGCGTGGGTGGCGCCTCGAGCCGCGTGTGGATGACCGCCATGACGGCCACGGTATGACCGCGTCGGTCAACGGCCCCTAGAAGTTGCCGGAGCCGCTCTTAAAGTCGTCTAAACGTCGTCGCCCGGGTCGACGAGGCGGTAGCCGGCGCCCGGCTCGGTGAGCAGGTAGCGCGGGCTCGACGGGTCGGGCTCGATCTTCCGGCGCAGGTGCGAGACGTACACGTGGAGGTAGTGCGCCTCGACCTCGTACGCCGGGCCCCACACGTCGCGCAGCAGGGCGCGGTGCGTGAGGAGCTTCCCGCGGTTCTGCGCGAGCACGCGCAGGAGGTCGAACTCGTGGGGGCTGAGCTTCACGCGCTCGCCGCCGACGGTGACGACGCGTTCCGTCACGTCGATGCGCAGGTCGCCGACCTCGATCACCGGATCTGCGGCCTGGCCGCGCCGGCGCAGCACGGCGCGCAGGCGCGCGAGCAGCTCATCGACGCTGAACGGCTTCGTCACGTAGTCGTCGGCGCCCGCGTCGAGCGCGGCGATCTTCGCCTTCTCCTCCCCCACCGCCGAGAGCACGATCACCGGCGCGTCGCTCCACGAGCGGAGCTCGCGCGTCACGTCGGTCCCGTTCCCGTCCGGCAGGACGAGGTCGAGGATCACCGCCTCGGGCGGGCGCGCCGCGGCGGCGATGAGCGCCTCCTCCGCGGTCGCCGCGGACTCGACGGTGTAGCCGGCTCCGCGGAGCGTCGCGCGCAGCGCGCGGAGGATCTGCGGCTCGTCGTCGACGACGAGGACCCGCTGGCCGCTCACGCGCGTAGCTCCGCCGGCACTTCGACGACCGGGAGCGCGAGCGCGAACGTCGCGCCCTGCCCCGGCCGCGACTCGGCCCAGACGCGCCCGCCGTTCGCCGCGGCGAACCCGCGCGCGATCGCGAGGCCGAGCCCGGCGCCCGATCGCATGTCGGAGCCGCGCCGGTAGAACGGCTCGAACACGCGCTCGAGCTCCGTCTCCTCGAGGCCCGGACCCTGGTCGACGACGCGGACGATCGCCTCCTTGCGCGTCGCAGTGATGCGGACGTGCACGGTCGCATCGGATGGGGAGAACTTCAGCGCGTTCTCGATCAGGTTCGCGAGCACGCGCTGGACCTGCGTCCCGTCGACGTTGACGAGCGGCGCCTCGCCCGCGATCTCGACGCGGCCGCGTGCGCCCAGCGTGTCGACGGCCTCACGGACGAGGTCGTCGAGCGACCACAGCTCGGGCTCCGGCGCGGCGCTGCCGGCCTCGAGCCGCGAGAGGTCGAGCAGGTCGCCGACGAGCCGGCTCAGCCGGTCCGAGTCGAGGTCGATCGTCTCGAGCAGCTCGGTGCGGTCGTCGTCGCTGAGGTGAAGGGTCGGGTTGCGCAGCGCGCCGACGGCGGTGCGGATCCCGGTGAGCGGCGAGCGGAGGTCGTGCGAGACGGCGCGCAGGAGCGCCGTCTTCACGAGGTCGCTGCGCCGGAGCGCCTCGGCCTCGAGCGCCTCCCGCTCGAGCCGGTCGCGCTCGACCGCGACCGCGAGGAGCGCGGAGAGCGCCGGGAGGAAGCGGTGCAGCGCCGCGACGTTCGGATCGGACCCGGCCGGGGTGTAGATCGTCCCGACGGTGCGGTCGGCGGCCTCGAGGAGGTGCGGCGACGCGTCCGGCGGCGGCCGGTGCGCCGGCCCGAGCTCGATCGACGCCTCCGGGACGCCGAGCACGCCCGCCGTGCGGCTGCCGATCTCGCCGAGCTCGTCGCCGAGCTCGCGGCCTCGGAGCAGCTCCGTCGCGAGCTCCGCGAGCAGCGCCGACTCGCGCTCCCGCTGCTCCGCGGCAGCGGCACGACGACGCGCACGCGCGGCGAGCTCGCTGACGACGACCGCGGTCGCGAGGTACACCGCGAGCGCGAACCAGTTCTCGCTGTTCGCGAGCGTGAACGTGTGGACCGGCGGCAGGAAGAACCAGTTGAACGCGAGCATGCTCGCGACCGACACCGGCAGCGCGAGCCACAGCCCCCAGACGACCGCGATCGGGAGCACCGCGAAGACGTAGAGCACGCCGAGGCTCAGCACCGGCACGTACGGCTTCACGAGGAAGATCACGCCGGTGACCACGGCGACGGCGCCGAGGCTGCACGCCACCCCGAGGAGCACCCCGCGCCGGGACCATGCGTTCACGGACGCAACGGTACTCCGCCGGCGGGATCGCGTCCCGCCGGCGGAGCCCGTCGAGGCCTAACCGTGGATCGAGATCAGGAGCGGGATGATCAGGATCGCGACGATGTTCGCGATCTTGATCATCGGGTTGATCGCGGGCCCGGCCGTGTCCTTGTAGGGGTCGCCGACGGTGTCGCCGGTGACCGCAGCCGCATGCGCCTCGGAGCCCTTGCCGCCGTACTCGCCGTCCTCGATCAGCTTCTTCGCGTTGTCCCAGGCGCCGCCGCCCGAGGTCATCGCGATCGCGAGGAAGAGACCGGTGACGATCGTCCCGATCAGCAGGCCGCCGAGCATCTTCACGTTGATGATCCCGACGACGATCGGGATCGCGATCGGGATGATCGCCGGGGCGATCATCGAGCGGATCGCCGAGCCCGTGACGATGTCGATCGCGCGCCCGTACTCGGGCCGCGACGTCCCCTCCATGATGCCCGGGTCCTCGCGGAACTGGCGGCGCACCTCCTCGACGACCTCGCCGCCGACGCGGCCGACCGCCTGCATCGCGAGCGACGCGAACAGGAACGGCATCAGGCCGCCGATGAAGAGACCTGCGACGACCCACGGGTCGGAGAGCTCGAAGCTCGCGCCGAGCTTGCCGTGCGACTGCTGCGTGAGACCCGACGTGTACGAGTCGAAGAGCACGAGCGCGGCCAGCGCGGCCGAGCCGATCGCGTAGCCCTTCGTGACGGCCTTCGTCGTGTTGCCGACCGCGTCGAGCGGGTCGGTGACGCCCCTCACGCTTTCGGGCAGGTCGGCCATCTCGGCGATACCGCCGGCGTTGTCGGTCACCGGGCCGAATGCGTCGAGGGCGACGATGAGACCGGTCATCGAGAGCTGCGCCATCACGGCGACGCCGATGCCGAAGAGACCCGCGAAGTGGTTGGCGGCCAGGATCCCGGCCGCGATCACGACCACCGGCAGCGCCGTCGCCTGCATCCCGACGGCAAGCCCTTCGATGATGTTCGTCGCATGACCGGTCTGCGACGCCTTTGCGATCAGCTTGACCGGATTCCAGCGCGTGCCCGTGTAGTACTCGGTGATCGCAACGAGCAGGAACGTGACGACCAGCCCGATGATCGCCGACAGGTAGAGATCCCAGAAGCCGATCGGACCGACGTCGAACGCCTTCGTGATCGGGATGAACCCGAGCGCCGACAGCACAGTCGCGGCGAGCACCGACTTGTAGAGCGCGTTGATCACCGCGTTCGGCCCGTGACCGAGCCGCGCGAAGAAGGTGCCGAGCACCGACGCGATGGCCGAGATGCCGCCGATCGCGAGCGGATAGAGGTAGAGCCGCGCGTCGCTCAACCCGGCGGCGGTACCGAGCAGCATCACCGCGACGGCGGTGACGGCGTAGGTCTCGAAGAGGTCGGCCGCCATGCCGGCGCAGTCGCCGACGTTGTCGCCGACG
>Ga0335076_10006995_pt1 | contig 11372 bp, 8 predicted proteins | sample Lox_Sample_25_FD_206717 | JGI IMG/M metagenome (GOLD analysis project Ga0335076, IMG submission 206717) | Soil microbial communities from Loxahatchee National Wildlife Refuge, Florida, United States - Lox_Sample_2.5 | ecosystem: Environmental > Terrestrial > Soil > Wetlands | place: USA: Florida... | reverse complement strand
GTCATGACGATCCCCGCGCGGGAGAACCTGAGCCCGCCAGGCAGACCGACCGACACCGACGACACGTTCGGGGCACCCTTCCCGTGGGTCACCGTGAACCGGAGGCCCGGGTGACCGCTGGCCAGACCGCTGAACGCGCCGGTGGCGGTGGGGCTCGCTGCACAGTTGACGAGCTTGACCGTTCCGGTAACGGTCTTGGCGACGTTGGCTTGGGACGTGAACGTGCCGCTTGCGGTCGACGGCTGGCACTCGGTCGTAAACGCCTTCTTCCCGTTCGGTCCGGTGATGCTCAGGTTCAGGGTGGTCAGCGTCAGGTCCGGCATGTTGTTGAACGTGACCGTGCCGTTGGTCAGGCTGATGTCGCCGACCAGCGTGAGCGCGAACGGCGCCGGGAACGAGATCGTGATCGTCGGGGCGCTCCCCGTGCCGCCCAGGACAACCGTTCCGTTGGCGAGCGCGGCGTTCGGCACGAGCGGCGAGGTCGCCGAGGCCGTTCCGACGTTGCAGCCCGATCCCGTACCCGTGATGCAGGTGACGTCGGCCGCCAAATTGACACCGAGGCCGCTCGGGAGCTTCAGCGCGATCGACTTGGTGGCCGCCTCGTTCGCCTGCTGGGTGACATTGAACAGGAGCGTCGCCCCGCTGTCCTTGGCGTCCTTGGTCTCCGTGGCCGTCACCGTGGGGTTATACGCGAGCGTGGTGCAGCCGGTGACGTTGAGCGGGGCGCCCGCGTTCTGGGGCGTCGCGCTGCCGTAGGAATCCGCGGTCACGGTCACTGTCGCCGGCGGGCTCGGACAGCTCGTCGGCAGCCGTAGCTGGTTGAGCGAGATGTTCATCTCGCTGATCGCCATGTTCGGGAGGTTCGAGAACACGACGCTGAGACCGGAGGTCGGGGTGGTCCCCAACTTGACGTCGGCGGTGCTGAGCTGCATGCCCGAGGGGCTGTTGCCCTCCACCAGCGCGACGCCTCCGATATCCCCTGCATTCGGTGCCTTGACCAGATACAGGCTGACCGGAACCGGGTTGCCGGCCGCGGTGAGCGTGCCGCTGCCGACGGCGCACGCCGTGCTCGGCGTCGAGGACGCGAGACATGCGCCGCTCGCCAGGTTGGCGTTCGCGAGCAGGCCCGGGGGCAGCGCGAACGTGATGTCCTTCGGGGAGTCCGTCGCTGGATTCGCCGAGAACGTGGTGTCGAAGCCCACGGTGGCGGGGCTGGCGCCGCCGGTCGTCGTGCTCTGGCTCAACGTGAGCGCCGGCGTGATCGTCGCCGACGCCGCGGCCGGGAGCGCTAATGCGGCAGCCGCAGTCACGAGCCCGACAAGGGCCCGCCTTGCTCGTAGTGACACTTGGCAGATACCTCCTCTGGTGATGTCCCTCTGGGCGGAGTCCTCCTGCCCCGACTCCACCCACGCCGGCCGTGTCATACGAGGCGTGGAGCGGCCGCGGAGGTCGCGCGTCGGGGATCCTACCGGTCATGACGCTAGTTTCGCTCGCGCAATGAAGCTCCTCGCGTTCAGTGACCTGCACCGGGACCGCCGGCAGGCCGAGCGCCTCGTGCAGATGGCGGAGGAGGCCGACGTGATCGTTGGCGCCGGCGACTTCGCGACGATGCACAAGGGGCTCGAGAGCGCAATCGAGACGCTGAGCGCGATCGCGGTGCCGGCCGTGCTCGTGCCCGGCAACGCCGAGACGGACACCGAGTTGTGGCAGGCCTGTGCCTCGTGGCCGAGTGCCCAGGTCCTCCACGGTCAGGCGAAGGAGATTGCCGGCGCCCAGTTCTTCGGGCTCGGCGGAGGTGTGCCCCCGACGCCTTTTCCGTGGAGCTTCGACCTCAGCGAGGACGAGGCGGCGGCCAAGCTCGAGAGCTGCCCCGACGGCGCGATCCTCGTGACGCACTCACCGCCCAAGGGGCACGTGGACGAGGCCCACGGGCGCCACTTGGGCAGCGAAGCGGTGTTGGCCGCGATTGAGCGCAAGCATCCCGCGCTCGTCGTGTGCGGCCACATCCATCAGTGTTGGGGCCGGGAGGCGACGATCGACACGACGCCGGTGGTCAACGTCGGGCCCGAGGGACGGTTCTTCGACATCTGAGGCTGGGGCGTGGGCGGCAACTTGGGGGCCTCCCCGCTCCGTGCCAGTCGAGTGGCCAGCAGCGCCAGCGCGGGTATCGCCACGAGCGCCACCATCGCCAGGAACCACAACTGGCCGGCGTCCGTGCCCTCGCCCAACGAATGGGCGAGCCCAAGCAGCCACGCAAGCGCGGTGAAACGGTGAAGCTTGCGCCAGCGCACCGCCCCGACCCACCGGCGGGCGTAGTAGGAAAGCCCGAGTGCGATCAGGCCCCAGCCGCCGACGATCCCGAGCGTGGTCCAGATCGTCTTGTAGCTCGAGACGAACGGGATCGAGATGTCGAAGATCGACGGGTGAAGGTACGAGTCCCCGAGCAGCGAGACTCCGTGGACGACGATCGCGACGATCGTCGCCAGCGCCAGCGTGTCATGGGCCGCGCGCAGATCGGTCGTCCTGCCCTTCAACAGCTTGGTGCTCATCAGCAGCCCCAGCGAGACCGCGAGGCTGGCCAACACCAGGGCGGCGAACCCGGCGGCGCGACTGGTGATCCAAAAGAGGTGGGGTGTCAGAGCCGTGTTCATGCCTTCAGCATCGACGGGCTCCGGCAGAACCGCGTAGGGACCTCGTAAGAGCTAGATAGGAGCGCTCGAGGCGCCGGGGGCGCTCAGTGCTCGACGTAGGCCGCGCGTAGCCGGCTCTGACGCGTCCCGTCGAACGTCTGCTGCGTGACCGGAACGGTTGAGTAGGTCACGTCGAACTGGGTGCCGTCGGCCTGGAGCGTCGATGGCGTCGCCGTGCCGGCGCTGTCGCTCGTCTGACGGGCGACGATGAAGCGCTGGGCGCCGGGAGTCAGCCGGATCTGCGTCTTCCACCACTTGGGGTCGAGGATTGAGCCGGTCGAGCCCGACGTCGACGTGGCGGTGGCCGAATCGAAAGCGACCGATCCGAAGTTCGCCAGCGGCAGCGCCTGACACGCGAACTGGTTGATGCACTCGGAAGGGGCCTCGACGATCCACTCCGCCGAGCTCACGTCGATGCTCGGGGCGAACACGGTCTTACGGAAGGTCCGATTGCGGGTCCGGTTCTGGAGCACGAGGGTGACCTGGTGCCCGACGACGGTCACGGTGGCGTGCACCACGTCGCCGGGCTGGACCACGAACGAGATCGTCTTCGAGGGCGCAGGCACGAGCTCGTACCACGCGCTCGAGACCGGGGTCCCCGTGGACTGGCAGTCGACCTCGGTGCCGATCTGCTCGAGCGCATCCGAGGTTGGTTTGAAGCCGCCGATCCCGACCCACACCGCCGAATAGCTCGGTTGCCCGGCAACGCAGGAGGCGCTCGGCTGCGTCCAGGTCCCGGACACCTGACGGAAGCTGACTCCCGGGTGGTGGACGGCGTAGCCGGCCCAGTTCGAGCTCGTTGTGGTCCTGGCCAGGGCGGCCGGCGCAGAGCACAGACCCGCGGCAGCGATGACCGCTACTGCGAAACCCAACTTACTGCCCCCGTAGAAAATGCTCTTCAATGCCTACTCCTTGGCGGCCTGAAGGATCGCCGCCGCGTGCCCCAGGCAATCGTACATCTGTCCGGATGCCCCGTCACTACCTAACGTAACCGGACGACAGGTCTTTGCGACAACATCCATCGCCGCCTGACTGCCGGTACGAGTGTCCCCCGGCAGCGATACCCCCTGCGTGTTGTCGCTAACCACCCAGCGCAGGCGACCCTCTCGAACCTCCATCGCGATCCAGCTCGCGCTCACCGAGCTCTCTCGCCCGGAGAACCCGCCCAGGCCGGCGACGTTCGTGTAGCCGTCGAGGATCCCCGCGGCCGCGGCGCTCTGGCTCGAGACGCCGATCTCCCCGCCGCCGTGCGCCGCGGCGTACTTGACCGCGGCGGTGAGGGAGGCGCTATCGCCGCCGAACCCACCCGGGCCACCGCCCGCGAAGCCGCCGCCCGCGAAGCTGCCGCCGCCACCGAAGCCGCCGCCGCCCGGGAGCCCGCCGGTGCCCGCCGACGATCCGCGATTCCGGAAGAGCTGGCTGACCCCCGGCGCGCCGGTGGAGCTGCTCGCGCCCGTGGAGCCGCTCGCGCCGGCTGAGCCGCCCGCACTGCCGCCGAACCCGCCGCCACGAAAGCGGCTGCCGCCACCCCGGAATCCGCCGGGACTACCGCCACCCGGGCCACCGCCCCCGGGACCGCCGAGCGACGCGCTCTCGGGCCCGCCGGCCGGGAAGGTACTGCTGGTGGCGTGACCGACGGTCTGGACCGCCCACGCCGACGGCGCCGCGAGCAGCGCCGCCATCGCCACCGCGACAACGGCGGCGCGGTAGCGACCGGCCCCCTCGAGGGCGAGCAGGAGCGCGCACACGCCGGCGACGCCGATCAACACGGGCTTGGCCCAAGGCATCGCGCCGCCGAGCTCGCCGAGCACGACGAGCTCGGTGATCGCGCCGGCGGCGATCGCCAGCGGCGCGATCACGCGCATAGCGCGCCCGTCGGCCGCGCCGCCAAGCGAGCGCGGAAGCATCAGGCCGACGCCGGCGCCGACGAGCGCAGCCGCCAAGGGCGCGAGGAACGACACGTAGTAGGGATGGAAGATCCCCGACGCAAAGCTGAAAACGACCGCCGTGGTCAGGAACGCGCCGCCGACGGCGATCAGCCACGCCGTCCGCGGGTCGCGCCGGCGCAGGCGCGTGAGCACCAGCAGCGCCAGCCCGGCGACCACGGCGAACCCGAGCAGCCACCCGGCCTGATCGCCGAGCGCCGACTGGAGAAGACGGAATGGACCGGTGGCGCCTCCGAATAGGTTTCCGCCGCCGAAGCCTCCGCCGCCACCCGGCCCGCCCCCGCCCGATGGCCCACCCGTTTGCCCCGCGACCCGCCCCAAGCCGTTGTATCCAAAGATCAGTGACCAGATGCTGTTGTCGGAGGTCCCGGAGATCCACGGCCTATCCGCCGCCGGCGTCAGCATGACGAGCACTGGCCAGGCGAGGCCGACCGCGACCATCGCCACCCCGCCGGCGAGCAGCTGGCGGAAAGCCCTCAAGCGCGCGGACCAGGTCTCGCCCCACCGGCTCCACATCCAGGCGAGCGCGATCCCGGGCACGACGAACAGCGCTACGGCCATCTTGGCCTCGAATCCGAGCCCGACGCACACTCCGCTGAGCACGAGCCACTTGGTCCGCCCGGTCTCGAGCGCGCGCACGGCGCACCACAGCGCCGCCACGCAGCACAGGATCAGCAGCTCGTCGGGGTTGTTGTGGCGCGCGATCGCGACCGTGATCGGCGTCAGCGCGAACGCCAGGCCGGCGACCGAGCCGGCGACGCGGCCGAACATCCGCCGTGTCATGTCGTAGACGAGCGCGACCGCTGCGACCCCCATCAGCGCCTCGGGTATGAGGATGCTCAGCGGGTGGAAGCCGAAAACCCGGACGGACAGGGCCTGAACCCAGAACGCAAGCGGCGGCTTGTCGACGGTCATGAGCCCGGTCTTGTCGAGCGAGGCGAACAGGAAGTCGTGCCAGCTCGTGCTCATCGACTTGACCGCGGCCGAGTAGTAGGTGTTGGCCCAGCCGTTGATGCCAAGGTCCCAGAGGTTCAGGACAGCGGTCAGTGCGAGCAGGGCAAGTAGCTCGGGGTAGGCGAACAACGACGCCACGCGGGCCCGCCGCTCGGAGTTGGCGCGCGCCCACCGGCGCGCTGGATACGACAGCGAGCTCACGGCGCGAGCAAGGGTCGGCGCGGCGCGGGCAGCGCAGGACGCCCCCCGGATGGCGGGCGGTGCACGAGCAGCCGCGCGACGCCGCGGAGGTCGGCCAGCGCGGTCGGGACGATGTCGACGCGCGAGCCGCCACTCTGCACCCAGTCGATCGGGACCTCGTGAATCCGGAGCCCCTTGCGCTGCGCGAGCACGAGCAGCTCGGTGTCAAAGAACCACTCGTCGTCCTCTACCAACGGCAGCAGGTCGTGGGCGGCGCGCGCGCGCATCGCCTTGAATGCGCATTCGGCGTCGCTGAACCGGGCGTGCAGCGCGACCTTCACCACGCGGTTGTAGGCGCGCGAGATCAGCTCGGGCTTGAGGCCGCGCGTCACATGCGCGGCACGATGCAGGCGCGTCCCGACCGCGAGGTCGCTGTGGCCGGACAGCAGGGGCGCGACCAGCGGTAGCAGCGCGTTCAGGTCCGTGCACAGGTCGGCGTCCATGTAGGCGACCACGTTGGAGCCGCTCGCCGTCCACGCCGTTCGCAGCGCCCGCCCCCGCCCCTGCTCGCGCAGGTGCATGGCGCCGACCTCGGGAAGCTCGTACATCAGCCGCCGGGCCACCTTAAGCGTCCCGTCGGTGCTCGCGCTGTCGACGATCGTGATCTGCCAAGAGAACGGGAACCCGCGCGAGAGGTAGCCGTGCAGCATCCGTACCGACGCTTCGAGCGCGGACGGTTCGTTGTGGACGGGGACGACGATGTCGAGGTCGGTGTGGGCTGACCCGCTCATGGCGTCAGGGCTGGTCGGGCGCGCGGTGCGCTTCGGCGTAGACGCCGGCCGCGGCCATCGCCGCGAATACGCCAGCGGCCATGGCGGCGAGGGCCCAGGACAGGATGGTCATCATCGGATCTCCTCGATCTGATTGGAGTGGCTTAGAGGAGAATCGGAGAGGGGGCGAAGGCCGTGCGAAGACGTCACTAAGAGCGACGTAGGAGTCCCGACCGCGGCCTGTGTCCTGGCGGCCTAGAGTAAGAAGGACCCTTTAGACCAGGAGAAATGAACACTGATGCCCAATTCCTTCGACGCCAAGGCGACGCTCGCCGTCGGCGAGCGCGCGTATGAGATCTTCCGGCTCGACGCGCTCCAGGCGAAGTACGACATTGCGCGGCTGCCGTTCTCGCTGAAGGTCCTGCTCGAGAACCTCCTGCGCAACGAGGACGGGGAATCGATTCGCGCGCAGGACGTCGAGGCGCTGGCAACCTGGGACGCCGGCGCCGAGCCCAGCACCGAGATCTCGTTTACGCCGGCGCGTGTGCTCATGCAGGACTTCACCGGGGTGCCGGCCGTGGTCGACCTGGCCGCGATGCGCGACGCGATGCGCGCGATGGGCGGGGACCCCGCCAAGATCAACCCGCTTGCCCCCGCCGAGCTCGTGATCGATCATTCGGTCCAGGTCGACGTGTTCGGGTCGAGCGTCGCGTTCGCGCGCAATGCGGAACTCGAGTTCGAGCGCAACCGCGAGCGGTACGCGTTCCTGCGCTGGGGCCAGGGCGCGTTCGAGAACTTCAAGGTGGTCCCGCCGGACACGGGGATCGTCCACCAGGTCAACCTCGAGTACCTCGCGCGCGTGGTGTTCGTCAATGAGGCGAATGGGCAGGCGTATCCGGACACACTCGTCGGGACCGACTCGCACACGACGATGGTCAACGGGCTCGGCGTGCTCGGATGGGGGGTCGGCGGGATCGAGGCCGAGGCCGCGATGCTCGGCCAGCCGATGTCGATGCTGATCCCGCAGGTGCTCGGGTTCAAGCTGACCGGAGAGCTGCAGGAGGGCGCAACGGCGACGGACCTGGTGCTGACCGTCACCGAGATGCTCCGCGCACGGGGCGTGGTCGGGAAGTTCGTCGAGTTCTACGGCGAGGGTCTGGCCCGGCTGCCGCTGGCCGACCGGGCGACGATCGGCAACATGTCGCCCGAGTTCGGCTCGACCTGCGCGATCTTCCCGATCGACGCCGAGACCTTGCGCTACCTGGAGTTCTCGGGGCGGCCGCGAGAACTGATCGATCTGGTGGAGGCATACGCCAAAGAGCAGGGGATGTGGCACGACGAGACCTCGGACGAGCCGACGTTCACCGATCTGCTCGAGCTGGACCTTTCGACGGTGGTGCCGAGCATCGCGGGCCCGAAGCGCCCACAAGATCGCGTGTCGCTGACCGAGTCGAAGCCGGCGTTCCGGTTGGCCCTCGAGGGTTACCTTCCGGAGGAGGACTCCGAGGACGAGGCGCTCGAGGAGAGCTTTCCAGCTTCAGACCCCGTAGCCACCCATGTCCCCAACGGCGTCGGGCACGAGCCGGCCGGGGGTACCGGTGGGACGCAGGTGGCCGAGCGACGATCGACCCAAGCGCCCGTGACGCTGGAGGACGGGACTGAGACTTTCCTCGATCACGGGCATGTCGTGATCGCGGCGATCACTTCGTGTACCAATACCTCCAACCCGTCGGTGATGCTGGGGGCGGGGCTGCTGGCGCGGAACGCGGTCCAGCGGGGGCTGAGCGTCAAGCCGTGGGTGAAGACCTCGCTGGCGCCAGGGTCGAAGGTCGTCACCGAGTATCTGGATCGAGCCGGGCTGACGGAGTACCTCGACGACCTCGGGTTCAACCTGGTCGGGTACGGGTGCACGACCTGCATCGGCAACAGCGGCCCGCTGCCGACTGAGATTTCCGCCGCCGTGCAGGACAGCGACCTCGCGGTCGTCTCAGTGCTGTCGGGCAACCGCAACTTCGAGGGGCGGATCAACCCCGACGTGAAGATGAACTACCTGGCCTCGCCGCCGCTGTGCGTCGCGTATGCGATCGCCGGGACTATGGACATCGACCTGTACGACCAGCCGCTCGGCGAAGACCGTCACGGCGAGCCCGTGTTCCTGGCGGACATCTGGCCGAGCGCGGCCGAGGTCGCGTCGGTCGTCGAGGAGGCCGTCCAGTCGGACATGTTCCACAAGAGCTACGGCGAGGTGTTCGACGGCGACGAACGGTGGAACTCGCTCGAGGTGCCGTCCGGCGAGTTGTTCGAGTGGGACCCGCGCTCGACCTATGTGCGCCGGCCTCCGTTCTTCGACGAGATGCCGCGTGAGCCCGTCCCGCCGGAGGACATCGAGCGGGCGCGAGTCCTGGCCGTGCTCGGCGACAGCGTGACCACCGACCACATCTCCCCGGCAGGGTCGATCAAGCGCGACGGCCCGGCGGCCCACTATTTGAACGAGCACCACGTCGAGTCACGCGACTTCAATTCCTACGGCGCGCGCCGCGGCAACCACGAGGTGATGATGCGCGGGACGTTCGCCAACATCCGCCTGCGGAATTTGATCGCGCCCGGAACTGAGGGGGGCGTGACCTTGTATTTGGGCGCGGATGGCCACGGCGAGCAGATGTCGATCTATGACGCGGCCATGAGGTACATGGACGCCGACATCCCGCTGATCGTGCTCGCGGGCAAGGAGTACGGCTCGGGGTCGTCGCGGGACTGGGCGGCCAAGGGCACGCGGCTGCTCGGGGTGCGCGCGGTGATCGCGGAGAGCTTTGAGCGGATCCACCGGTCTAATTTGGTCGGGATGGGCGTGCTGCCCCTGCAGTTCGCCGCCGGCGAGTCGGCTTCTGGTCTCGGGTTGACCGGACGAGAGACGTACACGATCGCAGGCATTGCCGGCGCCGACCCGATCCCCCGGGAGTTGACCGTTCGCGCGGATTCCGGGGCGCCGGCGCCCTTGGAGTTCACCGTGACCGTCCGGATCGACACGCCGAAGGAACAGCGCTACTTCCAGCACGGCGGAATCCTGCAGTTCGTGTTGCGTCAACTGCTTGCGAGGTAGGCCATCCGAGGGCCGATGGCGCTCCAGCTGCGTATTTGTTAGCTGAATCGCCATCGGCAGGGGTTTTGCAGGAGATTTGCCGGGTAGACAGCCGGCATGATCACGATCCGCAATGTAGTGCGATGGATTGCGTGGCAGATCGGCGACCACGACGTGGCGGCGGTACCCGCCCACGAACCGCCGGCACGGATTACCGTTTTCTCGACTACCGGGAGCTAGGCGGCCGGCCGCAGCGCCTCGAGCTCGCGGCTCTCGGCGAGCTCAGCGAGCGCTTTGCGCTCGAGCTTGCGGACCGTGTCCGAGGAGATCCCGAGCCGCCTCCCCGCCTCGCGCAGCGGCGTCGGCTCGTCATCGCCGATCCCGTAGCGGAGCATGACCACGTTGCGCTCGACCTCGGGCAGACGCTCGAGTGCCCGGCGCAGGGCGTCGTCGCGCGCGGCGAGCTCGATCTTTTCGTGAGGTGGGCTGTCGTCGCTGGCGAGCAGCGCGCCCAGCGTCGTCTCCTCTTCTTCGCCCACGGGGCGATCGAGGCTGGTCACAACCCGCGCGATGTCCCGGGTGGCGCGGACCTCGCGCACCTCGAGCTCGGCGGCCGCCGCGGTCTCCTCGTCGGTGGGCTCACGCCCCAGCTCCGCCACAAGCGCGGCACGGGCGCGCCCGATACGTCGCTCCCGCTGGCCGATGTGCACCGGGACCCGGATCGGCCGGGCGCGGTTGGCGATCGCGCGCTGGATCGACTCCCTGATCCAGAAGGTGGCGTAGGTCGAGAACTTGTAACCCTTGCGCCAATCGAACTTCTCGGCGGCACGGATCAGGCCGAGCATCCCCTCCTGGATCAGGTCGAGCAGGGGCAGGTCGAGGCCCTCGTAGCTGCGCGCGTTCGAGATGACCAGGCGCAGGTTCGAGTTGACAAGACGCTCCTTGGCGATGAGGTCGCCGCGCTCGATCCGTCGGGCCAGTTCGACCTCCTCGGCTCGCGTCAGCAACCGATGGCGGCGGACCTCGGCCATGAACAGCGACATCGAGTCCGTTGTGCGCTCGGGCATCTCGTGGGCGCGATGGGCGGCGTCCGTCGCATCCCGATCGGGGTCGGGCCGCTCGCGAATCTCGATCCCGCGATTGGCGAGCAACCCCCGAATGGATTCGAGGTCGGCCTCGCGGCCGTGGATCCCTACCTCCGGCGACATGGTTGGATTGATACCCGCAGCGGCGCCGACCAACACGTACCAACCCGCCATTGGCGCCACGCACCGCAATCGAGCGCGACAGCGAATAGCCTTCGTTCACATGCCGGTACCGGAACTGCTCAAAAACCTGCTCACAGCTGCGGGTCCCTCAGGCCACGAGACCAGCCCGGCCAAGGTCTGGCGGGAATATTGCGCCGGATTCGCCGCCGAAGTCGGTGGCGACCGCGTCGGCTCGTCGTACGCCCGCGTGCCGGGAACCGCCGACGGTCCTAGGCTGGTCGTCGTCGGCCACATCGACGAGATCGGCCTGCACGTATCGCACATCGAGGACGACGGCTACTTGCGATTCGGGCAGGTTGGCGGCTGGGACGCCGGCGTTCTGATCGGCCAGCGGGTGAAGCTGCACACGCGCGGTGGGGATGTGATCGGGGTCATCGGTCGCAAGCCGATCCATCTGTTGAAGGACGAAGACCGCAAGAAGGTGCCCGAGCTCAAGGAGCTCCACATCGATATCGGCGCCAAGGATGCCGACGAGGCCCGCAGCC
>Ga0335076_10006994_pt1 | contig 11373 bp, 9 predicted proteins | sample Lox_Sample_25_FD_206717 | JGI IMG/M metagenome (GOLD analysis project Ga0335076, IMG submission 206717) | Soil microbial communities from Loxahatchee National Wildlife Refuge, Florida, United States - Lox_Sample_2.5 | ecosystem: Environmental > Terrestrial > Soil > Wetlands | place: USA: Florida... | reverse complement strand
GTCACCGTTACCCGCAGCCCGTCGGCGCGGGCGCGCCGCCGGGCGCTGCCGCGCGCCCAGCAAGGGTCTTATTTTCGGACCAGCCGCGCTGGATGCCGGGGTCCCGCTCCGCGACGTCCAGGAAGCCGCCTCGCACGCCGATCCGCGGACCACCATCCGCTACGACCGAGCCCGCGGAAGCCTCGACCGGCACGCCACCTACATCGTCGCCGCCTACCTCGCCGGCGCCGCCCGGTAGGCATAGACCGCCCAGAGGCAGGCTCCGCCTGGCCGGACCGCAGCGGCCAGGCGGAGCCAAGGCAGCAGGCACCCGACGCCGTAACCGAACGTGACCCGGACTGCGAACACGAACCGCCCAATTGTGAGTAGGCGTTGCGGGCCTGGCCGGGATGGCAGTGAGCCGGGCTCGTAACGTTGAGAGGTCCCGGTTGGGCTGGTTCTCATATCCGCTGCCGGCTGCGCTTGTGGCCTGGCTTTCGAACGACGTGCCGCCTTGCCGGGGCCTCGCCGTGGCGTGGCTCATAAGAGGTGCGCGAGCGCCAAGCGGGATCCCTGGGATTGGGCGTGCCCGCCACGGTCGTTACCCCAGGTCAAGGACAGGGAGGAGGACGTTCCCATGGTGGCGGTGATGATCGGGATCGACCCGCATAAGGCCTCGCATACCGCGGTGGCGATCGACCCGGCGGAAGTGCCGCTGGGCCAGCTGCGGGTACGAGCCTGCGCTGCCCAGGCGGAGCGGCTGCTGGAGTGGGCGCAGGCCTGGCCGCAGCGCACCTGGGCGGTCGAAGGCGCGGGCGGGGTGGGGCGTCTGCTGGCCCGGCAGCTGGCCGCCGCGGGTGAGCGGGTGCTGGATGTGCCGCCCAAGCTGGCCGCCCGGGTGCGGCTGCTCGCGACGGGAAACATCAACAAGAATGACCCGAATGATGCCCGGTCGGTGGCGGTCGCGGCGCTGCGCTCGGCCGGGGTCCGCCAGTTCCGCCGTGATGATCACGCCGCGGTGCTCAAGGTCTGGTCCAAGCGCTACCGGGACCTGGGCCGGGCCCGCACCCAGGTGGCCTGCCGGCTGCACCAGGTGCTGTGCGAGCTGGTGCCCGGCGGCGTCCCCGGGGAGATCACCGCAGGCCAGGCGGAGCGAATCCTGGCCTCGATCACCCCAGCGGAGGCGGTGCAGGCCGCCCGCTGGGAGCTCGCCGCCGAGTTCACCGAGGACCTGCGCGGCATCGACGCGCGGATCCGCCAGACCCGCAACAAGCTCGCCGCCGCGGTCGCCGCGGCCGGGACCAGCCTGACCGGGCTGTTCGGCGTCGGCCCGGTGATCGCGGCCGCGGTCATCGGCGACGTCCGCCACGTGGCCCGCTTCCCGGACCGGGACCACTTCGCCGCCTACAACGGCACTGCCCCGATCGAGGTCTCCTCCGGCGGCCGCAAGATCTGGCGGCTGTCCCGGCGCGGCAACCGCAGGCTCAACCACGCCATCCACATGGCCGCGATCACCCAGATCCGCTACCGGCACAGCCAGGGCCACGCCTACTACCAGAAGAAACTGGCCGAAGGCAAGACCGGCAAGGAAGCTCTGCGCGCGCTCAAACGGCAGGTCAGCGACGCCATCTACGCCTGCCTCCAAGCCGATGCCCGGCGCGCGGCAGCCCACGCGAAGAGCCCGGGAGGGCAACCGGGGAACGGCTCTGACTCCAGCGCGGCCGGCTCACACCCCAGACACCGGCTCTTCGGACAAGCCACTCCCGGGCCTGCCACCTACCCTACGATCCCCGATGCCTCCCTTCCCGCTCCGCTGCCATCCCGAGCGAGCGGGCGACCGGGTCCAGGACCGGGCACAGCCCGGCCGCGGCAGCGGCGCCCGCAGGGCGTCCTTGACCCGGCCGCCCGCGAGCCGATAATGCCCGCGGCGGGAAGGAAGGCCACCGGCCCAGCTGGCCATCGCTGAACGCCGACACCCGCTCAAGGCATCGGATCGAGCATTTCCGGCTTGACGAACGCACAAAGAGGTGTTCCAATTGTGCAGTCGATGATCGGCCGCAGGTCCCTCTGTGGGATAGCAGAACTGGACGATCTGGGCAACGGATGCTGTCCGCTCACGCTGAGGGAAGACTAGAGGTGACGGAGCCATTCATAACCGCTGGTCTGCGCGAAGGGCCGTCGGCTACGGAGTGGACGGGGTAAATCCTGCTCATCGTAAGGTGTGCCATCAGTACCGGTGTCAGATGGCGCGGTGCTTTAAAGCACAGAACCCAGCTCAGCGATCTCGCGCGGTCGCTAGGTGATCTGATCTACTACGTCCTTCGCTTCTTTCGGACCTATTCCGGGGTTCAGCTCCCGGTAGCGCTTGATCGCCTGGATCTTCTTGCCTTGAAGTACCAGACTGGTCACCTCAGGCGGCGCTTGGGGCGTCAGCCCATTCATGAATCTTAGTTCTGAACTAAGGCTGGGAGTCCGTGAACGCGATTTCATGCCCTGGCTATGGGCGTGGTTGATAGCGATTGTGTCGATGATTTCTTTGGCTTCCCTGAGTCCTACGTCGCTCAGTTGCCGGTAGCGCTTGATCGCCTCAATCTTTCGACCTTGCTCGACCAGGGCGACGATGTCTAGCGGGATCGCTGTCGCGCTAGCCCCTTCACTGCCAGGCAAGACTACTGGCTCAGGGTCTAGGCCGCCATCCTGAGCGGCCGTCAGCAACTGCGCACGTATTTCACTCATCCAGGTGCCGAGTTTCACTCATCCAGGTGCCGAGCACTGACCTGTCGATCACGCTTACATCCGCCTCGATGGCTAGCCTTGCACCGGTCCTTCGTCAGCGACGCCGTGGTAACCAGGAACGGCACGCGCCCCCGATGCTCATGGCTCACCGATCCGATGAGCTGTCGCACTACTTGTACTCCGACGTTCGACGTCTGCCTTTTGCACTGGAACGCCGCGCTTGTACCGTCCGGGCTGACGGCGAGTATGTCCACTCCGCCGTCAGCAGCACCTCCGACGACGTTCACGCTGCTGAAGCCCCGATGGCGCAGCAACTGTGCGACATACTCCTCGAATTGGGTACCCGTCATGCTGTCCACGCGGGAGAAGGCAGATTCGAGCAGAAACTGCTCCCGCGTGCGCGTCCGACCTTGCTTCCCCTGCTGAGCTGCGACAACGAGGCCGATGAAAGTGATAATGAGTACCAAAACAAACCAACACACCAGTCCCATGCGACCGAAATGCCGCACAAGCCACACCTGAATGTTAGTTCAGGTTGTGCCTGTGTGCGCGGCTCCGCCCACCTCAAGGCCTGCTGCGTCGTCGCCGGCCACCTCGCCGAACGGGCCTGGACGGTAATGCACCGCGGCACGCCGTACGTGATCTGCGACAACAACGGCAACCCGGTCACCGCAGCAGAAGCCAAGAAGATCATCGCCGAGAAGTGGACCGTGCCAGAGGACGTCCGCAAACGCCGCCGCAGCCGCAAGACAGCGGAGAAAGCCCTGAGCCGACCACAACCGGGCCCGACAGGCGAGGCGACCCCCCCGAGCGGGCGGCCGGGCGGTCCGGCATGAGCCGGCTCGCCCGGATGCCTACTCGGCCGCGGTCAGATTGTCGTCGGCGTCGGAGAGGTTCTCGGGGCTGAACGCCAATTCCAGGAAGTGAGCGAGTCTTTCGGGGTCGATCTTCTTGGCATCCATGCTCAGCGCTGAGCGCAGCGAGAATTCACTGACGTTGCGGGGGATCTGATAGCGGCGGGCGGCCTCGCCGATGATCTCGCCGATGACGTGGGCTGCCAGGCTGGGCCGGTGACGGATCAGCCATCCGAGCATCCGCGCATGCGGCGGGGCGATGCCGAACAGCGGGATGCTCTGGCTCACGGGGCGCCCAGCATCGCGGTTGCTGGCCAGCTCCACCTGTTGTCCCACGTCTTCCAGCACCGCCGCGCGGATCGTGGAGCCCAGATCAGCGAAGGAGATCAGTTCTCCCTCCCTCACGTCGGCGGCCACGTACCAGGACAGGTCCCTGGCCAGCGCACGGACCTCAGCCGGGTTGCGCCAGCGCAGTGCCCAGCGGCGGCGGCGGCCGGGGTTCTCCCACAGCGCCCCGAAGAAGATCCGCTCATACCGCGTGGCGAGATCGTCAATGCCCTGCGGAAGGGACACCCCCGACCGTTGCGTCGATACCGCTTCGGTCACTCCCTCATGGGAGCGCCGCCGCTGCTCGGCCCACTCTTCAGCCACCGGGCGAGACCACACGCTGCGGCCGCTGACAACCGCCTGCGGCGCCGGGACTTCCGCCTCCCCGCGGGCAATGTAGGCGCGCAGCGTCGATGCGGCGATGCCGCCGATCTGCGCCAGCTCCGCGACACCGGCCAGCTGGTCTGGCGTCAGCTCGGGTGCGGCGAGCTTCACCACGCATTGCGGCAGCGGCGGGGTGTCCCCGTGCCGCTGTGCCCACAGCGCCAGGTGATCCAGCCACCGGGCCGGTGGCGGCGTGGAGGCATCGACCTCCTCGACGGTGAGCACCTTCGCCCGGGCTGGATCCCCGCTGCCGTCCAGCACGTCCGCCGCGGTCACGGTCACAGCCGCCAGCACCGGCCGGCGGAAATAGTCCTCCGCCGCGGCATCCCACACCTGCCCCGGCCGGTACCAGGTGCTGCCATCCCACCAGTAGCCGCCCGCACGGAACAGCAGCGCCGGCAGGTGCCAGGTCCAGCTGTCGTGCACGTAGGAGGCATCCTGGTCCCGGTACAGCACGACCGACCGGCCATGCTCGGGATGCCAGCGCACGCACCAGGCCAGATCCGCCCGCCGCGGGTCGGTGGTGAAGGCCGCCCATCCCCCGCCGGGGCACTGATCTTCGCGTCCCCAGGTGTCCTCCCCCCGGTTGCGCCCCACCGCCTCCACCGCCGCCGGATCCTCCACCGGGATGTGCGAGTCATCGACGAACGGCAGGTCAGGGATCGGGTGATCGGTACGCAAACCGTTCGCCACCGGCACAGGAGCGCTCATGCTGTACTCCGCACATCTAGATGCTGTAGTATAGTACAGCATAAGCGGAGAAGAAGGCACAGCCAAGTGGGGTGAGCATCATGCCGGAACCGATGGACGCCCGGTCCTTCGCGGGCCCCCATCCCACCTGCCGCGAGTTCGCCGCGCAGCTGGCCGCGTGGGGGTTCAAGCGGCGCCGGGACGAGGGCGTGCACACCGTCTACCGCGGCCCGCACGGCGGGACGCTGCGGGTGATCCGGTCGGAGCTTGGCCGCGCCGACCCCGCCCAGGTCAACAAGGCCGCCCGGCTCGCCGGTGTCACCACAGCGCAGTTCTGGGCCGGGCCCGACAGCCATCCCGCTGCGGCGCCGCCGCAGAGCACGGCCCGGGCTGGCCGGCCCGGCCGGCGCAAGCGCCCCGCCCATGACAGCGTCATCTCCCACGTCCTGGCCATCCACGCCGAAGCGGACCGGCCACTCGGCTTCGACCAGGTGGTCGAGCTGTCCGGCAACCGGGTGACCCGCGGCCAGGTCGCCACGGCCAGCGCCACGCTGTGCCGCGACGGCCAGCTCGACCGGATCAGGCCCGGGGTGTACCAGTGGTCCGCCGGCCAGCGCGCCACCGCCCGGCGCATCCCCCCGCCCCGCCGCGGCCAGACCCCCACTCCACCCGAGCCAGCGGCCGCGCCCCCAGCCTCCCCCGCCCACGGCATGTCCGAACTGTTCAGCCAGCTCTTCCCAGCCGGAGTCCAGCTAACCGGCGACAATCTCACCGACCTCGCACATTGGCTGCTCCTGACCAGCAAACTCGCCACCAGCACCGGCGGCGCACAGTAAGCCCGCCGAGCCCGGGTCATGCCGTGGCTCGTAATCGACCCATCCGCAGCCCGGCAGTCCGGCATTCGATCAGCCGGTGCCCGCCGCCCTCGCCCGCGCCTCCCGCGCTGGCTGGTACTGCCAGGGCGTCCAGCTAACGTTCACGCGGCCCGGCCCCACGCATGGCCGTTAACGCAGCAAAGCAGATACGACCACCAGCGCGGGAACGCGCGTGATCCGGCATCGTTCTAGAGGAACATGCTTTCAAGTGCCCGCCCTAGCTCGTCGCGACGCTGAGCAAGCCCTACGCGTGCAGCGCTCTAGTCACCGGGAGCCGGGCGCGGCAATGCGGCTTTGGCCGGGCGTGGCGTCCGTACGGCTCTGCCGCGCCGCTACTCCATATTGGCCGGTTTGGTTAATCGGGGTGGCGCCATGTAACTGTCCAAGGGATTCCACCTGGACTCGGGTTACCTGTGCTGGCCTTAACCCTGAAAGTGTCGGTCATGTTGAATTTTTCAACAGTGAGGCCGTTCACAGATCCAAGACCGATCTGTTGGTTAGCTACCTCCGAGTTTGTTACATCACAATCAGTGAAGGTAGCAACTCCGAAGTCCGCAAGCTGAGTGTAGTTGGTGAACGGCAACCCGATATGGTCACGTGTCTGTTGGGGCGCCTCCACTATGCACTCGGCCTCTGAAAGCGGCTCATGATTAACGATGACCGTTTGATCAATTACCTGCTGGGAGTTGTCGGTCAAGAGAATGGTGAAGTATTCGGCAGGTCCCACGTGGTATGAAATGTCAAGTGACATCTCGTCGCCAGGTTTGATGACATAACCGACTGGAGTCTCAAGGGCTGGAAGAGACTCCCACCACGCATAGTAGACTGGTTTTGCGGTCTTGCTAGAGCAGTTAGCACCTGTGCCGGCCTGGACCAAGTGCTTGCTCTTATCGTCTATTCCTCCCCACATTACCATTGCGCTTGCTTTGCTAGAACCGCTGCAACTCACAGCGGGGACTTGCCATGTTGCATGGATATCCGTAACCGTCTTGAGCTTCGCGTCGTAGCCCGCCCAATTCGGTGCGTGAGTCGTGTGAATCGGCCCAGAGGCCTGAGTTGCGCAAGCCACCGTCACGGGTATGCTGCCGAGTTCTGCTCCACTACTCGCGTCGACGAAGTTGATATTGAAGGCTCCGTTGTGGGAACTGCCGGTGTCTTTGATCGTTGCGGTTGTTGAGGCCGTACTTCCCGGAGCGACACTGTCGACGGCATTCGGAGAGAACGATACCGATAGGCCCGATGGCAGGCCGGATGTCGTGAACCCGACGTTTACTGGCTTCGCCGCTGATGTCTGGATATTACTGACGATGGCTTTCGCTAGGTCGGTCGGATCAACGTTCGTGTCGAAGACGAGTGGGTTCCCGCTCGCATCTGTGGCACCCGTCAGGCGGGCCATGCTCGATAGCCAGATGGAAGACGAATTGCCGCCAGGACCTTCCGCACTGGTAGGCGCATCACCCGGACCCATGCCGAGAACCCTGATCCCAAGTCCGTTCAGGGCGTTTACGGTGCCCTGAACTGTCGCAGCGCCAGTCGGAGCGACGGCACCAGCGACGGTGTTAGTCGCCGGATCGGTCGTGTTGGCCACGTATCCTGTTCTGTTGTCTCCAGGGGTAAGCGACGAGTAAGCGAAGTTGATACTGGGCTCGCTGTCGCCGTTCGCGGATGTGATAGTGGTGGGGATAGGGGAACCAGCAGGAAAGGCGGCGACGGGCGATGTGTCCGTTGCGACGATGGCGATGTGCAGCGCACCCGGGCGCCAGCCGATACCGCCGAGGCTTCCGCTTGTAGGTGCGACATTCGAGGAGAAGGGAGGCACATCTCCGCTATCGCCCGGATTCTCTTCGGTCGCGAGGGCTCCTGCCGGCCCGCTATCGAGATCAGAGCCGTTGTCGTTCCCGTCGAATCCAAAGCCAGTCGCGAGCTGCTGTAGGCCCTCTAGAGATGCCTCGGGGGTGTCCCCGCCGCTACCAGGCAACTGATCGGCGAGAGCCACGGCGTTAGATATGTCCGTATCGAGTGCGCTGGCACTGCCGGCCGCGCTTGCCGTGATGATCGGCTGGTTGAGGATGAACGGCCGAGTCTGCGGATCGTCATCATCAACTGCAGTCCAGGTACCCCCGTAGTCCTTGAACATCGATACCCCGAAACCAAAGCTGACCCCTGGGGCATCAGCTTGGAGCTGATCCACCATGTTGCTGAAGGTGGAGGCGACCGACGACCACTCGCCCGAGAAGCTTCCGGTGTCGTCGAGCAGCAGGGCGACATCGACGTTGTTGTTCACATAGGGGGTTGGCAAGTTGATCGAGATCGGGTACGCAGCGCTACCAGAGGTAGCGCAGACCCCCCCTGACGTAATGTCGATAGAGGATGGACTGACCGGCGAAGCCGCAGCCGCCACCGATCCTGTGGTCGCTCCCACGACGCCTGCCGCCAGCGCGCACGCCAAGACGGCACCAACTATCCGGTTCTTTGCCCAGCCAGCTTTTTGCATTGGGCTCCCCCCAGCGGTCCTCTTGCCGAACAATGTAAGGCCGACCGACTCAGCCAGGCGCGGCGAGACCCTATCCCGTCCGCTGCATCCGGCACCCCTGCCAGCGTCTGTCCTACTGGAGACGCAGCCAACCAGCTGACGGTTTACCGGAATAGATCTGTTCTTCCGATGAGCCGTAATGAAATACAGATATACAGCTCATGAGGGCGGGTTCGCGGCGCCGTGCAGGGGGACAAATCTTCTGTTTTCACGCAAACATCCCCAAGTTCGCGGTCAACGGGAACCGGTCGTGCGCCGAGCTCGCCACCGTGCACCAGTTGTGCGACGAGGGCTGGCGCAGCGTCTGGGTGTGCGCGTACGGCCCCCGCGAGCTGCGGTCGGAGTGATTCCCGGCCCCGCAGTCAAGACGATCATCCAGACCGGCGCACCGATGTGGGCCGTTGAGGTCTTCGACCACCTGCGCCGCGAACGGCGGGAAGCTCGACGGCTTCTTCGACGTCTTCGCCTGGCGGGACCCCGGCGGTGTATTCCGGGTCCACCACCGGCGGGCCACGCCCCCGGTGGGCGCCCGGTCGATCAGGTCATGGGCCGCGCAGTACCGGTAAACGACGACAGCGCCGACAGGCGGCGGCGCACGCTGGACTCCGCCGCGCCGTCATCCAGCTGGATGGCGGCCCACAGGTCCACATGCACCCGCCCAGCCACCAGGGCGCCGGTGTCCCGCCCGGCGAGCCAGGCCAGCCAGGCCACGATATCCCCGGCGTAGGCGCGGCGGGTGCGCGCCGACCGCAGCCCGGTCAGCCACGCGGCTACTAGTACCTGCTCCCGTTCCCCAGCCCGCCGGTCGCCGGCAGCTCCGCCCGTACCCGGCCCAGCAGCTCGGCCGCCACTGCCGCGGGGCCCGCGCCGGGCCCTGCGGCATAGACGGGCGCGGGCAACCGTTCAAGGTCACCTGCCATGGCCCGGATGGTAGCGCCGGGCACCGACACCGGTAAGCAACAGTCGGCGGGTTCCTGAGTGTGCCTGTGGCCGCCTGCCGGGCGGATCGGGCCTGGACCAGGGCCTGCGGAGCTGGACGGCCTCCGGCGTGTCGTTCTGATCTTTCCTCAGCCTCCGTGGGATGATCTCGCCGGAGATGATGATTCATCGTCCCTGGTGAAGTTGAGGAGGCGCGGGTTGGCTCTGGCCCTGGTACGCGACCTGCGTGATCACCGGGCGCCGGTGAGCGAGGAGGATCTGGCTGACTTCGAGACCGACGTGCTGGCCGGGTTCGTGCTGGCGCGTGCCTCGGCGGGGCTGGCCGACAGCACGATCCGCAATGACAGCGGCCACTTGGAGCTGATCCGGGACTGGTTCGGCCGGCCGCTGTGGGAGATGCAGCCCGGCGACGCGGACGCCTACTTCGGCCGGGTGCTGCGGGATGCCAGGCCGTCGACGCGCACCGGGCGGGCGGGCGCGCTGACGGTGTACTTCCAGTTCCTGGAGCTGCGGCACAAGATCGAGCTGCATAACCTGACCGGCCGCGTGATCGAGTGCCCGCTGGATGAGATGAACCGGCCGCGCGCGTCGGCCGGCCCGCAGCTGCGCGTGCCGCCGGCTGAGGCGGAGGTCGGGCAGCTGTTCGCCGGGTGGCGTGAAGAGCTGGCTTCGTGCCGCAAGTTCGCCCCGGCCGCCCGCAACTACGCGGTAGCCCGGCTGGCGGCCGACGTGGGGCTGCGGATCAACGAGGCCCGGATGCTGGACCTGGACGACGTGCGGTGGGAGCTGGGCCGGTTCGGCAAGCTGAACGTCCGCCACGGCAAGGGCTCGCGGCGGCGCGGGCCAAAGCCGCGGCTGGTGCCGCTGATCAACGGCGCGGACCGCGGCCTGCGGTGGTTCATCCAGGACGTGTGGGGCCAGTTCGGCGCCGACCACACCCGGCCCGCAGCCCCGTTGTTTCCCTCCGAGCGCAAGTGCCTGGATGGCTCCTGTTCACGGGCGACCGCCGATGTGTTCCGCCACTCCCTGGCCGAGGCCGCCGAACGCCACCTGCCAGCCTGGACGGGCAGGCTCACCCCGCACGTGCTGCGGCACTTCTGCGCCTCCCAGCTCTACCTCGCGGGCATGAGCCTGTTCGCCATCCAGGAACTGCTAGGTCACGCCTGGACCGGAACCACGGCCCGGTACATCCACGTCCACGGCAGGCATGTCGAGGACGCCTGGGTCACGGGACAGCAGCGCGCCGCCGACCGATGGAAGGGACTGGCGAGATGAAGTGGAACCTGCGGCTGGCGGCCGCCAACCGCGGCATCTGGAAGGCCAGCGAGCTACAGCGCCTGCTCGCCGAACGCGGCATGGTGATCAGTGCCGGGAAGATGTCGGGCCTGTGGTCCGGCCAGCCGAACACCGTCAAGCTCGACGAGCTGGACGTCATCTGCGCGGTACTCGGCTGCGACGTCGGCGAGCTGCTGCTGCCCGACCCAGTGGCCGTGCCCGAGCCCGCAACCGGCAAGAGCACCGGGGAGGTCGCGGGGGCTCGCGCCGTGACGCCCCGGTCCCGGACCGGCCGGTCCCTGCCGCCTCGGTGACCGGGCGATCCGCAGGAAGACGCCGGCCCGGCCGGCTGCGGCTTCCGGGTGGGGCGGGCTGAGGTGACCCGCCCGGCAGAGCACGTGACCCCGCAGATGCTGCTGCAGCGCTGCGATAACCCGCTGCTGCTGGCCGCCACCCGCTGCGCGATCGGCCGGGCCGAGGCCCGCGGCTGGTCTGCCGCGACGATCGCCGGGGTGTTTTACGGGCTGAAGGCCGTCCTGGCCGGCCACACCGGCGACGGCCCGGTCCCGCTGTCGCAGGTCCGCCAGCGGGTGCGGCCCCGCAGCCACAGCTCGGCCACCAGGATTGCCGAGGTCCTCGCCGAGCTGGGACTGCTGCACGACGACACAACTGCGGCGATCCGGACCTGGATCGACCGCCGCACCGGCGAGCTGCCCGCCGGGTTCGGCCGCGACGTTCGTGCCTGGCTGGTGGTGCTGCTCGACGGTGACGCCCGCACCCG
>Ga0335076_10006993_pt1 | contig 11374 bp, 7 predicted proteins | sample Lox_Sample_25_FD_206717 | JGI IMG/M metagenome (GOLD analysis project Ga0335076, IMG submission 206717) | Soil microbial communities from Loxahatchee National Wildlife Refuge, Florida, United States - Lox_Sample_2.5 | ecosystem: Environmental > Terrestrial > Soil > Wetlands | place: USA: Florida... | reverse complement strand
GCTGGTGCTGCGCGCCGAAGGCTCCGCTCACGGTCCGTGGACGCTCACCGAGCTCAGCACCGAGGCCTCCAGCAGCGGCGGCGCGCGCGCCGTGGTGCGCCTGACGCACGCCGACGGGCGCCTCATCGAGCGCGCTTCCGGCGGGGACGGCCCGGTGGATGCGGCCTTCAAGGCCATCGAGGGCGCGACCGGGATCGCGGTCGTGCTGCGCAAGTTCGAGGTGCACGCGGTGAGCGAGGGCGAGGACGCCCAGGGCGAGGCGCGCGTGTACGTGGAGTACAATCACAAGACGTACCGGGGCGCGAGCGTGAGCACCAATATCGTCGAGTCGGCGACGCGCGCGTTCCTCGAGGTCATCAACCGCATCGAGCTGGCGAACGCCGGGGCGCGCACCCACAAGGAGCGCCTCGCCGCGGTCACCGGCGCCTGAGGGATCAGCCCATGCCCATTCCGGCCACGCAGTTCATCTGGTTCAACGGCAAGCTCGTGCACTGGGAGAAGGCCACGGTGCACGTGCTCACGCACGCGCTGCACTACGGCTCCTCGGTGTTCGAGGGCGTGCGCGCCTACGAGACCCCCAAGGGCGTGGCCGTCTTCCGGCTGCGCGATCACACCCGCCGCCTGTTCGACTCGGCCAAGATCTACCGCATCCCGATCGGCTACTCGCCGGAGGCCATCAACGAGGCCTGCCGCCAGGTGATCTCGGCCAACCAGCTCGCCCGCGGCGCCTATATCCGCCCGGTGGTGTTCCGCGGCTACGGCGAGATCGGCGTGACGCCGAAGATCGAGCCGCCGACGGAGGTGGCGATCGCCGCCTGGGAGTGGGGCAAGTACCTGGGCGCGGATGCCGAGGAGCAGGGCGTCGATGCCTGCATCTCCTCCTGGCAGCGCGTGGCGCCGAACACCCTGCCCGCCCTCGCCAAGGCCGGCGGCAACTACCTCTCCAGCCAGCTGATCGGCCAGGAGGCCCGGCGCCTGGGCTTTGCCGAGGGCATCGGGCTGTCGGCCGATGGCACGCTCAGTGAGGGCTCGGGCGAGAACCTGTTCCTGGTGAAGGACGGGGTGCTGCTCACCCCGGCGCTCGCGCACTCGGTGCTCGGGGGCCTCACCCGCGACACCGTCATCCGCCTCGCGCGCGAGCGCGGCCTCGAGGTGCGCGAGTGCGCGATCCCGCGCGAGCTGCTGTACATCGCCGATGAGGCCTTCTTCACCGGTACGGCGGTCGAGCTGACCCCGATCCGCTCGGTCGACCGGCTGGCGGTCGGCAACGGCCGGCGCGGCCCGATCACCGAGACGCTGCAGAACGCGTTCTTCGGCCTGTTCAACGGCAAGACCGCCGACAAGTGGGGCTGGCTCGACTACGTCGACATGTCCGCCCCGCGCGTCGCGGCCTCCGGCTGAGCCTGGCGCCCCTGGCCCGCCGAGGCACGGACCGCCGCTCATGAGCCGCGCGCCGCAGACGCTGTTCGACAAGGTATGGGCGCGGCACGAGGTCGTGCCCGAGAGCGAGCACGCCCCGGCGGTGCTCTACATCGACCTGCACCTGATCCACGAGGTCACCTCCCCGCAGGCCTTCGCGGTGCTGCGCGAGCGCGGCCTGCCGGTGCGCCGGCGCGAGCGCACGCTCGCCACCATGGACCACTCCACCCCGACGCAGACTGCGCAGGTCTTCGGCGGCGCGCCGATCGCGATCGACTCGGCGGCGCGGCAGGTGGCGGCGCTCGAGAAGAACTGCGCCGAGTTCGGGGTGGAGCTGCTCGCGCTGCGCCACGCGCAGCGCGGCATCGTGCACGTCATCGGCCCGGAGCTCGGCCTGAGCCAGCCCGGGCGCACCATCGTCTGCGGCGACAGCCACACGAGCACCCACGGCGCGCTCGGCGCCCTCGCCTTCGGCATCGGCACCACCGAGGTCGGGCACGTGCTCGCCACGCAGTGCCTGCTGCAGCGCAAGCCGCGCTCGCTCGCCATCAACGTCGAGGGGACACTCGGGGATGGCGTCACCGCCAAGGACCTGATCCTCGCCATCATCGGCCAGATCGGCGTCGATGGCGGCACCGGCCACGTCATCGAGTTCCGCGGTGCGACCATCCGCGCGCTCGCCATGGAAGAGCGCATGACGGTGTGCAACATGTCGATCGAGGCCGGCGCGCGCGCCGGCCTGATCGCCCCCGATGAGACCACCTATGCCTACCTCGCCGGGCGGCCGCGCGCCCCGGCGGGCGAGGCCTGGGAGCGCGCGCTCGAGGCCTGGCGGGCGCTGCCGAGTGAGCCCGGGGCGCGCTTCGCGCGCGAGGTGCAGGTGGATGCTGCGGCGATCGAGCCGATGATCACCTACGGCACCAACCCCGGCATGGTGCTGCCGATCAGCGGCCAGGTGCCCGAGCGCCCCGGCGATCAGGCCTTCGCACGCGCCCTCTCCTACATGGGGCTGCACCCCGGCCAGCCGCTCAAGGACCAGAAGGTCAACGTCGTCTTCCTCGGCAGCTGCACCAACGGGCGGCTGTCGGACCTGCGCGCGGCGGCGCGCGTGCTGCGCGGCCGGCGCCTGGCGCAGGGCATCAAGATGCTGGTGGTCCCGGGCTCGCAGGAGGTCAAGCGGGCCGCGGAGAGCGAGGGGCTCGACCAGGTGTTCCGTGCCGCGGGCGCCGAGTGGCGCGAGTCGGGCTGCTCGATGTGCCTCGGCATGAACGGTGATGTCGTGGCCCGCGGCGAGTACTCCGTCAGCACCAGCAACCGCAACTTCGAGGGCCGCCAGGGCGCCGGCGCCCGCACCCTGCTCGCCTCCCCGCTGACCGCCGCCGCCTGCGCGGTCACCGGGCGCATCACCGATCCGCGGGAGCTCTTGTGAGCGAGACGACGCAGCGGCGGCCCTTCACGCACCTCACCTCGCGCACCGTGGTGCTGGCGCAGGCCAACATCGACACCGACCAGATCATCCCGGCGCGCTTTCTCACCACCACCACCCGCGCGGGCCTGGGCGCGCACCTGTTCGCCGACTGGCGCTTCGAGGCCGGCGGGGCAGCGCGCGCGCACTTCGTGCTGAACCGCCCGGAGTCGGCCGGCTGCCAGATTCTGGTCGCGGGCCGCAACTTCGGCTGCGGCTCCTCGCGCGAGCACGCCCCCTGGGCGCTCGCCGACTACGGCTTCCGGGCGGTGGTGAGCACGGAGATCGCCGACATCTTCCGCGCCAACTCGCTCAAGAACGGCCTGCTGCCGGTGATCGTGGACGAGGCGACCAGCGAGTGGCTGCTCGCGCACCCCGGGGCCGAGGTGGCGCTCGACGTCGCCGCGCGCACCCTCACGCTGCCTGACGGGCGCGCGCTCAGCTTCCCGCTCGAGGCCTTCGCGCAGCACTGCCTGCTTCAGGGCGTGGACGAGCTCGGCTACCTCCTCGCCCGCGCCGGCGAGATCGCCGCCTTCGAGCAGCGCGCATGAGAGCCACGATCGCGGTACTGCCCGGTGATGGCATCGGGCCGGAAGTCATCGCCCAGGCGCTGCGCTGCCTCGCCGCCGTGGCACGCCTCTATGGCCACGAGTTCGCCCTCACCGAGTACCCCTTTGGCGGCGCGGCGATCGACGCCGCAGGTGAGCCGCTGCCGGCTGCGACGCTCGCCGCCTGCCGCGCGGCGGACGCGGTGCTGCTCGGTGCGATCGGCGGGCCGAAGTGGTCCTCCCCGCAGGCGCAGGTGCGGCCCGAAGAGGGGCTGCTCGCGCTGCGCTCAGCCCTCGGGGCGTTTGCCAACCTGCGACCGGTCAGCGTGCACCCGGCGCTCGCGGCCGCCTCGACCCTCAAGCCCGCGGTGATCGAGGGCGTCGACCTCATGTTCGTGCGCGAGCTGACCGGCGGGATTTATTTCGGCGAGAAGCGCCGCGACGAGCAGCAGGCTTCCGACCTGTGCGTCTACAGCGTCGCGGAGGTCGAGCGCATCGTGCGCGTCGCCGCGCAGCTCGCGCGCGCGCGCCGCCGCCGCCTCACCTCGATCGACAAGGCCAACGTGCTCGAGACCTCGCGCCTGTGGCGCGCCGTGACCGGCCGCCTGATGGCGGCGGAGTTCCCGGACGTCGCCCTCGAGCACATGCTGGTGGATGCAGCGGCGATGCACCTCATCCGGCGGCCGCGCGACTTCGACGTGCTGGTGACCGAGAACATGTTCGGCGACATCCTGACGGATGAGGCCTCGATGCTCGCCGGCTCCCTCGGGCTGCTGCCCTCGGCTTCCCTCGGCGCCGGGCGCCGCGGCATCTACGAGCCGATCCACGGCTCCGCGCCCGACATCGCCGGCCGGGGCATCGCCAATCCCTTCGGCACGATCATGAGCGCGGCGCTCTTGCTGCGGCACTCCCTCGGGCTCGATGCGGAGGCGCTCGCCCTCGAGCAGGCGGTGGACGCCGCGATATCAGGGGGCGCGCGCACGGCGGACCTCGCCGCGCCCGGGGAGCCCTCCCTCGGCAGCCAGGCCGCCACGGACGCGGTGCTCAGCAGCCTGCAGCGGCGCGGCTGAGCCCCGGGGACTCGAGCACCCGCTCGAGCCGCTCGAGGCCGCGCGCCAGGTCGGTGCGCAGATCCTCCAGCCCCTCGATCCCGACCGAGAGGCGGATCAGCCCGTCGGTGAGGCCGGCGCGCACGCGCGCCGCCGGATCCATGGCCGCGTGGGTCATGCTCGCCGGGTGGGCGACGAGGCTCTCGACGCCACCGAGTGATTCGGCGAGCGAGAAGCACTCCAGTCCCGCGACGAACTCGCGCACCGCCTCCTGGCCGCCCTCGAGCTCGAGCGTCACGACCGCCCCGAAACCCTGCTGCTGGCGGCGCGCCAGCTCGTGCCCCGGGTGCTGAGTGAGGCCCGGGTACCACACGCGCCGCACGGCGGGCTGCTCGGTGAGCCACTCGGCGAGCGCCTGGGCGTTGCGGCCGTGGTGCTCGAGGCGCGCATGCAGCGTGCGCAGCCCGCGCAGCGTCATGAAGCTGTCGAAGGGCGCCCCGGTGAGGCCGAGACAGTTGGCCCACCAGGTCAGCTGCTCGGCGAGCGCCGCGTCGCGCGCGATCACCGCGCCGCCGACGACATCGCTGTGACCGTTGATGTATTTGGTGGTCGAGTGCACCACCAGGTCGGCGCCGAGCTGCAGCGGCTGCTGCCAGCCCGGTGACAGGAAGGTGTTGTCGACCACGGTGAGCGCGCCCGCGGCGCGCCCGAGGGCCACGCAGGCGGCGATGTCGGTGATGCGCAGCAGCGGGTTGCTCGGGGTCTCGATCCACAGCAGCGCGGTCGGCTGGGCGAGCGCGGCACGCACGGCCGCCGCGTCGGCGAAATCGACGAACTCCACCTGCCGCTCGCCGCGGCGGCGCCAGGCGTCGAACAGGCGGTAGGTGCCGCCGTAGCAGTCGTGCGGGGCGACGATGCGCGCAGCGGCCGGGATCAGGTAGCCGGTGACGGTGATGGCGGCCATGCCGCTCGCGGTGATCACCGCGCCCGCGCCGTGCTCGAGCTCGGCGAGCGCCTGCCCGAGCAGGTCGCGCGTCGGGTTGCCCGAGCGGGTGTAGTCGTAGGTGCGCTTCTCGCCGAAGGCGCGGAAGGCGAACGTCGAGGTGAGATGCAGCGGCGGCACGACGCAGCCGCTCGCGTCATCGCACTCGATGCCGGCGCGCACGGTGCGCGTCACGTCCGAGCAGCCACTGTTGGCGGCGCTCTTCGGCCGCGGCAGGTCGGTGGGCTTGCTCATGGCCGCCTCCGCGGGAGCGCAGGGCGCTGCGGCGCTGGGGCGCTGATCTTCTCGGCTCGGGCTTTCATCACACACTCCGCTTGAAATTGATGGCCGTCTCATCGGCCTCCTGCGGAGCGCTTCTGCGACGGGAACCGCCGCAGAAATTATCGCGTCCATCCCGGTTGCCCGGGCCACGCTGACCGCTCATCTGTCGATGCCTCGCGGACATCGCAGGAGTTGGCACCTTTCCAGGGTGGTTAAGCCTGGCGGTTGCCCCGGCGTCTAAGGGCCTTATCCCTCAGCCGGTCTCGATGAGTGCCGGGAAGTGTAGGGTCGCCCTCCCCCTGAGCGCAAGGGCGGCGGGAGGTTTCCAGATCAGGGACTTAACGCGCCGCGGCCAGGTGCTCGGCGTGGGACTCGGCCTCGGCGGCCTCGCCGTTTCGGCCCCGGGCCCGCAGCGAATCGGCGATCAGGCGCCAGGCGGAGGCCTGGGCGGCGGGATCCCCGGTGGCGAGCGAGAGGGCCTTGCGGCCCATGGCGTCGGCCTGGGAGGGGTTATTGGCGTTCAGGCGTACCCGCCCGAGCTCGATCCACAGGAGCGGGTTCTCGGGCTCGATCCGCAGCGCCCGCTCCAGCGTCGCCGCAGCCGCCACCGGGTCGCCGCTCCCGGCCTGGGCGTGTGCCTGGGACACCAAGGCCCCCGAGGCCGCGCTTAAGTGAAATTGCCTCGGGACCGGCGCCGGGGGGCGCTCGGGGGGTGCGGTGAGGGTACCGGGCGTCTCGGGGGCGGGTGTGGCGGGGGCCGGCTGGGCGCTGCCGGAGGGGCTGCCCGCGGCGGGCGGCGCGGGATGCGGAAACGACGGCGAGGGCTGCATCAGGGTGCAGGCCGAGAGGGTGAGCGTGGCGGCGAGGACTCCCGTGACCGTGCCGAGGCGCATGCTGCGCATCATAGCCACTTAGGGATGAACCAGGCCTTTAAGCCACTGCTCGGCGCGCTCCCTGAGCGAGGGACCCTCCTGGGCGGTCCCGGCTGGCGGGAAGTTGCAGCCGGGCTTGGCCGGCAGGCTGGCGCCTGCAGGCACCGCGACCGTCACCAGCTCGTCCGCGCAGCCCGGCAGCGCCCGCAGCCCGCTCGAGTACTCGAGCTGCACCTCCGCGAGCGAGTCCGGGAGCGGCGGCGCCCAGGAGCTCGTACCGAGATCGGCCATGACGTGCGCCCACACCGGCAGCGCCCCCGCCGAGCCGGTGAAGCCGGTGGGGGCGTTGTCGTCGTACCCCACCCACACCACGACCAGGTGGCTGCCCGAGAAGCCTGCGAACCAGCTGTCGCGGTACTCCGAGGAGGTGCCGGACTTGCCGGCGACCGTGAGCTGCGGGGGCAGGAGTGCGCGCCCGGAGCGCCCGGTGCCGTGCTCCATGACCGACACCAGCATGCGGTCGAGCTGGTAGACGACCTCGGGGGTGGCCACCGGCGTCACCTCGAGCGGGAAGGCCTTGAGCGCCTTGCCGTCGGCGCCGATCACGGCGCGCACGGCGCGCAGCGGGCTGCGGAAGCCGCCGTTGGCGAGGCCGTTGAAGAGCTGCGCCGCCTCGAGCGGCGACACGTCGATGGCGCCGAGCAGCATCGCCGGTACCTGCTCGGGGGGCTGGGCGAGCCCGAAGCGCTCGAGGGTCTGCGTCACTTTCGGCAGGCCGAGATCGAGCCCCACCCCGACGGTGGCGAGGTTCAGCGACTCCGACAACGCCCGCACCAGCGGCACCGGGCCGTTGCTCTGGTGGGTGAAGTTCTCCGGCCTCCAGTGCCTGCCGCCCGCGAGCTTCACGTCCACCGGCTCGTCCTGGATCACGGTCGCGGCGTTGTAGCGGCCGCTCTCGAGCGCCGTGAGATAGATGAAGGGCTTCACCAGCGAGCCCATCGAGCGGCGCGCATCGAGCGCGCGATCGAAACCGTCGTAGCCGACGTCACGCCCGCCGACGATGGCGCTCACCTCCCCGCTCTGGGGCGCGGTCACCACGACCGCTCCCTCGAGCGGCTCGGCGTGGCCCTTGTGCAGCTTGTCCAGGCGCGCCAGCTCCTTCTCCAGCGCCCCTTCCGCATCCTCCTGCGCGCGCGGATCGAGGCTGGTGTAGATGCGCAGCCCCGCCTTGGTGAGATCGTCCTCGGCGTAGTCGCGCCGCAGCGTGCGGCGTACGAAGTCGAGGTAGGCGGGATAGTAGGTCCCGGAGGGGCGCGCCGTGACCCCGAGCGGCCTGCCGGCCGCGGCGCGGGCATCCGCCGCGCTCACCACGCCCTGCTCGGCGAGCAGCTTCAGCACCAGGTCGCGCCGCGCACGGGCGCGCTCGGGGTGGCGGCGCGGGTCGTAGTACGAGGGACCGCGCACGATCGCCACCAGCAGTGCGATCTCGCTCAGGTTCTCCTCCGCGAGCGGCTTGCCGAAGTAGAACTCGCTCGCCAGTCCAAAGCCGTGGATGGCGCGGTCGCCGTCCTGGCCGAGAAAGATCTCGTTGATGTAGGCGTTCATGAGATCGGCCTTGGTGAAGTGCGCATCGAGCGCCATCGCCATGGCCGCCTCGCGCAGCTTGCGCGACAGGGTCTGCCGCGAACTCAGGAAGTAGCTGCGCACCAGCTGCTGCGTGAGCGTGCTGCCGCCCTGCTCGATCTGCCCGGCGCGCACGTTCACCCACAGTGCGCGCAGCATCCCCAAGGGGTCGACGCCGTGATGGGTGTCGAACTTGCGGTCTTCGACCGCCTTGAGTGCCGCGGGCAGAAGCGGCGGCACCTCCTCGGGCGTCACGACGATGCGGTCCTCGCCGTGGATCGGGAAGATCGAGCCGATCAAGAGCGGCTCGAGCCTCGCCACCGCCACCTCGTGACCGGAGGCATCGCGCAGCGACTCGAGTCCCTTCGCCCCGGTGGCCAGCGTCAGGTTCGCAGCCGGGCGGCTCTCGTCGGCGAAGCGCGCCGGGCGCAGCGCCACCTCGAGGGCCGGGCCGCTCAGGCGGTAGCTGCCCGGGCGGTCGGCCTGCTCGGCGCGGTGGTAGCCCAGGCGCTTGAGCTCGCCTTCGAGTTGCGCGGCCGTCAGCGGCAGCCCGGCGTACAGCTCGAGCGGTGCCGCGTAGACCTGCGCCGGCAGCGTCCAGCGGCGCCCCTCGAACTGGTGGGTCACCAGGCGATCGAGGTAGACGAGGTAGGCGGTGAGCGCCAGCAGCAGCGCGCCGGCGGCTAAGAGCAGCGCGCGCTTCAGATGAAGCGCTCCGGCGCCGGGGCGCGCAGGTTGTAGTGCGAGCTCATGGCGTGCCCGTAGGCGCCGGCGTTGGCGATCAAGAGCACGTCGCCCTCGCGGGTCACCGGCAGCAGCCGATCGTGGCCGAGCACGTCCGCGCTCTCGCAGATCGGGCCGACGATGCTCGTGAGCTCGGTCGCCGGCTCCTCGCTGCGCGTCAGGTTGGCGATCTCATGGTATGAGCCATAGAGTGCCGGGCGGATGAGGGAGTTCATGCCGGTGGCCACGCCGACGAAGCGCACCCCGCCCTTGGACTTCAGCTGCGTCACGCGCGCCAGCAGCACCCCCGCGTCGGCCACGAAATAGCGGCCCGGCTCGAGCCACACCTCCAGCTGCGGGTGCTCGGCGCGCACCGCCGCGAGCAGCGTGTCAAGCTTGCCGAGATCCACCGGCGGCTGCTCGGCTCGCTCGGGGACACCGAGGCCGCCGCCGACGTCGATCACCTTCAGTCCCTCGAAGGCGCGCGCGGCGCCGGCGAGCACGCGCGCGGTGTGCTCCCAGCTGGTGACATCGAAGATGCCGCTGCCGACGTGGGCCTGCAGGCCGCTGATGCGCGCCCCGGCCGCCTGCGCCAGCCCCGCGAGCACGCGCAGCTCCGAGAGCTGCACGCCGAACTTCGAGCGCGTGCCGGCGGTGCGCACGTGGTCGTGGTGGCCGCGGCCGACGCCGGTGTCGATGCGGGCGAAGAGCTCGCGGCCGCGGAACAGCTGCGGCCAGCGCTCGAGCACGTAGGCGTTGTCGACGGTGACGCGTACCCCGGCTTCGAGCGCCCAGGCGTACTCGGCGCGCGCGGCGAAGTTCGGCGTATAGAGGATGCGCTCGCGCGCCAGGTCCGGGAACACTTCGAGCAGCCGCTCGAGCTCGCCGCGCGAGACGCACTCGAAGTCCACGCCCTGCTCGCGCAGCTGCCTGAGGATGCGCGGGTGCGGGTTGGCCTTCATCGAGTAGTGCACGCGGCCGACCGCGCTGAGCTGCTTGAGCGAGCGCGCCGCGGCCGCGACGCGCTCGAGGTCGTAGACGTAGGCCGCCTCGTCCGCGCCGAGCGCGTGCAGCAGCGCTGCGCGCTTGCCGCGCCACCAGGGCTTGCGCGCGGCGGGCAGCGCCTGCGGCGCGGAGAACAGCTGCTGCCAGGTGGGACCGAGCACGCGATCGCCGCTCTGCGGGCGGATCAGGAGCTCGTGCAGCTGCTCGACCAGGCGCGCCCCCTGGTTCTCGTCCACGACGAAGGTGAAGTTCAGGTCGTTGGCGGCCTGGCTCACGAGGTAGATCTTCTGTTCCTCGAAGAACTCGAAGGCCCCGCCGAGCTGGTGGAGGATGGCGCGGATGTTGCGCCCGACCAGGCTCACGGAGGCGCACGGGCCGATGACCTCGACGCGGCACAGCCGCGACAGATCGGCGACGAGCTCCGCGACGCGGGTGTTGTCGAGGGAGTTCGCGGCCGGATCGAGCGACACGGTGACGTTGGTCTCGGAGGTCGACACCAGGTCCACCGACATGCCGTGCTGCTTGAACACCTGGAAGGCATCGGCGAGAAACCCCACCTGGTGCCACATGCCCGGGCTCTCGAGCGACACCAGCGTGATGCCCTTCTTGGTGCACACCGCCTTCACCCGGGCGCTGCCGGCCGCGGCCTCCGCGCCGAGGATCGTGCCCTCGAGGTGCGGCGCCTGGGTGGCGTAGACGTGCAGCGGAATGCGGTACTGACGGGCCGGCAGGATGCAGCGCGGGTGCAGCACCTTGGCACCGCTGGTGGCGATCTCCTGCGCCTCGTCGTAGTGCAGCGAGCGCAGCAGCCGCGCGCTCGGGGTCGAGCGCGGATCGGCGCTGAACATGCCGGGGACGTCGGTCCAGATCTCGAGCCGCTGCGCCCGCAGCTTCGCGGCGAGGTAGGCCGCCGAGGTGTCCGAGCCGCCGCGCCCGAGGAGCACGGTCTGTCCCTCCTCGTCGCTCGCGATGAAGCCCTGGGTGATGACGATCGGCGGCATTGGGGCGAGCAGCGCCTCGAGCGCCGCATCCGGGGCGAAGCTGCACACCGCCGACAGCAGGCTCGCGCGCGCGGCACCGGCCGCACGCTCCGCGCGCAGCATGGTGCGGGCGTCGGCCCACTCGAGCGTCAGGCCCTGGGCCGCGAGATAGCGCGCGCCGATGTGGGTCGCCATGAGCTCCCCTGCCGCCATGACGCGCGCGCGGGTGCGCTCGCTCACCTCGCGCACCAGGGCGACGCCGGCGGCGATCTCGCGCAGCTCCGCCAGCAGCCGCTCGGCCTCCTCGGGAAGCGGGACCGAGAGCTCGGCAGCAAGACGGCGGTGGCGTTCCTCGATGGCGGCGAGTTCGCCCTCGTGGCCCTGCCCGATCGCGGCATCGAGGAGGCGCTCCAGGCGGTCGGTGAT
>Ga0335076_10006990_pt1 | contig 11376 bp, 10 predicted proteins | sample Lox_Sample_25_FD_206717 | JGI IMG/M metagenome (GOLD analysis project Ga0335076, IMG submission 206717) | Soil microbial communities from Loxahatchee National Wildlife Refuge, Florida, United States - Lox_Sample_2.5 | ecosystem: Environmental > Terrestrial > Soil > Wetlands | place: USA... | reverse complement strand
GCCAGCTCTTCTTGGCGGCGGCGATCGCGTCGGTGAGCTTGGCGGGCAGCGCGGCGCCGACCGTCATGTCCTCGAGCGCGGCCCACGCCGTCATCGAGCCGCCGATGAAGCCGTCGTACTTCTGGCGGGCGTCGGGCGCGACCTTGCCGGCCGCCAGGCCGACCGAGACGAGCAGCGAGCCCTCGCCGGACTGGTTGCGGGCGAACCAGGCGAGCTGCTTCATCTCCACCAGCTGGTCGACCACGGCGTCCTTGTGGCGGATCCCGGCGAACAGCTGGCTGCCGAGTTTCTCGAGGGTTTCGATCAGCGTCGTGCCCTCGCGGAAATAGTCCTTGGCCATCTGCTCCTGGCGCACCGGCTTGGCGCTGTTCCAGTTGGCCCACGACTCGTCCTGCATCTTCGTGATCGTGGCGAGCAGGCGCTGCAGCTCGGGATAGAGCGTCGCCTTGCCGTCGAACTCGACGGTGGCGAGCAGCGCCACGGTGGCGCGGAGGGCCGGCAGCTCGACGCCGCGGATCTGCTTCAGGTACTTGAGCACCTCGGCATCGACCAGCTCCGGTTTGTCGAGCAGGCGCTGGCTCGACGAGCGATCGGTCCGCATGGTGTGCATGACCTTGAAGGCGTGCCCGGATGCCTCGGTCACGGTCAGGATGCGGCCGGCATCGACGTAGCGCCGCCACGAGCTCGCGGCCTGCAGGCCGAGCATGATGACGACGACCCCCACCAGCACGGCGATGACGGATTTCAGCAAGACATTCGCGGACAGCCGATCGAGCACCGGAACCTCCCTGGTCGCCGTCCGAATCAACCCTCGGGCTGTAAAGATTCGGTGTATTTGTGTGAGATTGCGCGTATACCCGCGGATCCATTCGCGTGCGTGACCCGAGGGCGGGTCAAATCAGCAGATCCAGAAAAAATCCGACGAAGTAGCGGGGAGGCAGCACCAGGACACCGTCCTGGATCAGTGCGCTCAGCTGGGCATCGGTCGGAACGCGGTCATGCGGGCTGCTGCCGCGCAGCCGGAACACGCCGTCGGGCTCGTCCGAGCGACGCGGCCGGAACGCGCGGACCAAGCCGCCGAGCAGCGGCGCCACCGCCCTCGTGAATCCGACATCCTCGTTCAAGCCAGAACACTCCCGGGGGGCCAAGCCGCGCCGTCAGAATTCGCCACCAAAATCATGTACGATTTTGGTTAAAAAATCTTTAGGGATTTCTCGTGCAAGTCGAGTCGTGGATCAGCCAGGTACGGCCGCGAAGGCTCGCTCGATGGCCTGGAACGGCAGCAGCACGCAGTCGTGCCGGCTGCGCGCGGCGCGGGCCGGCAGGAAGGCCGCGAACGCCGACCAGCGACCGGCCGGCGGCTCGGCATTGTCGCGCAGCATCGCGCGGATCGCGTCGCGCGCGCCCAGCACCTCGGCGCGCCCGCTGCCCAGCGCACCGTCGGCGAGCATCGAGGCGGCCGCCTGGCACAGCGCGCAGCCCCGTACGGTGTGGCCGATGGCCGCGACCGTGCCGTGATCGAGCTTGAGCTCGACCGTGACGCGATCACCGCACAACGGGTTGTCGGCGGTGGCGCGCGCATCGGCGTCCGCCAGGCTCCCGGCGTGATGCGGGGCGCGCGCGTGCGCCATGATGGCGTCCTGGTAGAGCTCGTCGCTCATCGCGGCGCGGCGCCCAGCGCGTCGAGCGCGGCTGGCGTGTCGACGTCGAGCAGCACGCCGGCATCCGGCATGGCGACCTCGCACACCTGGTCGGCGTGGCGCTCGAGCAGCCCGCGCGCGCCGACGTCGCCCGACAGCCCGGCCATCTCGGCGAAGAACCGGCGCGCCCACAGCACCGGGTTGCCGCGCTTGCCGTCGTGGGTCGGCACGCAGATCAGCCGGCCCTCGACCGGGTTGAAGGCGGCGATCAGCTTGTCGAGATGGGCCGGCCCGACCAGCGGCATGTCGCCCAGGCAGACCAGCACGCCGTCGGCATCCTCGGGCAGCGCCGCCAAGCCGGCCTTCAGCGACGTCGACAGCCCGCCCGCGTAGTCGGGATTGTGCACGAAGGCGACCGCGCGGTCGGCCAGCACCTGGCGCACCGCATCGGCCTGGTGGCCGGTGACCACGACGATGTCGGTCGCCGCCGAGGCATGCAGCGCATCGACGGTACGGGCGACCATGGGCGTGCCGTCGACCGGCAGCAGCAGCTTGTTGCGCCCCATGCGGCTCGACCGGCCGGCGGCCAGCACGAGGGCGGCGATGCGCGGCGCCTTGGCGACCGTCGGCGCCGGCGCCTTGCGCTCGCGCGGCTGGCCGCGCAGCGGGATCTCCTTCAGGAGACCGCCGGCGCCCATCGTCATGATGTCCCGCTTGGTGACCGGCAGCGCCGCGCACAGGCGTTGCAGCACCCAGTCGAAGCCGTTGGTCTTGGGCGAGCGCGCGCAGCCCGGCAGCCCGAGCACCGGCGTGCCGTCGAGCCGGCCGAGCAGCAGCAGGTTGCCGGGATCGACCGGCATGCCGAAATGCTCGACCACGCCGCCCGCCGCCTCGATGCCGGCCGGGATGACGTCGCGCCGGTCGACCACCGCCGACGCCCCCGCGACCAGCAGGATGTCGGGCCGCTGCGCCCGGAAGGCGCGGATCGCCTCGGCCAGCGCGCCGCTGTCGTGCTCGCAGCGGCGCTCGCCGATCAGGCTCGAGCCGAGCGCCTCGGCGCGCGCGCGCGTCGCCTGCACGGTGGCGTCGAGCACGCTGTCCTTGAGCCCGGGCAGCCGGGTCTGGATCAGGCCGATGCGCTGCGCGGCAAACGGCGCCAGCCGCACCAGCGGCCCGCCGTCGCGCGCGATCGCGAGGCAGCGCTCGAGGACTTGGCGCGGCGCCGCAAACGGGATCACCTTCACGGTGGCGATCATCTGGCGCGGCTCGACGACGTCGAACGGCGCCACGGTTGCCAGCGTGATGGCCTCGTCGACGAGATTCAGGTCATCGAGCCGCGCGCGCTCGAGCACGACCACCCCGGCCGCCTCGGCGATCAGGTTGGCGCGTCCGGTGAACGGCGCGGCGAGCTTGATGTGCGGTCCTGCGATCGCCCGCGCGATCGCGCCGGCGGCCTCGTCCTCGTTGACGTCGTCGGGGTCGAAGCGCGCGATCACGACCGCGCTGCGGCCGGCGCGCCGCAGCGCCTCGATGTCGTCGGCGCTCAGCACGCGGCCTTTCTTGAACACCGTGCGGTCGAGTCGCACGCTGTGCGCCAGCACGCCGCCCGCGGCCTGGTCGAGCGGGGTGGCGCCGAATTTCATGCGGCGGCCGCCTGACGCCGGATCGCGGTGAGCTCGCCGAGGATCGACAGCGCGATCTCGGCCTGGGTGACCGCGCCGATGCGCAGCCCGATCGGGCCGTGGATGCGCCCCAGGGTCGCCTCGTCGAAGCCGCGCGCCTTCAGGCGCTCGAGCCGCCCCGCGTGGGTCTTCCGGCTGCCCAGCGCGCCGATATAGAAGACCGGCGACTTCAGCGCGACCTCGAGCGCCGGGTCGTCGAGCTTGGGGTCGTGGGTCAGGGTGACCACGGCGGTACGGGAATCGGGCTTGAGGGCGGTCAGCGCCTCGTCGGGCCAGGCGTCGCTCAAGGTGACGCTCGGGAAGCGCGCGTCGGTCGCGAACGCGCGCCGCGGATCGACCACCGTGACGGCATAGCCGGCGAGCGCCGCCATCGGCGCCAGCGCCTGGGCGATGTGGACCGCGCCGACCACGATCAGGCGATAGGCCGGGCTCACCACCTGGACGAAATAATCCTCGTCGACGATGCCGCTCCTGTCGTCGTGGATGGCCTTGCGGATGCGCGCCAGCCGATCACCCTCGATGCCGAAATCGCCCGTCACGGCAGCCGGATAGACCAGGGTCTGCAGGCCCGAGCTGAGCTCGGTGACGAGCGCCACCGGATCGCCGGCCTGGCGCGCCTTGCGGAGGGTCTCGAGGGTCGCGAGCTTCATGGCGATCAGCCGTTCAGCCGCTCGACATAGAGGCGGATCTTGCCGCCGCAGGCGAGCCCGACATCCCACGCCGTCTGGTCGCTGACGCCGAACGACAGCAGGCGGGGCTCGCCGCTCGCGATCACGTCCTGGGCCTCGCGCACCACCGCGCCCTCGATGCAACCGCCCGACACCGAGCCCACGAAGGCGCCGTCCTGGTCGACCACCAGCTGGCTGCCGACCGGGCGCGGCGACGAGCCCCAGGTCTCGATCACGGTGGCGAGCGCGACCTGGCGGCCGCTGCGCGCCCAGTCGATCGCGGTGCTGAGCGTGTCCTCGACGGCGGTGGGGGTGCTGTCCGTCATGCTACCTCCTGGAGCCGGCCGGTCCGGCGCGCGCCGCGCGGCGCCATTGGCCGGGCGAGCGCTTTGCCGAGATCGACCAGGCTGGTCAAATTGTGCACCGGGCGCAACTCGTCGACATAGGGCAGCAGCGCCCGGATACCCAAGGATTTTGGCGCGAAGCCCTCGAAGCGCAACAGGGGGTTCAGCCAGATCAGCCGGCGGCACGACATCGACAGGCGCTCGGCCTCGCGCGCCAGGTTGGCGCCGGCGTCCTTGTCGAGCCCGTCCGAGATCAGCAGCACGATGGCGCCCTGGCCGAGCACCCGGCGCGACCACAGGCGGTTGAACTCGTGCAGGCACTGGCCGATGCGCGTGCCGCCCGACCAGTCGGTGACCTGGGCGGCGGCCTGGGCGACCGCGACATCGACGTCGCGGTGGCGCAGCGCGCGCGTGATGTTGGTCAGGCGGGTGCCGAACAGGAAAGTGGAGACGCGCGAGCGGTCGTTGGACAGCGCGTGCACGAAATGCAGCAGCAGGCGCGAGTAGCGCCCCATCGAGCCCGAGATGTCGCACAGCACGACCAGCGGCGGCGGCTCATAGCGGACGCTCCTGAAGCGCAGCGGCACGGTGTCGCCGCCGCTGCGCAGCGTCGCCCGCATGGTCGCGCGCTGATCGGGCCGCCGGCCGGTCTGGTCGGGCCGGAAGCGCCGCGTGCGCACCTCGGGGAACGCGATGCGCAGCGCCGCGATCATGGCGCGCGCCTGGCGCAGCTCGGCGTTGGTCATCTGGTCGAAGTCTTTTTCCTGCAGCAGCTCGCGATCGGACCAGGTCAGGCTGGCGTCGATCGTGACCTCCTCGCGCTCGGGCGCCGCCTCGGGCGTGCTGTGGCTGGCCAGCGCCTCGGCCAGCCGGGTCGCCACCGGCTCGCCCTTCTGGGCCTGGTCGCTCTCGGCCTCGAGCTTGGGGAGCAGCATCGCCATCAGGCGCTCGCGCAGCTTGGGATTGCGCCAGAAGATGTGGAACGCCTGGTCGAACAGCGGCTTCTGCTCGATGCGGGTGACGCAGGTGGCGAACAGCGCCCAGTAGAAATCGTCGCGCTGGCCGACCCCGACCTCGGCGAGCGCGCGCAGCACCTCGATCACCTGGCCCGGCCCGACCGGCAGTCCGGCGCCGCGCAGGATGCGCGCGAACTGCATGACGTTGTCGACGAGTTTCCCCGTCACCGGGATTACCCGAGCGGCTGCTCGGCGAGCTCGGCGCGCACCGCGTCGAGCAGCTTCATGGCTTCCGAGCCCTGCAGGCGCGCGATGTCGTCCTGGTACTTGAGCAGCACGCCCAGGGTCGAGTCGACCAGCCCGGGGTCGAGCGCGACCGCGTCGAGCTGCAGCAGCGCTTCGGCCCAGTCGATCGTCTCGGCGACGCCCGGCAGCTTGAAGAGGTCGAGCGCGCGCAGCTTGTGGACGAAACCGACGATCTCGCGCGTCAGGGTCGGGCCGGCCTCGGGGACCTTGAGGGCCAGGATGGCGCGCTCGCGCTCGCGCGACGGGAAGTCGACCCAGTGATAGAGGCAGCGTCGCTTGAGGGCGTCGTGGATCTCGCGCGTGCGGTTGGACGTGATGACGACCAGCGGCGCCCGGGCGGCCTTGATGGTGCCGAGCTCCGGGATGGTGACCTGGAAATCCGACAGGAGCTCGAGCAGGTAGGCCTCGAACGGCTCGTCGGTGCGGTCGAGCTCGTCGATCAGGAGCACCGGCGGGCCCTCGACATGGGGCTCGAGCGCCTGCAGCAGGGGGCGCTTGATCAGGAAGCGGTCGGTGAAGATGTCGGAGGCGAGCTGGTCGCGGTCCTGGGTCAGCTGGCCGCCGGCCGCCTCGGCGAGCCGGATCTCGATCATCTGGCGCGGATAGTTCCACTCGTAGACCGCCGCCGCGACGTCGAGCCCCTCGTAGCATTGCAGCCGGATCAGCCGCCGTCCCAGCGTGCCGGCCAGCACCTTGGCGATCTCGGTCTTGCCGACCCCGGCCTCGCCCTCGAGGAACAGCGGCCGGTCGAGCCGGAGGCTCAGGAAGAGCGCGGTCGCCAGGCTCCGGTCGGCAACATAATTACCCGCGGTGAGGAGCCCGAGCGTGGCCTCGACCGAGCTTGGAAGTTCCATGCCAACCACTTGATCCGGAATAAAAAACTCCCGCCGAGGGGCCCCTCGGCGGGAGGGTTTGAGTGCTCCATAGACGTGAAGCTAGCCGCAGGCTACCACCGCGCGTTTCGCCATGACCGTGATCAGGTGAGCACGGTACTCGGCTGACGCATGAATATCGGAATTCAGCCCGTCGGGAGCGATCTTGATGCCCTCGACCGCCGTCGGCAAGAAGGATTTCGCGAGGGCGGTTTCGAGCTCTTTCGAGCGAAAAACCCCGGGTCCGGCGCCGGTCACGGCGACCCGTACAGTGCTTCCCGTCTTGGCGACGAACACGCCGACGATGGCGTAGCGCGACGCCGGATTCTTGAACTTCATGTAGGCCGCCTTGTCGGGCTTCGGGAAGCTCACCGCGGTGACGAGCTCGCCGTCCTCGAGCGCGGTCGAGAACAGGCCGGTGAAGAAGTCGTCGGCCGCGATCTTGCGCTTGGTCGTCGTGATGGTGGCGCCGAGCCCGAGGCAGGCGGCGGGATAGTCGGCCGCCGGATCGTGGTTGGCGATCGAGCCCCCGATGGTGCCGCGATTGCGCACCGCCGGATCGCCGATCATGCCGGCCAACGCCGCGAGCGCCGGGATCACGGCCTGGACGTCCTTGGAGCGCGCCACCGCGGCATGCCGCGTCATCGCGCCGATCACGATCGTGTCGCCCTCGCGCTTGATGCCGACCAGGTCGGGAATGCCGTTGAGGTCGATCAGCGTGGTCGGCTTGGCGAGCCGCTGCTTGAGCGTCGGGATCAAGGTCATGCCGCCGGCCAGGATCTTGGCCTCGGCATCGGCGCTCGCCGCCTTGGCGGCGTCGGCGGCGGATTTGGCGCGGCTGTATTCGAAGGCGTACATGGTCGCTCTCCTCAGGCGGCGCGCGACGCGCGCGGGGAATGGATCGCCCGCCACACCCGCTCGGGCGTGGCCGGCATGTCGAGATGCGTGACGCCATACGGCGCCAACGCATCGATCACGGCGTTGATCACGGCGGGCGGCGAGCCGATCGCGCCGACCTCGCCGCAGCCCTTCACGCCGAGCTGGTTGTGGGTGCACAGCGTGGTGTGCTGCGTCACCGCGAATTTCGGCAGGTTGTCGGCGCGCGGCATGCAGTAGTCCATCAGCGAGCCGGTCACCAGCTGGCCGGCGGCGTCGTAGACGCAGCCCTCGTAGAGCGCCTGGCCGATGCCCTGGACGACGCCGCCATGGACCTGGCCCTCGACGATCATGGGGTTGATGACCCGGCCGACGTCGTCGACCGCGGTGAACTTCTCGACCGAAACGGTACCGGTCTGCGGGTCGATCTCGACCTCGCAGATATGGGCGCCGGACGGGAAGGTGAAGTTCTTGGGGTCGTAGAACGCGGTCTCGTCGAGCCCGGGCTCGACCGTGTCGATCGGATAGTTGTGCGGCACGTAGGCGGCCAGCGCGATCTCGCCCAGCGTCTTGGCGCGGTCGGTGCCGGCGACCGAGAACTTGCCGTCCTTGAACTCGATGTCGGCCTCGGCGGCCTCCAAGAGGTGGGCGGCGATCTTCTTCGACTTGGCGACGATCTTGTCGACCGCCTTGAGGATCGCGGAACCGCCGACCGCCAGCGAGCGCGAGCCGTAGGTGCCGAGCCCGAACGGGATCATGCCGGTGTCGCCGTGCACCACTTCGATGCTCTCCATCGGCACGCCGAGCGCGTCCGCGACCACCTGGGCGAACGTCGTCTCGTGGCCCTGGCCGTGGCTGTGCGCGCCGGTCAGCACGCTGATCGAGCCGGTCGGGTGCACCCGCACGGTGCCGACCTCGTAGAGCGCGGCGCGCGCGCCCAGCGAGCCGACCACCGCCGACGGCGCGATACCGCACGCCTCGATGTAGGTCGAGATGCCGATGCCGCGCAGCTTGCCGGCCTTCTCGGAGGTCGCCTTGCGGGCGGCGTAGCCGCTGTAGTCGGCCGCCTTGAGCGCGCTCTCGAAGCAGCCCGGATAGTCGCCGTTGTCGTACTGCAGCGCCACCGGGGTCTGGTAGGGGAAGGCGGTCTTGGGGATGAAGTTGCGCTTGCGGATCTCGGCGCGGTCGAGCCCGGTCTCCTTGGCGGCGATGTCGACCAGCCGCTCGAGCAGGTAGGTCGCCTCCGGCCGGCCGGCGCCGCGATAGGCGTCGACCGGCACCGTGTTGGTGAACACCGCCTTGACCTCGCAATAGATCAGCGGGGTCGTGTACACGCCGGCCAGCAAGGTCGCGTAGAGATAGGTCGGCACCGCCGGCGCGAAGGTCGAGAGATACGCGCCCATGTTCGCGATGGTCGACACGCGCAGGGCCAGGAACTTGCCGTCCTTGTCGAGCGCCAGCTCGCCGTGGGTCACGTGGTCGCGACCATGCGCGTCCGACATGAAGCTCTCGGAGCGCTCGGCGGTCCACTTGACCGGGCGGTTCACCTTGGCGGACGTCCAGGTGACGATCGCCTCCTCGGCATAGTGGTAGATCTTCGAGCCGAAGCCGCCGCCGACGTCGGGCGCGATCACGCGCAGCTTGGCCTCCGGCAGGTGCAGCACGTAGGCGCCCATCAGGAGCCGGATGACGTGCGGGTTCTGGCTGGTGGTGTAGAGCGTGTACTCGCCGGTCGCCCGATTGAACTCGCCGAGCGCCGCGCGGGGCTCCATGGCATTCGGGATCAGCCGGTTGTTGACCAGGTCGATCTTGGCGACCTTGGCCGCCTTGGCGAACGCCGCGTCGACCGCCGCCTTGTCGCCCAGGTGCCAGTCGTAGCAGAGGTTGCCCTTGGCCTCGTCGAACAGCTGGGGCGCGCCGGCTGCGACCGCCTTGGCGGGCTCGCTGACCGCGGGCAGCTCCTTGTAGGTGACCGCGACCTGCTCGGCGGCGTCCTTGGCTTGGCTCAGCGTCTCGGCGATCACGACCGCGACCGGGTCGCCGACATGGCGCACCTTGCCGGTCGCCAGCGGCGGATGAGGCGGCTCGTTCATCGGCGAGCCGTCCTTGCTGTGGATCTGCCAGCCGCAGGGCAGGCCGCCGACGCCGTCGGCCGCCATGTCGGCGCCGGTGAACACCGCGACCACCCCGGGCTGCGCGAGCGCCTTCGCGGCGTCGATCTTGCCGATGGTGGCGTGCGGGTGGGGCGAGCGGACGATGTAGGCGTGGAGCTGGCCGGGGCGATTGATGTCGTCGGTGTAGTTGCCGCGTCCGGTCAGGAACTTGGCATCTTCGCGCCGCTTGACGGACGCGCCGATGAAGCCGTCGGCCATGCTTGCCTCCCTGGTTGGCTCTCCTTGGTTTGAGCTAGCTCACCGGTTGGCCGGAGGCTGCCTGGATCGCCTTGACGATGTTGTGATAGCCGGTGCAGCGGCAGATGTTGCCCTCCAGCCATTCACGGATCTCGCGCTCGCTCGGCTTGGGATTGTTCTTCAAGAGGTCGACCGCGCTCATCACCATGCCGGGGGTACAGAAGCCGCACTGCAGCCCGTGATGCTCACGGAACGCCTCCTGCATCGGGTGCAGCTTGTCGCCGTTGGCGAGACCCTCGATGGTGAGCACGTCGGCGCCCTCGCATTGCACCGCCAGGATGGTGCAGCTCTTGATCGAGGTGCCGTCGACATGCACGACGCAGGCGCCGCACTGGCTGGTGTCGCAGCCGACATGGGTGCCCGTGAGGCCGAGCTTCTCGCGCAGCAGCTGGACCAGCAGGGTGCGCGGCTCGACCTCGGCCGAGACCTTGCGTCCGTTGACCGTCAAAGCGACGCTGGGCATCGATCGAGCCTCCTTTGAATGCGCAGAGACCGGCGCCGCGCGTGTCATATTTCTGCGGTCGGCGACCGGTTGTCGGCAGTCTTACCACTGGCCGGCGGCAGGTCAAGCACGCCGCGGTTCAGCCGGCCGGCGCGGCGGCGCGCCGCAGCGCCAGGGTGCGATAGGTGACCGGCGAGGCGCCGCCGGGCGCTTCGCCGCCGCGCGCGCGCAGCATCTCCCAGCCGGCGGCGGCGATCCGCTCGCGCAGCTCGGCCCACCGCACCACCGGGGCGGCGAACCGGCTGTCCGGCAGGAAATCGAGCGGCTGCTCGTGGATGAACAGCTGGTCGGCGCGGTCGTGGGTCGGCAGGTCGACGATCACGATGAAGCGCTCGGCCACGCGCATCAGCCCGTCGAGCGCTGCGCGCCAGTCGTCGGCGTAGTGCAGCGCCCCGACCGCCAGCGCGACGTCGTAGCGGCGCGCCAAGGCGCCCGCGTCGCCGTCGTGGAACACGGTGTCGGGGAACGCCGCCGCGCCGTAGTCGCACACCGCCTCGACCTCGCGGACGTGCCAATCGATGGCCAGGTCGGGCCACAGCGCGTGCGCGCAGGCATGCAGCTCGCCGAAGCCGCCGCCCCAGTCGAGCACCGACAAGGTGCCTTTGGCACCGCCCGCCTGCGCCAGCAGGTCGGCGAAATCGAGCAGCGGCGCCAGCGCCGGATCGCGCGGCCAGTCGCCCGCCGCGGCGCGCGCGCGCCGCTCGACCGCCTCGACCAGGCGGATGCGCGTCAGGAGCTCGCCGCCCCACACCTCGAGCTCGCTGAGCTTCAGGGGCTCCATCTGGGGCATGCGGTTGACCACCGAGGCGGTGGCGAACTCGGGAAAGCGCCGCAGCAGCATCTGGCGCCGCTCGATCAGGCGCGCCAGGTAGGGCCGGTAGAGGCGCCGCACCACGGTGCCGCCGCGCGGCCCGTGCTCGATCGGCAGCGCGACCGCGAAGCGCCGGTCGCTGTCCTGATAGACGCCGTGGAAGTGGTAGAAGATCAGTTTCTCGTCGTCGCACCAGAACGCGCCGTCGCGCTCGCTCACCTCGTAGAGGTCGACGTTGTACATCGCGACGTTGACGCCCTTGAGGTCGATCACGGCGAGCTCGGAGAACGCGGCCGGCCATCGGTCGA
>Ga0335076_10006989_pt1 | contig 11377 bp, 11 predicted proteins | sample Lox_Sample_25_FD_206717 | JGI IMG/M metagenome (GOLD analysis project Ga0335076, IMG submission 206717) | Soil microbial communities from Loxahatchee National Wildlife Refuge, Florida, United States - Lox_Sample_2.5 | ecosystem: Environmental > Terrestrial > Soil > Wetlands | place: USA... | reverse complement strand
GCTGCAGGACGGCGAGTTCGCCCGACTCGGCGGCAAACGGGATATCGCGGTGGATGTGCGCGTACTGGCGGCCACCAACAAGCCCATTGAGCGCGCGGTTGAGGAAGGGCTGTTTCGCGAAGATCTTTTCTATCGCCTGAACGTGGTGACCGTTCACATTCCGCCATTGCGCGAGCGGCGGGAAGAGATTCCGGTATTCCTTGACTTTTTCCTGCGCAAGTACAGCGAGGCCTACGGCAAGCAGCCCGGGCCGTTCAGCGAGTACGCCGTCAGCCGCATGATGGAGTACAACTGGCCAGGCAACATCCGTGAGCTGGAAAACCTCGCCAAGCGCTACGTGATTGTAGGCAATGAGGCGCAGATCATCCGCGAGCTCTCTACGCACAAGCCGATCATGTCATCCGTCTCGTCGCCCAGGGCAGTTCAGCTTGTTGCCGAAAGCCCAACTCCTGCATCCTCCCCGCTTGCATTCGCCGGCGGTAACGGCAGTTCGGAGTCGCTCTCGGTACTCGAGATCGGCCGCCGCGCCGCGATGCAGGCTGAGCGGGAGGCAATCGAGCGCGTTCTGCAGCAGACTCGCTGGAACCGTCGGCAGGCCGCCAAGATCCTCAAGATCAGTTACAAGGCACTTCTCAACAAGCTTAAAGCTATGGAGGAAGAGCAGAACCAATCTAAGCAGCGCACTGCTTAGAAATGGTATCTGGATGCTCAATCGCTCAACTCCCCCAAAAGCCCAGTCCCTGAGAGTTTGTGAAAATCAGAATCGTCTTCGACGTTAATTCCCTGCCAGCAATAACTTCCAGCTAGCGTTCTGCAAGCATCCGATTGGGGTCTCAATTTGGTCTACGAAGTGCAGCCTTCCTGGGCATCAAAAGAGGCCGTACCAACAAAGTGACTGCAACCCTCTTCCCTGAAGTTCAACTCGTCCGATCTGAGCGTCTCGCCGCAACGTGGCGAGGCGACATCTGACATCGCCTTTCCTGACTTCCCCTCCCTTGCCTCTTTATGAGTGGCCCCCGACGGGGCCACTTTTTTCGACTGTTTCAGTACACTCCGGCGCATGCTTTTCATGGTCATTGAGCGGTTCAAGCACGGCGCTGAGGCGGTCGGCCAGCGCTTTCAGAAGCCAGCCGTATGCTGCCCGAGGGCGTTACCTACCAGGCAAGCTGGATAGATGCGGCGGGTAATCGCTGCTTTCAACTGATGGAAGCTCCGAGCCGAGAATCGCTCGCGCCGTGGATCGCCTGCGGGGCAGATCTGGTCGACTTCGTGGTTATTCCAGTGCTCACGTCGGCCGACTTCTGGGCCAAGGCAAGGCCAAACAATCCCTGAGTCAATTACAATTTAGCTGCGCATGTCCCTCGCCCACCACGAAGCCCTTGCTCTCTTCCGCTCCCATGACCTGATCGGCATCGGCGTGGCGGCCAACGCGGTGCGCCGCAAGCTGCATCCCGAGGGCGTGGTCACATACGTTGTAGACCGCAACATCAATTACACCAATCTCTGCACCGAGTACTGCACATCTTATGTTCCGGTCAAAGGCCCTGGGCGAGAGGAGGGCTACGCGCTCGACCACGAGGTCGTCTACGACAAGGTTCGTGAAACGGTCGATCTGGGCGGCACGGACGTGCTGATGCAGGGCGGGCTCATTCCCGACCTGCCGTTCGAGTGGTACGAAAAACTCATGCGCGGCATCAAGCAGCGCTTTCCGCGCATGCACCTGCACTGCTTCTCCGCGTCGGAGATATTGTTCATGGCCGAAATCAGCGGGCTCTCGCTGCGCACCACCATCGCCCGACTGCGCGATGCCGGCTTGGACTCGATTCTCGGCGGCGGCGAAATTCTCAACGACGAAGAGAGCTACAACGTCGCCCGCCTGAAGTGCCTCACCGAAGACTGGCTGCGTGTTCACCGCACTGCGCACCAGCTCGGCATGCGCACCGCGGCCACGATGGTGTTCGGCCGCGGCGAAAAGCTGGAGCACCGCGTCAACCACCTCCAGCACGTCTACGACCTGCAGGAAGAGACCGGCGGCTTCACGGCTTTCATCCCCTGGACCTTCCAGCCGCACAACACCGCGCTCGGCGGCGAAGCCACCTCGGTGGAATACTTGAAGACGCTGGCCATCGCGCGCCTGTTTCTCACCAACATTAAGAATGTGCAGGCAAGCTGGGTTACGCAGGGCCTGAAGGTCCTGCAGCTCGGGCTGCGCTTCGGCGGCAACGACATCGGCTCGGTGATGCTGGAAGGAAACGCGGTGAGGGCCGCCGGCGTCTCGAATTGCACCACCGAAGAAGAGCTGCGACACATTATCCGCGATGCCGGCTTCCGTCCCGTCCAGCGCGATGCGCTCTACCGTATCTACTTCTTAAACTGAACGGGGCAGGCCGCGAAAGGATCTCAAGTTCGAACGACCCTTGTCCGGAGGAACTGCTACTGGGCTTAGGAGCGCCAGGCCTAGGACGAGACCTCCCGGGCGGTGATTTCGTATTTGAAATTGTCGGGATCGAGACTATCGAGGCGACCATCGTCGGTTTCCGCCTGCGGATACATGAGGAAGCCAACCGGCGCACCGCTCGAGCCCGGCAAAGCGACATCGTGGGAGAAGTTGTAGGCCATCCAGTTCATCTCCCAGGACCCGAATAGCCGCCCGCGAGCCTTCTTCACCATTTCATCATCCAGCGGGCGGTTCCCAGGCGGCTCCTCGAGCACGACCTTGCGCACGTCCGCGGGATCAACCGGCACCCACCCGTGCGCGTTCAGGTACACCTCGGCGCGGCAGTGCTGTGCCTTAGTCACTTTTTCCGTCGCCACTCCGAGGCTCTTGTACCCCAGCTCCGACCCGGCGACCCGAATGCCATACACGTCGCGCGCCGGAAGTCCCGCGGCACGGGCCAGGCCAACGTACAGAGCATTGAGATCGGCGCATTTTCCGCCCAGATCCCGCGACTCCAGCATCCAGCGGATGTCGCCGACGCCGCAACCGCGGGTCTTGGGATTGCGGAAAGTGTTGTCCACAATCCATTCGTAGATGGCGCGCGCCTTGTCGACATCTGTCTTCGCCCCGCTGGTGATCTCCAGGGCCGTCGACTTCACGATGCCGTCGGTCGGCAGTAGCTTGGTCGGTCGCCGGAAATGCTCAAGCTCAGCGCGATCCACCTTGGGCGCGCGGCCCGGCCTGCTCAAATCAACCGCATAGTTCATGGTCGCGACCCGGCTGGTGAGGGTCAGCACCGGTTTCACCCCGGCGGGAAAAGTCGCGGAGACGATTCCGAGTCCGTCTGCCCTGTTCTCGACCATCTCTGCAGCGCCATCCTGCGCGGCAAACTTATTCGAAAATGTCCTCTGAAAGGGCGTCTCCCTGGTGAGCGCTGCCGGCAGCCATACCCGCGTCACTCCTGCAGGCTTCAGGACCTCCACGCGAGTGCTGACTTCAAAAGTTCGCCAATGGTCAGAGGGTGAGTGCTCCGCGAAGAGCCGCCGTGTGCCTGAGAGCGCCAGGCTGGCGCACAACATGCCGGTGGATCGCAGAAAATCACGTCGCTTCATAATCGCGCTCCTATTCATCGAGGCTCGGGCATGTGGTCTCAATAGTAAAAAGAACTGCCGGACCTTTGAGGCAGAGCGGGCTCAGACAAAAAGGTACAGAGCGTTCCCGCACGGCGCATACAATGCACATCTGGCCGAAAAATTTCAATCCAAATCGTCTTGGGCATCGCAACTGCTCACAAGGTTGGCCACCCCCCGCGTTCGTTGCACTGCACCCGTCATTCTAGTTCGGAAATCGGAACGCCGCCATCGGCCTCGGCGCTGCTTGCTCGCCTCTAACATGCGGAAGTATGCTTACCATCCCGATGCGAGCTCGATATCCCCTGCTGGATGTAAGCGTGCGCCCAAAGCTGCCGCCCGGAAGCTGCGCGCTCGCTGTAATGGCCAAGACACCACAGAGGGGATCGGTAAAGACCCGGCTCGTGCCTCCGCTGGATGCCGAAGAAGCGGCGTTGCTCAATATCTGCTTTCTGAGGGATGTGACCGAGTGCATCGCGACGGTTCTGTCAGAAAGCGTGCATGGTTTTGTCGCATACACTCCTGTGGGCAATGAATCGGCCTTCGACGGTTTATTACCGGCCGGGTTTGGTTTACTCCCGCAACGAGGGGCAAATCTGGGGGAACGGCTGCTCCACGCAACCGAAGACTTTCTTTCGGCAGGCTACGAGGCGGTTTGCCTGGTAAATTCCGATAGCCCGACACTTCCAGCGGAGCTGCTTCGCCGCGCCATTGATAAGCTGCTGCCCGCGGGAGATCGAATCGTGCTGGGCCGCGCCGCGGACGGCGGCTACTACCTCATTGGTTCGAAAAGGGTCCATGCGCGGCTCTTCGAGGAGATCACCTGGAGCAGTGCCGTGGTCTTCGACCAGACCCTCGACCGCGCCCGCGGGCTCGGACTTTCTGTCGAAAGCTTGCCCGCTTGGTACGACGTGGATGATCTAGAATCGCTGCGCTGGCTATGCGAAGAACTGTTCGCAGGGGATGCAAGCCGCAACCCTGAAAACCTCGCTGCGTGTCAGGCACCACATACCCGCGCCTACCTTTCCTCACTGATCGAGAAGCGGGGCCGTCACCAACTGGGACTGGAATCGCCGGCGGTTGGAGCGACCTAATGTCGCCGGCCGCGCGGAAACTTGTGCCGCTGGTGCTTCTCGGCTGCCTACTGCTGCTGCTCGTCCAAGTGGGTTTGCGCATACAGCAACAGAACAATCTTCCCTGGTTCGTGGGAGCCGCTCTCGCCCAGGGATTGGTCTACCTTGTGAGTGTGCGCCTGGTGATGGTGGGAAAAAGCCTGCCGGCAGGCTTGCTGGCGGTCCTGTTGTTCGGGATTTTGTTGCGGATCGGTGTTCTTTTTGCCCCTCCCTACCTTTCCGACGACATCTACCGCTACGTGTGGGATGGGCGCGTGCAGGCGGCCGGCATCAATCCCTACAGGTTCGTGCCCGATAGCCCGGAGCTCGAGCGATTACAGGAGGATCTCATTTTTCCTCACATCAACCGCAGCAACTATGCACCGACCATCTATCCGCCGGTGGCGCAAGCCATTTTTCTGGCCGCAACCAGGGTCAGCGAATCGATTACGTGGATGAAAGCGGTGATAATCGGCTTCGAAGCCGTGGCCGTGTGGGCCCTCGTCCGCCTGCTGGTCTCACTGGGATTGCCCAGTGAACGGGTGCTCCTCTATGCATGGAACCCTCTGACCGTCTGGGAATTCGCGGGAAGCGGACATGTCGATGCTGCAGCCATCGCTTTCCTGGTGCTTGCACTTTGGGCGCGCAGACGTAACCGCAATGCGCTCACGGGCGTCACGCTGGCGTGCGCCACCCTTATTAAGTTCTATCCGGCGGCAATCTTTCCGGCCCTGTATCGGCGGTGGGACTGGAAGATGCCGGCTGCCTTCGTGGGCACAGTGTTAGCGGGCTACTTACCGTACGCGAAAGTTGGCTGGCGGGCGCTCGGATTTCTTCCCGGCTATATAGAGGAGGAAGGCTTGAAGAGCGGCGAGCGATTCTACCTCTGGACGCTGCTCCACAAGCTATGGCCGACCGCAAGATTTGACGGCGTCTGGTATGTGGCCATTTTGCTCTTCCTGCTGCTGGCGACGGCGGCCTGGCTCACGTTCCGCCGGCAACGCTCTGACGCAGACTTTCTCCTTCACGCCGCCATCCTGGCGTCGCTCTGTACGGTTCTGTTCTCGCCTCATTATCCCTGGTACTTTGCTTGGGTGCTGCCGCTGCTCGTCTTCTTCCCGCTCGTTCCCATGCTCTATTTAAGTGTGGCCGGATTTCTGCTGTATCAAAGCCGGATCGAGGAGACTCCGGAGTTGCTTTTCCGCATCAACACGTTGCTCTATCTGCCGTTTGTCTTGCTGATTGCCGCTCAATGGCTGTGGAGTCGCTGGCGGTCGCCGGCGCTCGTGCCTGTGGGCATCGCCCCCAATGCGGAGGACCGCAATGGGCGGTGAATCGCGCGCGGCAGGCTCGAAGCACGATCCGCGCCGCTATTTCGAGCAGGCGGGTTCGGAACTGAAGGTCTTGGTTGAATCCGATCCAGTCTGCCTTTATCTGGAAACTACAAATCGGTGCAACCTGCCTTGCACCACGTGTCCCCGCACGTTCGAGGAACTCGAGTCTCCCGCCGATATGAGCTGGGAGCTGTTCACGCGGATCGTGGACCAGTACCCTAGGATCGCGCGCGTCGTCCTGCACGGCGTTGGAGAGCCGCTGATGGTGCGCGACCTGCCGCGCATGGTGGCCTATCTCAAGCAGCGCGGCACGTATGTTTTGTTTAACACCAACGGCACTCTGCTCAACGCTCGCAAAGGACGGGAGCTCATCGAGGCGGGGCTCGACGAACTGCGGGTTTCGCTGGACGCGGCGGAGCCTTCAGCCTTCAAGATGGTGCGCGGCCTGGATCGGTTCGAGCGCATTCTCGACAACGTGTGCTCCTTTCTTCTCTTGCAGCAGCAGATGAGGGTAACCGCGCCGCGAGTCTCCCTGTGGCTCACCGGACTGAAAGAAACCCTGAGCCAGTTGTCTGCCTTTGTGCGATTGGCGCACCAGATCGGAGTGCCTGAGGTTTACCTTCAGCGGCTCGTGTATTTTCCCGACGGCCAGGGGTTGGCGCGTGCCCAATCTGCGCTTTTTGAGGGCCTCACGGCGGAGGATGATGGCTTCGTCCGCGAGGCGGAGGCGCTGGCAGCTTCGCTGGGAGTCAGCTTCAACGCCTCAGGCGCCACCGAACCCGGAACCAGCTTGAAGAAGAAAGATCCCGCGCAGCCGTGGTCGCTCTGCCGGCGTCCGTGGACACTCATGTACTTCACCGCGCACGGCCGCGCTTTGCCCTGCTGCATCGCCCCTTTCTCGATGCGCGGTTATGAAAGTTTCACCCTCGGCGATGCCACTCAGCAGACTCTGGCCGAAATCTGGAATGGCTCTAAATACCAGGAGTTCCGCCGCGCCCTGCAGACCGCCCAGCCGCCCGCATCGTGTGCGAACTGCGGTCTGCGCTGGAGCCTATGAGCGGCGTGTCGCCGGAAGTGAGCGATAAGCCCGCCTCACGCCCGCTTTGGGTCTCGGTGGTTATTCCCGCGCTGAACGAGGAAGAGTCCATCGCTGACGTGATACGCACCATTCCGCATGATGCCGTCAGCGAGATCATTGTGGTCAACAACGGAAGTACCGACCAAACCTCGGACCAGGCGCGGCAGGCAGGCGCTCGCGTGGTCGAGGAACCAAGGCGAGGCTATGGACGCGCCTGTCGTGCGGGCGTGTGCGCGATGTCGCCCCGGTGCGAGGTGGTGGTTTTTCTCGACGGCGACGGCAGTGACTGTCCCGAGCTGATTCCGCGCCTGCTTGCTCCCATCGCGGACGGAACACACGACTTCGTGATCGGTTCGCGTACGCTCGGGCGGCGCGAAGCCGGCAGCATGAACTTCTCGCAGTTACTTGCGGGGAGGGCCGCTGGTCTGATGCTGAGAGTTCTGTACGGGGTGCGGTTCACCGACATGTGCCCCTTCCGCGCCATCCGCCGCGACGCTTTGGAACGCCTGAGCATGCGGGAGGAAACATACGGCTGGAACCTGGAAATGCAGATACGCGCCGCCCGGGCTGGATTGCGCATCTTCGAGCTGCCCGTGGACCACCGCCGGCGAACCGGCGGCAAATCGAAGGTTTCCGGTACATTCATCGGCACTCTTCGCGCGGGAGCGCGAATCCTGTTTACATTCCTCCGCGCAACTTCGGTCGGCAAACAAGGCTAGTTCGACTCGAACACCAAGAAGTAATCGTCCCCGTCCGATTTCACGAAGTCGTATTCACCCACCAACTTGTATCCCGCCTGTCCAGCCTCTCGCGTCACCACGTCCCGGTTCACACCGTGATTCTCGCCATTGCCGTTGCGGTCAATGATGCCGATCCGTGCCTGCGGCCGCAGCGCCTTGCGCAGGTTTTTCAGCAGAACGATCGGCTCGGCCACTTCGTGATATGTCTTCAGCAGGAGGACAGCGTCTACGCTTGCCGGAGGCAGGAGAGGATCGTCCGCCTTACTGAGAATCGTTCGCACATTCGTAACGTACTCGCGGACCACGCGCTCCTTAATGTAGCGGACCGCTTCGGGATTGATGTCTACTGCGTACACGACGCCCGCCGGCGCCGCCCGACGAGCGGCGCGGACCGAGAACCATCCCGAGCCGGCTCCTATATCCGCCACAGTCTTTCCCGGAGCAATACCGAGGATGTCCATCACCCTCTCGACATGAAGCTTCTTGTCACGATCCTCATATTCGAAGATAGAGAAATCGCCGGTGTAGGGCGGGCTCGTCTTGCGCGGCTCGACCTGGTCCCCGGTGGGCGGCGCCTGCTGCGGCATCGAAACCGCGGCCGCGAGTCCCAGCAAGAGGAGCAGGCACCGGCCGATGGTCAAAAGGCGCCGGCGTGGCATCAGTTCAATCACGCGCAATCACGACCGTAGTGCAGGCGCTCTCGCTTTTGGGAAGCTCACGGGCCGGAGCCATGCGGACCTGTAACTTCTGCGTTTCTCCGCGGACGACCGGGCAATAAAAGTCCGGCTGGGAGAGAGCGTTCTGGATGCGCCGCCGGCCGGCGCATCCGCCGTGGCAGGATTCCAGATATGTACACGGCCGGCATGCCTCGGGTACCGTGCGCGCATCGACGTATGGCGGCGTATCTACAAGTCCACTGCCGAGGCCAAGCAGAAGCGACAGCGGCTCTCCTGTTCCCGGCCAGTACACGCACGGCTGCGTGGTAGCGCGGGGCGTGACCCTCACTGTGCTCACTCCGCATCCGCCGTACCGCGGAGGCATTCCCGCCATGGCGCGGACCAGCGGCTCGCCAATGTCGATCACGTCCGTCTCGGCAAACAGCACCCGAAATCCATCCCAGTACTCCTGGTAACTCACGGCATAGAGGTCGGACCGCACGGATTGATAGACATTCACCCGCAGGGGTGCCTGATAACGCTTGACCACGCGCGCAATCTCGGCCAGCCGTTGGTAGTTGGACTTCATCATCACGGCAATAAAAGTGACGGAAATCCCCAGGCGCACGCAGCGCTCTGCCTGTTCGTGAATCAGGGCCCAGTTGCCTGCACCACGCTGCGCATCCTGCTCCGCTTCGGACGGATAATCGAGAGAAAACTCAACGTCGCGGAAGCCGCAAAGCTCGTCATCGCTGAGCACGGCGGCGCTGTGGCCGTTCGAGGTGATGGTGAGCTTCACCGGGAGGGTTCGGAGGTAGACCAATATGTCGCGGAACTGCGGGTGCATGCCGTTCTCACCTGTGCCCAAGTTGACGGAACGGACAGGCAGACTTTCCATCACGGATCGCACCTGCTCCAGGCTTAAGCGATCGACCCGCGATGGATCGCGATAGCAGAACGAACAGGCAAGGTTGCACTCGTTGGTCAGTCCCAGCCCGAGGGCGAAACCTCGGGATGAAGTGGCGGGCCTGATCGTTGCGGGCTGGGCCGCCAGCGTCATAGTGCCGCGTCCTCGCGGGAAGGCTCCTTCGCGGAAACAGCAATCCACTGAGAATAGCGGGCAATAGCAGCGAATTCTGGCCGCGCACCCAGCGCCAGCTCCAAGTCCAACACCTGATCATACGACTCGCCACTCGGCCCTTCCACCCCCACATAATCGGAGAAAACGCGGACTCCGCGTTCGGCGATCACTTCCAGCCCGCTACAGACCATCATGTCGCGGACCTGCGCCGGCGAGAACACTCGGACCGGCTGGCCGAAGAGCGAATCCACGACCGTTTCCGCGGAAAGATTCGCTTGTGCCAGTTTCCAGTCTTCCTTAATCGCTGCTCTCAGGACTTCCCCGGCCCGATTGCGCGCCAGCGCGGAAATCAGCCCGCCACTACGCAGAACCCGCGCGATATCGCAGACCGTCTTGAAGGGATCCGCCACGTACTCAAGCAGGTTGTGGCAAACGACGACGTCGAAAGCCGCATCCTCAAAAAGCTCTGGCAATCGAGCGGCGTCGGCGTGGAGGAACGAGACGCAACCTATCGAAGCGCTGGGCTCTGTTTCCTGCCTCGCAATTCGCAGCATTTCTTTCGAGCTGTCAAGCAGCACTACCTCGAATCCCATCTGCGCCAGCCGGACCGCTGCAAAGCCGGTGCCACCGCCCAGGTCGAGCGCACGTCGCATCGCAGCCGCGCGGGGCAAACAACACCGCAAGTTCTCCCACGCTAACTCCGAGCGCAGTCTGCCGGCCGGGGTCTTCAGGTACGATGCGTACCGGTCCGCGTCGCGAAAGCGCGAAGTATCCAGCATCCGAAGCTCAAGCTCAGGATTCTACCCGCTATGTCTTGCCGCCGGCTGAGCTTACGAAATCAGCCCCACTATCCGCCGCCAGCCTGTGCTTGCAGGCTTTGATTCCTCACGAACCGCAAGGGCATCCAAACCCAGACTGCGTCCGGGTCTGTATGCCACGAACATGATCTGGATCACCACCAGAAAAAAGTAGGTCCAAGGCCACTCGGATGGCAAGCGGTAGAGCCCGAGCCAAAGATTGATGGCCATTAGAGCCCCGACCAGGCCACCCAATCTCGTAAACAATCCCAGCATCAGGCTCACTGCCACCAGCACCTCGCCCGCATACACCTGCGGGGCAAAAAAGTAGAAGTGCGGCAAGACAATCTTCTTAACGAAATCCGCCTGAACGCTGAGTGAGGCGTATTTCGCCATCTCGCCGACCCAGTAGCGCAGCCCGCCGGAACCGTCCGGTTGATCGGTGTAGGTCGGGGGCATCTTCCACAGAGATTGCTGCCACCACAAAGCGCCAATGAACAGTCGCGACAGCCAGTTCCACACGTGGCGCGCCGATCGCTGGCGGGGATCGCGCCGATAATTGAAGATCGCAATCCCGATGCTGGCCAGTAACAGCAGCCAGAAGACGATCGTCGTCCACCCTCCGATGGTCAGGAACGAGAGTGTGTCCGAGAACGGATTCACCTTCATTTCGCGTCCTCCTGATATTTGCCTGCAGGTCTTAGAAAAGCTGTCGTGAGCGGCTATCCTTTATTGCGCCTTCACCCATGTATCTGATCCTGCCAGCTTGGCGGAAACGTCCGAAAAGAAGATCCGCTGCGGTTTGCCAGCGGGCAAAGGCTTGGGTGCGCCGGGCAAAGCAAAAATGGTTCCGCGGTGGTCGAGTGAGACGACCAGCGGGCCGGCCTTCTTGTACTCGACCCACGTCCATATGCCGGTCGGCTTTTCGCTGCCATTACGATGGTAGACCCACGCCTGTAAGCGATTGTCGGCACCAATAAACAGCTCCCAGGTGTCGCCCGGCGTGTAGCCC
>Ga0335076_10006988_pt1 | contig 11377 bp, 10 predicted proteins | sample Lox_Sample_25_FD_206717 | JGI IMG/M metagenome (GOLD analysis project Ga0335076, IMG submission 206717) | Soil microbial communities from Loxahatchee National Wildlife Refuge, Florida, United States - Lox_Sample_2.5 | ecosystem: Environmental > Terrestrial > Soil > Wetlands | place: USA... | reverse complement strand
CCATGATGACGCCGCCTTTGAGCATCTGGGCGAGCCCCTTCTTGGTGGCCCAGGTGGAGGTCTCGGCGGTCATTGGCGGGATCCAATCCTTGACTACGACGGGGAGATGGAGTCGCTGCCGTTGCGACAGCGTCCCTCCTTGCGCATCCGGATTATACCCGGGCCACCCGGGACCCCCGCCCTGCCGGCCACGATTGCCCGAGGGGCGGACCCGCGCGGTGTGGAGTGGCGATGGCCGGCGGTCGCAGGGCTGCTCGACTCGATCCGGTCGCCCGGCCGCCAACAGGCGTAGATTCGGGCCATGCCAGAGGCGACCCTGACGGAGATCTGCGACGAGGTCGTGGCCTGCAGCCGATGCCCCCGGCTGGTCGAGTGGCGGTCGGAATCGGCCGCGCACCCGCCAGCGCGGTTCGCCCATGAGGCGTACTGGGCCCGGCCGTTGCCCGGCTTCGGCGACCCCAGGGCCACGATCCTGCTGGTCGGTCTGGCGCCCGCGGCCCACGGCGGAAACCGAACGGGGCGAATGTTCACCGGCGACCGCTCCGGGGAGTTCCTGTTCGGAGCGATGCATCGGACCGGGCTGGCCAGCCGGTCGACCTCGGTCGCGGCCGACGACGGGCTCGAGCTGACCGGCGCCTACGTATCCGCGGTCGTGCGCTGCGCCCCGCCCGACAACAAGCCGACGCCACAGGAACGCCAGAACTGCCTGCCCTTCCTGGTCCGGGAGATCAGGGCGCTGACCGAACTCCGAGTCGTCGTCGCCCTGGGTGGGTTCGCCTGGGATGGTGTCCTGCGGGCCATGGGCGAGGTCGGCTTCAGGCCGCCGGCCAGGCCCGACTTCGGCCATCTCGCCGAGGCCACGATCGGACCATACGTGCTGGTCGGCTCCTATCACCCCAGCCAGCAGAACACCTTCACCGGGCGACTGACGCCTTCGATGCTGGACGCGGTGATGTCGCGGGCCCGCGAGCTGGCCGGCCACGCCTGACTCCGGGGCCGGATCGGGCCCGCGGCCGGGCGGCCGCTCCGGCTTCGTTCGCTAGCCGGGGCGACTCCGAACGGGACCCTTGGGTGCTTTTCGGGGCCGAACGACGGCCTATCATGCGTGCCCATGAGCGAAGCTCGTCTGCTCCTCGTCGACGACGACGAGACTCACCTCGAGGCGCTGGCCGATCGGCTCGGTGGCGACGGCTTCCAGGTGACCCGCGCCGGCAGCGGCGCCGAGGCCCTCGAGCGCCTGGACGAGGCCTGGCCTGACCTGGCGATCATCGACCTGATGATGCCCGAGATGGACGGCCAGACCCTCGCGGCCCGGATCAAGAGCCGGGCCGACATCCCGATCATCGTCCTCTCTGCGGTGGTCGCGGCCGACAGCAAGGCGGATCTCATCGCCCATTTCGCCGAGGACTACGTCACCAAGCCCTACGACTACCTAGAGCTGGTGGCCCGGATCAGACGGGTCCTGCGCCGTCTCCACGATCAGATCCCGGTCGAGGAATTGAGCCTCGGCGACGTCACGCTCATCCCGCGCAAGCGCGACGCGATCGTCCGCGGCCGGCACGTGTCGCTCTCCCCGACCGAATCGCGATTCCTGGCGACCCTGGCGGCGGGCATGCCGAAGGCGGTCTCGACCGATCAACTGCTCCACAAGGTCTGGGCGGATTCGGACGCGGTCGACCCCGCCTACGTCTGGGTGACGGTGCGCCGGCTCCGCCAGAAGCTCGAGGTCGACGCCAACGATCCCCACCACCTGCTCACCGACCCTGCCGGGGGATACCGCCTCGCGGCCTGGGAATGGCGCCTCGGCACAGGCGGGGCCAAATCCTGATTCAGAGCGCAACCACCCCAAGGGGCGGGATTCGGACAGGACGATGTGCGGCACCAGGGCATCAATTGGTACCGGCGGCGATCGACAAGCGCAATTCGAGCCCGGATCGGGCACGCCGGGGCCCTCTTGGTTATGGTGTCTGCAAGGCGCAGCAACTACCCTCTATCACCTCGCATCAGGCGACGGGCTGGAATTGGGAGCCGAGATGAGATCACGCCGGAACACGACGAGACGCCGCCGGTCGCGCGGGCAATCGCTCGTTGAGTTCGCGATGGTCATACCGATCTTTCTGACACTGTTCTTCGCCATCGTGGAGTTCTCCTTCCTGTTCACCTCCTACCTGTCGGTCGGATATGCAAGCCATGACGCCGCTCAGCTGGCCGCCACCTACGGCAATACGGTTGGCGCTGACGCAGCGATCCTGCAGCGCATCGACAACGACATCCAGGCGCCCGCGGACGCCAATCGCATCAAGTCCGTCGACATCTTCTGGGTCAACACGGCGACGTCTAACGCCGCCTCGCAGGCCGACGAGATCTACGTCTACGACGGGGGCCACCACCAGTTCACGATGCCGGACGGCTCGACGATCTATCTGCCTTTCGTCAACACGACGAACGACTACCCGGCCGCCAACAGGTGCAACGTGAACGGCGGGGTCAGCTGCGTGGCCGGTCACCAGACGGTCGACACGATCGGGGTCAAGATCACCTATCAGTACACCTGGGTGACGCCCTTCCCGCAGCTGATCGGCGGGGCGGGCAGCGGACCCCTGATCACCCAGATCAACATCATGCGGCTGGAGCCGGTGCTGTGAGACGCCTGTTCGGACGAGCCCGCCAGCGCGGCCAGTCCCTCGTCGAGTTCACCATGATCCTGCCGATCGTCCTGACCATGACGATGTCGATCGCCGAGTTCGGAGTCGCGTTCGGCACCAACATGAGCATGGAAGAGGCCACCCGCGAAGGAGCTCGCGTCGGGGCGGTCCTGGTCAACGGGGCCTCGAGCTTCGGCTGCCCCGGCTACACCGGAGCAGCCAACGTCGATCCGCAGATCGTGGCCGCGGTCCAGCGGGCCATCGAGTCGCCCGGTAGCGGCATCTCACTGGCGCACGTCGACTGGATCCACATCTACAAGGCCGACGCCAACGGCAACCCCGTCGCGGGCACCATCAATGAGTGGACCGTGGCGCCGACTCTCGGCACCGGCCCGACCGTATGCGGCGTCCACCTCGACTTCGTCCAGGGGATGGTGGGCTGGCCGGCGGCAGGCCGCACCAGCACGCTGCCGGCAACGTCGATCGGCGTGAGCGTCAAGTACGAATACCAGCTGTTCACGCCACTGTCGGCGCTTACCGGCCTCTTCGGCGTCCACACCATAACCATGGTTGACTCGACGTCGATGGCCCTCGAGCCAACTTCATGAGGAACACGGCTATGCCTCTACATCCTCGCGTCCTGCTGCGAGCCGGGATCAACACGATTCGCCGCGCCGCCGGAGCGGATCCGCTCGACGAGAAGGCGGGAGTCGGCGAGGACATCAAGCAGGCCGGCCAGATCGTGGTCATCTTCGCGCTCATGCTCACAGTCCTGATCGGGCTCGTGGGCATCGCCATCGACACGACCTACGCCTGGCGTGAGGCCCTGATCGTCCAGCGCGCCGCCGACGCCGCGTCGCTCGCCGGCGTCGTCTACATGCCGGGCGACTTCACCGACGCCTCTTCGACCGCGATCGCCGAAGCGGCCATGAATGGCCTGCCTTCGGTGACCGGTACGACCGTCACGCCCGCCAGGGTCGCCAGCGACCCGCGCGAACTCCAGGTCACGATCACGACCCACGTGCCGACCTTCTTCAGCCGGATCTTCGGCATCGACTCGTTCACGGTCGAGCGCTCCAGCAAGGCCGTCTACATCCTGCCGGTGCCGATGGGCAGCCCGGAGAACTACTACGGCAGCTTCGGTCCGTATAAGGTGAACGGCTCCAACGTGGCACTCACCGGTCCCAGCGGCCAGACGCTCAACGCCCGGGGCTTCTGGGGATCAGTGCTGACCCAGGGCGCGGACATCGTCAACGGCGACGCCTACATGCCGAAGTACAACGGCTCGGGCTCGAACCCCAACCCGCACGACTCGACCAACTACTACAACTACGCCGTCTGGATGCCGCCGGGCTCGACCGGAGGCCGGGTCTGGATCTTCGACCCGGGGTTCTGCGACACGGACCAGACCCAGGGCACCGGTGAGACCTGGTTCAGCGGCACGGGCGGCGTCAGCACCTGGTACGAGCTGTACAACACCAACAACCAGCCCTACAACCTGGCTGCCCAGACCCTCCTGGGTACGTCCGGCTCGCTGTTCACCAACGAGTCGTACAGCGACAGCACCGAGGGCGGCAGCGGCGGGTCCTCCTGCCGCAACATCGCCCAGACCACCAACGGTGAGTACTACCACGACAAGTGGTGGGAGCTGACCGGCCCGCAGGGCGCGAACCAGACCCTCAGCGGCGGCGCGGCCGGCACGACCTACCGGATCCACGTGACCACCGACCCGGGCAACACCAGCCAGGACAGCGTCAACGGTCAGAACAACTTCGCCATCTTCGCCTCCGACACCGGATCCTCGCCTGAGGTCTATGGCATCGGGGCCATGCAGATGTACACCCCGCTCCCTGGCAACTCCGATTCGACGTTCTACCTGGCCCAGATCGATCAGCAGTCCGGTGCCGGCAAGACCGTCGAGATCAGCCTCTGGGACCCGGGCGACACGGGCAGCCTGACGGCGGCGCTTTCCATCGACCAGCCGACCGCGGCCGGCTGGTCGCCCATCAACTTCACCTGGACGGCGGAGAAGGTCGCGAGCAGCGGCGCCAACTGCAACGGGAGCTCGGCCGGCTCGGTCAGCTCGGTCACGACGTCGTCCGGCGGGACGCACATCTTCAACGGCTGCTGGCTGACGCTCGACGTCGTCATTCCAACCACCTACACCGCCCCTCAGAGCGGCTGGTGGAAGATCAACTACCACATGAGCAACGGCTCCGGTAACTCCACCGACGAGACCACGTGGCAGGTGTCCATTCGAGGCAACCCGGTCCACATCGTCGGCTGACGGCCTGAAGACGCGCAACGACGCCCCGGGACAACCCGGGGCGTCGTTCGTTTCCCGGGCCGTGCGCACGGCTCATCCGGTCCGTGCTCCGGCCGGATGCCGGCGCTTCAGGAGACGAGGCCCCCGCTCTGTTAGGATGAGCCCATGGAGGGCGTGGTACTGGTCCTGAATCAGAACTATGAGCCGCTCAACGTGTGCAACCTGCCGCGTGCCTTCCGGATGGTGTTCGGCGAGCGAGCCGAGGTGCTCGAATACGACCACCAGATGGTCCGGACGCCGCGGGCCGACTACCCCGCGCCCGCCGTGATCCGGCTCCAGCACCAGATCCGCCGGCCGCGGCCCCGAGTCAAGCTCACCCGCCGCGAGGTCTTCCTGCGCGACGGCTACACCTGCCAGTACTGCGGCCGCCAGAGCGGCGATCTCACGCTCGACCACGTCTTGCCCCGCCATCGAGGCGGAACCCACACCTGGGACAACCTGGTGACGGCCTGCAAGACCTGCAACCACCGCAAGGGCGGGAAGCTCCTCGAAGAGGCGAAGCTCCGGCTGGCGCACAAGCCGGTTGAGCCGCGCTGCGACGTGTACTCGGTTTTCACTCCGTACCTGCGCGACGACCGTAACGAAAGCTGGCGCTCGTACCTGTTCCTTGGCCACTGAGCCGCCGGCGCCCGACACTAGCCCGGACCTGCGGCCCGATCCGTTCGGCGGCCCCCAGCCTCCCATCCCACCGGCCGTGGCGGGGCTCATGGCCACTCTCCGGCGGGCCGACCATGCCGCCTATGTAGTCGGGGGCTGCCTTCGCGACACTCTCCTGGGCCGCGACCCGGCCGACTGGGACCTAGCCACCGACGCCCGGCCGGAGGAAGTCGTGGCCCTGTTCCCGAGGGCGCTCTACGAGAACCGCTTCGGGACCGTGGTCGTGCGGCGAGCCGGGGCGCAATACGAGATCACGGCCTTTCGCCGCGATACCTCCTACTCGGACTTCCGGCATCCGGACGCGGTCGAGTTCGGAGAGTCGATCGAGGAAGACCTGGCCCGGCGCGACTTCAGCGTAAACGCCATGGCCTGGGGGGCGCCCGCAGGCGGCGAGGCGGCACTTGTCGATCCCCACGGAGGTCGGGCCGACCTGGGTCGCCGGCTGCTGCGGGCCGTCGGCGACCCGGATCGGCGCTTCGGCGAGGACGCCCTGCGGATGGTCCGCGCGGTCAGGCTGGCCGCAACCCTCGAGTTCGAGGTCGAACCCGAGACGTTCGCCGCGATCGGCCGTAACGCCGAGCTGGCCGGTCATGTCTCGGGCGAGCGGATCTGCTCGGAGCTGCTCAAGCTGCTGGCCGCGGACCGGCCGTCGATCGGCTTGAGGCTGATGGCCGGGTCGGGGCTGCTCCAGGTGATCGCCCCGGACCTCGCCCGTCAGCGTGGCCTTGGCCAGAACAAGATCCCGGGCGAGGACCTCTGGGATCACACCCTCCGAACGGTAGACGCGGCTCCGAACCGGCCGATCGTCCGCCTCGCGGCGCTGCTCCACGACGTGGGCAAACCCGACACTCTCGACGACGGCCCGTTCCGCGGCCATGAAGCTGTCGGGGCGGCGATGGCCCGAGACTTCCTGGCGCGCCTCCACGCTCCTCGGGCCCTTCAGGAACAGGTCGCCCATCTGGTCCGGCACCACATGTTCGCCTACGGACCGGGCTGGGGCGATGCGGCGGTGAGGCGCTTCATACGGAACGTCGGGCCGGGCTGTGTCGACGACCTGCTGGCCCTCCGGGCCGCCGACAACGTCGGCAGCGGCCACGAACCCGACGCCGGCAACCTCGCCGAGCTGGCGGCCCGCATCGAGGTGGAGATGCGCGCCAACCTGGTGCTCGGCCGCGGTCAGCTGGCCATCGACGGGCGCGACCTGATCGAGCTCGGCATCCCGCAGGGCCGTCTCGTGGGCCGGCTCCTCGACGACCTGACCGAACGGGTCGTGGCCGAGCCAGCTCTCAACGATCGGGCTATCCTGCTCGACCTGGCCCGTCAGGCGATATCCAAGCGCGACATAGAGCAGAATCGGGCTTGGTGATGCCCACGCCCGAGGCGACCTGATGTTCGAGCTGTTGCTCCAGGCCGACAGAGCGCTGGCGGACGGTGCGCTCGACCAGGCCGAGCGGACCTACTGGCAGCTCATAGAGCTCGACCCCAAGAACGCGATCGCGCTCGCCGGCCTCGCGCGGGTGGCTCTCGAGCGCGGCGACGAGAAGGCCGCTCGGAAGTATGCCGACCGCGCCCTTGGCCTCGACCCCGACAGCTTCGCCGCGAGGCGCGTGCTCGACAGCCTGGCCCACGCCGGTTCGAACCCCGCCGGGGACGATCTCATGGCCGCGCCAATGCTCGCGGCCGAGCGCCTCGAGGCGCTGAGTCGCCGGCGGGGGACCGAGGCCGGAGCGACCACGCACGTCGAGCCCGCCGCCGACGCCGCGAGCGAGCTCGACGCCGAGCCGGGCGAGCCCGCCCAGAAGAAGGTTTCGGGTGCCGCCAGGCACGCCGCCGCGAAGACTGCCGGACCCGAGACGGTGGAGGTCATTGGCAAGGCGGGTCGAGACAGCCGCGGCCGGACCAGCCCCGACCAGATCGGGGCGCTGCCGGCCGAGCCGCTGCGCGAGCGGCGCAAGGCCGGACGTCTGGCCGCCGCCGCGGCGGCCGCCGCGGCGGCGGCCCGCGAGCCGGTCCGGACGCGCCACGAGCCCCACCACGCCATGCCGATCGGACGGCGTTACTTCGAGCCGTCGGACCTGGCACCGGGCTCGGACGCCGGGTTCTCCGAAGCCGAGATGGCGGCCGCGGTCGAGGCGGTCGACGCGGTCGACGAACCCGCCCTCGCGCCCAGCCCGACGTCTCATTCGAAGCCGGCCGCGGAGCGCGACGCCGGCAGCCTGGAGGAGCTACTGGGCGCCGTCGAGGCCACCGGCCCGGACGAGAGCGTCGCACTGAGGCTGGCCGTCGTATCCGAGACCCTGGAGCGGGAGACGGCCGAGCTTGACGCGGCCGGCCTCGACGTCGAAGCCGAGGAGGCGTTCGAGGAGGCCGACGCGTTCGAGGCCGCCGAGGCGATGGCCGCGTCGGGCCTGAACGCCGGGCCGATCGGGACCGGGCCGCGGCCCACCTACCTCGTCGGGATCGGGGATGACCTCGACGCCGCTAGCGCCGCAGCCGACACGGCCGCCGATGATACTGCGGAGGCCGACGCCGCGGAGGCCGACGCCGCGGAGGCCGCAGCCGCGGCCGAGGCGATGCATCAGGTCTCGAGCGCCGACTCCGACGTCGCGATGGCCCGGTCGAGTCCGCGCTCCAGGTCCCAGCTCGAGACCGCGGACGAGCTCACGGACGGCCCCTCGGAGCAGGAGGCCGAGGCCCAGGCGCTGCACGAGGCCCTCTCCCAGGTGCTCTCCGGCGAAGGGGCCGCGGGCTCCCCCAAGGGCCCGCCGGATGCCGGGGTCGCGTCCTCGGCCAGCGCCGAGGCGACTCGAGAGCCCGCCGGCGATGCCGCGTCGGACGGCGACGCCGGGCCGCAGGCCCAGACCGAAGCGCCCGGGGTCGAGGCCACGACCGAGCCGAAACGCCGGCGCGGAATCCTCGGGCGCATCAGAGGAGGCTGACCATGACTCGACCCGCGCTCGAGCCCCGTACGGAGTCAGTGGCATGATCCCGCCCTTCAGACACAAGAAGCCCGTCCCGCCCCCGGCCGACCCGAACGACTGGCGGCCGCAGCGATTCGGCGGTAACTACCGGTCGATCCGGGACGCCATCGTGGAGCCGAGCTGGGGCGGCGTCCGGGTTCTCGCGCGCTACGACGGCGGCGTGACCCTTCTGGCGGACGAGGAAGGCGTCGACTGCACGGCCGAGTTCGGGGCCGTGGCCGAGGCCATCGCGGCCGGCGCCCGTGCCGGCGACCTGATCCTGGACGGCTTCCTGACCGTCGAGGCGACTCAGATCGTCGCCGGCAGGCCGCTCGTCGAGATCGAGACGCCGGGCCGCGGTCAGATAATGACCCAGTGGATCCTCGGCAACCGCATCGGACCCACGCCCGCTACGCCCCGGCCGCAACTCGACCCTGATCGGCCGATCGCCTTCGTGGCAGTCGACCTGCTCCGCATCGACGGCACGAGCCTGCTCGACGTGCCGCTCCTCGAGCGCAAGCGCCTCCTCGACGGCTCGCTGGCACAGGGCGAGTACGTTCGGATAACGCCGTACGTCCGGCCGCCGATCGGTAACTTCCTGGCCACCTGGCGCGGCATGGGCTTCACCGAACTCGCCTACAAAGCAGCCAACGGCCGCTACACGCCCGACCTCAACAACGAGACCTGGTCGCTTGTGGCGATACCGATGAAGTAGAGCTGTTCGGGAAGCCCGGTCAGCCGGGCCCGCCGGGCAGAGGCACGGTCTCGGCCGGGTTGTGGTAATGTCCGCTCGCCTTGGATACCAACCAGCCACCAACCGACAACATCGAGCCGGTAGCGAACGGGGGCGAGCCGCCGGCGGACGCAACCGACAAGGCCGCAGTCACTGCGGAAACGCCGGCCACCACCACCGAGCCAGCTGTGAAGGCGAGGCACGGCTCGCCGTCGCTGGCGGCCCTGCTGTCGTTCATCTGGCCGGGGCTCGGCCAGCTCTACGTCGGCAACCGCCGCCTGGCGCTGCTCTTCCTGTCGCCCACCGTCCTGCTCGTGGCCATCATCGCCTACCAGCTGCGTCAGGGGATCGTGGTCTTCGCGGCTCGTTTCGCCGACCCGGCGTACTGCATCGGCGCTTTGATCATCGTGATCCTGATCGCGCTCTGGCGGATCGCCGCCGTCGCGCACGCCTACGTCGCCGGCCGTCACGTCCACAGTCGCCGCTTCCTCGACAGGGCGGTCGTGGCGTTGCTGGTCGCCGTCGTGGTGGTCACCCACGGCTTCAGCAGCGTCGTCCTGGCGAACGCCTACACAGCCACTTCGAACGTCTTCAGCTCCGACAACGGACTACTCGGCGGCGATCTGGCGACTCCGATTCCGAGCGCGACGCCTATCCCGACACTCGGTCCCACGCCGTCGCCGACCCCGGTCCCGACCGCGGCCTCGGACGGTCGCGTGACGATGCTGTTCACCGGCGTCGACTCGGCCGCCGGCCGCGACACGCGTTCGTACGATTCGCTGATGGTCGTCAGCTACGACCCCACCGCTAACACCATCCAGATGATCAGCATCCCCCGCGAGATAGCCGCGTTCCCGTTCTATTTCGGTGGTCGCGACCACGCCGCGGACTGGATCACCTACCTGCCCAACTACGTCCGGAGCGGTCACATCAAGGGCTCGCCGGATAGCCCTTACATGACCCTCGTCAACGAGATCCAGTACCTCATCGGCGTCCACATCGACTACTGGACGGTCATGGACCTCAACGGCTTCGTCAAGATGATCGACGCCCTGGGCGGCATCGACGTCGACGTCCCGTACCTCATCGATGACCCGCTGTACGACTGGCTCGACGCGAAGCACTTCGGCGTCGTCATCCAGCCCGGATGGCAGCATCTCAACGGCGCCTACGCCCTGGCCTTCGCCCGGTCCCGCCATTTCGCCGGCGGCAACGACTACAAGCGCGCCGCCCGACAGCAGCAGGTGATGATGGCGCTCCTGGCCAAGATGGCCAAGCCGGGCGCGATCTTCCAGCTCAACAACCTGATCGCCCAGGTGGGCTCGAGCGTCCAGACGGGCTCGACCAACCCGGCCAAGCCGTTCGAGCCGAGCATGGTCGCGGACTACATCGCCGACGCCGAGAACGTGCCGAGCGCGAACTTCACCCAGCTTGTCCTGGGTCCGCCCTACACCAGCTCGATCCCCCCCTCGCTGGCCAACGGCAAGGCCTCGATCTGCATGAGCGTGCCGATGCTGGCCGCCGAGTCGATCAAGCTCTTCGGCGCCGACAGCCTCTACTACGGCAAGCCGAAGCCGGCGAACAGCTGCCCGTAGCCGGCTCGCTTCGGTCGCCCACCCCGCTCGGCCGATCGCTCCGAAGCGGGGCATCTCCGGTCCCAGACCTAGACCGACGGCGCCTCTGCCCTTGCGGAGGCGGCGCCTGCCGCCAGCCGCCGCGTGCCCAGCGATGCCGGTAGCACCGTCAGGCAGCCCGCGGCGACGATCGCCGCGGCGACGGACGGCGACAGAGCTCCGGTAGCCAGCCCGAGCGACGCAGCCGCGGCCGGCATCCCGAGCTGAGCGGAGGCAGCCAAGCCGTAGGCGCGCCACATCTCCGGCGCGGAGACGCGAGCGGCAACCAGGTGGGCCAGCAGCGCCGCCAGAGCCAGGATCACCGCCAGGCCGATCGCCCGCGGATCGGCGCCCAGGGCCCGAAAGTCCAGCTCCGCGCCCAGCAGGACGAAGAACGCCGGGACGAAGAAGCCCTCGGCCAGCCCCGACAGCTGGACCTCGAG
>Ga0335076_10006986_pt1 | contig 11379 bp, 8 predicted proteins | sample Lox_Sample_25_FD_206717 | JGI IMG/M metagenome (GOLD analysis project Ga0335076, IMG submission 206717) | Soil microbial communities from Loxahatchee National Wildlife Refuge, Florida, United States - Lox_Sample_2.5 | ecosystem: Environmental > Terrestrial > Soil > Wetlands | place: USA: Florida... | reverse complement strand
GAGGTATCGTTCGTGCCTACGATGTTCGCAACGGCGCTCTTCGTTGGACTTGGGACCCCATTGCTCCGTGGGCTTATCAAACCAATCCGCGCACTGGGGCGGGCAATGCATGGTCCACGATTTCCGTCGATCCAGAGCATGGGCTGGTGTTTGTTCCGACCGGAAGCGCCAGTCCCGACTATTACGGTGGCATCCGCAAGGGCGATAACAAGTGGGCGAATTCCGTAGTGGCGCTGAAAGGCTCGACCGGCGAATTCGTGTGGGGATTTCAGGTGGTTCATCACGATTTGTGGGATTATGACGTAGCGTCTCAGCCCACATTGTTCGCATGGAAAGATGGAACGCCGGCCATCGCGGTCACCACCAAGATGGGGCGTGTATTCGTGCTCAATCGCCTTACGGGCGCTCCCCTTTTGCCGGTTCATGAAGTCCCGGCGCCAAAGAGCGACATTCCAGGAGAAGAAGCATGGCCGACCCAGCCCGTTTCCACCATTTCGATGGTTCCAGAGAAACTCTCGCCTGAAGATGCCTGGGGAAAGGACGCGGAAGAACGCCAGTGGTGTTCGGACAAAATAAAAGCGGCACGAGCCGGGGAAATATTCATCCCTCCCAGCTTGCAAGGTACGTTGGTCTATCCGGGAAATGTTGGCGGGGTGAACTGGGGCAGCGCCGCATACGATCCGCAGCGGCATTTGCTGTTTGCGGATAATAATCGGCTGGCATTCTTCGTCAAGCTGATTCCCCGCGACGAATTCCAAGGTGCACGAGACAAGGCTGCCGATTCGGACCGGCTTCACGGAGAATTTGCCCGCCAGACGGGAGCGCCGTTTGGCATGTTCCGGACACCGCTGTTGGCGCCCAGCGGTCTACCCTGCACCGCTCCTCCCTGGGGCACCCTCACAGCCGTAGATTTGTCTACCGGCAAAATTACCTGGGACGTGCCGCTAGGCAGTTTCATTCCCGGTGGAAATACCGGCACGATCAATTTGGGCGGCCCCATCGTCACGGCGGGCGGGTTGGTGTTCACCTCGGCGACGATGGACAAGTACCTTCGTGCGTTTGACTCCGACTCGGGCAAGGAATTATGGAAATACGAACTTCCCGCCGGCGGCCAAGCCACCCCGATGACCTACACGATGAATGGCAAGCAATATTTAGTGATCGCCGCGGGAGGACATGGCAAGCTCGGCACCAAGCAAGGCGATTACGTCCTGGCTTTCACTCTGCCGTGATCATTAACCGGAAGTTAGTTTGCGCGAAAGGGATTCGAGACTCGCAAATCACCAAAGCGTTGGCCATCTTGAAGGTCTTCGCTGTAAAGAACTTCACATTCGCCTTGGATTGATGAAGCAACGATCAGTGAGTCGTACCAGGACAATTTGAATTTGTTCGCAACCCGCAGAGCATCTGCGTACAGCGCCTGTGAGGAATGCACGGTGAGCAACGGACGGAAAATAGTGGATAGATATTGCTCCGCATCGGAGATGCTCATGGGCTCCGCAAAGCGGCGAAGAGCGACGTTAAAGAATTCCTGAACCACCTGATAACTAACGATCCCGTTGCGAGTCCGAATCGCTTCGCGGATCAACTCCGTGGCTCGTTGCGCCTTTCTGGGAGCAGACGCATCGAAACAGTAGACAAAAACATTCGTATCCAGGAAAAATCTAGCGCTCATTCATCATGTCTCGGCTGAAGCGGCCTCCGGATTTAACGTGCTTGAGCCGGCGCATCAAGGCGTCAAATTCCTGGGAGCTGCCGTTGCGGCTCGTGAGTTGTTCAAGCCACTCGCGGAAGATGGCGTTGAGGGTTTTATTTTGCGATTTAGCGATGAGGCGGGCCTGCTCGATGAGGTCGTCGTCGGCGCTAAGGGTTACGTTTTTCATACTGAGTTAGTGTACACGATTTTCGTGTTGGCGCAAAGTAGGACTTTAGGCTATTTTGCTCGCTTGCTAAACGCTCGGGCACGGCCGAAACGAGGACCAGTCGATTCCGCGCTGAAATTCCTCATCTGGCGGAAACACAGTTTTGAACGTGAACGCAAACTGCGTGGGTCCGTGGCGATCCAAGTGGGTCAGCCTTTTTTTGGCTTCATCGATGCCAGGAATATGACCCGGGGGCACCCACCACAACGCCGTGTACGCGCTGGCGAATTTTTCGAACCACAGGTGTCGCTGCTTGAGCAGTTCTGCATGAGCAGTTTTGTAGACATAGTGGTTCAACGTCTCGATGGTCTCCCAGACGGACATGTTCAGGAGGATTTGGTCATCGTCGTATGGCCTGAAATACGTGGCGTTCCCCTCCCCCGTTTGCAAGCGCCACACAAACCCGGCGCTGCGGTCTGCCAGCGCGTTGATCTCGCCGAGACGGTTCATGAAGCCCGCCATTACCTGTCCATCGAGAGGACCTTTGACCCTGCCGATGTTTACTTGAGCGATGTGGTACATGGTTAGCTCCCTCGCAGCTTCCCCCAGAGGAGATGCAGAACAGGCGCGAAATTCTCGTATGCGGGACGCAGCTCGACAAGGGAAAATTTGGCGCTCAAATAAAGCCTTAAAACTCAGTCATAGAATGTCTTGGCTCTTTGGTTTCGTTGACCGCGCACCCACCACTCCCCTATAATTTTCATGCAGGTTATCCGCAAATAGCCCGCCGGATTACCACAGGGTGATTCCAGAAATTTCCGCAAACGGTGCGGGGTAAAAGCTGCAATTCGTCCATTGCGCGTGATTGGCGCAATTTCCGGCGTTGAAAAGGCGCGGGAATCTGTAACAAGGGAGAAGGTGACATGGCGGAAGCCACTTGCCGCAAAGAACTCGACTTGGAAATACCGGCAGAAGAGGTAAGCAAAGCCACAGAAAAAGTGGCCAAGGACTTCGCGAAAGTTGCGCGTGTGCCGGGCTTTCGGCCGGGCAAGGCTCCCATTTCATTGATCAAGAAGCGCTTTGCCAGCGACATTAAGGGCGAAGTTTTGCAGACGCTCGTGCCGGAGCACGTCGAAAAGGCCGTCAACGAGCAGAAGCTCACGCCAATTTCCCAGCCGCAGGTGGACAAACTTGAATACAACGAAGGCCAACCGCTGAAGTTCCGGGCTTCCTTTGAAGTTCTACCGGAATTCGCGCTTGGTGATTACAAGAACCTAGAAATTGAAATGCCCGAAATGACCATTACTGACGAAAGCGTCGCCAATACTCTGGCGGAAATGCAGCAGCGCGCGGCAACTTTTGCGCCGGTGGAAGACCGCCCGGTGCAGAACGACGATTTTGTTCAAATCAAATTGTTGGGCAATCCGGAAGGTGGCGGCGAACCCTTGCAAGCCGAAAGCGTGCTTTGTCACGTCGGCGCGGAAGAAACCATGGAGCCGTTCAACGAGAACCTGCGCGGCGCCCACGTGGGCGATCACAAGAATTTCGACGTGGAATATCCCGCCGACTATCCCGACGCCAAGCTGGCCGGCAAGAAATTCAACTATAGTGTCGACGTCCTCGGGATCAAAACCAAAAAGCTGCCCGAAATCAACGATGAGTTCGCCAAGGATGTCAGTGACGCCACCTCATTGGACGAGCTGAAGAAGAAAGTGCAGGAAGGGCTGGAGCACGAGCGCGATCACCGGCAAAAGGAACTGCAGCGCGAGAAAATTATTGCTGAACTCGTCAAGCTTCACGATTTTCCGGTGCCGGAATCCCTGGTGGAGCATCAAATGGATGTGCGCTTGGAACGCGTGGTTCGTTCGCTGGCGCAACAGGGAGTCGATCCCCGGGCAGTCAATGTGGATTGGGTCAGCTTGCGTAAGCGCCAGGAAGAGCGAGCGCGGGATGACGTGAAGGCCGAACTGGTGATTGATAAGATCGCGACCGAGGAAAAAATCGACATAACAGAAGAAGAATTGCAGCACGAGCTTGAGCACATGGCCAGTCACAGTGGCGATTCTGCCGAGGCAATTCGCGCTCGTTTGACAAAGCAAGGTGCCCTCGATAGGATGAAAGCTAAGCTGCGAAGTGACAAGACGGTGGATTGGCTGGCGCAAAGTGCGCGGGTCAAGACTGTCGCAGCCAGCGCCAAGTGAGTCCAACCTAGGCTTTACAGGCAAACTCTTTCACATGAAAAACTTCGAAGATCCGCAATATCGCGCGACAACTCTAGTACCCATGGTCGTCGAACAGACCAGCCGGGGCGAGCGCGCCTACGATATTTATTCGCGTCTGCTGAAGGAGCACATCATCTTCATCGGTACTCCGATCGACGATCATGTTGCGAACCTGGCTACCGCGCAAATGCTCTTCCTCCAGGCGGAAGATCCGGAGAAAGACATCCAGTTGTATATCAATTCACCGGGTGGCTCCATTACCGCCGGATTTGCCATTTACGACACGATGCAATTTGTGAAGCCGGATGTGGTGACCACCTGCGTCGGCCAAGCGGCGTCTATAGCCGCCGTTCTTCTGGTCGGCGGCGCACCCAAAAAGCGTTTTTCACTGCCGAATTCGCGGATCTTAATCCACCAGCCTTGGATGAGCGGGCTGGGCGGGCAAGCCACTGATATCGACCTGCACGCCAAAGAGATTTTGCGTATGCGTTCCACAATCAATGCGATCTTGTCAAAACATACCGGTCAGCCGGTCGAGCGCATCGAAAAGGATGTCGAACGCGATTACATCATGAACCCGGAGCAAGCGAAGGAATACGGGATGATCGATGAGATCATCTTCAAACACCGGTAATTTGTGAACGATATTGAATTCGGACGTCCGAGTGGTTCCCGCGCAGGTTGGTCGCCCTGAGACAAAGTTTCCACAGCGAGTTCCTGATAGACGGCAGAGCCAGGATATTCTGTTTCGCCGGAGAAAGTTTCGGCCTACAATCAGAAATCATGGCTCCGGGGACCAACCTTGAGGAGAGGCCTGCTTACACGTGAAAAAATATACCCCAGATGAACCGCTGCGCTGTTCCTTCTGCCATAAGACGCAGGAGCAGGTGGAAAAGCTCATCAGCTCGCCGTCGGACTATCCCCGGGCCTACATCTGCAATGAGTGCGTGGGCGTGTGCCAGACGATTCTCGAGGACGAAAAACGGGAACAAGCGGCGGCTCCGGCCCGTCGATTGCCCCGCCCACCCGAAATTAAGCAGTTCCTGGACAGCTATGTCATCGGACAGGATCGCACGAAAAAGAAATTGGCCGTGGCGGTTTATAACCACTACAAGCGCATCTTCCTGAACAAGCAGCCGGGCGAAGTCGAATTGAGCAAGTCCAATATTCTGTTGATTGGCCCCACCGGAACGGGCAAGACTCTGCTCGCGCAGACGCTTTCCCGCATGCTGGATGTGCCGTTCGCTATCGTTGACGCAACCACCCTTACCGAGGCGGGCTACGTCGGCGAGGACGTGGAAAACATTATCTTGAAGCTGTTGCAAGCTGCCGACGGCGACGTGCAGAAGACCCAGCAAGGCATTATCTATATTGACGAGATCGACAAGATCGCCAAGAAGGATGAAAATCCCTCAATCACCAGGGATGTAAGCGGCGAAGGCGTCCAACAGGCCCTGCTCAAAATCCTCGAGGGCACGGTCGCGAACGTGCCGCCGCAGGGCGGCCGGAAACATCCGCATCAGGAATTTACGCCTGTCGACACCACGAACATTCTGTTCATTTGTGGCGGGGCCTTCGTGGGTCTGGAGAAGACCATTGAGCGCCGCGTTGGCCGTCGTTCTCTCGGGTTCCATACCGACGCAGCGCCATCCACAGCGCAACGACGCAACACCGACCTGCTGGAGCAGGTGCAACCCACGGACCTGATTCGCTACGGGCTGATTCCTGAGTTTGTGGGCCGCTTGCCGGTTGCGGGAGTAATGAGCGACCTGGACAAGGGCGCTTTGATGAAGATTTTGACGGAGCCAAAGAACGCGCTGCTCAAACAGTATCAGCGCCTCTTTGAGTTTGAAAACGTGCGCTTGCGCTTTACCGACGACGCCCTAGAAACAGTGGCGGAGTTGGCTCTTCAGCGCAAGGTTGGGGCGCGCGGCTTGCGTATGATCCTCGAAGACCTCATGCTAGAGTTGATGTATCACCTGCCCATGCAAAAGAGGGTACGCGATTTCGTGGTGACCGCGGATATGGTCCGTGGCCGCGAAATCAATTGGTCTTTGCTCGAAAAAGCCGGATGACGGCGGATTCGGGCAACTGAGGGAGTTTCAGGGGCCTGCATGTTTAATCGGGAAAAACAAGAATTAAAACGTGTGCCGATGATGCCGGTACGCGACATGGTCATCTTTCCGCAACAGATGACGCCGTTCATTGTCGGGCGAGAGGCGAGCGTTCGCGCTCTGGAAGAAGCCCTGGCCGGCGACAAGAAGATCTTTCTATCCACGCAACACGACGCTTCCATCGACGATCCCAAGCCGGAGGAGATCTACGCCGTCGGGACACTCGCGAATATCGTACAAAGTGTGAAGTTGCCCGATGGAAACATCAAGGTCCTTGTGGAAGGTGTGGAGCGCGCGCGGGCCTTGTCCATCAGTACGGAAGAAGGGTTCTTTCGGGCTAACCTGCGCTTGCTGGCTGCGCGAATTGAAGTGACCCCGCAAGTTGAACAATTGGTGCAAAAGGTCACCAATTTGTACGAGCAGTTCATTAAGCTTTCGCAGAGCCTGAATTACGACACGATGATCGCGGCCGCGCGAGTCGACGATCCTTCCCGGCTCTCCGACACCATTGCGGCCAATCTGCAGCTCCCGGTTGACGAAAAGCAGGACTTGCTTGAGACCGCTGATCCGCTGGAGCGCCTGAACCGCATCGCCGACATCCTGGAAATCGAACTGGAAAAGCTCAACGTCGATCGCAATATCAATACACGCGTAAAACGCCAGATGGAACGGGCACAAAAAGAGTATTACCTGAACGAAAAGCTCAAGGCCATTCAGAAGGAATTGGGCCGGGGCGAAAAGAACGAGATTGAAGAGCTGAAGAAGAAGATCGATGCAGCGGGTATGCCCAAGGATGTGCACGAGAAGGCTACTGCGGAACTGAAGCGCCTGGAACTCATGCCTCCCATGTCCGCGGAATCGACGGTCAGCCGCAACTATGTGGATTGGCTCCTGGCGGTTCCGTGGAAAAAGCGCTCCAAGGAGATTCGCGATATCAAGGCGGCGGAAGAGATTCTAAACGCCGAGCATTATGGCCTGGAAAAGGTAAAAGAACGTATCCTGGAATTTCTTGCCGTTCGCCAGTTAGTGAAAAACCCGAAAGGTTCGATTCTTTGCTTCGTTGGTCCCCCGGGCGTTGGCAAGACTTCTCTTGCCATGTCTATAGGCCACGCCACAGGGAGGAAATTTGTACGCGTGTCGCTCGGCGGAGTTCGCGATGAAGCGGAAATTCGCGGCCACCGACGCACCTACATCGGCGCTCTGCCTGGCCAGATCATCCAGATGATGAAGAAGGCTGGCACCACAAATCCAATTTTCGTGCTTGATGAAGTCGACAAGATGTCCACGGATTTTCGTGGCGACCCGTCTGCAGCACTCATGGAAGTTCTCGATCCTGAACTGAACCACGCGTTCACCGATCACTATTTGGATGTCGAGTATGACCTTTCCAAAGTGATGTTCGTGTGTACAGCCAACGTCCTGCATACCATTCCGCAGCCCTTGCAGGATCGTATGGAAATCCTCCGCCTGCCCGGGTACACGGAGCAGGAAAAACTGGAGATCGCCAAGCGCTTCTTGGTGAAGCGTGCCCGCGAGGCTACGGGTCTTAACGAAAACAATCTCAGTTTCACGGATGAAGGTTTACTGCATCTGATTCGGCACTACACCCATGAAGCGGGCGTTCGCAACTTGGAACGCGAGATCCAGAATATCGCCCGCAAGATGGCGCGGCGGGTGGTCACCGACGGGCCAGAGACGAAAATCGAGATCACTCCCGAAAACGTCAAGTATTATCTGGGCGTGCTGAAGTTCCGGGAAATGTGGCTGGAGAAGCAGAACGAAATCGGTCTGGCCACCGGTCTGGCTTGGACTGAAGTAGGCGGGTCGGTTCTGGCGGTCGAAGCCACCATTATGGAAGGCAAGGGCCGGCTAACTCCCACCGGAAAACTCGGCGAAGTGATGCAAGAGTCCGCGCAAGCCGCCATGAGCTACGTGCGCTCGCGCACCGAACAGTTCGGGCTGCAAAAGGATTTTTACCGCACCCTCGACATTCACGTGCACGTTCCGGAAGGCGCAATTCCCAAGGATGGGCCTTCTGCCGGTATCACGATTTGCACTTCTATCGTCAGCGCGCTCACGCGTAACCCGGTGCGTTGCGACGTAGCCATGACGGGCGAAATTACGCTTCGCGGAAAAGTTCTCCCCATCGGCGGGGTCAAAGAGAAATTACTTGCGGCTCACCGAATGGGCTTGCGTACCATCGTGCTTCCGAAGGATAATGAGAAAGACCTTGCGGAAATTCCCCAGGAGATACTCTCCAGCCTCAAGATACACTTCGTGGAAACCATGGATGAAGTGTTGCAGATTGCGCTGGAGCGGCCGATTTTGCCGCTAGAACACACTGGGGTTGCGCCTGTAGCCGAAACATTCGTGGCCGGCGCCGATAAAGACACGGGTTTGACCAACTAGGCAGTTTCCAGGCTCGGCCTGCACCCGCGGGCTGCCCTTCGGTTCAGGTCTGGAGATTGCTTCCGGTTGCAGACAGTCTGGTTTGCCCACCCTGGCGGTGTGTTGGTGCCGTCGGAAGGTATACCACCACGCAGTCCCGTTCCGGAATAACACGGTCAAGTCCATCGTCACCACATTTCAAAAGTCAGGATATATGGCAAAAGAAACGAACTCTGAAGCAAAAAACGAAGTGAGCATCAGCCTTGCTGAGCTCAAGGAAAAGAACATTACCGATCTGGCCAAGATCGCTAAAGAACTGAACATCCCTGGCGCCAGCGGTATGCGCAAGCAGGAGTTGATCTTCCAAATACTCCGCGCGCAAACAGAGAAGAGCGGCTTGATTTTCTCGGAAGGTGTCCTCGAATGCCTCCCCGACGGTTTCGGCTTCCTGCGTGCCCCGGAGTACAACTATCTCCCCGGTCCCGACGATATTTACGTCTCTCCCTCGCAAATTCGTAAATTCGATCTGCGCACCGGCGATACTGTCTCCGGTCAGGTTCGCCCTCCCAAGGACGGCGAGCGCTACTTTGCACTAATCAAAGTGGAAGCGGTCAATTTCGAAGACCCCGAAGTCGCACGCAACAAAATCTTCTTCGACAACCTGACTCCGCTCTACCCGCAGGGCCGCCTGAAAATGGAAACCGTCAAGGAGAACCTGACTGGACGCGTGCTGGACCTCCTGTGTCCTGTGGGCAAAGGCCAGCGAGGTCTGATCAACGCCCCGCCGCGTACCGGCAAAACCATGATGCTGCAGTCCATCGCCAATTCCATCACCATCAATCATCCGGAGGTCGCGCTGATCGTTCTCCTGATCGACGAGCGTCCTGAAGAAGTCACGGATATGCAACGCACGGTGAAGGGAGAAGTCATCAGTTCCACGTTCGATGAACCACCGCAGCGGCACATTCAAGTCGCGGAAATGGTGCTGGAAAAGGCCAAGCGCTTGGTCGAGCACAAGCGCGATGTCGTCGTTCTCCTCGATTCGATTACTCGCCTTGCTCGCGCTTACAACGCCGTCACTCCTCCTTCCGGCAAGGTTCTCTCCGGCGGTATCGACGCCAACGCGTTGCAGCGTCCGCGCCGTTTCTTCGCGGCGGCTCGCAATGTGGAAGAGGGCGGATCGCTTACGATTATCGCCACGGCTCTTATTGACACCGGCAGCCGCATGGACGACGTGATCTTCGAAGAATTCAAGGGCACCGGCAATATGGAAATTTACCTCGACCGCCGGCTTGCGGATAAGCGCGTGTTTCCGGCGATTGATATCCAGCGCTCCGGCACGCGCAAGGACGAACTACTTTTGCCCGCCGAAGAACTCAGCCGCGTTTGGGTGTTGCGCAAGGTCCTCAGCCCGCTCTCGACCGTGGAAGCCATGGAGCTGCTGCTCAGCCGCTTGACGAAATCGAAGTCGAATAACGAGTTCCTGAGCTCGATGTCTGCCCCGAGCTGAAATAAACTACTACATACGGCGCCTCCCTTCCCGCAGGCGTGTTCGCTTGTCGGTACCGTATCGTGAGCGCGCGAGCGCTCCTCATAGACCGCGGGATTTTGCCATGCATGAACGGTTCATCGCCCGTCACCCGATTTTCGATAAACGGCTCCAGGTATACGCCTACGAATTGCTGTTCCGCGGCGGTCCCCAGAACTATTTCCAGCCCGCACGCAACGCCTCGGCCAGTCTCATCGCCGATTCCGTTAGCCTGCTGGATTTACAAAACCTGACCGGGCCCACGCGGGCGTTCATGAATGTCGATGAACTGGCACTGCGGCTTCGCGTTCCCCAACTTTTGCCGCCAGATCGCATCGTTGTCGAGATTCTGGAGACGGTTAACCCCACCGAAGAGATCGTGGCCGCCTGCCGCGAACTCTGCAACGCAGGATACGTTTTGGCTCTCGACGACTTCGTGGACCAGCCCAGGATGACGCCGCTGATCGACCTGGCAAAATTCCTCAAAGTGGATTTTCAGCTATTGAATGCCGATGGCCGCCGCGAAGTTGCTCAAAAGTATTCGGGCGGCAACGCGGCCCTCGTCGCCGAAAAAGTGGAAACGGAGGACCAACTGGCCGAGGCTCGCAAACTCGGCTTCTCTTATTTTCAGGGCTACTTCTTCTGCAGGCCCTCCATGATCCAGGCCCGTGAGATTCCAGCCGACAAACTTCTGCTGCTGCGATTGCTGGAGGCCGTATCGGCGCCAGAGTTGGATCATGCGGCGATTGAAGAATTACTTAAGCAAGAGCCTTCGCTTTCCTACCGGCTGCTTCGCTACTTGAATTCCCCGCTCCTTGGTGTGCGAAGTGAGGTTCACAGCGTTCGGCAGGCGTTGTCCCTCTTGGGCGATAACGAATTCCGCCGCTGGGTCTCCATCTTCTCCGTGGTCGCGATGACCGGCGATAAACCTCCCGAACTCATGCGGACTGCGCTCACCCGCGCCTATTTCTGTGAAGAGTTCTCCGAAACCGTGGGGCTTGCGGACAGAAAATCGACCATGTTCCTGATGGGTCTTCTTTCCATCATGGACGCGCTACTCGACAGGCCCATGGACGAAGTTTTGCGTGGATTGCCCGTGGCCGGCGAGATGAAAGCCGCACTCACAGGAGGCCGCAATAAGTTCCGGGATGTCTTTGAACTGCTGCTGGCGCTGGAACGCGCCGAGTGGAACCAATTATCTGAGCACGTAAAGCGGTTGGGGTGCGCCGAAGAAGCAATCCCTGGAATTTACGAATCGGCTCTCG
>Ga0335076_10006984_pt1 | contig 11382 bp, 10 predicted proteins | sample Lox_Sample_25_FD_206717 | JGI IMG/M metagenome (GOLD analysis project Ga0335076, IMG submission 206717) | Soil microbial communities from Loxahatchee National Wildlife Refuge, Florida, United States - Lox_Sample_2.5 | ecosystem: Environmental > Terrestrial > Soil > Wetlands | place: USA... | reverse complement strand
CGTGAACTCGCTCGTCGACGCGACCGTCGCGGAGATGAAGAAACAGAAAGTGCTCTGACGAAAATAACTCCGGGAGTCTTTTTACGTAAAACGTAAAAAGACTCCCGGAGTTATTTGCTCTTGCGGGCCCACGTCATCACGAAACTGCCGAGCCATCGGCCCAGCCCTGATTTTTCCCAGAGCCAGTCCGCGCGGTTGTACAGCGGCAGCAACCGATCGAGCGGGCCGACCGCGACGTGTCGATAGGCGATGTCTGACGAGCAGCGCTGACCGACGCCGACGAGCCCGGCCGTCGCAAATTCGGCGCGCAGCACCGCCGGGCTGAGCGGCCGTTCAGTCGGGCTCACGCCCGCGGGTTGATACAGCGGGCTCGACGGATGGCGGAAGAGCGCCATTGCCGGATGCCGGACGTTCGGATCGAACGCAAAGACCAGCCCGCCTGGCCGGAGGACGCGCCGCGCTTCGGCGAGCGCCCGGGCCCGATCGTCGACGTGGTGCAGCACGCTGCTGAACGCGACGGCGTCGACGCTCGCGTCGTCGAGCGGCAGACGAAGCGCGTCGGCTTGCAGGAAGCTCGACGCCGGATGCTGCCGGCGCGCGCTCGCCAGCGCTTCGCGCGAGAGATCGATCCCGAGATACCACGCCAGATGGGACGCGTACACGCGCCGCGACTGGCCCGTGCCGCACCCGATGTCGACCAGCCGCAGCGGCGCGCCGGACGGGGCAATCGCGTCGAACCGCCGCGCGATCGTCTGCCAGCCGCGATCGGTAAACGGGTTGAAATCTCCCGCCTCCCGCACGAGCGCGTCGAAGTACTGACGATCGGACATGTCCTTCGTGAGGTCTACCTCGACCACACTTGCAGCTGCGAGTCCTTCAGATCGCCGCGGTTCCGGTAGTCTTCGCGCGACAGCAGCTTTTCGAGATAGCAGTAGAAGACGATGAAGAGATAGCGCGAGCCCATCTCTTTGATCTTGAACTTCGAGGTGCCGTGCGTCCGGCCGCGCCAGTCGCTCGGCACGATCGCGTAGCGATAGCCGCGGACGATCGCTTTCAGGGGCAGCTCGACCGTGAGATTGAAGTGATACGCGAGAATCGGCTGCACGCCGGCAATCACGCTGCGCCTGAACATCTTGAACGCGTTGGTCACGTCGTTGTAGGGCAGCCAGAACAGCAGCCGGATGAACGCGTTGGCCGCGCGATTGAGCGCGAGCTTGAACCACGGGTAGCCGCTCACGCGCGCGCCGCGCACGAAGCGCGACCCGAACGCGCAGTCGTACCCTTCTTCGATCTTCCGGTAGTACTTGACGATGTCGTCGGGATTGTCCGAGCCGTCGGCCATGACGATGACGACCGCGTCGCCTTTGAAGGCGGCCAGGCCGAGCCGGACGGCGTAGCCGTAGCCGTGCGGCGGCGGGTTGTCGAGCACGCGCAGCACCGGCAGCTCCGCGCCGAGCCGCGCGAGCACCGCGCCCGTGCCGTCGCGGCTGTTGTCGTTGACGACGACGATCTCGTGGGAGATCCGCGCGGCGGCGAGGCTGGTGGCGATCGCGCGCACGGTCGCTTCGATCTCCCCCTCCTCGTCATGCGCGGGGATCACGACCGAGAGCAGGCCCGGGACGCCTTCCGCGACCCACTCGGCGAGGGTGCGAACTTCGATCGGCATCGCTAGCGCACCCGCTCGCGCTGGGCCTCGAGCATCTCGGCGACCGTCGCTTCGAGCGATCGGGTAATCGTCCAGCCGGGGTAGTGCGCCATCAGCTTGCGCACGTCGCTGATCCACCAGATGTGATCGCCGACGCGATTGGTCGAGTCGTACTTCCAGCGCATCGGCTTGCCGGTGAGCCGTTCGACGAGCGCGATCGCTTCGCGCACCGAGCAATTGGCGAATCGTCCGCCGCCGACGTTGTAGACCTCGCCCGCGCGCGGCGCCTGGAAGAAGCGCCAGAACGCCTGAATCAGGTCCCACGAGTGGATGTTGTCGCGGACCTGCTTGGCGCGGTAGCCGAACACCGTGTACTCGGTGCCGCGGATGCCGCACGCGACGAGATACGCCAGAAACCCGTGCAGCTCGGCGCCCGAGTGCGCCGGGCCGGTGAGGCAGCCGCCGCGAAACACGCCCGTCTTCATCCCGAAGTAGCGCCCGTACTCCTGCACCATCACGTCGGCGGCCACCTTGGACGCGCCGAACACGCTGTGCAGCGTCGCGTCGAGGCTCATCGATTCGTCGATGCCGTGCTCGGCGTACGGATGAGACGGATCGACCTCCCATCGCGTCTCGCGCTCGACGAGCGGGAGCCGATTGGGCGTGTCGCCGTACACCTTGTTCGTGCTGGTGAAGATGAACACGGCGTCGGGCGCGTGGCGCCGCGTCACGTCGAGCAGGATGACCGTGCCCGTCGCGTTGACCGAAAAATCCGTGAGCGGCTCGCGCGCCGCCCAGTCGTGCGACGGCTGCGCCGCGGCATGGACGAGGACGGCGATGTCGCGGCCGTACTCCGCGAAGAGACGCGCGATGCCGGCCTCGTCGCGGATGTCGAGGTCCGCGTGGCGGTAGCCGCGGATCGTCGATTCGAGCCGCTGGCGGTTCCAGCGCGTGCTGCCCGATGGGCCGAAAAAATACCCGCGCAGATCGTTGTCGACGCCGACCACGTCGAAGCCCTGGGCCGCGAAGAACGTGACGGCTTCCGATCCAACCAGGCCCGAGGCGCCGGTGACGATGGCGACGGCCATCAGCGGCCGCGCCTCGTCGCTGTGGCGGCTGCCGCCGCGCGTGGCTCGCTCGGCAGCGGCGCGACGACCGATTCGAGCGCCGCGCGATGTTCCCGCAGCCACGCGAACACGTCGTCGAGCACGGCGTCGACCGAGCGCGACGGCGTCCAGCCCGTGGCGCCGGTGACGAGCGTGTTGTCGGTGACGAACCACGGGATGTCGAACTCGCGCGTGTCGGGCACGCGGCCGATCGCGATCGATCGCGCGGCGCGCGCGCGGCACTTGTCCGTCAGCTCGACCAGCGAGAGGCTGTTCGCCGCGCCGCCGCCGGCGTTGAAGACGCGCCCGGCGAGCTGTCCGGCCTGCGCCATCTGCACCCGAATCAGATCGTAGAGATCGAGCACGTGCAGCACGTCTCGCACCTGCACCCCGTCGCCTCCAAATCCCGTGAACGCGAGCGGCCCGCCGTACTCGTGCCGCGCCGCCCAGAACGCGATCAGGCCTTGATCGGCTTTGCCCATCTGCCACGGCCCCGCGATCAGGCCGCAGCGATTGACGATCGCCGGCAGCCCGTACATCGCATGAAATTCTTCCACGAGCAGCTCGGCCGCCAGCTTGCTCGTGCCGTAGAGCGAGCGCGGACCGGCGGTCGAAAAGGTCTCGTTGATCCCGCGCGCGGACCAGCCGGGACCGGCCGCGCCCGCGTCGAGCGCCAAACGGCCGCCGCGCCGCTCGAGCGGCAGCGCGCGCAGCGCCGGAATCGAGTAGACGCGGCTGGTCGAGAGGAAGATCAGCGTCGCGTCATGACGCCGCGCCGCCTCGAGGCAGCGCGCGACGCCCATCAGATTCGTGTCCAGCACGTACGCCGTCTGGCCGTCGTACCCGGCATGCACGGACGGCTCGGCCGAGCACTCGATCAGCAGGTCGAACCGGCCCGCGGCCGCGAGGTCGTCGGCGGACCGGACATCGCCATGCAGAAATTCGACGCCGCCTTCGCGCAGGCGATCGATCGCCAGCTCGCTTCCGCGCCGCCGCAGATTGTCGAGCGCGACGACTTCGATGCCGGCCTCAAGATCGCGCTTGAGGAGCAGCGCCAGGGTCGATCCCACGAAGCCGGCGCCGCCGGTGACCAGACACTTCACGCTGGCGAAGGTACACCAACTGCACGGGCGGCGTCAGCCTTCGGTCCGACGACGCGACCGGCGCAGGCGCGCTACAATCTGGGCATGGCTCGATTCGTGCTCCAGGTCAATGGACGCACGCACGAGGTGGACGGCGACGCCGGCGACAGCCTGCTGTCGGTGCTCCGCTACGAGCTGGGCCTCACGGGCAGCAAGTTCGGCTGCGGCGAGGGCTTCTGCGGCGCCTGCACGGTCCTCATCGACGATCAAGCCACGCGCTCCTGCGTCGCGAAGATCGGGACGCTCGCTGGAAAAAAGATCACGACCATCGAAGCGATCGGCGCGCCCGATCGGCTGCACCCCGTGCAGCAGGCCTTCCTCGATCACGAAGCGTTTCAGTGCGGCTACTGCACGCCGGGCATGGTCATGGCGGCGATCAGCCTGCTGCGGGCCAATCCCAATCCGTCCGACGCGGACATCGCCCGCCTGATGGATCGCAATGTCTGCCGCTGCGGCACGTTCCCGCGCATCGTCGACGCGATCAAAGCGGCGGCCGCGCAGTCGCCGAGCCGAGCGCGAGGCGGCGGTCATGAGTGAGCGGCCGATCCTCGAGCCAGAACGCTACGAGCTTCGCGAAGCGCCGGCGTACCGCTTCGAGCTCGAGCGCCGCGATTTCCTGCGCGTGCTCACGACGATGGGCGGCGGGCTGCTGGTCGTGGCGCGGCTTCCCGCGAGCGCGAGCGCCCAGGAATCGGGGCAGGGACGTCGCGGCGACGCGGCGCCCGGCGATCTCGCCTCGTGGCTGCACATCGACGGTCAGGGACACGTGACCGTCTACACCGGCAAGGTGGAGATCGGACAGAACATCCGCACGTCGCTCACGCAAGCGGTGGCCGACGAGCTGCGCGCGCCGATGGCGACGATCACGCTCGTGATGGCCGACACCGCGCTCACGCCGTTCGATCAAGGCACGTTCGGCTCGCGCACGACGCCGACGATGGCGCCCGTGCTGTCGAAAGTCGCGGCCGCGGCACGAGCGATCCTGATCGATCAAGCCGCGTCGACGTGGCACGTCGATCGGTCGACGCTCGACGCTCGCGACGGCCGCGTCGTCGGCCGCGACGGGCGGTCGCTGTCCTACGGCGAGCTGACGAACGGCAGGACGCTCACCGGAACGGTCGACGCCGCGCCGCCGCCGATGCCGCGCGAGGCGTGGGTCGAGCGCGACAAGCCCGCGCCCAAGGTCGGCGGGCGCGCGTTCGTCACCGGACAGCACGCGTACTCGCCTGACATTCAGCGGCCGAATCTGCTGTTCGGCAAGGTGATTCGCCCGATTGCCGCGGGCGCGACGCCGAAGACCGTCGACGACGCCAAGGCGCGCGCGCTGGCGGGCGTCACGGTCGTGCGCGACGGCGATTTCATTGGCGTCGTGGCGCCGCACGAGCGGGCGGCGAAGGCCGCGGCGGCCGCGGTCAGCGTCGAGTGGAACCGCGTGACGGGGCAGCCGTCGTCTCAGACGATTTACGACTTCCTGAAGAAGACGAAGCGAACGGGCGACGGCGGCAGCCAACGCGCGAGCGGCGATGTCGCGGGCGCGCGCGCCGGCGCGGCGCACGTCGTCGACGCCAGCTATCACATCCCGTACATCGCGCACGTGCCGCTCGAGCCGCGGTCGGCGGTCGCCGAGTGGAACGACGGCAAGGTGACGATCTGGTGCGGAACGCAGCGGCCGTTTGGCGTGCGGTCGGAAGTCGCGCAGGCGTTTCATCTCACGGAAGATCTCGTGCGCGTCATCGTGCCGGACATGGGCTCCGCGTACGGCGGCAAGCACACAGGTGAGCACGCGATTGAAGCGGCGCGGCTCGCTCAGGCCGCCGGCCGTCCGGTGAAGATCGTCTACACGCGCGCGGAGGAGTTCATGTGGGGCTACCTCCGGCCTGCGGGCGTGATCGACGTGCACGCGACGATCGACGCGAGCGGACGGCTGACGTCGTGGGAGTACGAGAACTACAACTCGGGCTCGGCGGGCTTGCAGACGCCCTACGCCGTCGCGAACAAGCGCGAGGTGTTCTACGCGACGGACTCGCCGTTCCGGCAGGGCTCGTATCGCGGCCTGGCGGCGACGGCCAACAACTACGTCCGCGAGATGCACATGGACGCGCTCGCGCGCGCCGCCGGCATCGACGCCGTCACATTCCGCCTGGCGCACATCACCGACGATCGGCTGCGTGCGGTCCTCACGAAAGCGGCCGAGCGATCCGGCTGGCCGAACCCGTCGCAACCCGGCCGCGCGCTCGGCATCGCCTGCGGCGTCGAGAAGGGCAGCTACATCGCGACGGCGGCCGAGCTCTCGCCCCAGCGAGACGGAAACGGCTTCCGCATCGAGCGCCTGGTGGTCGTCTACGAGTGCGGCGCGGTCGTCAATCCCGACGGCTTGCGCAATCAGACCGAAGGCGCGGTGATCATGGGCCTCGGCGGCGCCCTGTTCGAAGCCATCGAGTTCGCCGACGGCCAGATGCTCAACGGCACGATGGCGGATTACCGCGTGCCGCGATTCAAGGACGTGCCGCGGATCGAGGTCGAGCTGATCGATCGACGCGATCTCCCGTCGGCCGGCGCCGGCGAAACGCCAATCATCTGCGTCGCGCCCGCGATTGGATCGGCAGCGCGGAAGTTTGGGACCGTCGCCAACCAACTTCCGGTGACGTTGAGGACTTGAAACCTCGGGAACCCCCCAGGAACCCCCTTGGAACCTAGTTCCTGAGCGTAAACGTGACCGTCACTTGCATGACGATGGCGATCGGCTGTCCGTTGAGCCGCGTCGGCGCGTAGCGCCATTTCGACACGGCGGCAATCGCGGCCTTGTCGAGCAGCGGCACCGATTGTCGAACGATCACGTTCTGCACGACCCCCCATTCATCGATCGTCGCCTCGAGCACTACCTTGCCTTCGACGTGCGCGGTGCGCGCGATGTCGGGATACACGGGCGCCACGTACGTCACGCGCTCTGGGGGGCGGATATCGCCGCCGACGCGCACCGGCCCGGACGGCCGCGTCGCGGTGTCCGGCGCGGCCGTCGTCACGCCGGCGGCAGGCGGCGCCGAGATCGTCGTGCCGCTGCCCGAGAGCAGCGCGCCGGGGACGGCGTCGGTGGTCGCGACCGGCAGCGTCGGCGCTTCGGGCTCGATGGTCGACGGCGGCTCCGCGGGCGCCGCGTCCGGATTCACGTTGGGCGCCGGCGTGGCGCGCGCGGGCGTCGGCGCCACGGGCGGCGGCTTGGGCAGATCGGGCTCCGCGACGAACGCGCTGAGACGCGTGATCACCGGCGGTCCCCCCAGGCCCGTTGTCAGCTGCAGCGTCGCGTAGGCGGCGAGCGCGGCGGCGTGCAGCGCGATCGAGATCGTGACCGTGCCGACCGGTCTGCGGTTCTTCCGTCTCTCAGCGAACGTCTGATCGAAGAGCGTCGACGGCATGGGACCCTCCGTTGGCCGCGCAGGCGCGCGGTCGCGGCGAAAGAATTTCGACGGGAGGGCCCTTCCGTTATACGAGCTTAGACACCACGCCGGGCGGATCGGCGCTCGATCGCGGTATCATCCCGGGACTTCACATGACGACTTTCGCTCCAGCCGCGAGACGCCGCGGCTTGTCGCTGACGCAGCAGATCTTCATCGGCCTCGGCCTCGGCATTGTCATCGGCCTCTACCTGCACAACAACGCGCCGCAGGCGATCGCCTGGTTCAAGCCGTTCAGCCAGATCTTTCTGAACCTGATCAAGGTGATCATCGCGCCGCTGATTTTCGCGACGCTGGTCGCGGGGATCGCCGGCGCGGGCCACTTCAAGACCGTCGGCCGGATGGGCCTGCGCGCGATGATCTACTTCGAGATCGTCACGACGCTCGCGCTCGTCATCGGTCTGGTCGCGGTCAACGTGCTGCGGCCCGGCGTCGGCGTGGTGCTGTCGACCGCCAAGTCCGACATGGCGGCGAGCGCGCAGACGTGGGATCAGATCCTGCTGCACACGTTCCCGACGTCGGTCGTCGACGCGATGGCCCGGGGCGACGTCCTGCAGATCGTCGTCTTCAGCATCATCTTCGCGATTGCGCTCGGCATGATCGGCCCCAAGGGGGAGCCCGTCATCCGGCTCTGCGAGTCGATCGCCGAGACGATGTTCAAGTTCACCGGGATCATCATGCTGTACGCGCCGATCGGCGTGATGGCGGCGATCGCGGTGGCCGTCGGGCAGGGCGGCGTCAGCACGCTGCTCAGTCTCGGCCGGCTGGTGGGCACGCTGTACATCGCGCTCGCGGTGTTCTATCTCGCGGTGTTCGTGCCGGTCATTCTGCTGTTCAAGATTCCGCTCGCGAAGTTCGTGAAGGCCGTGCGCGAGCCTGCGGTGATCGCGTTTTCGACGACCTCGAGCGAGGCCGCGCTGCCTCGCGCGATGGAGGTGATGGAGCGGCTCGGCTGCCCGAGGCGCATCGTCTCGTTCGTGCTGCCGCTCGGGTACACGTTCAACCTGGATGGGACGACGCTCTATCTCTCGCTCGCGTCGGTGTTCGTCGCGCAGGCCGCCGGCGTGCCGCTCACGCTCGGCCAGCAGATCACGATGGTCGTGACGCTGATGCTCACGAGCAAGGGCGTGGCCGGCGTTCCACGAGCGTCGCTCGTCATTCTGGCGGGCACGCTCGCCAGCTACAACCTCCCGGTCGAGGGCGTGACGACGATCCTCGGCGTCGACGCGATCATGGACATGGCGCGCACGATGACCAACGTCATCGGCAACTGCCTGGCGACCGTCGTCGTCTCGAAGTGGGAAGGGGAATTCCGCGAGGCGTCGGACGCGGACCTCGCGCTCGCGACCGCCAAGGGCCAGATGTAGTCGCTTCGGACTTTCCATGAGCGTCTTTCATGCTCATGACATAGAATCCCGCACATGCGTGCGGCGTACATCGTCCTGCCGGCCCTGGCGTGCCTGATCCTCGCGTATCGCTACTACAGCGCGTTTCTCGCCGCGAAGGTGATGGTGCTCGACGACCGGCACGTCACGCCGGCGCACACGCAGGCTGACGGCCACAACTTTCACGTCACGTCGAAGTGGGTGCTCTTCGGCCACCACTTCGCGGCGATCGCGGGTCCGGGGCCGCTCATCGGGCCGGTCCTGGCGGCGCAGTTCGGGTTCATGCCGGGACTGCTGTGGCTCGTCGCGGGCGTCTGCCTCGCCGGCGCGGTGCACGACATGATTTCGCTCTGGGGATCGACGCGGCGAAAAGGGGCGTCGCTCGCCACGATCGCGCGCATCGAGATCAGCCCGCTCGCGGGCATCATCGCCGCGATCGCGATTCTCTTCATCATCGTCATCGCGCTTGCCGGCGTCGGCGTGCCGTTCGTCAACGCGCTCAACAGCAGTCCGTGGGGCCTGTTCACGATCGCGGCGACGATTCCGCTCGCGCTGCTGATGAGCCTCTACATGTACAAGATCCGGCCCGGCAAGATCGGCGAGGCGACGGTCATCGGCATCGCCGGATTGCTGATCGCCGTCATCGTCGGCCGGCCGATTGCGGCCTCGTCGTGGGCGCCGATGCTGACCCTCACCAAGCATCAGCTCGTCATCGCGCTCGGCATCTACGGATTTCTCGCGTCGGTGCTGCCCGTGTGGGTGCTCCTGACGCCGCGCGACTATCTCAGCGCCTTCATGAAGATCGGCATGATCCTGTTTCTCGTCGTCGGCGTGATCATCGTCAATCCGGTGATCCACATGCCGGCGATGACGCAGTACGTCGCCGGCGGCGGGCCGATCGTGCCCGGGCCGCTGTTCCCGTTCGCGTTCATCACGATTGCGTGCGGCGCGATCTCCGGCTTCCACTCGCTCATCGCCACCGGCACGACGCCGAAGATGATCGACAAGGACTGCGACATCCGCCCGATCGGCTACGGCGCGATGCTGATGGAAGGCCTCGTCGGCATCATGGCGCTCGTCGCCGTGTGCACGCTCAATCAAGGCGACTACTTCGCGATCAACACGCCGCCGGCCGTCTACGCGACGCTCGATCAGCACATGGTCGACCTGCCGAATCTCGAGGCGCAGGTGCGCGAGCACGTGGCCGGACGCGCCGACGGCGCGGTCTCGCTCGCGATCGGCATGGCGCAGGTCCTCAGCCGACTGCCGGGCATGAGCGGCCTGATGGACTACTGGTACCACTTCGCCATCATGTTCGAGGCGCTGTTCATCCTGACGGTCATCGACGCGGGCACACGCGTCGGAAGATTCCTGATAGGGGAGCTGCTCGGCCGGGCCATACCTCCGCTCGCCCGGCCGGACTGGATTCCCGGCGCGTCAATCACGACGACGCTGCTCGTGCTGGCATGGGGCTACTTCATCTGGACCGGGAGCATCAGCACGATCTGGCCGATGTTTGGCGTCGCCAATCAACTGCTCGCGTCGGTCGCGCTCGCGGTCGGCACGACGATCATCGTGAACAAAGGCAAGGTCCAGTACGTGTGGGTGACCCTCGTGCCGCTCACGTTCCTTGCGACGACGACGCTGACCGCCGGCTGGATGAGCGTCAAGAATCAGTTCTGGGTCATGGCCACCGGCCCGAACGAGGCGCTGCGGGTGACCGGCTACATTCAGACGATCCTCACGCTCACGATGATGGTGCTCGTGATCGTGATTCTCGCAACAGCCGTGCACAAGTGGCTGGCCGTGGGCCGCACGGGCCGCGACACCGAAGCGCTCGGCGAGCTGGCGTGAAGGCCGGATGAACGAACACAATCATTCTCACCGGAGGACCACTCATGACTCGACGTCTGCTGCTCACGTTCGGCATCTTCGCCATCTCGGCATGCGCGTCCGCGCCTGAGGCGAACGCGCCGCAGGACATCGCCGCGCTCGGGGCCATCCGCGACGGGTACGTCAAGGCGTTCAATGCCGCTGACGCCAACGCCATCGGCGCGCTCTACACCAGCGACGCCATCGCGATGCCGGGTCACAATGCCACCCTTACGGGCCAGGCCGCCATCGTCGCGTACAACCAGGGCCTTTTCGACCACATGACGGCGAGGATCGAAATCACGCCGGACGAGACTCGGACCATGGGCAACTTCGGCTTCGATCGCGGGCGCTACAAACTGACCATGACGCCGAAGGCCGGCGGGCCCGCCGTGAGCGATGAAGGCCGCTACATCGTGATGCTCGAGAAGGGCGCGAACGGATCGTGGAAGGTCACGCGCGACATCGACAATTCGTCCGTGGCGATGCCGGCCCCCGCACCGCCTCCGCCGGCGCCCGCGAAGGGCAAGCCAAAGCCGAAGGGCAAGGGCAAAGGTAAGTAGCCGCGCGCCCGCGCAATTCATAGGGGACTCGCTCAGCTAGATCAGCAACGCACCGTGTCAGGACGCGGGAGTGATGCGCGACGAGTGTCGGCGGACACACGGATGGATGCCTCGGGAGATCGGAATCGCCGCCGTGGCGGTGGTTACCGTCGCGTGTGGCGGATCTTCGCAGGCGCCGGCGACGCCAACGGTGGCCACGCTCTCTTCCGTAACGGTG
>Ga0335076_10006983_pt1 | contig 11382 bp, 12 predicted proteins | sample Lox_Sample_25_FD_206717 | JGI IMG/M metagenome (GOLD analysis project Ga0335076, IMG submission 206717) | Soil microbial communities from Loxahatchee National Wildlife Refuge, Florida, United States - Lox_Sample_2.5 | ecosystem: Environmental > Terrestrial > Soil > Wetlands | place: USA... | reverse complement strand
ATCCATGGTTGTCTCCATGCGCGAGATCAATGCGTCCAGTGACAAAATCTCCAAAATCATTAAGGTCATAGATGAAATTGCCTTTCAGACCAACATCCTCGCGCTCAATGCGGCGGTCGAGGCGGCCCGTGCCGGCGAGGCGGGAATGGGGTTTGCCGTAGTGGCCGACGAGGTCCGCGGACTCGCTCAGCGCTCCGCTCAGGCGGCAAGGGATACGTCCGTGATGATCGAAGACTCCATCGCCAAATCCAGCGAGGGCAGCACCAAGCTGCAACAACTGAGTGAGATGGTGGCGGCTATCACGGAAAGCGCGGCTCGAGTGAAGACTCTTGTCGACAGCGTGAGCGTTGGCAGCGCGGAACAGGCCCGTGGCATCGAGCAGGTTTCCAAGGCTGTCACTCAGATGGAACAGACTACCCAGCACACCGCCGCTGGTTCCGAGCAGAGCGCCGCGGCCAGTCACAAGCTCTCCGCCGAGGCCAGGGATTTGAATCGCGTAGTCTCCGAGCTTCGCTTGATGGTCGATGGGGCAGGTTCAGGCGCGTGATTTCTGCCTCCGGCGGGAATACCGCCGGGTTTACCGGCTGAGTTCCCCGCGGAGTTCCATCCAGATCTGGAAGTACTGCCACTCGGGCGGCGCGTCCGGCTCCTGGATGTGATCCGGCCGCAGTACCAGTTTGCCGGTCGCGAGCAGGATCTCCCGCACCTTGGGGTTCTGCGCCAGTTTGGCGCGCATCGCCTCGACAATCAAGCGGTAATGCTCCCCCTTGACGGGTGTGCGATACGTGATGCGCCGGCCTTCGAAAGTCACCCAGTCGATGCCCATTCTGCGCATACTTTCCTCGGCGAGCGTGCCGGCGTCCTTGGCCTCGAAGCCCGTCATCTTCGCTACCTCGGCGCGCGTGTGCTTCCAAACAATCCCCGAAGCAGTCGCGCGCGGATCTCGCGGACTTTCCGGGTACAGCATCATCTGCCAGAAACCTTCCACGCTGCCGTAGCGCTTCCCGCGAAATGTGAATGGCGTGGCGGCGAAATTCGAGAGGATGCCGAGTTCATTTCGCTTGGAGAGGATCACTTCCCCGGGTTTGGCCGCCTGGGGAAGGATTTCCCATTCCGGCTTGCCCTCTTCCGGAGCCGGAGCCCACCAATGCGCCGGGTACTGCGCCAGCGCCGGGACAACGGCCAGGATGGCCGCTAGCAGCCGGGTCAACATACCAAGTCATTATGGCGCATGCCGCTGTCCGCTTCTGCCCGGTAGCCACGGAAACCCGCGCACGCCGCGCGAACCTATCGAGCGCGAAGCCGTTCCAGGTCCATGCGAACCGAAGGCATCGTTTCAGCGGCCTTCTCGAGGTGCGGTATGGCCTCTGCCGTCGATCCGCTTTCGGCCAGCGCCATCCCGAGGAAATACTGAGCTGGCGGATTGTCGGCATCCAGCCTGAGAACCCGGCGGGCTGTCGCCGCCGCATCCGCCGGACGGCCTAGCAGCAGTTGGGCGCACGCCAGATCCGTCAATGCCGGGAGCGACGGTTGAACCTCCGTCGCACGCTGCAATTGGTCGAGCGCATCGGCATAGCGGCCCAGCCGCAGATACTGCGCGCCCAGATTCGTGCGGGCATCCGCGAAGTCAGGCGAAATCCGCACCGCGGTCTCCAGTTCGGCGGCCGCTCTTTCATACTGCCCCGCTTCCGACAACTTCTGCGCGGCCCGGGCGTGAGCGATCGCCTTTGCTGAGGGCGGATGCAGAAGTTGAGCGACCGAAACCGGCCCCGAAGGCGGCCGCGCGGTGGTTTCATTCGGCAGTTGGATTTCACCGGTGCCACCGTTGTTCGATACGTGGACCAGGTTCTGGTACACTTCGCGTCCCGCGCTGTCGGACACCTCCAGATAATAGTCTCCGTCGGTAATCTGGCCGAATTCGAAGCGGCCGTCCAGTCCCACATTGGCGCTGCCCGCGCGTAGATGATGAAGGTCGTAGAGTTTGACGGTGTAGCCGGCGAAGAGCCCCGGCGAATCGCTCCGCAGTTCACCCTTCCAGGAAATCAGATCGGGCTGGGCGAAGCCGGCGGCGGCGCACAACACAACTGCGGCAGGAGCGACCAGGGGCCGCAGAAATTCAGGAAACATAGGTGTCCTCCGAATTTTGACTTTTGGATTTGTTCTCAGGCCGGGAGAAGATTTGACGGGGTAAGAAGGCTGAAACGACCAGCCCTGCAATCATGCTACGCGCGAAAGGGCGCCGAGTCCAATCGAAAGAATCTATGTTGCGGATATGTTGCGGTTAGGTGAAAGCGGGCCTGCAAAGATGTTGCGCTACGATTAAAGATTGCCTCAAGCACTGCCCCACTTGCGTCTGAATCTCGATTTCATGCCGTCCCCCGTCCCGGATCGTCCGGGCCTGTTCATTCGCGATCCCTACAAATTCAGCGACGCCATGATGATCGTGCCGCCGCCGTTGGTTGAATGCCTGCAATGCTTCGACGGCGTGCAGACGGAACTGGACTTGCGCTCCGCCCTGGTGCGCATCACGGGAGAGCTGCAGGTCGGCGAAATCGCGACGCATCTCATCGAAACCCTCAGCAACGCCGGTTTTCTCGAAGACGAGAAATTCGCCGCCATGCGCGGCGAGCGCGTCAAGCGATTTGCCGAAGAGCCGATCCGCGAGCCCGCGCACGCCGGCAGCGCCTATCCGGCCGATCCCGAGGAGATGCGCGCGACCATGGCCCGCTACATGGATCACGGCTGCGGCGTCGCACACGATGTTTCCGCGCAGGATGGCGAACTGTTTGCCATCGCCGCGCCGCACGTCAGTCCCGAGGGCGGCTGGCAGTCGTATCGCGCGGCCTACTCCATGCTCCGGCCGGACCATCGGGACCGGACGTTCGTCATCCTGGCAACTTCGCACTATGGTGAACCCGAGCGCTTCGGCCTGACGCGCAAGACCTATCGCACGCCGCTCGGGGACACCCCTACCGACACGGCCCTGGTCGACTGGTTGGAGGCGCACGGCGGTGATTCGGTGGCAATGGAAGATTACTGCCACTCCTTCGAGCACACCGTGGAGTTGCAGGTGATTTTTCTGCAGCAAATCTTCGGTCCGGATATCCGCATTCTGCCCGTGTTGTGCGGTTCGTACGCCCACAGCCTGATGAATGGCGGAAATCCCGAAGACCATGACGGCGTCAGACGTTTCCTGGATGCCCTGGGCGAACTGGGTGATCGCGAAGCCGCCCGGTTGTTCTGGATCCTCGGCGTCGATATGGCCCACATGGGCGCGCGCTACCACGACGGGTTCACCGCGCAGGCCAACGAAGGCGTCATGGCCGCGGTGGGAGCGCGCGACAAAGCCCGCATTGAGCGAATCAACGCGCTCGATGCCGCGGGTTTCTGGGACCTGGTCCGGGAGAACCGCGACGACCTGAAATGGTGCGGCTCATCCCCGTTCTATACATTCCTCAAAGCCGCGCCGAAATCGCGCGGTGAATTGCTTCACTACGAGCAATGGAATATCGACGAGCGCAGCGTCGTCAGCTTCGCCGGCATGGCGTTTCGCAGGCCGGCCGATTGACGTTTGCCAAATATTTACAACTCGCGGGAATATAATAGCGGCGAAAGAAGTCACCACCATAGGCAGCCCCTCATTGCGGTCACAGGAGAAGCTACGCCGGTTCGAGGAGCAGATTTCGCCTCATCTCAGGTCGGCGTATAACCTGGCGCGATGGGTCACGCGGAGCCACGAGGATGCGGAAGATGTCGTCCAGGAGGCCTTTTTGCGCGCGTTTGCCGCTTTTGACAGCCTTCGCGGCGACGCCAAACCATGGTTGCTCGCGATTGTGCGAAATACTTCATTCGATTGGTTGAAGCGCAATCGAAACCTGGCGGCGGTGGGCTACGATGACGCGCCGGACCCCGCCGAGCCTTCACCCGATCCGGAAGAGAGCCTCGTTATTGCGCGCGATCGCGAGAAAGTCAGGCAGGCCCTCGAGCAGCTCCCCGGCGAATTTCGGGAGGCGCTGGTTCTGCGGGAAATGGAAGGCCTGTCATATAAGGAAATCGCATCCGCTGTCGGCGTGCCGCTGGGGACGGTGATGTCGCGCCTGTCGCGCGGCCGCGATTGGCTCAAGCGCATCCTCTCGGCTCCGGCGACAGCGAAACACGGCGAAGCCGCCGCAAAGGGCGGGGAAGGAGGCAGCGCGCGATGAACTGCGACGAGTCCCGCATTTACCTCGCGGCCTACTTCGACAACGAGTTGGATGTCGCCGAGTGCCTTCGCGTGCAGCAGCACCTGGCGGAATGCGCCGATTGCCGGCGCCTGCAGCAGGAGCACGCCACGCTGCAGACCGCTCTGCGCGATTCGGAGTTGTACGCGCAGCCATCCGCCGACTTCGCCAAACGCATTCAAGCCTCGGTCCTGCAGGCTGCTGTGGACGAATCGCGGCGTGAGCGCGAGTCCTGGTGGGCGCGGTTCGGAGGCTTCGGCTGGGTCGCGGCCACCGTGGCGCTGGCTGTGCTTGCAATCGTGGTCGGAACGTTGGTGCTGAATCGCGGAAGTCTGTCGCCCAACCAGCTCCTTGCCGGCGCTGTGGTGGCGGGACATATTCGATCGCTGCAGCCTGGCCACCTGGTGGATGTCCCGTCATCCGATCACCACACGGTGAAGCCCTGGTTTCAGGGCAAACTGGACTTCTCGCCGCCCGTGCCTGAACTATCCGCGGCGGGATTCCCGCTGGTCGGCGGCCGCCTCGATTACATGGATGGCCGGCAGGTTGCCGCCGTGGTATACTCGCACCGCCTTCACCAGATCAACGTGTTCCTTTGGCCGAACCACGGATCTGTTGACGAAAGCATTCGCTCGGATGAGGTTCAGGGCTATCAGGTTCTGCATTGGTCGAGCGCGGAGATGAATTATTGGGTGGTTTCCGATTTGAATCGCGCCGAGTTAGTCGAGTTCGCGCAGTTTCTACGATCGCAGTAGCGAGTTCTCCATGGCGAGATGCGGCATTCGCTCGGCCGCCCGTTCCGCGGCGTGAACGGCCAGAAGGCCGGGCCGGTCGGGTCCAACTTCGATCTCTCGATACCCGATGCCGCGATAGAACGGCGCGTTCCAAACCGGGTCGCGGAAGGTGGTCAAAGTCGCCGAGGGAAATCCGGCGCTCAACGCCCACTGTTCCACCCGCTTCAGCAGCGCGCGGCCGATGGCGCGCTTCTGCCAGCGCCGTTTGACGCCGATTTCCAGCACATGCGCCCGGCGGTCGACCGGGACCACCAGCACAAAGCCGGCGGCCTCTTCCGGCATTGCCGCGATCAATGTAAGTCCTTCCCGGCGTGCCCAGGCATGTTCGCCCCGGCTCCGCACCGGAAGATCCACGCAAAATTCGAAATCCGGCAGCGATGCGTACGCCATTGAAGCGTCCGGCTCGATCTCCATCACGGTCGGGACATCGGACTGCCGGGCGTGCCTGATCTCCATCCTTCTTCCACTCTATTCGCCGCGCCAATCCTAAAAAGTCACGCGGCCGGGAATATTCTCGTATCCCCGCCAGTCTCCTCACTGAAGGCAGATGACAAGGTGAAAAAATTTATCGACCGCAATCACTTGAAGGATGGAATCGACCGCCGGGGCTTTCTGCAGTGCATGGCCTGGGCGGGTACCGGCGTGATTTGGACCATTGCCGGCGGTGTCCCCACATCGAAGCTCCTGGCCGCGGACACCAAACTCACAAAGGAGGATTTTACATTTGTACAAATCAGTGACAGCCACATCGGTTTCAACCGGCCGGCCAATCCCGACGTCACCGGCACCATGCAGGCCGCCATGGACAAAATCAACGGCTTGGCGCACCAGCCTGAATTCCTGATTCACACCGGCGACCTCACCCACCAGGCGAAACCCGCGGAGTTCGACGGCATGGACCAGGTGCTGAAATCGCTCAAGGCCAAAGATGTGTTCTACGTCCCGGGCGAGCACGACACCGCCGTCGATGACGGCAAAAACTACCTGGAACGCTACGGCAAGAACACCAAGGGCAAAGGCTGGTACAGCTTCGACCACAAGGGCGTGCACTTCGTCGGCCTGGTGAATGTCATCCAGCTCGAAGGCATGGGCAAACTTGGCGCCGATCAGCTTCAATGGCTCGAGGCCGACCTGAAGGGGAGGTCCGCCAGCCAGCCGGTCGTGCTCTTCGCCCATATTCCGCTCTGGACGGTCTACCAGGAATGGGGCTGGGGCACGCAGGATAGCGCCGAAGCTCTGTCGTACCTCAAACGCTTCGGATCGGTAACTGTGCTCAACGGCCACATCCATCAGGTGATGCAGAAAGTGGAGGGCAACGTCACGTTCCACACCGCCATGTCGACGGCCTTTCCCCAGCCCGCGCCGGGATCTGCTCCTTCGGCCGGCCCCATCAAACTCCCCGGCGACAAACTGCGCGGCGTGCTGGGCATTTCCGACGTCACGTTTATCCGCAAGAATCACAGCCTCGCGGTGGTTGATTCCACGCTCGCGGGTGGAACGGTGAGCGAGAAATGAAATCGCCCGGTCCACGCCGCCTTCTGGCGGCCGGGGGATTCCTCCTGGCGGCGGGCGTGTTGTGGTCGATGACGCCGCTTCCAGCCGATGGCAGCGGGGGAAAGGTGATTTTCGAAAAGCGCTGCACCGGATGCCATGGGCTCGACACCGATAAGGCCGGCCCGCGTCTTCGCGGCGTCTTCGGGCGCAAGGCCGCGAGCGTGGCGTCTTTTCAGTATTCCGAGGCCCTGCGTAAGTCGGGAATAACCTGGGACGCCGGCTCGCTCGATAGGTGGCTCGCGGATCCAGATGCGTTCGTCAAGGACACTGACATGGCGTTCCGGGTGGTGAGTGAGCAGGAACGGAGCGCGATTATTCGTTACCTGAAGGAACTGCCGGCACAGTAACCGCTCCGGCCGCCGGCGGCCGGCAGAGGGCGGCGTAATCCCTTCGCCAGCCCGGCTGCAGTTCGATGCGCCCCTCCTGCGCGCCCGGCTGCAGCCTTTTTTGTATTTCCGCATAGCTGTATTTGCCGAGCACAATGCCGGTGGCGTGCGGATTGTCGGGTAGCATGCGATAGATCAGCGTGGCATCCTCGGGACCGTCCGGAGCAAAGTCGATGGGATATCCGGCTTCGGACACCCGCTGTGCGAAAAGTCGATCTTCGGCGACGGTGACGCGCGGATAGCCTCGGACATGCCGGAACACGTCGATGGAAAAGGCGCACTGCGGCCATTCGACCTTCCGGTGGCGGAGTTCGAGCCGTTTATCCGCCACCATGAACCACGACCAGGCCGGGCGGAAAAACTTCATTCCGGATTGAATGGCTTCAGCGGCCCGCCGCATGCGCGCCGGTAAGCTGATATCGTCATCATCCCAGTTGACGATCACACTGCCCGTCGAGCGGCAAACGGCGAAATTCCGCTTGGCGCCGAGAGAGCCGAAACGCGCCGAGCGATTGATAATCTTCACGCGCGGATCGGCGGTATAGAGGAGCTGCTGGTTGGGGAAGTCGTTGACCACGATCAGCTCGGACTCGCCTGAATAATTCTGGCGAAGAAAACTCTCGATGGCTTCCTCCAGATGCCGGGGCCGTCCGAAGGTAAGACAGATACAACTGACTTTCGGAAGAAGCATCAGTTGGGGATATTGTAATGCCACGCGAAGGCTCCTGGCACGGCGGTCAATATAGTAGTCAATAAGGTCTTTTGCTCCGTGATGGATGTTATGCTCGGTTTCGTATGACCACTACGGAAAACCTGAATACCTCCTTCGCCGGCGAAAGCCAGGCCAGCCAGAAGTATCGGGCGTTTGCCAGGCGCGCCGATCTCGATGGCTTCCCCAACGTCGCCCGCCTGTTTCGCACCGCCGCGGAAGCCGAACGCATCCACGCCGAGGGTCACCTTCGTAACCTGGATGGGATCGGCGGCACCGAGTCGAACTTGCAGGAAGCCATCGATGGCGAGACATTCGAATTCACCAAAATGTACCCGCCCATGCTGGAATTGGCCCGCTCCGACAATCATCGCGCGCGAACCATGTTCGAGTATGCCATGAAGGCCGAAGAGGTCCACGCGCGTCTCTACAAGAAGGCGATGGAGGCCGTGGCGCAGGGCAAGGATCTCGAGGGAACTGGCTTCTATCTCTGCCCGGTTTGCGGCAACATCGAATTCGGCGAGCCGCCAGCCAATTGTCCGATTTGCGGAACCAAAGCCGACCGTTTCGTCTCCGGGGCGTAAGCGACCATCCTGGCCCCCCGGGGTGACTGGCCGCACGGCACCAGCGCGGTCCCTGGCGCACGTTTTCGTCCATCGCGATATACTCGGTTCATCTACTGCATTCGAGGGAACTGGGTATGGCGATTCAATTCGTACTGAACGGGCAATCTCAAACGGTCGACGTTCCGCAGGCGATGCCCCTGCTGTGGGTGTTGCGGGACACGCTCGGCTTGACCGGAACCAAATTCGGGTGCGGAATGGCACTGTGCGGTGCCTGCACCGTCCACCTCAACGGGCAGCCGGTCCGGTCGTGCTCCTATCCGGTGGGGAATGTCGCCGGAAAGAAGGTCACTACCATCGAGGGCTTGTCGCCCGATGGCAGCCATCCGGTGCAGCGCGCCTGGATTCAGGAAGACGTGCCGCAATGTGGATACTGCCAGAGCGGCCAGATCATGACCGCGGCCGCGCTGCTGGCGAAGAAAGCCGAGCCCACCGACGCCGACATTGACGAGGCCATGCACAACAGTATTTGCCGCTGCGGCACCTATCAATCCATCCGCCAGGCGATTCATGTGGCTGCTAAGCTCCGCGCCGGAGGTGTGAAGTGACCCCCGCTCTCGACCGCCGCAGCTTCTTGAAGACTTCCGCCGCCGCCGGTGGATTGTGGGTCGGCTTCCATCTGACGGAAAAAGCTGAAGCCGCGGCTACCTTCACCAAGCTCAACGCCTTCGTGCATGTCGGCTCCGACGACTCCGTCACTCTGTTCATCCACAAGAACGAAATGGGACAGGGAACCGTGACTTCCCTTGCCATGCTGCTGGCCGAAGAGCTCGAATGCGACTGGAACAAGATCCGTACTGAATTTGCGCCGATCAGCGAGGAGTACGGACGCCCGCAGATGGTAGTCGGCAGCGGAAGCATCCGGAGTTCCTGGGGAACTCTGCGCCAGGCGGGGGCGGCGGCTCGCGAAATGCTGATTACGGCGGGCGCGCAGCAGTGGAATGTCGACAAATCGCAATGTAAGGCCGCTAACAACCAGGTCATCAACACCGCCAATAATCAGAAGCTGAGCTTCGGCGCGCTGGCCGATGCCGCCGGCAAGCTGCCGCGGCCCAGTAATGTCCCTCTCAAACCCGCGACCGAGTACCAGGTGATCGGCAAATCGCACAAGCGGCTGGACACGCCGGAGAAAGTCGATGGCCGCGCCACGTTCGGAATCGACGTTCGAATTCCCGGGATGCTGCATGCCGTGGTGGCGCGCAGTCCGGTGTTCGATGGCAAGTTGGTCAGCTTCGACGACAGCAAGGCGAAAGCCGTCCCCGGCGTCAGGCAGGTGGTGAAGATTTCCAACGGCGTTGCCGTCGTGGCAGACAACACCTGGTCGGCGATCCAGGGGCGAAACGCGCTCCTGATCAAATGGGACGAAGGCAAAACCGCCGCCGTCTCCAGCACCGGCATCACTCAGACCTTCCTCGATCACATGACTATGCCGGGCGCGGTAGCGCGCAAAGAGGGCGATGCCGAAGCAGTCCTGGCCGCCGCCGAAAAGAAGATCGAAGCCTCCTACGAGGTGCCGTATCTCGCGCACGCACCCATGGAGCCGCTGAATTGCGTCGCGCACATCCGTCCCGATGCTTGCGAGATCTGGGCGTCGACGCAGGGCCCCAGCGCGGCGCACACCGCCGGCGTCAGTGTCAGCGGCCTTCCGCCCAACAAGGTTTTCGTGCACAGCGAATACATGGGCGGCGGATTCGGACGCCGCGCCCGCGAAGATTACGTCACCGAAGCTCTGGAAGTCTCGAAGGCCACCGGAGCTCCCATCCAGCTCACCTGGACGCGCGAGGACGATATGCAGAACGACTGGTATCGTCCCGCCTCCCACACGCGCTTCGTGGGCGCCCTCGATGCCGAGGGCTGGCCCGTGGCGCTGCAGGCCCGCATCGCCTGCGCGCCCTTTGGCGGCCTCCGCAATGGCGTCTCCGGAACCGGCGTCCAGGGAGTGAACGATATCGCCTACGCCATTCCCAACATTCTGGTGGACTATCACGCCATCGACGTGGGAATTCCCGTAAGCTACTGGCGGTCGGTGGGGTACTCGCAAAACACGTTCTTCACCGAGAGCTTCATCGATGAATTGGCCGCCGCGGGCAGAAAAGATCCGCTGGAGTTCCGGCGGCGGTTGCTCGCGAAGCAGCCGCGGCTGCTCGCCGCGCTCAATGTGGCCGCGGAAAGGGCCGGGTGGGGCGCTCGGCTGCCGGCCGGCCGCGCGCGCGGCGTGGCTGTGGTGAACAATGTCGGCAGTTTTACCGCGCAGGTTGCGGAGGTCTCCGTGACGGGCGGAAAGCTGCGCGTCCACCGAGTCGTCTGCGCGGTGGATTGCGGGCAGGCGGTGAATCCGGCCGGCGTCGAGCAGCAGATCCAGAGCGCCATCGTATATGGGTTGAGCGCCGCCATGAAGGGCGCCATCACCATCGATAAAGGGCGTGTGGAGCAGGGCAACTTCAACCACTACGATGTGCTGCGGATCGACGAGATGCCAGTGGTGGAAGTGCACATTGTCCCCAGCACGGCAAATCCCAGCGGGATCGGCGAAGCCGCCGTCCCACCCATTGCTCCCGCGGTGACGAATGCGATCTTCGCCTTGACGGGCAAGCGTATCCGGAAGCTGCCGATCTCCGCCTCGGATTTGGCGTAGGGTTTTGCAGGGCAGGCTGGCCTGCGGCGGACTGGTCGGCCGCCTCCCCGATCGGGGGTGGGCTCGCTCTGCAAACCTGACTTGCTCGGTCTCTGTATGTTGACGTCCAGGCCGAGTGCCACTCGGCTGCAGGCTGCCGGCCTGCCCTACGAACCTTTCAGTAGGTCAACCCAAATCCCACCGGAAACGCCGCGCCGCTCGCTCGCGGCCACGTGAACGACAGCTTCCCGGTCGGCTTGTAATCGCCGAACAGGACGTCGGCAATGCCATCGCCTTCCGTCCCGGGAAGCCACGCGGCAAGCAATGCGTCCGCCTTGGCCAGAACCCCGTCGGCCAGCATCGGGCGGCCGGAAAACAGAATCGCCACGACCGGAATTCCCGCCGCCTTCATCGTTTCCACCGCCGCGAGATCCTCCGCCGCCAGCGATAACTCCGCACGATCCCCTTCCCCTTCCGCATAC
>Ga0335076_10006982_pt1 | contig 11383 bp, 10 predicted proteins | sample Lox_Sample_25_FD_206717 | JGI IMG/M metagenome (GOLD analysis project Ga0335076, IMG submission 206717) | Soil microbial communities from Loxahatchee National Wildlife Refuge, Florida, United States - Lox_Sample_2.5 | ecosystem: Environmental > Terrestrial > Soil > Wetlands | place: USA... | reverse complement strand
CCCAGCGGCAAGGCTTTCCCAGTCCGAGGCGTGGTCATGGGTGGCGATCGCTGCAGCCGTATTGATATATGTGAGCGCCTCCCTATCGTGTGAACCAGGTGCGGAACGGCCATAAAGCCAACGGGAAACGTGCGATGCGCGTCTGCGCTCAACCCAGGGTAATTTAACTTGTGTCAAACACGTGTGCTGGGGCCGTGCGCGGAGTAATGTGCCGCGTCATCCGATGGGTCCGCGCTGATCAGGAACACTGAGCGCAACCCGTCGGGCACCCGGAGAAAGGAAGACCCGTGCTAAAAGCGATGCGTATTGGTCGTCTGGGCGTGCTGGCGGTCGGATTGGGCCTAGGAGCGGCGCTGGCCGCCGCTGGCACAGGAGTGACGCGCGTCATGTAGACGGATCTGCCTTACTTTGGCCGCGCTCGGCTATCACGGCGTCGAAACAGGTAGTCAGCTACTCGCGTCAATTGCACGGATACACGACACCATCGAATTGCAACAGTGATGAAGAGGAGAGGAGAGCTTAATTGTGTCCCCTGAAATGAGGCGCCGCGCGGAACAGCCGGACGAGGACGACCCCAATTTGCCACCTATCGACGACGGAGACTTTGACGGCGACGACGACGGAGACTTTGACGGCGACGGCGACGGAGACTTTGACGGCGACGACGACGGAGACTTTGACGGCGACGACGACGGCGATGCCGATACTGATACTGACACTGATTCGGATACTGACACCGATTCGGATACCGAATCCGATACAGGTTCGGGTTCGGGCTCGGGATCGCAGTCCAAGTCAGATTCGAGCAAGGGAAGCGGCAAGGGCAAGGGGAAAGGCAGCGGAAGCGGCAAGGGCAAGGGGAAAGGCAGTGGAAGCGGCAAGGGCAAGGGTAAGGGAAATGGAAATGGAAGCGGCGACGGCAAAGGGAAGAATGGAGGAAGTACGGGGTCCGGAACCTCCGATTCGTGCGATTGCTGTTGCTGCGCTGCGGTAGCGTCCATGTCCGCCAATGTGGCTCTCGTGTCCCAGGTCGCGCTGACGGCGATCGCTGCGATCGAAAAGAACTCCAAAAGCTAAACCCCGCCTGGCACCAGGTTCGGTTGCCGGATCGCGATAGTGAGTCGAGATTGCAACCCGGCGACGATTCCCGAGGGCCTGAACCGGCAGGATCGGTGTGGAAACGCAGACGATCAAGGTGAGCCCAAGTTTCCCAGGTTGGCAGAAAAGGCTTTGTCATTCTTCGGCAAAGAGAGTGAGGCAAACGCTGTGATGGCTTGTCCGGTGGGAGTGTCGGCGGATGTTGCGCCGACACTTCAAGTCCTCCTGGATTTGCCCGACAACGCGCTCGAGAGCCGCTTGATGGAGTTTGTTCGGCGATGCGGTGTGAAGTTTCGCTCCCCCGAAGATTTCCGTCGACTGGGCTGGAAGCAAGGCCCAGATCCGATGTTCGCAAACATCTGGCGATCTAGAGGGGCTGAGGTGAAACCGAGCCGCGATTCGTTTATTTGGGATTTACGCGCCCCGCTTCTGCTGGACGAGGCGCTGGCGTGCTGCTCCATACTTTTGTGGCGCCGATCGCGCGGGTATGACGCCCAGTGGATCGGAGGCGTTGAGACCGCATCCATTCCCATTGTCGCTGGCATGCTCGCGGTGAATCGAGCCGTGGGCGTCGAGCCGCTCAACGGGTTCTATTTGCGCAAGGAACGGAAACCCGACGGCCTACGACGCCTGCTGGAAGGTGTGCCTCCGCCCCGCGGCGCGCGCGTGATGCTGGTCGATGACATCCTTAACAAGGGAATCTCGAAGAAGCGGCTTGTGACTTACTGCCGGAACAACGGGCTGCAGCCGGCTGCTCTTCTTGTGGTTGTCGACACCCAGCGCCGAGGCAGCAAATTCTTCGCGCCCATTTGCCCGGTGGAGGCGATCTTTACGCGCAGCGATGTGCTGGGCGATTCTGCCGCGACCGGCGACAGAGCTGCAAATCTGGCCGTAGGAACGAGATTCCCGCCGACTATGCGGCAAGAAGTCACCATCCGGCCGCATCGGATGAACGGCGAACAAGAGAGACGGCCCGAAGCAGAAATGAGTGCCGAGGACATAGAACTGGTTCGATTGGCCCGCGACACGGTAACGTTTGCCGCGCTTTCTGCCGGCAAGGTCCGGCCCGCCCTAGAAGAACATTTACGGGAAAGTTCCGAATGCATGCCATTGCTCGGCCGCTATCTGTGGGCGCGCGCGCCCGTGTTTACTCGAATTACCAAACGCGAGGTTAAGAACGAAGTGTGGTTGAACCGCTTGCGCGGATGCAAGGCGGTCGGACTGTTGGATTCCAATCCGGGCACGATTGCGGAAATGACAATCAAAAGCGCCATGGCCAGCGCCACCGTTGCACGGAAGCTGAAGGCAGGTGCGGCAACCTTCCATAAGCCGGTGTCGCCAAACGAGATTGGCGACCTGAGCCTGTTTGTCTACTTGGTGGAAGAACTTGTTCCGACCAAGGCCCGCACAGCGGAGGAGCTGATTGCGGAAGGCCACGAAGTGCATGGATGGGGGCTGATCGCGCATTGCTCGTCGTACAGGGGGGTCGTATGCGGCGATCTTGATGGAATCTCCGACGTGGCACGACAGATTGACGCTGTGTGCCGGAAAATGCAAAACAGCGTGGAGATTCGGCCGCAAGAAGCTGGCGACGTGGCGTTCATTCGCATGAAGGGCCGCTGGATTTGGGACCCAACACGACCGAAGCCGGAGTTTTTTTAGGCCTTACCTCGATGGTGCGGAGTGAGGTTGCTTGGACAGTGAGCGGAGGGTTCGGCCGAGGCGGTCCGCATGAAGGCAATCGCGAGCGCGCGATTTCAGCGCAGGGGCAAGGAGACAAACTATGGATGTGGCCTGGATGTTGGGAAATGAAAGCAGCACGGGCGACTGGGAGCTGCGCCTGTCGATGCGGTCGTTTTGGAAACACTATCGTGCCAAAGCGAAGCCCTGGATCATCGGCCACATCCCCGCTTGGATCGACACCCAGAAAGTCAGATGCATTGCGTGGCCCGACCCCTACAGAAGCTGCAAGGACGCCAACTTACTGCACAAGGCGCTCCGCCTTGCCATGGAGCCAGGAATTTCCGACCCCTTTGTTCTGTGCAGCGACGATCACATTCTGCTTCGCCCAAGTGCTCCCGGGGATTTTGAGCTTTGGCATCGCGGCAAAATTGAGAAGAAGCCGGACGAGGGGATGAACAGGTGGCAACTCCGCCTGGTGAACACGGGACGTCGGCTTCGCAAGGCAGGGTTCCGAGCCAACAACTTCGATGGCCACGTCCCGTATCCCTTGCGCAAGGATTGGATACGGGAGGCTCTGCGATTCGACTTCGCTGAACAACCGGGAATGTGTGTATTCTCAACGATTCTCAACTGCAGCGGGGAGCGAGGAGCACGGCTTGACAGTCGGCAGATTCGCGGATGGCTGGGCAAGCGGGATATGGAAGCGAGCGAAGTGGACAAAAAGCTCAGGATTAACCAGTTTGCTTGTCTCATCGACACGTCTGTGGAGAACCCCTATATCGTGTCAAGGCTTGAGCAGCTTTTTCCTAAACCAGCGCCGTGGGAACTGGATGCCCGACCTGGCCGCGTCGCAGCAAAATTCTCATAGACCTGGTATCGCGGCAAGCATCAAATTCCCCTTGGTCCGCCGTCGTGCTCTGGCCTTGCCATCCCTCTCCCACCACGCCAGGGACTCTCACGGAATTGGCGTCCGCGGCGCCGGCGGATCGTCGCCCATGACGTCGGAGAAGCTCGCTGTGAGCTCGGCGATCCCCCGCTTCTTTAATTGATCGTCCTGGCGCGGATCGTAGTGCTTCCCCATGCTGCCGGCGCCAAGGTAAGCGCCGGAAGCGATCGCCGACCACCGCGTCACCGCGTGGCGCACGCGCCGGTTGTCCGCGGCGACTCCCATCCGATCGGCAAGCGCCTGAGTCAGTACGCGCTTGCGGGTTAGCGACGCCTGTTTTCTCAGATTCGCGTTTGCGGTGACAACCTCCGTCATCGCGAGCATCCGGTCACACGTGATCACGCCACGCCCTTCGGTGATCGCGGTTATTACCTCGGTCGTTGCGATCAGCAGCGCCTGCTCCGGACCTACGGCTGCGTCAACGTGTCTGAGTGCGCTGCCGGTCGCGTTCACCAGATCCTCGACGATGCACATCAGCACCGCGTCCTTTGTCGCGAAGTGGCGGGTGAATTCGGGCGGCGCCACGTTGGCGGCCGCAGCGATTTCGTCGATAGTCGTGGCTTCGTATCCGCACCTGATCGAGAGGTCCAAGGTGGCGTCGATCAGCCGCTCGCGGGAGTCTTCCACCACCACGGGCGGAACGTAGCAAATTTCCAACCCGCGTCCGTGGGAGTTTCCACTTATCGGACGGGCCATCTGTGCAGTGTGTCACAAAACGTGACATCTTCAACTCACTCTGTAAAGCTGATGCTGCTGCTGAGGTGCAGTCCGGACGATTTCGCCGGAACTGCCGCAGCCCACCACCAAATCACAAGGGGCACCTATGCCATCGGCTCAGCTGGTCAAAGATACTGCCGCCCAACAGATCCCGGACGTCGCCAAGTGGGATCCCGCGTTGACCGAGCGCGTCGTCGGCCTGCTCCGCCCGGTGGCCAAACGCTACTTCCGGTCGGAGGTCCACAACCTCGGGCGCATCCCGTCCGGCGGCGCCCTGCTGGTCTCCAACCATTCGGGCGGCCCGACCACGACCGACCTGCCTACCTTCGCGGTGCACTTCTACGACAAGTTCGGCTACGACCGGCCGCTGTATACCCTCAGCCACGACGTGCTGTCCCTCGGGTTCACCAAGCAGTTCTTTCAGCGCGTCGGCTTCATCCCGGCCAGCCGGGACAACGCGGCCCGCGCCCTGGCGTCCGACGCCGCGGTGATGGTGTTCCCGGGCGGCGACTATGACGCCATGCGGCCGACGCTGCGGCAGAACGTCATCGACTTCAACGGTCGCACCGGCTATGTGCGCACGGCCATCGACGCCGGCGTGCCGATCGTGCCGATCGTGTCGATCGGCGGCCAGGAGACGCAGTTCTTCTTGACCCGCGGCACCGGGCTGGCCAAGCGCCTCGGGTTCATCAAACAGCTGACGCGCAGCGAAATGGTGCCCATCGCAGCGGGCTTCCCGTTCGGGGTCACGCTCGGCGGCGCGAACCTGCCACTGCCGAGCAAGATCGTCACCCATGTGCTGGCCCCCATCGACACCACCGCCCGATTCGGCGCAGACCCTGACGTCGCCGAGGTCGATGCCCACGTCCGCAAGGTGATGCAGACCGCGCTCGACCGGCTCGCGCGCCAGCGCCGATTGCCGGTCATCGGCTAGTCAGTCTGGTTGCGGCGGGTCATCGCCCATCACGTCGGCGAAGGTCGCAGAAAGCTCAGCGATCATCCGCTTAGTGAGTTGATCGTCCGTGCGCGGATCGTAGTGGTCCGCCATGCTACGGCCGATTAGGTACGCGCCGCCCACAATCGCCGACCACCTCGTCACTGCCTGGTGCACGCGCCGATCGTCCTCAGCGACCCCCAACCGCTCGGCGAGCGCCCCGGCGAGGATTCGCTTGCGGGCTAACGACACCTGCTGCCTGAGATTCGGATGTGCGTTGAAGACCTGCGCCACCGCGAGAAGCCGATCACGCGTGATCACGCCACGGCCATCGATGACCCGGGATACCACTTCGGTGGTGGCGATGAACAGCGCATGTTCCAGGCCCGTGTCGGGCTCAACATCTCCGAGTTCGTCAACGGAGGCCTGTAGCAAATCCTCGATAATCGAGAGGAGAACCTCATCCTTGGATGCGAAGTAGCGCGCAAAGTCGAGCGGCGATACGTCGGCGGCGGCGGCAATCTGATCGACAGACGTGGCTTCATACCCGCACCTTGCGCAAAGGCTCAGGGTGGCATCGATCAGCCGTTCGCGGCAGTCCTTCTGCGCCGCCACGCGGGAACCGTAGCAAATTTCCAATCTGCGTCCGTGAGAATTCCGACATGTCGGACGGCGTAGATGCCGTCGTCAAGGGACCGTCACCTAGCCAGTCAGCTCGCCGCGGCGGCCACCGGAAGGGTCGCGTCCAGCGGCCTGAGCTGATCGGAAAGCCCTGCTGCTCTTCGTATTTCCGCGAAGGCGTCGATCATTGCGTCGGTGGCCTCGTGCGGATCGACCAGCGTGACGTCGTCGGTCAACACCGAGATGGCCAGCTGATCGACGTAGCTCCATACTGTGACGTTCAGCCCGCTTCCGGCCACAACTGGCCCGACCGAATAGATTTCGCTGACCGTCGCGCCCTCGATGTGACCGCGCTCCCGCGGCCCCGGCACGTTGGAGATCGTCAAGTTCATCACACTGGCTGACTCCACGCGCCGGGCCTGCGTCCGGAAGAACCGCGGCGCGAGCGCGGGCGGAAGGTAGGACAGCCAGGCGGGCAGCAACGTGGGCCCGAGCAAGTGGTGGTTCTCTTTGGCGATCTTGGTCGCCATCGACGTGAGCTCGACCCGCTGCAACGGGTCGTCGATGTGAACCGGTAGCGACGGCGTCATATAGGTGAACTCGTTGCCGTCCAGGCGATCTGGGGACGTGTTGTAGCTGACCGGCACACCAGCGATCAGCGGTGCGTCCGCATGGCCGTCGTAGCGCAGCAGCAGCTGACGCAACGCACCGGAGGCCATCGCCAATACGACGTCGTTGAGTGTCACCCCGAGATGCTTGGCGGTCTCCTTGACGTCGGACAGCGCCAGCGGCGCGGTGGCGAACCGCCGCCCCGGCGTCACGCGGTGGTTGATGAAGCACTGCGGCGGGGCGAAGTTGCGAGCGAGGTCTGGATGCGCGCCGCGTTCCTTGGCGCGGCGCCGCACGCGCGAAATCCCGGTCGCCGTTTCCTTCACCAGCCGGGGCAGTTTGCGGATCAGTCCGACATGGTCGCGGGTTGCCGCCCGCAGCAGGTCCGTTCGCGTGAGCGGCCGAGCGGTTGGGCTGGGCGCCGGGATGTGCGCGGATTCCTGCGGCTGTAGCGCCATGGCCATCTGGTTGGCCGATGCGACGCCGTCGGCCAGCACGTGGTGCACCTTGTGGATGATCGCGATCCGGTTCTCGGCCAGTCCCTCGGCGATGTACATCTCCCACAGCGGTCGGCTGCGGTCCAGCGGCGTGCTCGCGATCTCGCCGATCAACTGGTCAAGCTCACGTCGGCCGCCGGGCGCCGGCACTCGGGCCCGACGCAGGTGGTAGTCGAGGTCGATGTCGGCGTTCTGTACCCACATCGGGTGGTGCAGCTTCAGCGGGATGTCCACCAGCTGAAACCGAAGCGGTGGCAACGCCATCAGTCGCGGATAGCCGACCTCGCGCAGCAACTCGAAACTGAATCCGCCTTCCACGCCGGACACGTCCAGCACGCCGATCTTGAGGGTATGCATGTGAATTTCGGGTGTTTCGCTGTAGAGCATCAAGGCGTCCACGCCGTTGAGCCGCTTCACATCCTCATTCGACCTCTTCCGAGCGATCGTCGGGCGGCTTCGACCAAACTTTACAGAATAGCTCCTATTTGTAAAGATGCATCGGTGAGCGGAAGAGTACTACCGGTTATCGGCTTGGCGGCGCACCTGGGTCGCGGAATGCAGCGCGTCGCAACGGATGCCGTCATCGGTCGGCTGCGGCCGCTGCCACGCACCATCGGCGACCTCGACGCCCGAGCGCTCTCGGAAATCATGAGACGCCGAGTGACCTCGGTGTCGGTGATCGGCGGCGACGCCGGCACGTCGTCTCGAGCCCGTCTGGCACTGACCGGCGCCGACGTTCCGGCCTCGGTGTTCGTCAAGATGGCCGCCGAGACCGTGGCGACCCGGCTGATGGGCGAACTGGGCCGGCTGGCACAGACCGAAGTGTTGTTCTACCGCGAGTTGTCGCCACAGCTCACCGGCCTGCCTGCGGCGTACGGGTCGGCGTTCGACTCGCTGACCGGCCGCTATGTGCTCGTGCTCGAAGACCTGGCGGTCGATCCTTGCGACTTTCCCGATACCCTGCATCCGCTCGATAAGGATCAGGCGAGCACGATCGTCGAACTCCTGGCGAAGCTGCATGCGACGTTCTGGGAACGGCCGCCCGGATGGGTGTACTCCGCATCGGGCGACCACACTTCGCTGCTCACCGGCTCGCTGTTGAACACCTCGGCTCGCCGGCTGGCCGAGCGCACGTCAATTCCCGTCGAAGACGGCCGTTTCATCATCGACAACTATCGTGTGGTCGCGAAAGTAATTGACCGGCAACCGAATACGGTGATGCATGGTGATGCGCATCCCGGCAACGTCTACTTTCGCAACGGCGAAGCCGGGTTGCTCGACTGGCAGGCGGTACGCCGCGGGCACCCCGGCCGCGAACTGAGCTACACGCTGATCACCGGCATGACCACCGCCGACCGTCAGGCCTGCGAACGCGACCTGCTCGCCGTCTACCGTCAAGCCCTGGCGGCCGGCGGCGGCCCCGAGCTGAATGCAGACGAGCTCTGGCTGCGCTATCGGCAAGGGTCGCTGTACGCCTATGTCGCACCACTGATCACCGCGGGGATGGGCGGCATGCAGGTCGAAAGCATCGCGATGGAAGGCGTCAAACGCGGCGTAGCGGCACTGACCGATCTCGAGACGGTGGCCGCCCTCAAGCAGTCGCTGACCTAGATATCGGTGATATTGGCCTCCCCGTAAGTTCTCTAGCCATGAAGCTGACGGTTCTCGGTAGCGGCGGATGGATTCCCACCAGTACGCGGCAGACGAGCTGCTATCTGATCACCGCCGGCACCGAAGCTCTGGTGCTCGATGCCGGAACCGGCCTGGGCGCGCTGCACATCAACCCTGCGCTGCTCGACGGCATCGAGTCAGTGACGTTGCTGCTCAGCCACTTCCACCTCGATCACGTGACCGGGCTCGGCTTCGTCAGCGCGCGCGGCCTGGGCGGCCGGGGACTGACAATCGCCGGCCCCGGCGCGCAGTCCTACGGCCGGCCCACCCGATCGATCCTGGAGGATCAGCTCCTGGCCTCGCCATTTCAGACGGCCTCGCCGGTGGCGACTGCACGCTGGGCGGAATTAGGTTGGGACACTTTGAGTTTCGCAGGTCATGAGATCCAGACGTGGGAGCAGACCCGGCACACCTTGCCCTCCGCGGGTTTTCGCGTCGGGGACCGGCTGGCCTATTGCACCGACACCGAGTTCGACCCGGAGACCATCCGCCACGCGGCGGGCGTGACCACGCTGTTGCACGAGGCGTGGGAGCCCGTCGACGCCGAGCGGGGCCACACCTCCGGTGACGAGGTCGGTGTCATCGCCGCCGAGGCGGGTGTTTCACGGCTGCTGCTCACCCACAACCACCCCCTCCCGGGGGTGCCCGAACGCACGGCGGTCGCCGCGCAGGCACGGTTCACCGCGGCCGTTTCAGCCACCGACGGGGCCGTTTTGGAGCTGTAAGCAGCCGAATTATGACCACGATTTGGTCACAACTCGTCGTCGACGAGGAGAACCTTGCAGTAGGTGTTGTCGCTGGTAGTGGCCGTTTCTGCGAGCCTTGGTAAGATTGCGGCTGTTACTTGGCTCACTACGCGTTGCACAGCAAGCTGCCGCATACTGGGTACTCAGCTCTAAACGTAGTCCGCGCACATTGCAACCCGGGGGTCACGCGCGGCGCCCACTGGACAGTCGAGGTTGTGGTGACAGACCTGCAGCGATCCGGCGCTAAGCATCGCCATCGCGCGTCGCCGCCAGCGGTGCACCGACGCGGGTTCATCGGTGCCTTCTTCGCGGTGGTGGCGGTGGTCGTCGTGCTGGCAACCGGGTCGGGATGGTGGATGGCCCACGGCATGCTGGGCGGAATCACCGTCTCCCAGGCGCTGGGCTCCCAGGATCCGAAATCTACCGGCAACGGACAGAACATCCTGCTCATCGGGCTCGACTCGCGGAAAGACCAGGACGGTAACGACCTGTCCTGGAACTTGCTGAAACACCTGCACGCCGGCGACTCCGACGACGGCGGCTACAACACCAACACCCTGATCCTTGCGCATGTCAGCCCCGACGACCGGGTGACCGCGTTCTCGATCCCCCGTGACGACTGGGTGAAGTTCAACGGCGTACCCGGCTACAACCACATCAAGATCAAAGAGGCCTACGGGCTCACCAAGCAGTACGTCGAGCAGAAACTGATCAACAAAGGTGTCAGCGACCAGAAAGAGCTGGAGACAAAGGGCCGCGAAGCCGGCCGCGCTGCGACATTGAAAGCGGTGCGAAGCCTGACCGGCGTGCCCATCGACTTGTTCGCCGAGGTCAACCTGGCCGGTTTCTACGACCTGACGCAGAGCCTGGGCGGCGTGGATGTGTGCCTCAAGCACGCGGTGTACGACTCGTATTCCGGCGCCGACTTCCCGGCCGGCCGTCAGACCCTGGATGCCGAGCAGGCGCTGGCCTTCGTGCGGCAGCGCCACGGCCTGGAAAACGGTGACCTGGACCGTACCCACCGGCAGCAGGCATTCCTCTCCTCGGTCATGCGCCAGCTTCAGGACGCCGGCACCTTCACCAATCTGGGCAAGCTCAAGGGCCTGATGGCGGCGGCGCGTAAAGACGTCGTCTTGTCGTCGGGCTGGGACGAGGACGAGTTCCGCAAGATGGGCGCGTTGGCGGGCGGCTCCATCGAATACCGGACACTGCCGGTGGTGCGCTACGACAACATCAACGGGCAGGACGTCAACATCATCGACCCCGATGCGATCAAGGCCGAGGTATCTGAGGCCTTCGGCGACTCTTCGACGCCGACGTCGATAGCCAGCTCGGACGTGCCGAGCCCGTCGACGGTGGTCGATGTGATCAACGCCAGCAACACCAGCGGGCTCGCCAGCAAGGTCGCGCGCACGCTGAAGAAAGACGGCTACACCACCGGCGCGATACGCGACAGAGTTCGCGGTGAACCCAACACCACCACAATCGAATACGCACCGGGTGCCGAGAGCGACGCGCGCAACCTGGCGACGCTGCTGGGCATCGATGCTCCTGACAAAGCGAACCACACGCTGGCTTACGGGCATGTCGAAGTCGTCGTCGACGACAACTTCTCCGTGCCGACCCAAGACGACTCCACGTCGTCCTCCCAGGACGACTCGCCCTCGGCTTCAAGCCTTTCCGGCAGTTACGGCTACCAGCAAACAACGACCACGGATAGCACCGAGCCGACCCCCGATCAGGGCAAACCGATCGGCGGCGGCGGCGTGCCCTGCGTCAACTGAGTTCGGTCGGATCCTTCCGCAACAAGAACGCCAGCACGGCGCTCTCGAAGGCCTCTTTCGCCTCGATCATCGTCCAG
>Ga0335076_10006981_pt1 | contig 11384 bp, 9 predicted proteins | sample Lox_Sample_25_FD_206717 | JGI IMG/M metagenome (GOLD analysis project Ga0335076, IMG submission 206717) | Soil microbial communities from Loxahatchee National Wildlife Refuge, Florida, United States - Lox_Sample_2.5 | ecosystem: Environmental > Terrestrial > Soil > Wetlands | place: USA: Florida... | reverse complement strand
TATATCGTTCTTCTTATACACCAATTATGACACATTGGCTGTCGTGGGTAAAGCGGCGCGCGCTCAGCCCTTCAACAGCACGACGTCGACAGGGCGGACGCTCAGCTGGATCGTGCCGCGGACGGCGAGGTCCAGGGTGGCCGGTGCGCGCAGCAGCAACTCGCCGCCGCCCGCTTGCATCGCTACGCGCGCTCGCAGGTGCGTCCCCTGGAAGGACGTCTCGCTGACGCGCCCGGTGCCGAGATCTTCCGTGCCCTCAGCGGCGCGCCCGATCACCAGCTGCTCCGGGCGGATCGACAGGTTGACGCGGGTGCCGATGGCGGCCTGCGCCGGCACGGCAAGCGTGGCGATGGCGGTCTTGACCCAAGCGACGCTCGACGTCGCCTCCACCACCTCGCCCGGCAGGATGTTGCTTTCACCCATGAACGTGGCCGTGAACAGGGTCGCCGGCTGCAGATAGACGCGGGCCGGTGCACCCACATCCTCGATGCGGCCGGCCCGCATCACGACGATGCGGTCGGCGATGCTCATCGCTTCCTCCTGGTCGTGCGTCACATGCACGAAGGTGGTGCCGAGCCGCTTCTGGATGTGCACCAGCTCCTCCTGCATCTGCCGCCGCAGGGCCAGATCGAGCGCGCCCAATGGCTCGTCCAGCAGGAGCACCTTGGGCTCGACGGCGATGGCGCGCGCCAGGGCGACGCGCTGGCGCTGGCCGCCGGAGAGCTGGTGGATGCCGCGGTCGCCGAAGCCATCGAGGCCCACCAGCTTCAGCATGGCGTCGGCGCGCGCGTCGCGTTCGGCCTTGGCCACCTTGCGCATGGCGAGGCCGAAGCCGACGTTGTTGCGCACGCTCATGTGCGGGAAGAGCGCATAGTCCTGGAACACCGTCGCCTTCGGCCGCCGCGCTGGCGGCAGGTCCGTGACATCCTCGCCGCCGATGAAGATGCGCCCTTCGCTGGGCGCCGTGAATCCCCCGATCATCGACAGCACGGTGGTCTTGCCGCTACCCGACGGACCCAGCAGCACGACGAACTCGCCGGCTCCGATGTCGAGGTCGATCCGCTCGACCGCGACCGTCTCGCCATAGCGCTTGACGACGCCGCTTAGCCGGACGAGCGGCTCAGCCACGGCGGTTCCCCCGGGCCAGCAGCAGTTCGACCAGGATGACGAGCGCGATCGAGGTCGTGAACACGAGCGTGCCCGCCGCGTTCAGTTCGGGGCTGAGGCCGGCATGCAGCATGTTCCAGATGACCACCGGCAGCGTCACGTCGAACTTGCTGAGCAGGAACGCGATCACGAACTCGTCCCAGGACAGCGTGAAAGCGATGAAAAACGCGGCCAGAATCGTCGGCCACAGCATCGGCACGGTGATCAGCAGGAGCGCCTGCAGATCGCTGGCGCCCAAGTCCTGCGCCGCGCGCTCGACGTTGGCCTGGTGCTCGCCCAGTTGCGAATAGGCGATGGCGAAACAGAGCGGCAGGTTGATGACGACGTGGCCGATGCCGACGGCAACCAGCGATCGGTCGATGCCCGCGCCGTTGAACGTGATCAGCAGGCCCATGCCGATGATCAGGTAGGAGACCGTGATCGGCGCCATCAGCGCGTACTGGATGGCGTCGGCGCGGCGCGGCCGCGAGCGCGCCAGGCCGTAGGCGGCGAGGAACCCCAAAGACGCGGCGACGGCGGACGACAGGCCGCCGACGACGACCGAGTTGCCCATCGCCTCCAGGAGCTTCCGGTTGGCGAACACCTTCTCGTACCAGCGCAGACTGAAGCCGCGGAAGGGCGGCACCGGCACCAGCCCGTCCTGGAAGGAGTAGAGGACGAGCATGACGACCGGCAGGAAGATGAAGACCGCGGCGGCCGCGACATAGACGGCGATGAGGACGTGGCGCGGCCGCATCGCTCAGACCCGCTCCATCTTCAGCCAGCGGGCGAACATCAGATAGGCCGCGGTCACCACCAGCATCAGGATCATGCAGAGCGCCGAGGCGAAGGGGAAATCGGCCGTCCGCGTCACCTGCAGCATGATCGCCTGCGGCAGCAACAGCTCCTTGCTGCCGCCGAGAATCGCCGGCGTGATGAAATCGCCGATCGCCAGGACGAAGGTGAGGAAGGCGCCGACGGCGATGCCCGGCAGGCTCAGCGGCAGCGTGACGTGGATGAACACCTGGGCGCTGCTGGCGCCGAGGTCGGCCGCCGCCTTGCGATAGGACTCCTTGATCTGCACCAGGTTGGCGTAGGTCGTGAGCGTCAGCAGCATGACGAAGAAGTGCACGAAGCCCAGCACCGTCGCGCCGCGGCTGTTGCCGAGCTCGACCGGCTCCGCGAACGCGCCCAGCGACAGCAACAGCTGGTTGACGATCCCGTTCTTGGAGAGGACCACGAGCCAGCTGTAGGAGCGGATCACGTAGGACGTCCAGAACGGCAGGATGAGCGCCACCAGCAGCGTGCGCTGCCAGCGCCCCGGCGTGTGGTAGGCGAGGATGTAGGCGATCGGATAGGCCAGCAGGATGCTGACGACCGTGACGATCAGCGTCACCTCGATCGAATTGACGAGCGCAGCGGCGAACGCGCCGTCGCTGCGGATGACGAATCCGGCATAGTTGTCGAAGGTGAAAGCGCCCGTGCCGCGGTCCGCAAAGCTGAGCGCGAGCATCGCCAGGAGCGGCACGATGAACAGCAGGCCGGTCCACAGCAGCGCCGGATAGGTCGCCCACCGCTGCAGGCTCAGCCGATTTCTCACTCCGCTCATGCGCTAAGCGATGGGCTCTGCTTTCGGGTGGCCAAATCGCGCCCGAGCGCCTCCGCCCGAGTCAGGTGCGACTGCAGCACGGAAGGATCCTCGTTGACGTCATAGAATATCTCCATGCGGACATCGTCGAGTCCGCAATAACCGAACACGCCGATGTCGATCTGCCGCTGCATGGCGCCGTGGTAGCCGTACTTGCGATAGGTCCGCCAGGTGGACCCGGCCGACGCCAGCAGCTGGACCGGCCGGTCGGCGAGGAGTCCGATCGACCGTTCCGGCGTGAAATCGTAGGCCCAGCCCTGCGAGAAGACGCGGTCGATCCAGCCCTTGAGGATCGAGGGGAACGACCACCAGTAGACCGGGAAGACCAGGGCCAGCGCATCGGCCGCATCGATGCGCGCCTGCTCGCGCCTGACATCGGCCGGCATCGGCTCGCCGCGGAACTGGCCGAGGTCTGCGGCCTGCAGATCGGCGGCAAAGCCCTCGCGGTAGAGGTCCGCCACGGTCGCCGCGTGACCGGCTTCGCGCAGGCCGCCGAGAAAACGGTCGAGCAGCGCGCCCGTGAATGATTCGCGCCGCGGGTGCGCGAAGATGGCAAGGACTCGCATGGCCGATCAGGAACCGGCTGGGCCGATGTTGTCAATCGTGCCGGTTGACTTTGCGATATACATTCCCAGGTTCATGCGACCCTCCATCCTCCTCCTGGACCAACCCGCAATCGACTCGAGAGGACCATGGCACATCCCGGCCCGTTGATCGTGACCATCGTGGCAGGGATCGGGCTCGCCTTCGTCTTCGGCGCGCTGGCGCACCGGCTGCGGGTCTCGCCGCTGGTCGGCTATCTGCTGGCCGGAGTCGCCGTCGGGCCGTTCACGCCGGGCATCGTCGCCAATCAGTCGCTGGCCGATGAGCTGGCGGAGATCGGCGTGATCCTGCTCATGTTCGGTGTCGGTCTCCATTTCTCGTTCAAGGAATTGCTGTCGGTCCGCAACATCGCGGTGCCCGGCGCGATCGTGCAGATCGCCGCCGCCACGCTGCTCGGCATGGGATTGGCGTGGCTCCTGGGCTGGACGCCAGCTGCCGGATTCGTATTCGGCCTCGCGCTTTCCGTGGCCAGCACCGTCGTGCTGCTGCGCGCGCTGCAGGAGCGGCGCCTGATCGAAACCGAACGCGGACGCGTCGCGGTCGGGTGGCTGATCGTCGAGGACCTCGCGATGGTTCTCGCGCTCGTGTTCCTGCCGGCCCTCGCGGAGGTCCTGACCGGGGGCGATACGGCTGCCGTGGGCGGCATGCCGCTGGCCGGCACGCTGGCCCTGACGCTTGGCAAGGTCGTCGCCTTCGTCGCGGTCATGCTGATCGTGGGCCGGCGCGTGATACCCTGGATTCTGCACTCTGTCGCGCATACCGGTTCGCGCGAACTGTTCCGGCTCGCCGTGCTCGCCATCGCCCTCGGCGTCGCCTTCGGGGCGGCGATGCTGTTCGGCGTGTCCTTCGCGCTCGGGGCGTTCTTTGCCGGCATGATCCTCAGCGAGTCCGAGCTGAGCCAGCAGGCGACCGAAGAAACCCTGCCGCTGCGGGACGCCTTCGCCGTTCTCTTCTTCGTGTCGGTCGGCATGCTCTTCGACCCCCATATCCTCGTCCGCGAGCCGCTGTCCCTGCTCGCCACGCTCGCGATCATCATCGTCGGCAAGTCGCTGGCGGCGCTGCTGATCGTCCGGCTCTTCGGCTACCCGCTCACGATGGCGCTGACGATTTCGGCAAGCCTGGCGCAGATCGGCGAATTCTCCTTCATCCTCGCCGGCCTCGGCGTCGCCCTGGGGCTGCTCCCCGAGACCGGCCGCGACCTCATCCTGGCCGGCGCGATCCTGTCGATCATGCTCAATCCGCTGGTCTTTGCGCTGGTCGAAAGGCTGCCGGCGCTCCGCGAGGCAGCGCGCGCGGCGACGGAAGCTGCGGCCTACCCGGCGTCGGACCTGCAGCCGACGCGCCTGACCGGCCACCAGGTCGTCGTCGGATTCGGACGCGTCGGGCGGCTCGTCTGCAACAGCCTGCGCGAAGCCGGCATCCCCATCCTTGTCATCGAGGAACGAAGCGAGGTGGCGGAGACCGCGCGCGCCGACGGCATCGACGTGATCGTCGGCAACGGTGCCGCAGTCCCGGTGCTCGCCGCCGCGAATCTGCCGGCCGCCATGCGCCTGTTCGTGGCGATCCCGGAGGCCTTCCCCGCCGGGCAGATCGTCGAGCAGGCGCGCGCCGCCAACCCCGGCCTCGACATCGTCGCGCGCGCCCATTCCGACGCCGAGGTCGATCACCTCACGCAGCATGGCGCAAACCTGACCATCATGGGCGAGCGCGAGATCGCCCAGGCGATGCTCGCGCATGCGCTGCCCGGGCGATCGGTGAGACCGAAGGACTCAGCCGGCTGACGTTGCCGGCCGGTCACGCATTCAGCATCTCCGTCCACAGGTCGTTGAGCGCCTTGTCGAGGGCCTCGTCGACCTGCAGATAATGATACGACTTGGCGAGGAAGGTCGGCTGCTCGTCCCAGCGTAGGATCTTCTTCTGCGCGTCGGTAAGCGAGGCGTTCTTGTTCGCCGGCATACCCCAGTAGCACGCGGACGTCGCCAGCCGCGCCTGCCCGTCCGGGCTCAGCACGTACTGCACGAACTTCCGCGCGAGGTCCGGCTTCTTGGTGTCCTTGAAGATGGCGAGCGACTGCATCCAGCGCACGCCGCCTTCGTCCGGCAGCACCCAGTCGAGGGCTGGGTTCTCGGTGGCGAGGCCCGCCACCGCATACTCGCCCCCGCCGACGATGATGTCGGCGGAGCCGCTGACCAGCGCGTTCTGCACGGTCGGCACGTCGCCCACCAGCGAGGCCAGCTTCTTCATGGCCAGCAGCTTCTCGCGGATGGCCGGAACGTGCTCGAGCTTCAGCTCGTTCGGCTTGATGCCGATGCCGATGGCCACCATGGCGACGACCGGGTTGTAGTAGTCGTAGATGGCGAGCCGGCCCTTGTATTTAGGGTCCCACATGACAGCCGACTTGCGCATGTCGGCGGGATCGACCTTCTTGTTGTTGTAGGAGAAGCAGTTGTAGCCGAACTTCTCGGTGACGCCGTAGACCTTGCCGTCGACCACGTTGAATTCCGGCACCTGCACTTCTGCAAAGACGTCGGCCATCGGGTAGTCTGCGGCGCTCATCTCGCCGAGATAGCCCTCCTTCTGCAGCCGGCGGATGTCGACGGTGTCGAGCACCAGCACGTCCCAGTCGCCGGGCTTCGACTGCTGCAGCACGGCGAGCGCCTCGCCGGTGGTGCCGAACTCCTTGGTGTTGACCTTGGCTCCGTTGGCCTGCTCGAACGGCCCCAGCAGGTTGGGGTCGGAATGGTCGCACCAGACGAGGGCGTTGAGTTCGTCGGCGGCGGCGGCGCGATGCGGCCGGCCGAGCGCGCCGGCGACGACGGTCGCGGCGGTGCCGGCCAGGACGCGGCGGCGGGACAGGCATGAACATGGTTTGGACATCGACGTCTCCCAGTGAACGAATCGAAGCGGCCTTGCGGCTCTGTTGACGTAAAAAATGAATGAACTATAAATTTGGGTCAAGCATCAATTTTCTGACGGCCCATGACCGGACTGCGCGAACGACAGAAGGCCGGACGCCGGCGCGACATCCTCGATTCCGCCGCCGCGCTGTTCAAGCGCGACGGCTTCGCCGCCGCCAGCATCGAGCAGATCGCCGAGCGGGCGGAACTCTCCGCCGGCACGGTCTACAACTACTTCCCGTCGAAGGGCGACCTGCTGCTCGCCCTGGTCGCCCTCGACGGCCAGGAGGTGCGGGACGCCGGCGCCGCCATCGTGGCCGATCCGCCGGCCGATCCGGCCAAGGCGGTCTGCCGGCTGCTCGAGGTCTATGTCGACCACTCGCTCGTGCATCTCGACAAGCGGCTGTGGCGCCAGATGATGGCGAACGCCCTGTTCTTCGCCGACACGCCGCTCGGCGCCGGCTATCGCGAGCTCGACCGCAAGCTCGCCGAGCAGGTCTCCGATCTCTGCCGGGCATTGCAGCGTGCCCGGCGCATGCCGCGGCGCGTCGATTGCGATCATGCGGGCCAGATCCTGTTCTTCGTCTGCAACGCCCTGTTCATGGAGTTCGTCGCCGACGATGCCATGCCCTTGGCACTCATGAAGGAACGCGTGTTCCGCCAGGTGCGCATGGTGTTCGACGGGCTGCTGGACTGAAGCCCCGAGGGTCATCGACAGCCGCGGATGATTGCGCGACTATGCCACCCACAGTCTGATGCGAGCGTGTGAAACCCATGGCCAAGACTCTCCACCAGCCGCTCGGCGGCAACCAGATGCCGCGCTTCGGCGGCCCGGCGACGATGATGCGCCTGCCGCTGCTGCCGAGCGCCAAGGACCTCGACGTCTGCTTCGTCGGCGTGCCCCTGGACACCGGCACCTCCAACCGCGCCGGCGCCCGCTTCGGGCCGCGCCAGATCCGCGCCGAGAGCTGCCTCGTGCGGCCCTACAACATGGCGACGCGCGCGGCGCCCTTCGACAGCCTGTCGATCGCCGACATCGGCGACGTCGCCATCAACACCTTCAACCTCGAGAAGAGCATCGGCCTCATCGAGAAGGCCTATGACGAGATCCTCGCGCACAATTGCAAGCCGCTCACCCTGGGCGGCGACCACACGATCGCCATCCCCATCCTGCGCGCCATCCGCCGCAAGCATGGCCCGGTCGGCATGGTGCATGTCGACGCCCACGCCGACATCAACGACACCATGTTCGGCGAGAAGATGGCCCACGGCACGCCGTTCCGCCGCGCCGTCGAGGAAGGCCTGCTCGACGGCAAGCGCTGCGTGCAGATCGGGCTCCGCGCCACCGGCTACGCCGCCGACGATTTCGACTGGCCGCGCCGCCAGGGTTTCCGCGTCGTCCAGGCCGAGGAGTGCTGGCACAAGTCGCTGACGCCGCTCATGGCCGAGGTGCGCGAGCAGGTGAAGGGTGGTCCGGTCTACCTCACCTTCGACGTCGACGGCCTCGACCCCTCTTACGCGCCGGGCACCGGCACGCCGGAGATCGGCGGCCTGACCACCCCGCAGGCGCTCGAGATCATCCGCGGCTGCCGCGGGCTCGACCTCGTCGGCGGCGACCTCGTGGAGGTCGCCCCGCCCTACGACCCCAGCGGCAACACCGCGCTGACCGGCGCCAACCTGCTGTTCGAGATGCTCTGCGTGATGCCCGGCGTGGTCTACCGGAACTGAACGCTCGCCTCAACGCCGGCGGCGAGCGGGTGTCGCTGTTTTCACGGACGTGCCAGCGAACCTCCGGATGATCTCTTTCGGAGCGGAAGCGCCGATTGAACGTGGAGGCTTCGGCTGGCGGACGGCAACGCCGCAGTCGGATGATCTTCGGAATCCAGCGGTTGGGGCATTGTGGACTGTAGGCTGTGGCGTTCGATCCATTTCGCAAGCGTTGCCGCTTGGGCGTTCGGCAGCGGTCGGTAGCCCGTCCGATAGGCCCAGCACACGTCGGGACAATAAAGCGGCAAGAGGGCGCGATCCGCGATCGCCAGGGCGCCCGCGCGTCGAAGCGCCGCCTCACGCTCGCCGCGATCGGCGGTGCAATTGGCGCGACGAATGAGCTCGTCGAGCGCCAGGCTGGAATAACGGCCGAGGTTCGTGGCGCCCGCGCCCGTGCGCTCGTTTGGCGTGGCGACGAGATGCTGCAGATTGTAGAGAGAGTCGCCGGTCGAGCACGTCCAGTACTGATATTTGAGGCCGAAGCGATCGGCATTGCTGTGGTCGTGAAGCTCACCGCGCGCCAAGACGTTCCAGCGGACCGATACGCCGATGCCCGCCAGCATGAGCTCGATCGCCCGCAACGCTCGCAGTTGATAGGTCGGGACGTCCTCGGAATGGGCCGCTTCTATGATCAGCCCATCGGCAAAACCGGCTTCCTCCAGTAACGCTCGCGCTCGATCCGGTTGGTAAGGATCGGGACCCAGCTCGGGATCGGACCCGAAGACGGCCGCGGGTACGATATCGCCGGCGGGAAGCGCCATCCCTCCCAACAGCACGTCGCTGATGAACCGCCGATCGATGGCCATCGAGAGGGCGGAGCGCACGCGGCGATCCCGCATGGGATTGCACGCGAGACTCCGACCCGAGGCGGCTAGACATCCGCCACGCAGGTCCTCCAGAAAATTCGGCGCGAGAAAGCAAAGCATCAGCCCACGATCCGTCGCGAGCCCGAGATCCTCGGCGCCGTTGTCGCTCGGCATTTCCGCATAGTCGCCGCGCCAATCGAGCGGCAAGGCGTAGATCACGTCCAGGTCGGCGCACCGCAGGCGCCTGAACACCTCCTGACGTTTCTGGGCCAGTCGGAAGTCGACCTCCAGCCACGGCGTCGGCAGGCCGTGATAGCGCGCAAACGCCGCCAGCCGGACCTCGGCCGGCGTGCGGTCGACCTGGCGGAATGGCCCGGTGCCGACCGCCGCCCGACCGCTGTCGAAATCGGGCGTGGTGGCATCGACGAACCGCCGTTGGATGATATGGATCTCCACCAGGTCGAGAGGCAGAGTCAGGTGCGGCTCGAAGGTCTCGATGCAGATGCGGTAGCGGTCGACGGCCCGCACCTCCCTGATGACGGCGAGTATCTGATTGTTGTTGATCCCGCCTCGTTCGATTCGCCGCAGGCGCTCCAGGCTCGCAAGCACATCATCGGCATCAAAGGGCGACCCGTCATGAAACAGCACGTTGCGCTTCAGCTCGAACTCCCATGTGACGTCATCGGTCCGACGCCACCCGGTTGCCAGCGCCGGCCTTATGTTGCCTTCGCGATCGAGGCAGGTGAGGCCCTCGAACATGTGTTGCGCGCAGTAGAAGTCGATTTCGGTGGCGTTGAGATGGGGGTCGCTCTGCGGAAGCCCTTCGCGTACGCCGATCGCCAGGACCCGATCACGGGGCGGTCTGTCGACGGCGGTCTTCTGTTGCGCGATAGCGGGCAGCTGCACCTCGAAGCGCGTACCCCTCCCTGGTGCGCTGACAACGGAGATCTCGCCGCCCAACAGATGGCAGAGGTTGCGCGTGATGAACATGCCGAGCCCCGTGCCGCCCAGGGCGCTCGACTCGCGGCCCCCGATGTCCGTAAAGGCGTCGTAGAGGCGCGACAGTTGCTCGGGAGTCATGCCGCGGCCGGTGTCCTCGACACGGAGCAGAAGGTGACCCGTATCACGGCGGGATACATGCAGGCCGATCGTGCCGTCGCGCGTGAACTTCGCCGCATTGCTAAGCAGGTTGATGAGGATCTGTTGCAGCTTGATCCGGTCGCTGACAATCCGGGTTACGCCATCGGCGACGGCGACGTCGAACCGGTTGTTGCCCTTTTCCACCTGTGCCCGGACGAGTCTCTCGACCTCCCCAACGACATCTTCAATCTCGAGCTCGGTGAGATCCACCGCCGCTTTGCCGGAATCCAGTTTTGCCGCCCACAGCGCATCATCAACGAGCGCGGTGAGGTGATGACTGGCCCGGCTGATCGTGTCGAGATAGCGGTCCGCCTCGATCGAACGCCGAGGCTCCGCCATGATCTGCATGAGCTGGATATAGCCACAAATGACATTCAGGGGATTCTTGAGCTCGTGCGCCATTGCCGCGAGGAAATGCGCTCTGCTGGCCGCGGCGGATTCGGCCTGTGCCGCCGCTTCCCGGTCCTCGTCGGCCTCCATCAGAGCGTCGACCGCGCGGGACCAGGCGACATAAAGGTGGTCTTGTCGCAAGTCAGTCATGCTGCCAGTTTTTACCGGCAGACATCTAGCAGGGGGTTAAGCCAAGTCGACGCCTACGATCAGCAACGTGAATCGTTCTCCGTTAATGCATCCTTGCCATCCTGCCGGGGGCGTGGCGACCTCGCCGAGAGCCTCGCCCTACGAGATGCTGTGCGCGACGCCGCTAAGCCCGCTGACTTCGTTAACCTGCCCTTAACGGACCAATTTACCGTTTCCCAATCGCGCCCTGGTAAATGAAGTCAACCGGCGGGTCCGCTGGTCGGTGCCCGCCGCCGACGATGGCTGCCGGCCGGCGCGGCCGGCGGGGCCGCGTGCGTTGACGGCATTGGCTCTGCAGGACGATGGTTCCACGCCAGCTCACCTGGCTGTTCGACGGCCTCAGCATCCGCAACAAAGTGCTCGCGGGTTACGCGGCGTTGACGATTCCGTTCGTCACGCTAACGATCTTTGCCGGCGCCATGACCGCCGAATTGCTCGCGGAGTCGAAGCACGTCAATGAGGATTCGATCCCGACGCTCGACGCCCTCGAGACCATCCGCACCGCCGGCCTCACGGTCATCGGGCAGACCAACGGCCTGGTGCTGATTCGAGCGATCGGCGCCGATGCGCCGGTCGCCGGCGGCGCCGTCGATCCAGCGGCCGACCTGCAGGCCGCCCGCAGCACCCTGTCGCAGGCGGTGCAGGACTTCCTGAGCCTGGCTTCCGACGGCAACGACGGGACGTTCCGCAGCAGCATCCAGTTTGCGACCTCCGACATCATGCGGCAGAGCGAGCGGCTGATTCGCCTCGCCGCCGACCGCAAAGCGTCGGCGATCGTTCTGCAACTGCGCGAAGGGT
>Ga0335076_10006980_pt1 | contig 11384 bp, 8 predicted proteins | sample Lox_Sample_25_FD_206717 | JGI IMG/M metagenome (GOLD analysis project Ga0335076, IMG submission 206717) | Soil microbial communities from Loxahatchee National Wildlife Refuge, Florida, United States - Lox_Sample_2.5 | ecosystem: Environmental > Terrestrial > Soil > Wetlands | place: USA: Florida... | reverse complement strand
GAGATCAGGCGCAGACCGTCATTTGCCGGACAGACAATCCAGTCTCCCGCGGGGGACCAGCGTGTGACGGACCGGAGCCAAGGTTTGACATCGGTGAGGAACACAGGGAGCGCGCCGGGCTTGGTCAGGATCTTGGCCATCGCTCGCTTGTTCCCGAGCGGGCGAATATAGGAGATCCACTGGCTATCGGGCGACCATGCCATTCCTGATCCAGCCAGCTTGCCGGGCGGGGCCTGATCCAGCATAACGGCATGGCCGCCGGATGCGTTTGCCAACATCAGCCTGGAATGCGGCCCTGCGTCGGTGAATACAAATCGCGTGCCATCCGGCGACCATTGCGGTTCAATCAGGTCGTCACCTTCGATGAGCCGGCGCGAAAACCCACCACTCACAGCGTCGCGGTCCTCGATCGCCCCGCCCGCCGGACCATGCGCAGCCGAGTACAGGAAATGGGTTCCGGAGGGATCCCAGTCCGGCCAATAAGCGGTGCCCGCGCCGGAGATCACCGTATGCAGTGTTCCGGTGGTGAGCGAAACTTCCAAGACGTCCCACCCGGTTTCGCCCGCGGCGAAAGCGATCCGCTTGCCGTCGGGCGAGACCGACGGATTGAAGCCGTTTTCGCGAAATGGATAGACGGTACGCCGGCGGCCCCCGGCGACATCGAGCACGGAAATCACCACTCCACTAGTGCGCCTCGGTGGCGCGGCGAGCAGGAGATGGCGGCTGTCCGGGAACCAGCTCGATACCTGATTGCTATCAATGTGGAGTTCAGGCTTGCCGGAAGGATACGCCACGATCCATGAGGTTTCGTTATCATCGGCGACGACCCTTGAGCCGTCGGGTGAGAACTGCATATGGGAGACGTTTGGAAATGGCCCCGGCCAGAGTTCCTTGGGCGCCGCGCCGCCAACCGATCCGATCCATAGCTTGCCGTCCCGCTCAAAGGCCAGAGTTTTGGCGTCCGGATGAATGGCGGCTGCCTGGACGTCCTCGAGGATCAAATCCGAAGATCCGCCGGAAACGGGAACGGCCCAGAGGTTTTTACCGGAAAGGTAATAGAGCGTAGCGCCGTCGGGAGACCAGAAGGGCTCGGTGCAGGGGTCACTTGCCTTTGTAAGCTGCGCGCCCTCCGTAGAGCCTACGACCTGTGTGAACACCTGATAAATTCCGTGGACTCTCCCGTAATAAGCGATGCTCTTGCCATCCGGTGACCAGGCAGGCGCCCGCTGCTCGGTTTCCTCCCAGGAAATGGGCGTGAACCGATACGCCGAGAGGTCGAACGCGGATGCCGAACCGAGGAATCGGTCGAATGCCAGACCGGCGGCCAGACAGGTTATGGCGATTGCGGCGGAAAGAAGCGCGCGCCGACGAGTAGAAGCACGGGGCGCGGCCGGGGCGGATTGCAGCTCGGCGGCCGATGGGGAAGACCGGTCGCGAATCTGCTTCAGCTCGCTATACAGGTCGCGCGTGGAGTCGTAGCGCTCCGCCACCTCCTTGGAGAGCAGCCGCTCGATCACCCAGCGTAGCGCCGCGGGAACACTTGCCGGAAGGGGCTCGGGGTCTTCACGGATGATGGCGGTCATCGTCTCCGCGGCGCTGGCGCGCTGGAATGCTCGTTTCCCGGTGGCCAGTTCGTACAGCACGAGCCCGAAAGAGAACTGATCGGACTGCGGCCCAAGATTAGTTTCGCCGCGCGCCTGCTCGGGCGACATGTAGTTGATAGTGCCGACCGTCGTGCCCGGATCGGTCACCATGGTCTGGGTCGACTCGGCTGCCGCCGCTGTGGACGCCGCTGCTTTCGCCAGCCCGAAATCCAGAATTTTCACTCTGCCATCGGCAGTGACCAGAATGTTGTCCGGCTTGAGATCGCGGTGCACGATGGAACTTGCATGGGCGGCGGCGAGACCGCCGGCGATCTCCACCGCGAAGTCGAGGAGCTTACGCGGGTTATTTGGCCGGCCAATGGGAAGTCCGTCAACGAACTCCATGACCAGATAGTCTGGCCCCACGTCGTAGAGTTGGCAGATATTCGGATGATTCAGCGCGGCTGAGGCGCGGGCCTCGCGCTGAAAACGGTCGGAAAATCTCTCCTGCGAAACCTTAACGGCGACAATGCGGTCCAGGCGCGTGTCGCGAGCCTTGTAGACCTCTCCCATGCCGCCGGCGCCGATAGGTGTAAGAATCTCGTAGGGTCCCAACCGAGTTCGGGCGGGCAGGGGCATGCGCTGTTAGACAATTCTACCGTGCGGGCCGTCCAAAACGGATCCCTATGGGATCGATCGCAAGAGCGAAACATTTGAGCGAGAAGTCGTCTCGGACTCTGGCGCCCCGGTCGCCCAAACGAATGGCATTCTGGGCGGCGGGTCCTCCCTTGTCGCCAACGTTTACAGCGCGGTCCCTTTCGATGGTCCTGGAGGAAACGCCCGGAACGGAGCGCCATATAGGATTGTTTCAACAACAATGGCAGACCGGTCGGATAATTTCACGAACTCTGGCGGGATGTTTCATGATCTGTGGCGAATCTCGTCGGTTTGCCCTTTGTTCTCAACATGGTAGTTTTCAACTACTCTGTCAACCTACAATGGGCTTCACCTCGCGGGTGTCGCCTCGCGCGAATATGTAGGTGATATCGAGCCGGCCGTCAAGGGCGTCGTAAGCGGCGCGGCTGGAGAAATCGATGTCGCCGATCTTCATCGACCGTTCGGGCTGCAGGGTAAAAAGGATCGATTCCGCGACGACGCCGCTTTCCAGAAGGAACCGGCCGCCGGGGCGCAACGATGCCGCGATGGCTTCCAGGAAGCGGCGGCAGTTCGGGTAATCGAAATAGGCGAAGCTGTTGCCCCAGCAATAGGCCGCATCGAAGCGGCCGCGCCACGGCAGCGCGCGCATGTCGCCCTGGATCCATTCGATGTCCGGGGCGGAGTTGCGAGCCTCGGCGAGGAAGCCCGGGGAGATATCGACGCCGGTCATGCGGATTCCACGCCGCGCCAGCGCGACGGCATGGCGGCCGTTGCCGCAAGGGACGTCGAGCACGCTCATGCCCGGCCGCAATTGCAGGCGGTCGATCAGAAAATCGGCCTCCCGCGCGGTCTGTTCGGGCGTCATGGCGCAGCGCCACATATCGAGCGCGAGGCCATCGAAAAAAGTCTCAAACCAATTCGGATTCAATTCTGCTCTCTTGAGATACACCAATCGCGATTGACGGACAAGGGCCGCGAAGTGGAGAGCTATCGGACGGCTGTCAGAGGCGGATCCTCCGGGTATTATACATACTCGAATGGGGTGCGCGACACGACGGGCACGGCGTCTTCGACTGTGGCACAATCAACCCATGTTCCGACGAGTCAGCTTGTGCCTGGTTCTGTTGACGGGCGGCGCCGCGGCGCAGAACCCTACCAGCGGGCAGCGGGTGCACCGCCTGTTGATCCACAACGCCACCGTGATCGATGGCAACGGCACGCCGGCCAGCGGCCCGAAGGACATTCTGATCGAGGACAACACCATCGCCGACGTGATCGCGCTCGATCCGGTGTCGCTGGCACGGGATGGGGCCAGAGGCGGCGCGCGCAATGGTCCGGCGCCCGACGCGGTGATCGATGCGACCGGCAAGTATGTGCTGCCGGGCCTAATCAATGCGCACGCACACCTGCAGGAGGAACGCGGTGGAAAGCCGCAGCCGATCGAATACGAACTCGACCTGTGGCTGGCGTGCGGCATCACGACGATCCGCGACGTGGGCAGCGACACACGCCGAGCGCTGGAACTGCGGCAGCAGAGCGCCGCCGGAAAGATCGCCGCTCCACGTATCTTTGTGTATCCGATGTTCGGCAGGCCGAAAGACGCGCAGGCGGCGACGGCGCACGTCCGCGAGCTAAAGCAGATGGGCGCCGACGGCATCAAGATCCTGGGTATCGATCGCGACACCATGGAGGCCATGGAAAAGGAAGCGCATACGCTTGGGCTGCGGATCGCGCATCATGCCGGGGTGGAAGAGACCAACGCCTGGGACGATATCAGGTTCGGAACGACGAGCATCGAGCATTGGTATGGCATTCCCGATGCGGCGATCCCGGCGGGCGTACAGGATTTTCCGGCGAGCTATAACTACAACAACGAGACGGACCGGTTCCGCTATGCCGGGCACTTATGGCGCGAAGCGGATCCGGAGCGGCTGACAGCGGTGCTCAAAGGCATGGTGGACGCGCACGTGGCCTGGGATCCGACACTGGACATTTACGAGGCCAGCCGCGATTTACAGCGCGCGCAGACGCAGCCGTGGTTCGCCGACTATCTGCATCCCACGCTGGAGGAGTATTTCCGGCCGAATCCTAGTAACCACGGCTCTTACTTTATTGGCTGGACGTCGACGGATGAGACTTACTGGAAGGAGAATTATCGTATCTGGATGGCGGCGCTGCGGCAGTTCGACCGGTTAGGCGGGCTGATCGGCATGGGTGATGACGCCGGATTCATTTACCAGATGTACGGCTTCGGATTTATCCGTAACTTCGAACTGTACCAGGAGGCCGGATTTCATCCCATCAGGATTATTCAGGACGCGACCGGCAATAACGCGAAGATTCTGGGTCAGGAGAACCGGCTCGGGCGCGTGCGAGCGGGATGGGCGGCGGATTTGATCGTGGTCAATGGAAATCCGCTGGTCAATTTCAAAGTGCTCTATCCGACGGGAGTGGATGAGATTCGCGGCGGCAAGACGGTGCACACGGGCGGAGTGGAGTGGACGATCAAGGACGGAATTCCGTATCACGCGCCGGAGCTACTAGCCAAGGTGAAGCAGATGGTGGCGCAGGCGCGGCAGCATTCGACGAATTGAGAGGAGGGGAGAATGTCCTGGCGGATCCTTGCGTGTCTGATCTGTGTTCCGGCACTGGCGCAGAATGGCGCGACGGGCGATCGGGAAGTGCGAGACAAGGCCGCGGCCGATCTCCGGGCTCGGATTGAAGCCTCGCCGGAACTGCCATTTACGGCCACGCATTTCGCTGCGAAGGCGCCGGCGGTTGGATGGGAATCGGGCATGGTGTCGTGGCTGGCGGTGGATTCGAAGGGTTTGATCTACGAGATTCAGCGCGGCGACAAGGCGGATCCGGTGCTGGTGCTCGACCGCGAAGGCAAGGTGCTCCGGTCGTGGGGCAAGGGCGGGTACACGATTCCGCACAGCATTCGCATCGATCCGGCGGGGAATGTGTGGACAGTCGACGCGGCATCGTCAGTGGTTACAAAGTACTCGCCGCGCGGCGAGACGCTGCTGACAATCAACGTCGGCGAGCAGCCGAAGACGCGCAGCGCGTTCAACGGGACAACGGACATCGCTTTCGGACCGGGCGGACGGATCTTCATCACCGACGGGTATGGCAACGCGCGCGTTCTGGAATACTCGTCCGACGGGAAGCGCGTCCGCGAGTGGGGCAAGGCGGGGAACGGCGCGGGCGAATTTCATCTGCCGCACGCCATTCAGATCGATGAAGAGGGCACTATTTATGTCGCCGACCGGGAAAATGGCAGGATCGAGAAGTTCTCGTTGAACGGCAAGTTTCTGGGGGAGTTTTCGAACCTGGGGCGGACTTACTCGCTGAAGTTAGATGGTCAGTATCTGTGGGCCGGGATGCAGCCGCTGAATGAACCCACCGGATCGGCGGGTTGGGTGGTGAAGCTGGATCGGAAGACGGGTGGGATTGTGGGCCATTTGACGGTTTCGGAAAAGAGCGGACTGCATTCGGTCGAGGTGATGCCGTCCGGGGAGCCGCTGACGAACCTTGGAAGCCAGGTGATTTGGTTTCGGGCAAAATAGGCGCGACACAGAGGATCGCCGGCACGAGTGCCCGCTCCAGGGGGCGGGTCACCAGAGCCGGAAGTTGACGGTGACTTCGGCCTGTACGGCGATGGGGTTGCCGCCCTTGGTGGCGGGCTTGAATCGCCAGCGGGAGACGCACTCGGCGGCGGTCTCATCCAGTCCCAGGCCGAGGCTGCGAATTACGCGGGTGCTGGCGGGCATGACGTGACCGGTCGCGTCAATCTCGATGAAGAGACGCACCGCGCCTTGATATCTGGCTTTGCGCGCTTCCTCCGAATATTCGGGTTCGGGCTTGTAGATTGGTATGGGAAGTCTGACATCGCTGGGGATCGATGGGTTGGAGTCAGGCGGTTCTACCGCGAATTTGGCGGCCCAATATCCCTGGCGATAGTCGAGCGTGACCATTGAGGCGACGGGCGGATTGAGAGCGACGCGAATTTTACGATAGGTACCGTCGGAAGCTTCGTTAGCCGTGTAGTACCCGAGGAGGTAGTAACCGGGTGCGGAGCCTTCCATCGAATGGAAGGAGAAGATGGCGATGGCCTGCGGACGGCCGTCTTCGGTAATGGTGAAGTCTTCCTTCTGAAGGTTGGTGACGGTGCGGCCGCCGCGGGTGTCGGTGACGATGACATCGACCTGGATGAGCTGGGTGCTTGTGCTGTACTGCGGCAACGGGGAACTTTGCATCTGGGTGGTGGTGGCTTGCGCGGCGACGATTTTCAATGGGGAAACCGCCAGTACGAGCATCGCGGCGGCGGCCCATGCAAGGGTGATTCTCAAGACTCCCGCGCGGCCGCGCCGCTGGGCGCTGTCGAGAACGGAGCCGACGCGTTTGGCGAGGTCGGCGGGGCTGGCCATGGCCAGCACGGGCGGTTTGGACGTCGCCGACAATCGCCGGGCCAGTCCGACGAGCTGATCGGCGTAGGCGGTCGCTTCGGAGCGATCGAGCACGGCATCGTCGCAACTTCGTTCGGCTTCGAGCTCCAGGCGACGCCAGGCCATCCAAACCAGCGGATGGAACCAGTACAGCGCGCAGATAGTCCGCGCAAGGCAGTGGACGAGCCAGTCGCACCGACGTACGTGCTCCAATTCGTGGACCAGGGCGCGCGAGAGGTCTTCGGCGGTCCAGGTTTCGGCGTCCAGGGGCATGAGGATTGCGGGACGCAGCGCGCCGCAGGTCATCGGTCCGGGCAGCGAGTCGTGGAGTTGAACGTCGACGCGGCGGAAGACGCCGGCTTCGATCGCCAGCCCGGAGGCTGCGGATTGCCCCTGCCGCCAGGGCAGAGCCGAGCGGCGCAGGTGTCGAACCTGCCACAAGCCCGCCGCCACCGGCAAGAGAAAGAGCACCGCGCCGGCGATCCAAACAGTCAGCAAAATGGCGGAAAGAGGGATGGCCGGGGGGTGTGGCGCGGGCTGCGCGGCGAAATCGCGCGCGGCTGCGGAACCCCGAAAGACTGCCACGGAGCGGCGGCCAGCGGGGACCGGCGATTGCGCGGTTGGCTTCAGGGCGATCCGGACCGGCGGTGCGAGGGCGGCCGCGATGGGCAGCAGCAACAGCACGGCAAAGACGGCGGCCAGCATCGCGTGACGCAGCGAGGCGCGGCTGCGGCGCATCAGCCAGGCGGCGAAGAGCCCGAGAGTCAGGACGAGGGTCGTCTTGGCGAGAATCGACGCGGCCAAGGAGTTGCTGACAGCGAACATGAATTCCTGAATCGCGGGCGTCATGACTTTTTCTTCCTTTCCTTGCGAACGCGGTCGATTTCGTGTTGGAGGGCATCCAACTCTTCGTCGGTCCAGGGCGCTTCGCCCACCAGCGAAGTCATCATCTGGCGCAAAGAGCCGCCAAAGAAGGTTTGCACATACTGTTCGAGCGCGGTGCGCTTGGCTACGGCCGGGGCGATGGTGGCCGAATACAGGTAACGCGGCCCATCCTGTTGGTGCTTGAGGCAGCCTTTCTTCTCGAGACGCGTGAGCATGACGCGAACCGAGGAATCAGAGGGCGGATCGATGAGGCGCTCGCGGATCTCTTCGGCGGAGGCGCGGTTGCCGAGCGCGAAGACGGCCTCCATGATTTCGCGTTCACGGCGGGTGAGAGACTTGCTGAGGGACCTGGACATGTGCGACACCTGTCACATGGTATACGCGACAGGTGTCGCATGTCAAGCCCAATTTGCATGGCGGCCGGCGCCGCCGAACTGCCGGCCAGAGGAGCGGGTGCGGCATCTGAATTGGCCGCTGCTTGCGAAGTTTCTTACGACGATTCCGCAGTATTCGGCCGGCACACCAGAACGATCTGTGGCGCGAGGAACGCCAGCATCACCAAGACCGTCGCCGCCACGACGGGCACACCGCGCGGTCCAAGCGCGACCACGATGGAGAGTGCGAATGGCATCAGCAGCAGCAGGACCGCGGCCGGCAGGACCGCCAGGACGGCAATGCGCCAACCAATCGCCAGGCGCGCGGGCGCGGTCAACAGGATCGCGAACGCGATGACGCTTGCCGCCAGCGGCCATTCGAGCAGGTAGGACGCGCCCGGCGCGGCGCCGGCGAGCCAAATATCCAGGGCCGCAAGAGGAGCCAGGACGATGGCGATCCAACGGCCGCGACGCCGCCCGAGCGCGGTGGCGATGGCGAGGGCAAACATGAGGATCCACGCCAGAGGCTTCGCCCACGACTCGGGGTAGACAATCAGCGGCGTGAGGAGCGTGGGGAAATAGACCGCGTTGTCCGAGCGGCGCTCGCGCAGATCCTGATTGCCGAAGATACGGGTGAGCGCCAGGGCGTAGTTACCGTCCTCCTGGAGGCTGCGCCGGTCGAGGTGGGCGACATCGTCCTGCGGCCGATGGTAGAACTCGGGGTGCCCGATAAACGCGAAGTTCATGCCCTGGAGGCCGTGATGTTTGAAGACGGTGAAGTCGGTGTCGTTAGGCATGCGCTTGTAAATCTCGTAGGACACCGACGGGGCGTTGGCGCGCGGCACGGCCGAGCGCAGCGCGTCGATGAGCCAGGCGTTGCCGGCGCTGGTTTCGAACATATAGGAGGGGCCGCTTGTGCCCCGTGCCTCGAAGTTCAAGACCACGCCCGGCTCCTGACGCCAGGGGTGCTCGCGCATGAATACGTCGGCGCCCAGCAGGCCGCGCTCTTCACCATCGGTTACGAGAAAGATGACGTCGTTGCGCAACGGCGGGCCGCTACGGAGGGCGCGCAGCGTTTCCAGCAGAACCGCGACACCGTGGGCGTCATCGCTGGCGCCGGGTCCGCGAGGGGTGGAGTCGTAATGGGCGGCCAGCATGACGGAACGAGTATTGGCGCCTCCGGGGAGCCGCGCCACGATATTCTCCACGTGGCCGCTAAGGTGAAAACTGCCCCTCGAGTATTCACCGGTACCGGTTTGAATCGCGGGTTCAACCCCGAGCCGGCGGAATTGGTCCTCGACATAGTCGCGGACGCGGGCGTGTTCGGCGGACAGGATTGGATGGGGCGCCTGCGCGATGGCGGAAACATGAACGAGGGCGCGTTCAGCCGAAAACTCCCGCGGAGACGCCGCGCTGGAAACGATCCCGGCACGTGGATCCGGCGCGAGCGAGACCGCAATCCACAGAAGCAGCGCGCCCAGAAGCGCCCATCGGGCGGCGGGCGTGGCCGCGGTTTTCATCGCGGCGGCCGCGGTTTTCATCGCGGGCTATTGCTTGTCGAACACCATTTTCTGAGTGACATCGCCCATGCCGCTGGAGAACGTCCGCTGGATGGTCAGCACCTTGCCGCCTTCGGAGAGCGTCCACTTGTCCTTCATGGTGTACTGGTTGTCGCCGAAGGAACCTTTGGTCTCCATGAGCAGGGCATCGCCATCCCACTTCACCGTGCTCTTGGCTTCGGAACCGCCAAAGCCCTGATTGGTGCACTCCTTGCCATCGGTGGTGTACTTGGCGTTGATGGCGAATTCGCCCATATCGCTGGCCATCTTGGTCTCGACCGTGAGATTGGGCTCGGCGTGAGAAACCTTTTGCGTCATGCTGGATGGCGCGGGGAATTGTCCGAATTCGCTCTTGGTGGTGTTGAGTTTCCAGTCTCCGCTGAGATCGGGTGTAGCGGCGAAACAGGCGGAAACCGCGATCAGGGAAAGCGTAACCAGGCGCATTTGAGTACCTCCGGTCGCGCGGCAGGCGCGACACACCGCATATTGAAGCAGAGCGCGGAGTGGAATTCAACGTTTGCGTGTCGGCCTCCGCGTTAAAATGAAGGACTGGGATTCACTGTCCGCGCCATGGCTTTTCCAAGCAGCACAGCCATTTTGACGTCCATTATCGGCCTGATTGCGGTGCTGATCTGGCGGGTACGCGAAGCTCGCGGCGCGGTGTCGGTAAAGAAGATTGTCATGCCGCCGCTGGGGATGGCCACGGGATTCTGCATGTTCATCGTTCCGGCGTTCCGCGTCCCGTGGACGTGGGCGGCGGTGGCGCTGGTGGTGGGCGCGGTGGCGCTGGCCTATCCGCTGCTGCTGACGTCGCGCCTGATACGGCAGGGGGACGTCATCATGATGCAGCGCTCCAATGCGTTCTTCATGGTGATCCTGGCATTAGCGGCGATCCGGCTCTTGGCGCGCGGCTACCTGGACACGGTTCTGACTATCCAGCAGACCGGAGCGTTGTTTTACCTGCTGGCGTTCGGGATGATCGCGCGATGGCGGACCAGGATGTTCCTGGAGTACCGGAAGCTGACAGGTGAGATGGCGGCACTGCGATCGTGAAGGCGCGAGTTGGCAACTCGCGCGCCGGTTAGCAACCGGCCCTACAGTCAGCGCTTGGACCAGTGGTCGGCTTTGTCGGGCTTGCCCCAATTCTTATAAAGCTTGACTAACCATTCGCGGGCGGAGTCCAGGTAATCGTTAGAGTCTCCCATACTGTCTTTGCGTTGAAGCATTCCCTGGTAGCCCTCCAGTAAGAGCGGCTCGGCGTCGGCGTACTTCTTTTGCCCCGCCAGGCTGGCGCCGAGTAACGTCTCGGCGCGGAATCGCTGCCAGTTGTCCGGTTGAATCCTGCGTTCGCGCTCCACCGCCTCCTGGGCCAATGGCAAGCTGTCGGCGAAATCGCCCTCGGATACGTAGGCCAGAGCCAGGTCAGCCATGGCTACAATCGCGTCGACGTGGTCCGATCCGAAGGCGTGGCGATACCCGGCCAGACCGAGCGACCCATACTTCACGGCCAGATCGTACTTGCCTTCGCGCATGTACATGGACCAGAAGTCGAGGGTTGATTGCAGTGTAGTGGGATGCTCCGGGCCCAGGACGCGCCGTTCGATGGCCAGCGTATCCAGCATGATGGTCTCGGCCTGCGCATACTTACCCTGCATATAATATGCTTCTCCGAGCACGCCACTTAGCGCCATAGTAAATCGATGTTCCGGGCCTAGTACGCGGCGGGAAATTTCTACTCCGGGCCGGACAAGCGTCTCGGCTTCCGCATATTTACCTTGAGAAACATAAGCGATCGACAGGTTGACCTGAGTATTGAGCGTCGAAAGATGCTCAGGACCCAGCAGGCGTAGCTGCACTTCCAATACCTGCGCATAAAGC
>Ga0335076_10006979_pt1 | contig 11385 bp, 11 predicted proteins | sample Lox_Sample_25_FD_206717 | JGI IMG/M metagenome (GOLD analysis project Ga0335076, IMG submission 206717) | Soil microbial communities from Loxahatchee National Wildlife Refuge, Florida, United States - Lox_Sample_2.5 | ecosystem: Environmental > Terrestrial > Soil > Wetlands | place: USA... | reverse complement strand
TCACTCTGATGTTGCGCGAGTGGTACATGCATCCGAACGGCCAGATTCCGGCGTATGAGTGGGCATTCGCAGACGTAAATCCACCAGTCCATGCCTGGGCCGCCTGGCGCGTTTACAAGATCGACAAGAAACGAAAAGGCAAAGGAGATCGAGGATTTTTGCAGCGCATCTTCCACAAGCTAATGCTGAACTTCACTTGGTGGGTGAACCGGAAAGATGCCGAAGGGATGAACATCTTCCAGGGTGGATTCCTGGGATTGGACAACATTGGCGTTTTTGATCGGAGCGCGCCACTCCCGACCGGAGGATACATCGAGCAATCTGATGGCACGAGTTGGATGGCGATGTACACCCTCAATCTGCTTGCGATTGCCCTGGAATTGGCAAGCGAGGAACCGTGCTACGAAGACGTAGCCAGTAAGTTCTGGGAGCACTTCATCTACATCGCGAATGCCATGAGTCATCGCGGCCAGGATGCCATGGGTCTTTGGAATGAGGAAGATGGGTTTTTCTACGACGTCTTGCGGTTACCTGATGGAAATCACTTCCCCATGAAGATTCGTTCCATGGTCGGGCTGATCCCGCTGTTTGCGGTGGAAACGCTGGAACCGGAAGCCCTGGCGAAGCTTCCCGATTTCAAGCGCCGGCTTGAATGGTTTATCGACAACCGTCCTGATCTGACTGAGAACCTGGCATGCATGCGCACTGAGGGCATGGGCGAACGGCGGCTGCTTTCCATTGCAAACCAGGAACAACTGCGGCGAATTCTCAAATACATGCTAAGCGAGGAGGAATTTCTCTCCCCGTTCGGGATTCGTGCGCTCTCGCGCTTCCATCGCGACAATCCGTACACCCTACGCGTGAACGGAAACGAGCACCGCGTGGATTACGAGCCGGGCGAGTCGTCGACAGGGCTATTTGGAGGGAATTCAAATTGGCGGGGACCAGTGTGGTTCCCAGTGAACTTTCTTTTGGTCGAGTCGCTGCAGAAGTTCCACCATTATCTTGGAGACGATTTCAAGGTGGAATTCCCGACTGGATCGGGAAATCATCTGACGCTTTGGGAGGTTGCCGCAGAGTTGTCGCGGCGCATGACGAGCATTTTCTTACGGGACGAGAACGGCCGTAGGGCGGTGTTTGGCAACCTTGAGAAGTTTCAAACCGATCCGCACTGGCGCGACCTTGTGCTGTTTCACGAGTACTTCCACGGCGATTCGGGGGCAGGCGTTGGAGCCAGTCATCAGACAGGCTGGACAGGTGTAGTTACGAAGTTAATGCAGCAGAGCGGGGAGTCCCGCGAACGCAAGAAGGCGGAACCGGCGGTCGCCGAGGTTGCTGCCGTCTGAATTCAAGGAGAAGACGAGATGAAAGCCATCAGTGTGTTTCCGGGAAAACCCAATAGTGTGCACGTTGCCGAACTGCCAAAGCCCTCATTGGACCAGGTGCCCGACGGACGCGGGGTGCTAGTGAAAGTGCTTCGGGTAGGCGTGGACGGGACCGACAAGGAAATCAATGCCGCCGAATATGGCGCAGCGCCTCCTGGATATGAGTTCCTGGTGATCGGCCACGAAGGGTTCGGGCAGGTGGAGGCTGTTGGCCCCAACGTCACGGAATTGAAACCGGGAGACTATGTTGTCGCTACGGTGCGGCGGCCTGGCAATAGTATTTACGACTTGATCGGCACGAATGATATGACTACCGACGATACGTACTACGAGCGGGGGATCAACCTGCGGCATGGATACCTTACGGAGTACTACGTCGATGACGTCGAGTACATCGTGAAGGTGCCAAAGGGATTGAAGCATGTGGGCGTTCTGTTGGAGCCGACGACTGTGGTGGAGAAAGGGATTCATCAGGCCTATGAGATTCAGCGCCGGCTAAAGGTGTGGCGTCCTCGAAAGGCCGCTGTCATGGGTGCAGGAACCATCGGACTCCTTGCAACCCTTGTGTTGCGCCTGAGAGGGCTCGACGTGACAACGTTTGGGCGAACTCCTTCCCCTTACCTTAACTCGAATCTGATCGACGAACTCGGGGCGCGATATTTCTCTACCAAAGACATTTCAGTCGCCGATGCTGCCCAGCAATACGGACCCTTCGACGTAGTTTTCGAAGGCACGGGAAATTCTTCTGTCGTCTTCGACAGCATGCAGGCTTTGGGAAAGAACGGCGTTTTGGTTCTCGCCAGTGTGACCGGCGGCGACAAGATGATCGAGATCCCCGCAGACCGGATCAATCTGGAATTTGTGCTCGGAAACAAAGTGATGGTCGGAACTGTCAATGCGAATCGCGAGTACTTCGAGATGGGCGTCCGCGATATGGCGCAAGCCGAAGCGGAATACCCGGGTTGGCTCGGCAAACTGCTGACCGATCCCGTTCGCGGTCTCGAGAACTACACAGAGCTATTCAAGAAACTGACTTCTCCCAATGGCGCGATCAAGGTGTATTGCGAGGTAGCTTGAGACGCGGCTTGCTCTGAGGGGCACGCGACGGCGTGCCCTTTTCTTTTGCCAAGCGCTGGAAATTCTTGTCACTTTCGTGCAAAAGCAGCGTCTCAAAAAGGTGGGGAGAACTTGTGCGAGAGGGAACGCGATGATTCAGTTCAAGAAGGATGTTTGCGCCAATCTGGATGCAGCGCTCGGGCGCGAGTGGCTCGAAACAAACGGCCTGGGCGGGTTCGCTTCATCCACCATCGTGGGGCTGAACACGCGCCGCTACCATGGGCTGCTGGTTGCAGCCCTGAAGCCTCCCGTCGAGCGGTTTGTGTTGCTCTCTAAATTTGAGGAGACTCTCATCATCGACGGACAGGCGTTTGAACTGTCCGCGAATCGATATCCAGGAGTCGTCCACCCGCAGGGCTTTCGCTACCTGAAGCAGTTTCGGCTCGATCCATTCCCGGTATTCACATACGAGATTGAAGGAATCGAAATTGAGAAATCGGTATTCATGCTGCACGGTGAGAACACGACCGTCGTGCAATATGACCTGAAGAGAAACAATCACCCGGAACGGCCGAACAGTCTGTCCCTCGAAATTCGGCCTCTAATCGCATTCCGCGACTATCACAGCACGACCCATGAAAATGGGGCAATCAATGGCAGCGTCGACGAGCAAGCGGGGCAGGCGAGTGTTACTCCTTATCAGGGACTGCCGTCCCTCTATTTTTCTCACAGCGCGGGCGAAGTTAGGACGTCAGGAGACTGGTACCGTAATTTTGAATACGAGGCTGAGCAGGAGCGCGGACTGGATTTCCATGAAGACCTATTCAATCCTCTGATACTGCGTTTCGACCTGAAGCTGCGGAGGCAAGCCGCAGTCATCGCCTCAACCAAGCCGCACAACGCTGAGTGCGCCATGGAATATCGACAGGCAGAGATCACGCGCAGACGAAACATAGTTGCCTCAACTCATTTGGAGGATTCATTCGCCCAGGACTTGGCTTCAGCAGCCGATCAATACATCGTTTCCCGCGGTGATCAGAAGAGTGTGATTGCCGGCTATCACTGGTTCAGCGACTGGGGACGCGACACGATGATTGCCCTCCCCGGCCTTACGTTACCGACCGGCAAGCACGATGTGGCAAAGAGCATCCTCCGGACCTTTGCCAAGCATGTTGACCAGGGAATGCTCCCCAATCGTTTCCCCGATGCCGGTGAGACTCCCGAGTACAACACCGTTGATGCGACTCTCTGGTTCTTTGAGGCCGCACGGGCATATCTGGCTTATTCGGGAGACCTCGATTTCGTCCGCGATGAGCTGTATCCGGTTTTCACCGATATCGTCAATTGGCACGTCCGCGGAACACGTTACGGCATCAAGGTCGATGCCAGCGGATTGCTCTCATCGGGCGCGCAGGGAGTACAGCTTACGTGGATGGACGCGAAAGTTGGCGATTGGGTGGTGACACCTCGGCGAGGGAAGCCGGTGGAAATTCAGGCGCTCTGGTACAACGCACTCTGCATCATGGAAAATCTGGCGCAGACCCTGGGTGACGACGTTTCGGTTAAGCGCTACCGAAAAATGGCTACTGTCGCCAGCTGGAGCTTCAATCGTCTCTACTGGAACGAGAAGACCGGGTGCCTCTACGATGTCACGAATGGTGCTCCACCGGACCCATCAATCCGTCCCAATCAGATATTCGCAGTCAGCCTTCAGTACAGCATGTTGTCGCCGGAACGCTCCAGACGGGTGGTGGAAAAAGTTCAAGAGCATCTGCTTACCCCCTACGGCCTGCGCACTCTTTCCCCGCATGATGCTCAGTATCACGGCCGCTACACCGGCGGACAGCGCGAACGTGACGGCGCGTATCACCAGGGAACGGTCTGGCCGTGGCTCATGGGGCCATTCATTACTGCATATTTGAAGGTGAATCAATGCTCCGAGGCTGCACGTACTCAGGCGGCTGCATGGCTTGAGCCTCTCAAACATCACCTGCAGGACGCCGGGCTAGGCCATATCTCTGAGATTTTTGAGGGAGACGCGCCACATCGTCCTTGCGGTTGCATAGCGCAGGCGTGGAGCGTCGCGGAGGTGCTCAGGGCTTATGTGGAAGATGTGCGGCAGCTGCGGGCGACGATCTCGCATTCCCCGATCCAGCTGAAATCAGTTTCCAAAACTGCTGAATTGCCAGAGGAGCCGCCACGAGCTGCGGTCTAGAGTCCTACGACATAGAATCTGCAGTTCTTACTTTGGTTGATGCGCGCGAGCGAAGACCGGCATCGAAATAATGTGGGACTCGATCCGAAGAAAGGCATACTCGGCTACGTTTTTCGAGCCCCGGTCTATCTTTACCGTTGGCATCTAGGCAGCCTCCTTGGTCATCGCTTTCTCCTTCTAAGTCACACAGGACGTCGTACGGGACTGCGCCGACAGACCGTACTTGAGGTCATTCAATTTCTGCCTGGCGTCCCTGAAGCGGTCGTAATGAGCGGCTTTGGTCTGAAGTCTGAGTGGCTCCGAAATATTGAGGCAAATGAAGACGAGGACATTTCCATAGGCTCGAATCACTTTCAGGCAGCGCATCGCTTCCTTGCCCAGGACGAAGCAGCACAGGCGTTAGAAAATTATGAGAATAGAAATCGATTTCTTGCTCCGCTGGTTCGGCGGGTCTTGAGTGTGCTGCTAGGCTGGAAGTACAAGGGCTCAACCGACGATCGGCGACGGGCAGTCGAGCAGCTCCCGCTTGTCGCATTTCGACCGAGAACGAATCGCGGGCGTGGGAGTGAACGGCAGTGAGACGCCTCGCCGATCCGCATTTGTTTTACAAGGACTGCCAGCAAGATAGTTGCACTCGATCCCTCGATTTGAGCAAACCAATTCGGTATAGCTGACCGTCTCCACATCTTCGCGATGAACACAATGGCTGAACTGAGGATGCTCACCATCATGCGATGAATGCAGTTGACGAAGCCAGGTCAGCGGGCTCGCATGGCAATCTTTCGGCTTCTGTTCAAAGACCTGCCTTCGCGTCGAGGTTGCCGTGGCATCCGAGAGACTCGAGGAGCACCATTGCCTTTTGGTCCAGGGAAAGGTGTACTTCTCGATCGACCTTTGATCCCAACGCCACTCAACTATGCACTCCTCCGCCTGAAAGATCCCAACCAGTCGGAAGGGTAGAATGCCATCCAGGTCGAGTCGGCAGAGCGCAGATTCCGCAGCTTGAACGCAATGGGAACTTACGAGAGCCGGGATTACACATCCGCGAGTACGGTTCTTTCTGCGCAACGCCTGCACCTCATTCCAGTTCAGGAGCGCGAACGCGATTCCCGTGCTATTGGCTGCGATCCATGTGCCTCCTTCGCTGTCGAGCGGATAAACGCTCTCGACAAGCCCTTGTGCAAATATTGCCGGCGGAACCGCCGAAGGGCGCACAATTCGCTCATCCCGGTTCATAGCGACATAGAATCCATTGCTCCTCGGGATGAAGGTCACAGTGCACATGAGTTAGTCCGCTGCCGGATACGTTTGCGAGATGGCAGAATATGATCGAGCATCCTTCAGCAGTTCGACCGCGGAAGACGACCGATGGCCCCGCTTGCGATTTGCGCTGCCGATTCTGAAGACGAGCTCCCACTGCGTGTACAGCGTCCGATATGCCGAAAGCAGGGAGTTCCGTTCGTCGTAGATATTCGTGGACTCAGAAGCGGCTCCGTTTAGTTCGATGATCTTGAAGTTGCCGTTTCTAAGATCCTCATCGGTTGCGTACCGGATATCGTAGCGCCCAATATAAAATCCGGGAATGCCTTTTGAGATGTTGTCAATCTGTTGCCGCAGAGCCTCGGACTTCAGTTGGCTGCCATCCCGAAAGATGCAACCCTGGCAGTGGTTTCCGGCCTCAACCAGACGCACGCGCTGCCCGGCTGGCAGCACCTGACCACGGAGTCCTGGGAATCGGTTCAAATATGTGGACGCGATCAGCGAAGCACGCTCATCTTTACGGATAAGCTGTTCGAAGGTGCTCGCCCCGTCGCCGATCACGGCCGGAAATATCTTTTGTGTGACCGCGAAGATCTCGCCACGTTGCTCACCGGGCAACCGGTAATAAAAAAGTCCGATCTCCTTTTCATTCGAAACATAGCGCTGCAGAATCACGCCGGCCTTTACTTGGGCCAGATATTCCTCTGCCTCGGCTCGACATGAAATTACCTTGAACCCTGCTCCTCGCTGACCGATGTTGGGCTTCAATACCAGCGGATACGAAATTGATTGCTCCCGGCAGACACGATGAAATTTCCCGATTCGCTGAGGGAACGGGCCAGGTGGGAGCAAATAACCGTCGGCCACAGATTCCGGCGCAGCGCTCATGAGTGCACGCAGAATGTCGATCTTCGATTCTCCAATGAGTCCGCCATTCCGAAACGACGGATTCGCGACCGTGGGTAGAGCCAACCCGCCGTACCTCATCGCGAGCCATGCGTACATTGCGGCGACGGGAGGATAGAACATCCACGCCGGCCAAAATTCCCAACGGCTGTACCGCTTCCAAATCTGGCGAACCGTTGGGATCATTAAACGAAGAAGTTTCGCCACCGCCCAGGGCCCGATAAGAAGAGCGACGGCAATAAACGCAAACGACCTGCCGGCGCCTAACCGAGGAATCGCAGTAAAACGTGAAGCCGCAAAGATCGCGCTGACCCAGACGATCGCGCAAATTCCTGTAACAGATGCGAAGAGCTGTGCGGGCTGTTTCAAGGCACCCGCCGCCACGTAGAGAGGCAGGCGGCTGCCAGGAATGAATCGGCTCATCACAATGGTGAAAGTCCCTCGGCGTTCGAACCACGAACGGGCCTTGATATATGCCGCAGGCGAGACCAGGCGTTTTGCCCATTTCGCTTGCTCCAACCTGCCCCCGAGCGTCGCGCCAAGCCAATACAGGCCAACATCCCCGCCCCAAATTCCTAGAAACGCGCTGGCATGCCGAGGCGCGGATCCAGGCGTCCAGCCGCGCCCAGGCTCACTGCCAGGAGCGTCGCTCCGTCTTCGTAAGCGAAAGTAAGCAGAAAGACGGACAATGCCAGCGCTGGTTGAGTATCGAGAAACGCGAGGTGGAAGGACATGGTCAACTCGTGGCCTGCGCCTGTAGGTACTTCAGCGTGGATGGCGCGACCCCGAATTCATTGGGAAGGGCGACCGCTCTCAGCGAGCACAGGAGCTTCATGATTGCGTAATGATGAATGGCGTGTCCGACACAAAACATCAGCTCTCGCGCCACGATCGACGAGACAGTCTGAGCGTCGCAACTGCCGTAACCGACGCTGTAAGTAACCACGCAATTGTGGGGCAGCACGTCGGCCGGAATTGCTTGCAGCGCCTCAACTAGTTCCTGTGTTGTACAGCGGGCGACCTCTAAGGAGGTTTCAATGTCCCGGTTTCGGTTCCGATGGTCGTAGTTGATTTGATAGTCCCACAAGCCTTCAATGAGGCAGAGGAAATGATCCAGGACATGTCGGTAATGCGCGCCAATCGATGATCCCCAAGGCCCTTCGTCCTTCCGCGAATAGGCGTCTTCTTCGATGCTATCGAGCAAGGCAAGGCCCTGACGCAACACGTCCTCTGCAGCCAAGATGAATGATGAACGGTCCATGTTATAAACGCCTTCCAATGACCGGAATTTGCGCACGGTGCAAGGCAAGCGCGATTGCGCTGGTGCAGAAAACAATCATTGCCAGAGCAAAGAGCAGGCCACCATCTCCCATTACCTCAATACCGAGCACCGTGAGGTGACTCAATATCGCCCCTGCCATCACACCGAGCGCCAGCGTCGCACCCAACCAAACAGTTCTCGGGAGCAAGAGAAGAACGGCGGCGATCAGCTCAACCACTCCAGAGCCAATTCTGCCCCACGGTTCCGCGTGGACTTTCGTGAAGATGTAAACCGATTCCGGTGCGGCCGTGAACTTGAAGAAGAGCGTTTGCAGCAGAATGGCTGCCGCCGCAATTCGACAAATCCAGCCGACTATCGGAAGCGGTCTGATAGTCTTTTTTTCAATTGAAGGAATAGCTGGTGTGCTCATGTTCGGTGCTCACTTTCCCAATTGCTCGACCAGACCAGGCCAATTCTTATCTGCCTTGCTCAGGTTTCCCTGCGGATCGCTATTGAATTTTGCTTTTACATCAAGGTCGTACTGCAGGAGCAGGCGACCGTTCACGATTTGCCAGGCCTCGATCTTGATAGGGACTGTTTTCCCGCGGCTTGCGCCATAGGCGCAGAAGCCGCCGAATTGAGGCTCGAATCTCGCGGGCTCCTTCTGGAACGCGGCTTTATGTTCAGCGGAGGCGAAATAGTAAGTTGCGCCGTGATATTGCGTCTGAAATTGCTGATCTCCCCTGACCGGCCGGTTGTCTGTAAAGAATGCGACCGGGTCGTACCCCTGCAACGCGACGCCCTTTCCGTCAAGATTGTTTAACTCTTTTGCCAAGCCGACGCTGGACAAAGCAGTCAAGATCATCACAGTTACTACGGCAGTTCTCATGTGCGGAATCCTTTTCGTATTGTGTAAAGCGATTTCATGACAAGTGAGACTCGGACGCGCGCCAGAAGTGACACGGAGACATAAGTTTTACTTTCAGGGGTTTCGTCACCTTTAAGTCGGTCATGCATCCGATGCTCAACGCTCCGTTTTCTGCAAGGTCACGGTGCCGACTTCACGGCTAGCGAGAATCGCGGACTGAGAATTGGGCAAAAGGCCATCGAATGCCGTCGGACGTATCACAGGGACGTGCAGCCACACTGCGCCTGCGGCTTCCGGGTTTCAATTTGGAGTTGAGCCAGGGATTAGCGTCAGCCTTTGCAGCTTTTTTATCGAAGAGCCTTCTCGAGGAAGATCGACCCGTGGCCACGCGGATAATCTGAGAAGCCGCCAGCGACCACGTATCCGTGTTTGATATAGAAATTTGGGGCCTGGAAGCTATGGGTCGACAGAACCATCTTGGCGCATCCTCGTGCGAGCGCCTCATGTTCAGCGGCGAGGAGGAGTCGGGTCCCAATCCCGGTTCGTCGCCTGCGCTCGTCCACCCAAAGGAAGCGGACTTCGCCCACACCGCCCCACGTGTGACCGCTCAGTCCGGCATAGATGTGGCCAGAAGAATCTCGCAGGAGAATTACCAGAAGCTTGGCGTCACGAATGCCCGTCGCCGTGAAGTTGAACTCATTGACTTGCTCCTCCAGAAAGTGAAGATCTGCGGGATCAGCTTCGTCAGACACGATGAGATTTGCACGCATAGCTGGTTCTTTCGTTTCGTGGAAATGATTAGGTTGATCCGCCCGGTAGACGGCTGAAAAGTGGTTGTGATCTGCGTTAGTTGCTGTGATGCAACTCCGCGAGATCTATCTTCAAGAACCTGCTATCGCCACGTTCCAACAACTCGCCCTGAAGGCTAATCGGCTCCGCAACAAATGCGCGCAGTGCGTCTCTCTGAAATGGGTGCTCGTCATGGCCTACGAGCAACCACTGATCGCCTGCGCTGGTAACGAACATCGGCGGGACATCTCCGCTGAGACAGCGCGACGCGCAGTCTCGATGAACTTTGCCCCTGCCAGGATTCATCACCCCCAGGTAGCACTTACTGTCGACAATCTCTCCTGTCACGCTGACTTCGCCGAGGCTGTGAAACTGAGCGGGCCCAGCTCCTGAATTCGCGACGGCGCGAATCGAGGCTGGCTCAACTTCGATCATGGTTTGTCCTGCCCGGAAAATCAGCTCTCCCCTAAGGCGCACGCGTGTGGCTTCTATACCCTTGAACAGGAAGTCCGCACCGTGCTTGCCCGGCGCGACAAGGAGATAGCGAGAATACGTGGACCTGGATCCAACGGCGCCTGGTCTTTCCACGAGGAGGGTTGGATACGGCATTGCTTCCAAGATGCCCTCGAAGGATCGGTGCTGTCCGAATTCGAAAGTCGACTTGGCAAAGGGCATCTGACCGGAGAGCAGCACCAGCGCAACTGCGGTCGCCAGCACTGCTAGCGTGAACACAACTCTGCGGACAAACAGACGAAGTCCAATCGGCATCCTCGGAGCATAGCCAACATAAAATTCATTCATCGCGCCGACACCTCGCTTGATTCAGTGGCGGCCGGTTCTACGTAGGTGCCGGGAGCGTTAGGCCGCGGATCGACAAAGACGAAACCCTGCACTATCTTCGTCCGAAACGTCGGCACCTTTTCTTTGAACGGAGCCGGAGCGGAGCCCGATTCAGGGCGATACTGATATCCGTGCCAAGGGCAAGTTACGCACCCGTCAATGATGCGGCCTTCGCCCAGCGGGCCATTCTGATGCTGACAGACGTTAGAAATCGCCGAGACTTTGCCGTCGTAATGAAAGATGGCGACGCGCTCGCCAGATAGTGAGACGATCTTGGCGCACTTTTCAGGAATCTCGTCGACTCTACATATCGCGACGTACCCATCGCCTCGCCTTGGGCGTGCCGCTCGGTCAGCAGGTCTTTCGCGAATCGCAGCAGCCACATGCAGACTTGTCACAGTAACGACGGAAGTGATAAGGACTGCCGTCAACAACGGACTGGTTTCTGACTGCAAGGCACCGAGCGTGATGTGCGCGACCAGCAGCGCGTAAGCCAAATACACCAGCATGTGGAGCCTCTTCCACGTGGGCGCAGACAAATTCCGTAGCCAGAAATCATGGCTGGTTGCCGCCATAAGAAATAAGATCAGCAGGGCGAAGAATCCCAGAGCCTGGAAGGGAAACTCCGCAACACTGTCGTAGCGCGGAGTGCTGGTGAAGAGACTTACAACTGGATTGACATTGCCCAGGGCATGAAACTGGAAAATTGAAAAGACGCCATGTGCGCAACCAGTGAGAAAGGTCGTGACACCGAGATGTCGTCGGTTGTAAAGCAGAGGAAGGAATCGTCGATCAAGTCTGGTTA